>Ga0315912_10000391_pt1 | contig 86296 bp, 65 predicted proteins | sample VfabasoilMG_FD_204469 | JGI IMG/M metagenome (GOLD analysis project Ga0315912, IMG submission 204469) | Garden soil microbial communities collected in Santa Monica, California, United States - V. faba soil | ecosystem: Environmental > Terrestrial > Soil > Garden | place: USA: California... | reverse complement strand
CCTGCGCGGACTCGGGATCGGTTGCCGCCGCGTCGTCGAGGCCGAAACGCTGTGCGCAGCGCCGTTCTTCCGTGCGCCGCGCGGAACCGTCGACCGCCATGCCGCGCGAATCGATACCGGAGGAATTCGTGAGCACCGATGCACGGTTTGGCACCTTCGCGTAGGGACGCGGCGGATCGGCGCCGTCGTCGAAGTAAACACGGGCCAGCGAGACCCAGGCGGCATTCCGGAAGCCAATCAGGAACGCGGGCAGGTGCGGCAGGCCGAGCGCCGGGACGGCCCAGGGCTCGGGCAGCGAGATCACGCCGATGGGGCGGTCGGCCAGACCGCCGAGCGTGAACTCGTACTTGGGCCCGGTCGTCCAATCGTTGAGGAACAGGCCAGCGGCCCCGGCCGTCTGGTTCGTTACCAGGACCACCTCCGCGCGCTCGTCGGCGTCGACCCCGTAGGGTTCCGGCAGCATGCGGAGGCCCCGGGTGTTCTCGGCGGCGGGATCGTCACCGCTCCGGTGCGTGAGGTCGCACGCGCCCGGCTGGCTCGCCTGCCCGCACAAGAACTCCCCGTCGGCCGTCACGTCGATCCAGTGCAGCGTCGCGTCGCCGCGCACGGGGATGAACAGGCGGCCCGGCTCGCCCGGAGGCGCATCGACAGGGCGCGCGCGATGGATCACGTCGGTTGCGAATGCGCCGATCTCCACGGTGTCGCGCAGGATGTCGTCCGGGTTGTCGGCGTCGTTCGGGTTGTTCGGATCATCCGCCGTGAGGTAGTGCCGGATGGGTCGACAGAGGCCAGGGTAGAGGACCTGCTCGGCCGACGACTGCGGGCTCGCGTCGTCCCCCCGCGCGTTGACGCACTGCCCTCCGAGGATGCGGTCGACCTTCTCGCGCAGGTTCACCAGATCCCAGCTCTGCACGCTGCCCGCGTTGAACTGCAGGTCGAAGTCGCTGCTCACGATGAAGAGGTGCGTCGAGGACTCGTCGAGCGCGAGGCCGACCGGAAAGTAGAGTTGCTCGGTACGCGGGGCGATCCCTTCGCCGGACGGAAAGCACCCGCCCGTGAGCAAAAGGAAGAGGATCGACCGAAGCCGCGTCATGCGGCGGCGGAGCGTAGAGGCTCGCCCCCACCCGAGCAACCCGTTCTGCGCCGAAGGCGCGCGCCGATCAGGCGAGTTCGAGGATCACGACCCCGCGCTCGGGGTCCTGATCGGGCTGCTCCCGAGCGGGCTCGTACACTTCCTCGGGCAGCTCGAGTCGTGGCTGCTCGAGCTCCTGGCGGCGGCGCTGTTCCTCTTCTCGCCGCCGGATCTGGTCGATGATGAAGGGGGGGAGCATGGTCTCGAGCTCGCCTTTCGGCCCGTTACCGGGCCTCCCAAGTAATTTAGCCAGAGCATACCCGCGGTCAAGTTCGTGAAACCCGGCTCCTTTTGACGCCAAGCGCCAAACCTCCGGGGGGCGGGACCCCGCCTTCACGGCGTCGGCGACGCCGAGGCGCGAAAGGAGCCATCTCGTGGGGATCACGCTGCATAATACGGTCCGCGTGAGCCAAAGGTTACCCCCGGGACCGTGCCGACGAGGCCGCCGCACCCGCCCCGCCCGTCGCGAAAGCCCGGCGCCCGGGCCGGCGGCCGGGGGGCCATTCGGTATTTTCGGCGGGTCGCTCGCCCTCGCCCTCGCACTGCTCCTCGTCGCCCCGCCCCTCCGCGCCGCGTTCGAGGTGAGCGACCTCGAGTGGCAGGGCACGAGCGAGTTTTTCGAGATCGCCCGAACGGAGCTCGGACGCACGCGGGTCGAGGTCGTCGCCACGCTCGACTACGGACGCCTCGAGCCGGCTGACGGTTTGCTCGTGCTCCACCCGGACGTGGACCTCGACGGCGACGAGCTCGGCGCATTCCTCGCCGCCGGGGGACGCGTTGCCGTGCTCGACGATCTCGGCAAGGCGACGAGCTTCCTCTCACGCTACCGTATCCAGCGCGTCCAAGCGCCGTTGCGACCCGCTTCAACGCTGCGCCAGAACGCGAACCTTCCGATTGCCGTCCCAGCGGTCCAGGAAGTCGCCGGCCAGGAGCAGAACCGCCACCCGACGGTGCGCGATGTCGACCGCCTGGTCACCAATCACCCGACCGCCCTCACTCACCCCGACCTCACCCCCGTGCTCGAAATCCCCGCGCTCGGCGAGCCCGCCGGAACGCTCGCGGTCACCGGCGTCATCGCCAAACGCGGTCGTCTCTTCGCGATGGGCGATCCCTCGGTCGTGATCAACCTCATGCTTCGCTACCCCGGAAATCGGTCGTTCGCGAAGCACCTTGCCCGCTACCTGGTCGACCGCGACGACTGGGGCGAGCGCGGCGGCAAGCTCTACATCGTCGCCAACGTGTTTCGGCAACGCGGTCACTTCGGCGGCGATGCCGGGCCGATGCGCCAGGTGCGCGACGCTCTCGCGGGGCTGCGCGAGGCGCTTGGCGCGGCGCACGACGAGGGGCTGCCCCGGACCGCGGCGCTGGCGCTGGCAGCGGTGGCGCTAGCCTTTGCCCTCGTCTGGGGCCTCGAGCACGCGCTCCGCCTCTACCGTCGTTACGTCCCGCGCTACGCGCTCGGGATGCCCCTCGTCGGTCAGGGTGGCGTGGCGGGCAGGGCGGCCGTGCTGGCGGCGCCCGGCACCGATCGAGCCCTGGTACTCGGGGAGATGCGGAGTGCGGTCGCCGAGGCTCTCGCCGAGCGGCTCGCGGTCGATCCTCGCGCACACACGCATCGCCTGGTCGAGCTCGTGGCCGCACACGGGGTCCTCGGGGAGGCCGGCATCCGGAGCCTCCGGGGGCTGCTTTCCGAGCTGGATCGGGCGCACGCGGCGCTGGCCGCAAACCAACGCCTGTCGATGCCGGAGCGCCGCGTCGTGGCCCTGCATCAGAAGATGATGGAGATCCTGGCGGAGATCGACCAGCGTAAGGGGACGATAGGCTGATGCAAGCCCTGCAGGTGAGCGAGATCGAAGCGGCCCGGGAACGCTTGGAAGGCGTCCGGCGCGAGGTGGGACGGGTCTATCTCGGCGATTCGAGCGCGGTCGAGATGATGTTGGTCGCGCTGCTCGCGCGCGGGCACGTCCTGCTCGAAGGGGTGCCGGGCATCGCCAAGACCACGCTGGTGAAGGCGTTTGCCGCGACACTCGGTGCCAGCGTGCGTCGCGTGCAGTTCACGCCGGACCTGTTGCCTGCGGACATCACCGGCACCTACGTGTTGAACCCGCGGGACGGTTCCTTTTCCCTGCGCGCCGGCCCGATCTTCGCGAACGTCGTGCTCGCCGACGAGATCAACCGCGCGCCGGCCAAGACACAGTCCGCACTGCTCGAAGCGATGCAAGAGCGGCAGGTCACGATCGAGGGCGACCGCTTCGAGTTACCCGATCCGTTTTTCGTGCTGGCGACCCAGAACCCGATCGACCTCGAGGGCACCTATCCCCTACCCGAGGCCCAGATCGATCGCTTCCTCGTGCGGGTCTCGATGGGTTACCCCGCTGAGAAAGACGAGGTGGCGATGCTGCGCGCGCACGGCGTCGCTTCGCCCGCTCCCTATGTCGTGCTGAGCCCGAACGACGCGCTTCAACTGCAGTCGATCGCGGCACGGATCCACGTGGAGGACGACGTGTTCAGCTACGCCGTCGCCCTGAGCCAATTCACACGCCAGCACCCGCGTGTCGTGTTGGGCGCTTCGCCGCGCGCTTCGCTCGGACTGCTGCGGGCCGCCAAAGCGGCGAGCGTGCTCGGCGGACGTGCTTTCGTCACCCCTGACGACGTCCGCATGGTCGCGCCGCACGTGCTCGCCCACCGGTTGATCCTCGTGCCGGAGCTCGAGGGGGATCCGCGCGCGCGTTCCACTCTGGTCGAAGAGGCGATCAACAAAGTGAGCTACCGGCGAGCAGCGCGCTGATTCGAGGCAAAACCTTGTTGGTGGGATGATCGAGGTGGAAGGCGGGGCATGAAGGAGCGCATCCCACTCCCACCGACTGATCGACTTTCGGAGTCGCAGCGGTTCTGGCAGCGCTCCGAACTTCGCGCGATGATGGCTGAGTCACATGGGATCTCCGAGCAAGCCGGCACCCGCGCCGAAGCCGACCACGGCGGCGCGTCCGGTGGCGCTCCGCCCGGTGCCGATGCCGGCGCGCGCACCAGTGGTGACACCCGTCGCGCGTGGCGCCGCGAAATCCGGGGCCCATCTGGCGGCAGTTTCTGCGCCGCGAGGGCGAGACGTGGCAACCGATTCTGAACCCAGAGCGACCGGCGCCGGCCTGGAACCGACGGTGCTCTTCGTCGGCAGCGGCGAACGCTTCGCACCGGCGCTGGAAGCGTCGCTCTCCCGCCACCGAGTGCTGGTCGAGACCACCACGCTCGATGCCGTCGTCGACGCCGTCGTGACCGTCGCTCCGGACCTGGTTCTGGTGGTCGGTGATGCGGCGCGCGATGCCGGCAACGAAGTGCTGTCGAAGCTCACGGTGCTGCCGAAGAACTTCGTCGTCCCGATCGTCATCTTGAGCGACGACGCGGGGCTCGACGCGAAACTCCGCGCGTTCCGCTCGGGCGCCACGGCGATCATTCCACGCACCGCCAGCGTCGACGCGACGGCGGGCAAGGTCGCCGAACTCGCGCGCGAAATCCCGAGCCAAACCGGTAAGGACGTGGGCGTCCTCGGCGAAGCAACGCTCGAAGAATTCATCGCGACCCTGGAAAAAGAGCTGCGATCGAACCTGGAGGCCGCCGGCGACGCTGGCAGCACCGCCGACATGCGCCTGATTCTCGGCGAGGGTCGGCCGCTCGCCGAGTTCGTCGACAATTTCGTGCGGCGCGTGCGCCGCCACGTCTTGAAGGCTGAACCCCTGCGCTACGAGCTCGGCACGCAGGGGGGGAATCCCGACGAAAGCCTCGGCCTCAAGGGCTCGCTGGCACCGTCCGCCACCAGCGAGATCTCGAAGCTTCGCATCGTGCTCGCCGACGACGACACGCCGCGTGCCGACGCCGTCGCGCAGGCACTCCGGGCGCGCGGTGCGACCGTCGTCGTTACCGACCTCGATCCCTCGGAAGGCCGCTTCCAGAAGCTCCGTCAGGTCGACCCCACGATCCTGATGGTCGGCGAGGAGCACGCCCACACCGGCGGCCATTCGCTGCTCCGCCGCATGCGCCGTGATTCGCGCCTCCGCTGGGCCTCGCTCCTGATCGTGCGCTGGGAGGACGTCTGGCCGGAACAGGCCGGCGCTCCCGCGATCGAGCGCTTCGAGTCCACGCTGGCGGGGCTCGCCGAACCGGAGCACGCCCTCCGCGACCGTGTCGCGCTCAAGGCCGCCTTCGAAACCCGGCTCGAGGTGATCGGGCCCGCCCGCTGCCTCAGAACCCTCGCCGCCACCGGACTCCCGCTCAGGGTCACGCTCGAAAACGCACGCGTCGAAGTGAGCGTCGATCTTTCCGACGGCCTCGTGGTCGGAGCGCAAGGGCGCGTGCTCGGAGGGTCGGGCGCGACGCTGATGGGCGTCAACGCCTTGAGCGCGTTGCTCGTGGTCGGGTCGGGGCGACTCAGGATCGAGCCCGCCGATCAGCCGACCAGCGCCGACGTCATGGCGCCCGTCGACGTGGCGATCACGATGGCGGACGCCGAGAGTCCGCCCATCACGCCGAGCATGCCGGCGGCGGGCACTGTTTCGATCAACCCGCCGTTTCAAGCGCCGGACGCCGAGCTCCACCTGCCGCCGCTCCGCGCGGCGCGGATCGTCCCCGTGAGCGCCGACGCGCCCCCACCTCCCCCACCCGCGCGACCTGCTTCGACGACGGCTCAGGCGAGCTTCGTTGGCGGGACGCAGCGCGGGTTCCCGGCGCAGCCCATGCCGGTGGCTCAGCCGGCGGTCTTCCCAGAGGCGGAGCCCGCGACCGCGCCGAGGCACGTGGGAGAGGCGGCACCCGCCGTCGACTTCGTACGGCCGACGGTCGGTGGCCGGCTCCGGCACGTCGCGCAACGCGGGATCCACTGGCTCGGCGAGCAAGAGCGCGGCCTGCACGGTCGGCGGGTCTCACCCAGGGCGTTTCTCGTGCTGCTCGGCCTCGCCGTGGCGCAGGGGTTGCTCGTCGTGGCGCTCTACGCGGGGGGTCGCGCGCTGTTCGGTAAGGAGCCGAAGGCGAGTGACGCCGCACCAGCCACGACGGCACCGTCGGGCTCGCGCGCGGCGCCCGCCATGCCGGCTACCCCGACACCGGTGCCGGCACCTCTGCCGCCCGAGCCGCCGAGCGCCAAGCCGGCGACGGAAGCTGCAGCGTCGCCCCCCGTCGCCGGTCGCACGCCCGACGGTTCGGGTAGCACCGCGCCGGACTGCAAGACGCTCTTCGCGTCCGATCCGCCACCGGACGGCTTCTATCCCGGCGCGGCATGGCAAGAGGTTCGTTCCGGGCGCGCCGCCATCGTGCGCGGCGATCTTCGCGCTGCCCAAACGGCGTTCTGTCGCGCGGTGCACTGGGACAAAACCAACGCGGAGGTCGCGCTCCACCTTGCGCAGGTCCTCTTGCTCCAGCGCGACGGCGCGGAAGCCCTCGTCTGGGCCGAGCGCGCAAGAACGCTCGATCCACGTTCGCTCCGCATCCAAGAGACGTACGGCGACGCGCTCGCGCGAGTCGGCGCGAACGCGGAGGCCCGCAGCGCTTGGCTGACGGCCGCGCGCATCGACCCGAGCGACCAGCGCGGCGTCCGCGGCCTGGTCGTGCGCGAGGTGCGCCAGGCGCAGGATGCGATCAAGAACCGAAAGATGGTCGTCGCGGAGAAGTACTATCGGCGGGCCGCGGCGCTCGAGCCGCGGAGTTGGTCGGCGATGATCGGCCTCTCGCAGGTGCTGCTCGAGCTCGGTGACGTGAAGCCCGCGCTGACGTGGGCGGAGCGTGCGGTGGCGGTGGTACCTCGCAACTCCTCGGTGCGCCTCGTGCTCGGGGACGCCTACCAGCGCGCCGGCGATCATGCGGCGGCCATGGCGTCGTGGCGCGAAGCCACGCTGCTCGATCCGGCCAATCGCGAGGCCCGGAAGCGTTTGAACCGAGCTCAGTAGAGGTACTCCCGGCAAGCCTCCGCGGCTTCGCGCTTGACTCGACCGAGCACGCAGACTCGAAATGGTGGGGATGGACCGGAGGTCGGCGCTTCGCACGCTGCTCCCCGCCCTCGGCCTCGTGCTTCTCCCGCGGCGCCTCGGCGCCGAGGAGGACATCGCCGTGCCGGTGCCCTTGCAGATGGACCTTCTGCTCAAGGTCGGGGCCTACGACCGCAATCTGCCGGCGCGAGCGCGCGGCGTCGTGCGCGTCGTGGTGCTCGTCAAACGCGACCACGCGCGTTCGAAGCTAGTCGCGGAGCAAGCGCTGCGCGCGCTGGCGGACAAGACCGTGGGTGGCCTGCCGACCGAGCTCGCCGTCCACACCTTCAGCGACGGGCCGAACCTCACCGAGCGAGTCCAGAGCGGTAGGGTTTCGATCCTCTACCTTGCCCCGGGCTTCGGTTCGCGTGAACTCTTGACCATCGCGCGGGCGCTCGCGGGGCAGAACGTGCTCAGCGCGGGTGCGGTCGCCGACTTCGTCCAAACGGCGGTGGCCGTCGGATTCGATCTCGTGAGCGGCAAGCCGAAGCTGCTCGTCAACCTGAGGCGCGCCCGCGAGCAGGGCGTTGACCTCTCATCGCAAGTGCTCAAGCTCGCAAAGGTGCTGGAATGAGAGCGTTCGCACGCGTCGGTTTCCTCGCGCTCGCTCTCGGAGCGGGCACCGCACGGGCCGAGGAGCCTCGGGACACCACCGATCTCGAGGGCCTGCTCGAGACCACGGTGGTCAGCGCACCGTCGAAAACGGCCGAGTCCGCGGCACTGGCACCCGCGACGTCCGTCGTGCTGACCGCCGAAGACTTCAAGCGCTACGGGATCAAGAGCCTCGACGAGGCGATCAACTTCCTCGGCCGTGGCATGGTCGTCGAAAAGGACTTCCAGACCGGGGAAATCGGCGCTCGGGGCGTGCTCCTGACCAGCGATTTCGGCAGCCACGTGCTCCTGATGGTCGACGGGCACGTGCTGAACGAGCAATGGAGCGGCACCGCCTACTACGATCGCACGACCGCCGTCCCGTTCGAGCTCATCGACCACATCGAGCTCGTGCTCGGCCCCGGGTCGGTGCTTTACGGCTCCAACGCGATGCTCGGCATCGTCCACATCGTGACGAAGCGGGCCAAGGATTTTCAAGGCGTCCACGTCTACGCGGATTCCGAGGCGTCGCTCGCGGCGCCGGGCTCGACGCTCAGGGGCGCGGCCGGGTTCGGGCGCCAGTTCCACTTCGGTGAAACGCCGGCGGAGCTGGTGTTCGAGGCCGAATACTACACGCAGTCCGGCCCGACCTTCGATTTTGGACCCCAGGACTACGGTCCCGACAGCGTCACCATGGACGTGCGGGACTACGACGTGAACCCTGCCGATCGCAAATACCCACCGGGCATCTGGGGCGGGCGCGGTAACGACGCTTATTACATGCGGGCCCCTTCGGCGTACCTCAAGGTCCGCGTCGGGGACGTCGAGTTTTCGACGCGGGCGGCCGTATCGAAGCGCACGGAGCCGACGGACTCCGGCAACTTCGACGACCCGGCAAGCTACCAGATCGATCGCTGGCTCCACGGCGATCTCAAACACACGCTCCAGGCCTCCGCGCTGGTGAAGCTCTCGACCAGACTCTACGCGGACGCGTACGACTACAACCAGTACTGGACCAGCAACGGCGCGAGCGACTGCCTCGCAGGTCAGAACAACGGATGCCTGTGGCGGCTCCGTGGCGCGGCAAACTCGGTGGGTCTCGAACCGCAGCTCACGCTCGATTGGCTCGAAGACGGCCGCCTGGTCACGCTCGTCGGCGTCGATGGGCGATACAACCGGATCCGCTCGGACGTGAACTACTTCGACAACGTCACCGGGGTGAGCCCGGGAGCGATCGGGCCCGATTCACCGACGGAAATCGACATCGCCGCCTACGTTCAGCAGACGTATTGGGCCACGCGCGGCCTCGGCTTCAACGCCGGGGCACGGCTCGACATCGACGAGCTCTACGGGAGCGCCGTCTTGCCACGAGCCGCCGTCGTCTTGATGCCGTGGCGGGGCGGAACCGTGAAGGGCATCTACTCGGAGGCGTTCCGCGCGCCGACCGCCTTCGACATCTACTACGCCGATCCAACCACGCAGATCCCGGGCGGGACGTCGCTCGAGCCCGAGCGAGTCCGTTCCGGCGAACTCGCCTTCGAGCAACACTTCGGGGCGCAGCTCATCGAGCTTTCGCTCTACTACTCCAAGTGGCGCGAGCTCTTGCTGGGCACGCCCGCAAGCGACGAAGAGATCGACGCGGCTTTCGCCCGCGGCGAACTCGAGGACGGCATCGACGAGGCGGTCCAGATCCAGAACATGTCGCGCCTCACGAGCTACGGCATGGATATCGGCTATCGGGGCAGCATGGCCGCCGGACGGTTGAACTACGCGATCGGGATCACGGAAGCCTTCGCACGGCGCGAGGAGCCCGACGGCTTTCGTGCCCGACTCGCCGTGATGCCGCACACCTTCGGCAACGCGCGCGTCGCCTACGACCTCGGGGCCGGTCTTCCGACGCTGGCGCTCGCTGGTCGCTACGTGCCGCGCCGCCCGATGAGCGACTACCCCCACGAAAGCGGTGACTTTGCCGATGCCGCCGTGGAGCTCCGACTGCACGTGTCCGGTCCGATCGCGCGCTCGGGCGTGTCCTACGGCGTCGGCGCCACGTTCCTTTCGGCGACGACCGGCGCCTACTCGATCGGGTCCGAGACACTGCCGAACGGCGAGATCGAGCGGATGCCGACCGATCAATTCCGGCTCGGAGCGAGCCTCGCGTACGACTTACCGCTCTGACGCACGGCCTTCGTGGCGGCGGCGCGCTATTCGGCCGTCCAACCGCCGTCGACGACGAGCACGGTGCCGGTCACGAGCGCGCCCGCCGGTGAGCTCAGGTAGATGACGGCGGCTGCCACGTCGTCGATCGTGCCGACCCGACCGGCCGGGATGCGGGCGAGCACGCTGGCACGAAAGGCGGGGTCCGAAAGCCGCTCCTGCGTGCCCGGCGTCACGATGAAGGTGGGCGCGATCGCGTTGACGGTCACTCCTTCGGGAGACCATTCGAGCGCCAGCACCTTGGTGAGCTGATTCACGGCGCCCTTCGACGCCGAGTAGACCGCATGCCCGCGGATGCCGACGAGCCCCGCCTGCGAGCTCATGTTCACGATGCGACCCGACCGGCGGGGCAGCATGTGCCGAGCGGCCGCCTGGCAGGCGAAAAACAGGCCCCTCGCGTTGACGGCCATCATCCGGTCCCAGTCGCCCTCGGTCACGTCGAGAGCGAGCTGGTTGTCCCCGAGCCCAGCATTGTTGACGAGCACGTCGATGCGCCCGAACTTTTCGACCACGCGGTCGACCCCGGCGCGGATGCTGCCGACGTCGCTCACGTCGAGTGGCACCGCCAGGCCGCCGATACTGCGCGCGAGCTCTTCGAGCGGCTCGCGGCTGCGCGCCCCCACCGCCACCTCGGCGCCAGCGGCCGAAAGCGCACGCGAAAGGCCCTCGCCGATGCCGTAGCTCGCGCCGGTGACGAGCACGACCTTACCCGCGAGCGAGAAGCTCGGTGCCCCCATGGTCGCTCAGCACCCAATCGGCGCGTTCGAGAGCACGAGATCGTCCATCCAGACCTCGTTGTTCGCACTCGAGAAGCTGTGCCAGCCGAGCACGACCTCGACGAATTTCCCGTCGAGCCAGGTGGCCGGCATGGTGCCGTTTTGCCACTGGTCGCCGGCCGTGATCTCGTGAACGAGCGTGCCGTCGACCCAACCGTGGAGCGTGTGCTGGGCGCCGTCCGCGAGAAACGCCACCTCGAAGCAGTGCCAGGTGTTCGCGGAGACCACCGGGCCCATGCCCCAGCGATCCATCTTCGGCGAGATGTTGTCGGTCGGCACCTCGTTCGTGCCGATGACACCCTTGATCTCGCCGAAGCGAACCTCGTCGTTGGCGCCGCCGGTGAGCTTGCGAATGCCGATCAAGGTTTCGTGATTCGCGTTCGGGTTCATGCCGAGTTGGCGCGTCATGTAGAACCACGCGCGGACGTAAAGCTTGTTCGTCCCGCTCGGCAGCGGGCGCGTGATCTGCGCCGGGTTCTGGCCGCCGATGAAATAGACGGATTTGGTGCCGCTATGGGCGCGCGTGCTGTCGACCAGCGCCTGGGCACCGCCGCTCGGGTTCTGCCCGTTCTTGTTCCAGGCGATGAAGGTGTCCCAACCGGCCGGCGCCTGACCGTTGGTTCCGGACTCGAAGTCCTCGATCAGGAAGCCCATCGGCGGCGTGCCGCCAGAGCCGGCCGAACCCGCTGTCGTTCCGCCTGCGCCGCTGTCGCCGGCGGCAGCCCCGGCGCCGCCCTGGGCACCCATGCCCGCATCGCCTCCGAGAGTGCCACCAGTGCCACCCGGCGCGCCGGCCGAGCCGGCCCCACCAAGCTGTCCGGCCATGCCGGCTGTGCCGCCGACCGACATGCCGGCGGTACCACCTGCTCCACCCGTTGTTCCGCCCACGCCGCCGACGCCGCCTGAAGCACCGCCAGCGCCGCTCACACCACCCACGCCGCCGGTGGGCGAGCCGGCGCTACCACCGACGCCGCCGTTACCGCCAGCCGCCGTGCCGCCCGACCCGGCGGTCGCACCGCCGGTTCCACTCGATCCGCCGTCTTCGTCCTCGTCTTCGGGCGCCGACTCGAGCGAGCAGCCGAACGCGAGGCCGAGCGCGAGCGAAGCAGGAAGGACGAGCGGAGCGAGGCGACCCAGCCGAAACGAAGCGAAGGACATTCCAGTCCCAGTATAGCGGAAACCGGACCCCCCGGCCCAGGCGCCAAATACGGCGAAGCCCGCAGCTTTCGCCGCGGGCTTCGTCGCCGATCACTCGTTTGGCGAGGGATCAGTCGGTGATGGCCGAGCTGCCGGGCCGGCTGAACGAGCCCGAGGTCGGCGGGGTGCAGAACATCCGGCGCGGATTGGCCGAGATCGCAATGTCCGGGTTGGTTGCATCGCCCTGGTGGACGCACTCGCCATCCGCGGCGCAACCGATCGGCTGGCACCGGCCGGCTTCGCAGACCTGAATTAGGCCCAGATTGGTCAGGCCACCCGGGCTGCAGTCGAGGTCCGTCTCGCAGGGAACGGTGCAGGCACCGGCCACACAGGTCGCGCGGTAGTCACCGAGCCGAGTCTGGCAGGTGGTGTTGTTGCTGCAGCTGTCCGCGGGCACACACACCTCTTCGGTCGGGTCGCACACCTTGCCTGCCGCGCAATCGAGGTCTTCGTCGCACTTTCGGTAACAGGCAGCACCTTGGTAGCAGACGCACTCGTCGGCTTCGCACACGTCGGGAGACATGTCCGTGACCGTCTGGTTCTCGCAATCGACGTCTTGGTCGCAGAAGTTGCCGACCACTGCCCCCTGGCACAACCCGGAGGTGCAAGTGGAAACGAGACCGAGGCCCGAACGCGAGGTCGTGGGGCAACCATTCATCACGAGACCGTCAACCGAGCAGTCGCCCGTGTACGAGCACATGCCGCTGTTGCACTCCCAGTCGGCACCCGTCGCGCTGCAGTCGCAGTAGACCTGCTTGGCGAAACAGAGGTTCGAGAAGCCGGCCGGGTTCGCGCAGTCGACCGCGTTGACGTCGAGAAGGGAGTCGAGCTCGGCACAGGACTCGGCGATCGTCGCGTGAAGCTCACGCGGAAGCTCGCAGCAATCCTGCGCGGACTTGCATTCGGCACCGCACGTCATGCCCGTGGGCACGATGCCGGTTTCAGACGGCGTGCAGACACCGACCGAGCTGTTGGCGCCGGACGGCTGACAGGAAAGACCGGTGTCGCAGTCGGACGAGAGCACGCAGGTTTCACCGATGCCGCCGAGGGTCGGGGTGGGGATGTTCCCGCCGCCGCCTTCGCCGACGATCGGCGCCTCGAGACAGCGCTGGTTGTAGCAACCGAGGCCCGCCGCGCAGTCAGCGCGCGAGGTGCACGATTCACCTTCGGTGCCGAGCTCGGGGGCCGGGGCCGTGCCGCCGGTGCTGCCGCCGGCGCCACCGGCGCCACCCTTGCCGCCGCTCGAGCCGCCCTTGCCGCCACTGCCCGGCTCCCCGCCGCTGCCGCCGCCCGTGCCCCCGGACGCATTGGGATCCTCCGCGCAGACGTTCGCGTAGCACTTCAGGTTGCCCGCACAGTCGTTGGTCGTGACGCAGCTCTCGCCTTCGCCGCTCTTCTCGGCCGCGGGCGGCGCTGCTTCCTCATCGGCGTCGTCGCCGCAACCGGCAATGAGCCCCGCCGACATCAACGACATCCCCAGGAACGAAATAAGAACAGAGCCTCGCATGGTGATCCTCCGAGCGTGAGGCGATCCACCGGCCGAAGTGGCGCGGAGTGATGCCGTCGCTACGCCGTCTTTGTTAGGCGATGCTTCGGGGCGGTGTAAAGCGAAGAGACGCGACGTCCCGACATTTTCCGGAAAAGGTTCTGCAATTCTGCTGTTCCAGCCCCACTTCAAGCACCGACGAGCGGCTGGCCGGCTTCAAGCGTCGACGAGCACGACGCGCGGGCGTGCTCTCGGCTGCCAGCCGTAGCTTTCCGCCACGGGCTCGATCAGCGACTCGATCGAGTCGACCGGTCGCGTGCAGCGAACGCCCGGATAAAAGCGACGAATGAGGTCGGGCGGGGGCAGGTTGGTCACGTCGATCGACTGGGCCGGGAAAACCTGGCGGTAGCCGGGCTTCGCCTTGGTGAGCAGCGGGACCACGAACGCGGCGGCGTCGTCGAACGTGAGGTGCGCCGTCGCCTCCCAGAGGTGCAAAAAGTCGCTCGGTACGCGGCCGCCGTTCGAATAGAGCCGCCGGTCGAACCACTCACCGACCAGCATCGGGTAGCGGACGACGGTCGCCGAGAGCTCGGGGCGCGACGAAGCGGCCACGGCAAGGAGCTCTTCGCCGAACTGCTTGCTGAGTGCGTACGGATTCAGGCCCGGGTTCGCCGGAGCTTCGCCGTCGAGCGGGAGGTAGGGCAGCGTGTGCGGCTCCTTGCGGGCCGCGGTATCGCCGCTCGCGATCATCACCTGGATCGAGCTCGCGAAGACGATGTGCTTCACACCGAGGTCGAGCGCCGCCATGAAGGCGTTGGCGTTCATCGCCATGTTCTCGGAAAGCAAGCGTTGGGGTGACGGCCCCGCAAAGCGATTCGGGTGATTACCGAGGTGAACGAGTGCGTCGACGCCCTCGAGCAGCGGGTAGAGCGCGTGCTCGTCGCGGAGGTCGAGCGAACGGAAGGGAACGCCGAGCTCCGCCGTGTAGCGCTGGTCCGTGGCGCGCACCTCGAAGCCGGCCGAGACCAGGGCCTTCACCGTGGCAGAACCCAGCTTACCGGCAGCGCCGGTCACGAGCACGCGCATGGGGCCGAGCCGTAGCACGCCCGAGGCCTCAGGGCTTCAGCACCATCACCGACGGCGCCGTCAGCTCGGGCATGGTGAACGCCTGGTCGAAGGTCAGGAAGATCGCGCCCGGAAAGGTCTTGTAGCCGGCGACCGGGTTGAACGGGAACGCCCAGTCGAGCCGCATCACGCTGCGCGAAAACTGCGGGAACATCACGCGCGCGCCGATCCCAGCCGACTGCTTGATGGAGAGCTCGGAGGGGGTCTCGGCGGCGTGCCCGGCATCGTAGAACGCTGCCAGGCCGCACTCGGTGCCGATGATGCCGATCGAGGTGGTACGAACCTCGGCGTTGACCGCCGCCGCGACCGCACCCACGAAGCTGCCGTTGAAGCCAGCCGGCGGGTAGCCGCGGAGCCGGGTGTCGCCGCCGAGCTCCAGATTGCGGTTCAGATAGTTTTCGTAGCGGTAGCGGAAGAACCCGTCGACCGTGAAGCGGACAATGCTGGCCTTTGGCAGCGAGACGCGGAGGCGGGCCAGAAGGTCGCCCTCGTTCCGTCCGCTCTTCTCGAGCTCGAGGCGGTTCTCCACCGTGGCGCGGGCGAGGCCGTCGCCGAGACCCTGCGAGAACCCGACGCCCGATAGGGTGCCAAGCAGGTCGCGCGTCGAGCCGAGCGCGGTACTCGCCGGGTAGACGCGAAGCAGCGCGTCGAAGCCGAGCCGGTACGTTTCCTCGAGCGCGAGCGTCTCGAGATCGTTCGTGCGGAGGTAACGTTCTTCGCGGGTGAAGAGCTGCGCAAACGGTCCGAGTCGCGTGTCCGTGACCGGCACCCACGCGTCGCGAAAGTCCGCTTCGGCGGCAGCACTGGTCCCGGGCGGCGGCGTCCACTGGTTGTAGCGACGGTCGACGTCGACGCCGAACCCGAGGTCGACTTTTCGACGATGACCGAACGACCGCACGACCTCGTAGCCACCCATGATGCGCTCGCTGCGGTACGCGATGGGCAACGCCTCCTCCTCGATCGTCGAGGGCGCGTCGTACGTGGTCAGGGTGAGGCCCTGGTAGCGGCCCTTGATCAGCGTGTTCGCGTAGATGCCGGTACCCCAGGACCAGGTCTGTTCCGTCTGTCGGAACGGTACGCCGTAGCTGAAGAGCCCGGCCAGGCCCTCGTACTTGCCGCTCATGCGGTTGAAGACCGCATAAGCGGCGGCGGACGCTTCGAGGTCGGTACCGAACAGGCGGCGCTTCGTGGCGAGCGCGCCGATCGCGTAGTTGCCGGCGGTGAGCGTGAACACGGCGCCGAGCGTCGTGTGCGTGCCGAGCAGGTTTTCTTCCGTCGGAGCGACGAGGAGGTAGCTCAGTTCACGCTCCGAGGCGGCGATGTCGAAGTTGATCCGAAGGCTCCACACGTCCTTGACCAGGACGAGGACCCGCACGCGGTCGGGAGCGCTGCCGGGAAACGCTTGGATGACGACCAGCGAATGCTGGCGAAGTTTTCTGAGATTGCGCGCCGACTCCTCCGCCCGCTCTCGGGCGAAGGGCACGCCCTCGGTGAACAAGAGCTCCTGCCGCACGACGCCTTGCCGGCTTCGCGCGTGAAAAATGTTGACGAAATTCGGTACCGGATCGAAGTCGTCCCACACCTCGAGCACGACGACATCGATGTGCTCGATGAGCCTTCCCTCCGGGTTCGCCTCGGGCAGGGTGGAGAGCCCGAGCTCCTTCTTGACCGCCGCGACCTGCTCGGCTTCGTACGGCGTCAGGGCGTGGCCGGCGCCATCGGCAAGCGCAGCGCCGGCAGAGAGCTCCACGAGCGCCCCGAGCAAGACCGAGCGACACACGGCGCGGAGGCGGCTCGGAACGAGGACCACGGAGCACGATTATCCTTTTCCGCGGCCGGGTCCCTGTCAATCGCGTGGTAGCCTCGTGAACCGTGCAAACGTATCCGGCGCGCACCAGCGTCGAACTCGCGGCGGTCGGTCTCACCGTCATGGGGGTCGGGCTCGTCCTCGGCGAGGGCGCCGTGGTGGCGTGGGGTGGCGCGATCGTGCTCGGTCTCGGCATCGCGCGGCTCGCGACCCAAGTCGACGTCGCCTTCGTGCGGGCGGCTGGTTTCGAGATGGCGTGGCGGGGCGAGTCACGTCGCGTTCGCCTCGCCCGCGGCGAAACGATCGAGCTCAAAGCGGAGCTCCGCAACCGCGACCAGCGCGCCGCGCGCTTCAGCGGGCTCCGAGCCCTCGCATCACCGGAACTCACGATCACGCTCGAGCCACCTTCCGGTGAAGTTCCCGGCGGCAGCCGGATCTGGGTCGACCTTCACGTGACGGCACGCCGCGTCGGACGGCACGCGATCCACGGCCTGTCGCTCGAGCTCGAAGGAGCGCCGGGCCTGTTCGAGGTGCCGCTCACGTTCTCGAACCCGTTCGGGGTGGAGGTGCTGCCGGGCCCGTCGCGACAGCTCCTTCGCTCGGCGCGAGGCGGCCGCAGTCGCCGGACGGCGGTCCAGGGTCGGCCGGGGCGCTTCGCCGGTGACGGCGACAGCCTGCGCGAACTTCGCGAGCACGTTCCCGGCGATCCGTTCCGGCGCATCGCGTGGAAGGCATCGGCCCGCCGGGCCAAGCTCCTCGTCCGCGAATACGAGCGCGAAGAGCGCGACGTGGTGTGGGTGCTCCTCGACGCGTCGGTGGAGCTCTGGTCGGGAGACCCGGGTCACGCCGCGCTCGACCTTGCCATCGACGAAGCGGCGGCGGTCATCGACCGCCACCTCCAGCGCGGCGACTACGTGGGCCTCGCCGTGGTCGGGGCGCGCACGCTGTCGTACATCGAGCCGGCGGCGAGCCCGGGCCACGCCCTCGAACTCGCCTCGGCGCTCGCGCACGCGACCGGCTGCCTCGATCCGGAACGAAGCGGTCTCGACGAGGGCGACGTGGCGCTCAGGGTGCTCGAGCACCTGAGGCCACTCGACCCGCGAGCCGCCGGCAACGTTCGACCGCAGGAGATCGAGCGCATCGCCCGCCGGGCGGAGCGCGTGGTCGCGGCGCGCGCGCCGTTCCGCCCGGTCGCCGTCGCCGCGGCAACGCGACGCGAGCGAAGCCTGCGGCGCTACCTCGCCGCGTTCGGCCTCGGCTCGCCCGCCCGCGTAGAACCCGATCGGCCGCGGACGGACGCCGAACTCGCGCGCCTGCTGCAGAAGCTCGGCAGGGAGAAAAAGCGGCCGAGTCTCGTCTACCTGTGGTCGCCGCCGCCCGACCCGACGACGCGCCCCGCACTCGAGCAGAGCCTGCGCGCGCTGCCCCGGCGGCGCTTCGAGCTCCGCTGGATGTCGGTGCGCCTCGATGCCGGCATTCCCGAGGTCCAGGGCGGCGTCCCGCTCGTCGTCGCCGACACGGTCTCGCTGCGCGCTCGGGCGGCGCTCCGTCGAGGTGAAAGCGCGCTCCGGCGGCTCGGCATCCGCGTCGGCCAGGCTCACCGGGGTGAGGGCCGGGCGTGAGCGGGCGCAGAGCTCCGCGAAACTCGGAAGACGGGGCGACGGACGACACTCGTGCGGTGCTCGCTCGCCACGACGTGCGGCCCAAGCGCCATTTCGGGCAGAATTTCCTGCTCGACCAGAACCTCACCCGCCGCATCGCCGAGCTCGCAGTGCCGGCCGGCGCAGCCGTGGTGGAGATCGGCGCCGGCCTCGGCGCACTCACCCTGCCGCTCCTCGAACGGGCTCGCTCCGTCGTCGCGATCGAGCGAGACCGCGACCTCGTGCCGGCCCTGCGCGCGGAGCTCTCGAAGCACCCTCGCGCCGCCGCCCTCCGCATCGTCGAGGCCGATGCCAAGACCTTCGACTATTCAGCCGAGCTTTCGACCGCCGAGCCCCCGCGCGCCATCACCGGAAACCTGCCCTACAACCTCACGGGGCCTCTGCTCGAGCTCCTTGCCGGGCTCGCACCGAAGCTCGAGCGCGCGGGCGCCCTCGTTCAGCTCGAGGTCGCGGAGCGGGTGACGGCCAAGCCCGGAACAGCCGACTACGGGGCGCTCAGCGTGTTCATGCAGGCCGCCTACCAGGTGACCCGACCGCTGGTGGTTCGTCGCGGCGCCTTTTTCCCGCAACCGAACGTCGACTCGGCCCTGATCGTCCTCGTCCCGCGCCGGGAACGGATCGAGGAGACACCGTGGTTCCGGAAACTGGTGAAGGCGGCGTTCTCCCAGCGGCGAAAGCAGCTCAGAAACGCCTGGCGCAGCGTCCTCGCCGGCGAGCGTCTAACCCTCGTCGCGGGGCGCGCCGGCATCGATCTCGAGCGACGCGGCGAAACGCTGTCGGTCGAGGAGTTCGCCCGCGCGGCGCTGGAGGCTGACGCCACGTGACCGCGTGGGGACGACCGATGCGGATCGCAGCGACGCTTTCGGTAGCGCTCGCCCTCGCCGCGTCGTGCCGTGCGCGCCCGCCGGCGGAGGGCGTGAAGGCGCGTTTCGGCGTGCTGTTCGGCGGTCAGTTACAGGAACGCGAGGAGATCCCGCTCGTCCTCGATCGTTCGCGGCTCGCGCTCGGCCTGCGGGTGGAATGGGCCGAGCCGCCGAGCGCTCCGGTCGTCGTGCGTTGGGAGCTCGCACAGCCCGCAAACCCCAAGGATCCCGGCGCAGGCGAGCTGGTCGCGTTCGGTGAGGCGCAGGCGCGACCCGGCGAGGCGAGCCTCGACGTGCCCCTCACCTTCCGCGAGAAAGATCGCCCAGGCGCTTGGCGAGTGCGCGTGGACGTGGACGGAAAGCGCGTGCTCGATCGCCCGTTCCGCGTCGTGGTGCCCCGAGCACCCGATCCCGTCGAGTAGCCCGTCTGCGGTGCGTCTGGAGTTGCTCTAGACGGGCTTGTCGGCTTCGCTGGTGTGCTCGGCCTTCTTGTACGTGTCGGCGAGCTTCGACTCGAGCTCGTTCATGCTGCGGATCCGCGGCGGCGGTGGGTCACCGTGGAGTTCCAGCTGCGTCGCCGCCCAGAGCTCGCGCACGACGAGCGCCTGGTACTCGGCGCTGGTCGGCTCGCCTTGAAAGCGGTCGAGCTCCTCGTCCACTTCCTTGAGCTCGAGCCGCACGCGGACCGGGTCGATGTCGCTTTTCCGCGCAAAGTGGTCGGTCAAGATGATCGCGCGATCATCGGCAACCTCGGCGAAGCCCGTGCCGATGGCGACCACTTCGGTGACGCCGCCCTTCGCGTAGGTGAGGAGGCCGGCCGTGAGCGGGGCAAGCAGCGGCCGGTGACGCGGGAGCACGCCGAACTCACCCGTGGCACCGGGAGCCGTCAGCGTGTCCACCGCCTCGCTGAGCATGATGCCCTCGGGCGTGACGATCTCGAGCGCGAGCGTTTCGGCCATGGCTGGTGCCCGGGGCTCAGGCGGCCGACGCCTTCATCTTGACCGCGGTGGCCTTCACTTCTTCGATGTTGCCGCACATGTAGAACGCCTGCTCCGGCAGATCGTCGAGGGCGCCGGAGAGGATCTCCTGGAAGCCCGCGATCGTTTCCTTGAGCGGGACGTACTTGCCCGACCGGCCCGTGAACTGAGCGGCGACGAAGAACGGCTGCGAAAGGAAGCGCTGGATCCTACGGGCACGGGCAACCGTGAGCCGATCGTCCTCGCTGAGCTCGTCCATGCCGAGGATGGCGATGATGTCCTGCAGATCCTTGTACTTCTGGAGCGTCCGCTGGACGGCGCGCGCCGTGTTGTAGTGCTCCTCGCCGACCACGTTCGGCGAGAGCATGGTGCTCGTCGAATCGAGCGGGTCCACCGCCGGGTAGATGCCAATCTCGGAGATGGCGCGCGACAACACGGTGGTCGCGTCGAGGTGCGCAAAGGTCGTCGCCGGGGCGGGATCGGTGAGATCGTCGGCCGGCACGTAAATCGCCTGGACGCTCGTGATGCTGCCCTTGCGCGTCGAGGTGATGCGCTCCTGGAGCAAGCCCATCTCGTTCGCCAAGGTGGGCTGGTAACCGACGGCGCTCGGCATACGGCCGAGGAGCGCCGACACCTCGCTGCCCGCCTGCGTGAAACGGAAGATGTTGTCGATGAAGAGCAGCACGTCTTGCCCTTCTTCGTCGCGGAAGTACTCGGCGCAGGTGAGCGCCGACAGGGCGACGCGGGCGCGAGCGCCCGGCGGCTCGTTCATCTGTCCGAAAATGAGCGCTGTTTTCGAGAGCACCGGCTCTCCGGACTCGAGCTTGGACTCCATCATTTCGAGGTGGAGGTCGTTACCTTCGCGGGTACGCTCGCCGACGCCGGCGAAGCAGCTCACGCCGCCGTGGGCCTTGGCAACGTTGTTGATGAGCTCCTGGATGAACACGGTCTTGCCGACGCCAGCGCCGCCGAACAGACCGATCTTGCCGCCCTTTCGGTAGGGGGCGAGCATGTCGATCACCTTGATGCCGGTCTCGAAGATTTCGACGTTCGTGTTTTGATCGACGAAGGCCGGCGGGCTGCGATGGATCGGCAGTCGCTTTTCGGCGTTCACGGGGCCACGTTCGTCGACCGGACGACCGACGACGTTCAGGATGCGGCCGAGCGTGGACTTGCCGACCGGCATCATGATCGGGCTGCCGGTATCGGCGACGAGCGTTCCGCGCACGAGGCCGTCCGTGGTGTCCATCGCGATCGCGCGCACCACCGACTCGCCGAGGTGCTGAGCGACCTCCAGCACGAGGTTGTCCTTCTCGCTCGAGATGCTGGGGTTCGTGACGTTCAGAGCGTTGAGAATCCTCGGCAGCTTGCCGGCCGGAAATTCGACGTCGACGACGGGACCGATGACCTGGATGACCTTGCCTTGAGTGCTCATGCGTGTCGCGCGGCCGCTTACCATGAGGCAGCGGGGACGCCAACTGTCAGAGAAATCAAGGCTCCGCTGGCAGCGCGGCGATGAGCTTCGTGGCGTCGTCCTTGCGGTAGCCGCCATAGCGGCCTTCGGCGAAGGGGGTCAGCGCGGCACGCGCTTCGGCCTTCCTGTCGAGCCGCACCAGGCAGAGCGCACGGTTGTACCGGGCCTCGAGCGCAAACGCGCCGCGCGGAGCGGCCCGAAGGTAGGAATCCCACGCGGCGAGAGCACGCTCCGAATCGTGCTCCACGAAGTGCGCCCGGTGAGCGACCCGGTAGAGGTCGAAGTTGGGGTCGGTAGCTCCCGCGCCTGCGCTCCCTGCCGTCCGCCCGGCCGTGTTTCCGGCGTTGGTCGTCGCCACCACGGCGGGAGCGGGCGCTTCGGAAACCGGAGGCGGAACCTCGGGCGGGACCTCGGGGGCCACCGCGGCTTCGGGCGGCGGTGCTTCCGCCCGGGAGGCGGAGCGCGGGGGTTCGCTCCGGCGCGGAGGCGGTGCCGCCGGCGCGGGAGGAGGATCGACGTGGAGACCGAACACTCGCGCCACCGCGTCGAGCGCGCGCTTCGGCCCGCCCGTCGCACCGACCGCACTCGCCGCGACGAAGGTCGCCGCAATCGGGATCAGGAACGCGACCCGCGTCCGCTTCCACACCCGTCGATCGTGGGCGGACGCCATGATCCGCGCGCGCGTGAACCGGCCGCTCGCGCCATCATCGGCCGTCTCGTCGCGCAGGGCTCGCGTGGCCTGAGACAGGAGATCGTCGGTCATCGGACGCCCTCCTTCTCCAAGAGCTCGCGCAGTTTTTTCTTGGCGTGGAACAGCCGCGTGCGCACCGTGCCCTCCGGCGCACCGACAATCCCCGCGACCTCGGACGACGTCCGTTCCTCGACCTCGCACAGCACGAAGGCCACCCGCTGCTCGAGCGGCAGCGCGTCGAGGGAACGAGCCAGGGCCCGCGCGAGCTCGCGCCGACGGGCAGCGGCCTCCGGATCACCGTCCGCCTGCCGCGGCTCTTGTTCGTAACGCTCCATCGCGTGCCGCCTGCGCGCTGCGGCGCGCACGTGATGCCGCGCGTGATTCACCGCCACCGAAATCAGGAAGGTGCGAAGCGAAGCCTCTCCCCGGTAACCCTTGATCGCCTGCGGGAGCGAGACGAACACTTGGTGCAAAAGATCCTCGGCGGCCGCGTCCTCACCGACCAGTCGCCGAGCGAACGCGCGCACCGCGCCGTGGTGCATGTCGTACACCTCGCCGATCGCGGCACGGTCCCCCATCGAAAGCCGGACGACGATGTCGTCCGGAGCGTCGCTCTCACGCCCGGCGAACGTGGTGTGCGTCACGGCTACGAGCTGAGATAGCGTCATTGGGGCCCGGGGGACACTGGTCGCTGTTTCGTAGTGCCCGGAACCCGCCGGAACGTTCATGGGTACCGGCCGAAAGGCAAAACAGGCACTAACCCATGAATATCATTGCAATTCATGGGCCTAGAGCGCGCTTCATGACCCTGCCGAGGAGGAGCGGAGCTCTAGCCACCCGCGAAGCGGGTGAGGGGGAGAAAAATGGCACAGCCATTTTTCCGGGGGCGGGACGCCCCCCGAGGACAGAGCTAGAGCCGCGCTGCGAAGCAGCGCAGCGGGCGAAGCCCGCTTCAAAACCAGCGAAGCTGGCTTTGAGATGTGCTCTAGAGCGCAGCCACACCGACGAAATAGTGCCCGCGAACGTCCTGCCCCTCGCCCTCGAGCCGATAGGTGAGCGCCCCCCCCGCGAAAGGGGTCAGCCAGGGCAGGATCTCGTAGCCGAACCGCGACTCCAGCCGCGCCTCGGTCCGCACGGTGCTCCACTGAGCCACCGTGTTCAGCGTGGTGGCGATGCCCACGCCGGCCTCGGCGAAGCCATCTCCCGCGTCCAGGTGGAGGCCGGCGCTCACTTCGCCTGCGAAGCGATCGCTCGACGCGTTGTAGCCGGCGCCGAGCTGCGAGTACGTGTAGCCCGACACGAACTTCAGGCCGATGTTGCCCATGAAGTCGGGGCCGGAAAACCAGACGCTCGGTTGGATCCTTCCGTTCCCCGCCACGTTCACGAGACCGATCGCGCCGCCGCGGTTCTCGTCCGCCACGTTGACGAGACCGATCTGCAAACCGCGGACGCGATGCCCCACGTTGACGAGGCCGATCTGCGCGCCGGTCAGGTCGCCCGCCAGATTGAATAGCCCGGCCACCTGCCCGCCATCGACCTTGCGTCCGATGTTGGTGATGCCCGCAAGCTGCACGCCCTTCACGTCCCGCGCGGACGTCGAGATGCCGGCGACGGCTCCGCCGGTCACGTCAGCGAACGTGTTCGCGGCGATGCCCGCGCCCTGGACGCCCACGACGTTGCCGGAGGCGTGCGAAACGATCAGGCTGCCCTGCGCGCCAGTCACGCTTTCTGCCATCGCGAGGACCAACCCACCTTCCGCGCCAGTGACGTTCTTGGCTTTCGCGACGATGAACGAGCCGATCGCGCCCTCGACGTCTCCATCGCGAAGGTTCGCGATGCTGGCGAAGCTCAGGCCGTTCAGGAGCCCATAACCTTCGCTCACGAGTAACGAGCCCTCCAGGCCGGACACCGGTCCCGTGCGGTTCCATCCGAGCGCGAACGAGACGCCCTCGGCGTGCCCGTCGATGCGCTGGTAGCCGAACATCAGGGCCGCTCCCTTGACCGCTCCAATCCGCGACGAGAGGAGGCCGAGCTCGAGGCTCATCCGGCGTTTCTCGGTGTGAGAGAGGAGCGCGCGCGGATAGAGGACCGAGATGTTGAACGCGAAGGGGTTCGGCTCGATCAGCCCGCTCGGCTTGGGTGGCGGTTCGGGCGCTACCTTGAGTTTCGGCGCGGGCGGAGGCGCGGCGGCTGGAGCGGCTGGGGCGGCCGGCGGCGGCTCGGGTGGTGGTGGTGGCGGCGGCGGTGGCAGCTCGGCGTCGGTCGTCGCCGGCGTGAGCGTCTGGAGGAGCTCCGCGGCCTCGTCGCGAGCCAGGTTTCCGGCGAGGTACGCGATGGTCTCGAGCGCCCGCTCCTCGTCCTTCGGCAGCGCGACGGAGCGCGTCACCGGGTCACCTTCCTTCCGGAAGAAGGTGACGTTTGCCCGACGGCCGGTGACGACCACCTCCAATCGTTCGGGCGCGCTCGGGTCGACCTGAAGCCGCACGCCGAGCTCCTTCTGGATCGCTTCCTCGATCTTCGCCGGGTCGAACCCGGAGCCGCCGGCGTTGATCACGACTGGCAGTCCAGCCTCCGTTTCGGCTCGCACACTTCGGGCGGCGAACAGGAGAACGAAGCCGAGGACGAAACCGAGGAAGCGCGCCGTCATCTATCGACCACGAAGCGGCACGTGTAGCGGATCCGCGTCGAAACCGCGCGCCCTTCGCGGTCTCGAGGTGGGGACCAGCGGGAACCCTGGAGCGTCCGCCGGCAGGCCTCGCCGAACCCGGGGAAGCTCTCACCGGCAACCGAAGCGTTTCGGATGCGGCCATCCGGCCCGACCTCGGCGGCCACGCTGGCGCTCCCGCCGATCCCGCGTGCCTTGGCCTCGGCAGGGTAATGATCGCGGAGCACGGACGCGAGCGCGGGGGGGACCGGACGCTCCGAGAGATCCTCGAGGGCGACGATCGACGGCTCTGCTCGCGTGGGAACGGGCCTGGGCACCACGACGGGGCCCACGGCAGCCGCGACATTCGTTGCGGGGGCCCGGATGGCGCCGATCGGCCCCGCGACCGCCGCACCGTTGCCGACGACCGAGCTCCAGGCGGCGTTGCCCGAGTCGTTGGTCAGGGTGACGCCGGTGAGATCGACCGGCGGCGGCGGCTGAGCGGGCGGGGGTTCGTTCTTCGGGAGTGGCTTCGCCTGCGGCGACGGCTTCACGACCTCCGGCTCGGGCGGCGCGACCTTCTCGGGAGCAGGCGGGGGCGGCGGCTCCTTGACGCGAAACGAAACGCGGCTCGGCGGGGGCGACATCGCCTGCTTCGGAACGTAGCCCAGGGACGCGTAGGCGACACCGTGGGCCACGAGGCTCAACAGGGCCGCCGCCACGAGACCAACGAACGGATGCTCACTCATCGCCTTCTCAACGCTTTCCGCCGACATCTTCCGGCTGCACGTCGAACGCGAACTCGGTCACGTGCTCGGTCCTGAGGATGTCGATCAACCGAACGACCTGATGATGGCGAGCGCGACCGTCGGCCGCGATCACCGCCCGAACGCCCGGGTCCTTGCGCTTCGCCGCCGCGACCCGCTGCCGCACCGCCTCCGGATCGAGCGCCTTGCCGTCGAGGTAGAGGAGGCCATGCTGATCGATCGACAGCGCGAGCGTCTGGGGCATGGATTCACCGCTCGCCGCGCGGGGCAGATCGACCGGAATCGCCTTGGACGCGATGTAGCCTGCCGTCACCATCAGGACCACGAGCAGCACCAGCACCACGTCGACCAACGGTGTCACGTTGATGCCGACGATTTCCTCGTCCGGGCCGTTGGAAAGAGCGGCCATCACTCGGCTCCCGTGTCGGCCGGCGCGCCCGACTTCAGGTAGGCAAGGACCTCGCGGCCGAGGGCATCGCTCTGCCCGAGCCGTGCCTTGATCGCGCGCTGGAACAGGTTGAAAAACGCGATCGCCGGTAGCGCGACCAGGATGCCCACCGCCGTCGCGATCAGCGCCTCGCCGATCTCGCCGAGCAGCCCGGCGGTCACCTGGCCCGTCGACCGAGACAGCTCGTGGAAGGCGCGCACGACGCCGATGACGGTGCCGAGCAGGCCGATGAACGGGGCGTTCGAGCCCAGCGTGCCCAAGAACCCGAGGTTTCGCTCGAGCTTGAGTCGCGCCACCTGCTGTTCGCCGAGGATGCGATCCTCCGCGCTCGGGGCGCCGTCGGCATCGAGGCCGGCGCGAGCGATCGCTGCTTCGAAGCTCGGTGAGGCGTCGAGACGTCGACGCGCGCCGGCCACGTCGTGCTTGGCGAGGAGCGCTCGGAGCTCGTGACGGAGCCGAGCAACGTTGTCGCGCGACGAGATGAACAGCACGGCCCGCTCGATCACGATGGCGATCGCGACGACGGAAGCGATGATCAAGATCCACAGCACCCATTCGGCGCCGTAGGCCGCGATGCGATTGATTCGTTCGATACCCATTGAAATCCTCCAGTCCTTGTTCGAAATGCACGCCCCAGCCTCACGGCTGGACGCAAACCCTGCGTTCGATGAAGTCGGCTCCGCCCCGGCCGTCGCGGACGACGGCAAACAGGCGCGCAAGGCGCGGGGCACCGCCGACGGCAGCCGGGGACGTCCAGACCGCGCTCGACGTCGTGCTGGGTGCGTCGCTGTCGATCAGGCTAAACGCGTGGTCGAGCTCACCCGAGGTGACGAAGTAGGAGACGAGCAAGCTCTCCCGGCCGTGACCGACCACGCTCTCCTCCGGCAGGAGGTCGCGGGATTCCGGGGCGAGCTCGATCCTCAGCGTGTGCTGCGCGCCCCGCGCGACGGGCGGCAAGAGCGCACAGTCGGTCGTGTCGGCGGTTTCCAGAGCGAGCTCCCCACCGTCGAGCTTGACGCTGGTGACGGCAGGGTTCGTGTTCGGGTGAGCGCCGTCGTCCATCATGAAATCCAGGGTGAACGCCAGGGCGTCGCGACCGTCCTCGCAACGGCCGTCCCCCGCAGCACCGAGCGGCACGCCGGCCGGGCAAACCAGCCCAAGCACCGCCAGCCGTTCGTCTCCGGTCAGTTCGGCCGGGGCATCGAAGGCGATGCTCGGCTCGCCCGCCACGGGAGCGAGGCTGGTCGCGGTCGCGAGCGCGGGCCCGTCGCAGGTCGGAACGGTCGAACTCGACTCGACCGCCACGCACGAAAGGAGATCGTAGGCGAAGGCCGGCTCCGGCTCCGGAGCGACCACCCAGGCGCGCACCGTCACGCTCTCGCCGGGCAGCGGTGCCGCACGGCTCGGGTCGCCCGCTACTTCCACGCGCGCACCGACGACGCGTGTCTTGTCGATGAGCTCCACCTGACTCAGGGGCTCGTCACACCCGAGCGCGAGCAGGGCGACCACCGGCAGCGCTGCCCAAGGCGAAAAACCGACGTTGTTGACCGTGTTCATAGCTCTCCTCGCACGCCGAGGTTCGGGAACAGGCCGAGCCCCGTCGCTTCCTCGCGCTTCGTGTAGTCGTAGTTGTACGTGTAGCCCTCGACGTTCGACGCGTTGTAGACGTTCTGGACATCGAGGTAGGGCGCGAGCGTCAGCGCGCCGATCTTGAATGCTTTCTCCACCCGCACGTCGAGCTGATGGAACATCGGGTCGCGCTCGCTGTTGACCGCGCCGTAGCGCGGCAGGTAAACGCCGGTCCGCGCGTCGAACAAGCTCCCCGTCACCGGCGTCGTCGGCTCACCGCTCACGAGCCTGAAGCGAACGCCGAGCTCCCAGCCCGCACCGAGCTTGCGACTAACGGCAAGGCTCAGGATGTGCGTCTGGTCGTGGTCGAACAGACGGTAGGGCCGCCCGTGCTCGCTCCTTTCGCTGCGCGACAGCGTGTACGCGAGGTAGCCGAACGTTTTGTCGTCCGGACGCGCTTCGGCCGAGAATTCAGCGCCGAAGATGCGCCCCTCCCCCTCGTTGACGAAGCCGGGCGGCCCGCTGTCGGCCGTCGCGACGATCACCTTGTCGAGCTTCTTGTAGAAGCCCTCGACACCGAGCTTGAGCTTCTTCGAGAAGCCTTGCTCCACGCCCGCGCTCACCTGCAGCGCATGGTACGGATCGAGATCGGGGTTGCCGACCACGGGCACCGACATCCAGAAAACGGGCGGTTGGGTGTAGCGCCCTACGCCGGCTTTCAGCGCCGTCTGCGGCCCGACCTCGTAGCGCGCCGAGATGCGCGGGTCGACCGACCAATCCCCGAACTCACCATAGTAGTCGACGCGGACACCTGGCGTCAAAAGCACCGGACTCAGCGGGCGGAAACCGAGTTCGAGGTAGCCGCCCGGACGCACGACGTTGATCCCCTGCGACTCGACCTGCACCAGCCGCTGCGCACCGAGCGCATCGCGATCCCGCGGGTTCCCCTCCCACTGCGTCGGAGCGGGCCCCCGGTACTCGCCGTCCAGAAACCAGCCGAACAGATCGGCCCCCGCAGTGAGGCGGAGTGCGGGATGCATCGAGTAGCTCCACTCGGCGCGACCGTGGAGTTCCTCACCGCCGAACACCTGGAAGATCTCGCCGAACCGCTGCTCGGTATCGATGCGCCCGACCGCGACGACGACGTCTTGCGTGAACTTGGGCGAAAAGGTCGAACGAAGCTCGGCCTGCAGGCGGTGGAAGGCGATCGTGCCCTTGATCCCGCCGGCGAGGCCCGGGTCCTCGTCGTTCGGGTTACTGAACACGAGTTCGACCGCGTCACGGCTGCCGTACCCGAGCACGCGCAGGCGGTGATTCCGACCGAGCTCCTGGCTGTAGATGGCCTGGTAGTCGTAGTAGACGGGCGCGGCGACCACGGAGAAGACGTCGTCCGGAACGAGCTTGGAATAGACCAGATCGATGTTCGACCGCCGGGCGGCGACGCCGATGCCCGCGCTGTCGGTGATCGGTGTTTCCGCGTAGATCGCGGTGTCGACGAGGCTCAGGTCGAGCATGCCGTGAAAGCGGTCTTTTTCCGGGTCGCGCGTGCGCACGTCGATCACGCCGCCGACGACGCGGCCGTAGCGCGCGGAAAAGTTGCCGGGATAGACATCGACGCGCGACAGGAGCCGCGAGCTGAAAAAACTCGTCACGCCGCCGAAGTGGTAGAGGAAGGGGATCGGGATGCCGTCGAGATAGGGCACGCTCTCTTCCGAACCGGCACCGCGCAGGATCGGTGTGCCGTTGTCGAGCCCGGTGCGTGCCACGCCGGGGAGCACTTCGATCGCGCGCAGCGCGTCGCCTCGGGTTCCGGGGATCCGGGTGAGCTCCTCTTTCTCGATCGTGCGCCGGGTGACCTCGCGCGGGGGCGCGGCAACCTCGGCGGTCGCTTCGAATTCCTCGACGGCCGCGGTGTCCGACGGCGGGGCTGCCGGTGCGGGCGCGGGCGTGGCGGCAATGGGCGGCGGGGGCGCGGCCACGGGCGCGGCCGCGACAGCCGGAGGCGGCGGGGCGGCGGGGAAAACGTAGCGGTAGCGAATGGTGACGGCCAGCACCTCCGTCCCGCGGCGTGCGGGCTCGAACTCGAACTTTTGCGCTGCTTCCAGCGCCTTCTCGTCGAACGGCGCTCCGCCCGACGTCGCCACCTTCGCCGCCGTGACCCGCCCCAGAGCGTCGATCCCGAGCTCGAGCTCGACCGAAACCGGTTCGCTCGGCATGGCACCGGGCGGCAGCTCGACGGCGGGTGCCGTGAGGAGCTTCGGCGGCGTGACGGCTTCGGTGGGAGCGGGCTCGGCGAACGCGGGCGCAACGGGGAACACCGAAGCGGCAAGCCCCAGCGCGGCGATCAACGCGGCCGCCGATTTCGGGGGCGCGAAGGTGCGGGTTTTTGGCGCGAGACGGCGGTCGGACGCCGTCGACGCTCTCGGGTCGAGTACGGACACAGGCTTCCTTGCTGCGCGTCGTTGAGCCTCAACGAGCGCGATTTGACCTTCCGTGCCCGCCCCCGCACGGACCGTTCAACCGCCGTGCCGTTTTTGTGACGACCGCGGCAGGGCGCGAGCCTGGACCTAACGTCCGGCCGGCGGAGGATTTGCGTCGGGCGATGGCGCGCGCAGACGGGCGAGTTCGCCCGTCATCACCGCGTGCACGTGGTCGCGGAGCCTTCGATCGTTCTTCTCGAAGTCTCGCGGATGGATGGGCGGAAGGATGCGCGCCACCACCGCTTGCGGCGCGATGAGGAAGCTCCGCTTCGGCAAGATGCCGCCCGTCCCTTCGATGACCACGGGCACGATCGGAACGTCGTTGCGCACGGCGATCCAGAATGCTCCGCGAAAGAAGCGCTGGATCTCACCGTCCGGCGAGCGCGTCCCCTCGGGAAACACGAACAGGCTCTGCCCCTCGCCGAGCCGCGCCTCACAGCGCCGCAGCATCTTCCGAATGCTGGGCAGGTGCCCGCGGCGTACCGGAACGTACCGGTTGAGCCACATCGTCCAGCCGAGAAACGGGGTGTAGAAGTTCTCGACCTTGCTCACCCAGAGGTACGGCAAGTACAGGGCGAACGCGGCGAGGATGTCGACCATCGACTGATGGTTCGAGACATAAACGCAAGGGCCGCCGGAAAGGGCCTGCTCGCGCCCCTCCACGCGCACGCTGGCGAAGGGCGCCCATGCGAGATAGTGCGCGCCCCAAAAGCTCGTGTAGGCGTGAAGGAGCCGGCGGCGCCGTTGCCAGAAGGTGAACAGCCAGATGACGAGCGCCGGACCGAAAAGCAGCGCCGACGTCGTGATCAAATACGGCCAATAGAGGAGGTTATAGACGACGAGACCTGCTCGCGAGAGCTCCGTCTTTCGCACGCTCACGCCCGGCGCTCCTCGGCGACCAGCTGCCCCGACTCCAGGCGCAAGACCCGCACACCGAGGCGTTCGACCACTTCGGGATCCGTGGTGGTGAGCACCACCGTTCGCTCGGCCTGGTCGCGCAAACGGACGAGGTAGTCGAGCACGAATTGTCGCGTCGTCTCGTCGAGCCCCTGATCCGGGTCGTCCAGAAAGACGAAGTTCGGATTGATCGCGAGCGCACGCGCGAGACTCACGCGCTGACGCACGCCGACCGAGAGGTGCGCGGGCAGCGCACTGAGATCCGACGACGCAACCCGAAGCTCGCGCAGGGTGGCGCGCCCGCGTTCTTGCACGGTTTGGTCGTCGAGCCCGAGAACGTCGGCATGGTAGCGAAGCGCGAGGAGCACGTTGTCGAGCGCTGACAGGTTCGAAAACAGCGCCCCGTGCTGGAACACGAAACCGCGGCGTATCCCGTGCCGGACGAGATCGCTGGGTCGCGAAACGCTCGGCTCGTGCCCGTCGAACAGCACGCGCCCGGTTGTCGCCCGAAGCAGACCTCCGAGCAGGTAGAGCAGCGTCGATTTCCCGACACCGTTTTCCCCGGTGATGACCAAAGTCTCTCCCGGCGCGAGCGTGAGCGTGGCCTCGTAGAGAACCCACAGCGCGCCGTAGCGGAACGACGCTTTCTCGAGCACGAGCCCTGGCTGCACGCGGGGACTTTACACCGAGGGGGCGGGAACGCCCCCAGAAACAGAGCTAGAGCTGCGCTGCGAAGCAGCGCGCGTGGCGAAGCCACGCCTCGGAATTGGCGAAGCCAATGACGAGATCTGCTCTAGCGAAGCGGCGGGCCGACGGTGAAGTAGAAGAGAACCGTGAGCGCCGTGTCGTAGGCGAAGGCGGCGAGCAAGCTCATCATGACCGCACGGCTCGCCATCTGCGGCACCTCCGTGGGGGAGACCTTGACCTCGAGCCCGTAGTGGCAAGACAGCCAGCCGACGAGCAAACCCAGGCCGAGCCCCTTGGCGACGAAAAGGCCCAGATCGTAGGGCGTGATGGCGGCGGAGATGCCGGCCTGGAGCGCGTCGAAGCTCGTGGTCGAAAACAGCGTCCGCACACCCATGGTTCCGATCACGGCCACCGCCGCGAAATACACCATCAACAAGACGACGCTGAGCGCGGTCGCGAACAGCCGCGGCATCACGATGAAACGGGGCGGGTCGATGCCGAGCGAGGTGAGCGCCAGGATTTCGGAGCTGACCTTCATGTTGCCGAGTTCGGTCGCGATCGCCGTCCCCGACCGCCCGGCGACCACGATCGCGGTGATCAACGGCGCGAACTCGCGAATCACCACCGCCACCAGCACCTTGCCGATGAGCACGGGATCGGCGGCCGGCATCATCAGCTCCACCTGAACGACGATGGTGGCGCCGAGGAGCAGCCCGATCGTGCTGACGAGCCCGAGCGCCTGAAACCCGGTGTAAAAAAGCTGATTCATCATCACGCGGCGGACGACGCGCGCCGACGCAGCGCCAGGGGTTCGGGTCGCGATCGCGGCCGCCCCGAGCGTCGCCACCAGGCCGCGGAATCCCCTGACGCGTGTGAGCACTGCCCCTCCCAAGCGGGAGACGAGCCCCGCCCGTGGCGGCGGCGTACTCAGTCGAGGATCTACGGGCAGTGCCGATCGCATCGCCCGCTGCCGTCGGGTTAGCCCTTCAGGGCGGCGAGTTTGGTCTTGGCTTCCTCGAGCGCGGCGTCCGTTTGCAGCGCGCGCTCGTACATCTGGATCGCCTTCGGCTTCTCGCCGAGCTTGTCGTGAATGTCACCCAGGCGCACGAACACCACGGCCTTCTTGATCGGCCCGGCTTCGTCGAGCTTCTGGAGCAAGAGGGCGCGGTACATCTGCTGCGCCTTCTTGAAGTCGCCGACCTGAATCGCGACCTCGCCGAGGGCGGCGAGCACGCCGATGTTGCCCGGCTCGATGCGAAACGCCTTGTCGAGCTCCTCGAGCGCCTTCGGACCGTCGCCTTCGGCGAGGTACGAAGCGGCCAGGCGCCGGTGGATCTCGGCGAGCTCCTTCGTGCGCTTATTGCCGTAACTCTGCACGATCTTTTCGAGCACCTGAGCCGCGGCCTTCCCGCGACCGGAGGCGTTGTATTCGTCGCAAAGGTCGAGCAAGAGCTCGCGATCGTCGGGTTTGACCTGGGCCGCCCGGTCGAGGAGCTCCGCCGCGGCGGCGTGGTCGTTGCGGCGCTCGGCCTGAACGCGCGCGGCCTGCCGCCAGAGTTTCACCTTCTCGTCCGTCCCTTCCGCCAGCTCGGCGTCGCGCGCGACGAGGGCGGCGAGTTTGTCCCAAGCACTCCGAGTCTCGTACAGCTTGCGTAGCCGCTCGCGGAGCGGGGCGCTCCGCTCGTTGACCGCGAGGCCCCGCTCGAGGGCGGACGCAGCTTCATCGCTCGAGCCAAGTTCCTCCCTTACGTCGGCGAGGGACAGCGCCAGGCGGACGGCGTCGTCACCGGAACTCGCCGAGAGCAGGCGATCGAGCGCGTCGGCCGCCTGATCGAGCCGGCCCTCGCTGCGGGCGAGACGCGCGACGCATTCCAGCGCGCCGCGGTGCCCTGGTTCGCGCTCGAGGACCCCCTGGTACGTCTCGATCGCTCGAGCACGATCCCCGAGCCGCGATTCGTAGACCTCACCGAGCCGGACCTGGAACGAGAGCTCCGCCTTGGCGTCGCCGCGCGAGCGCGCGCCGTCGATCTGAGACGAGAGCAGCTCCGCGAGCTCTTCGTCGCGCTGGCTCTTCTCGTAGAGTTCGCTCAAGAGCACGACCGCCTCGGCGCGACCCGGCTCCTCGTCGAGCACGGCCCGCGCGAGATCGATGGCGGCATCGGGCGTGCTGAAGCGATCGGCGCTCAGCCGCGCAAGCTCGAGCCTCAGCTCGCTGCGCTTGTCCGGGCTCTCGGCCACGTCGATCAGCCGCTCGAGCAAGCGCCCGAGCTCCCGGTGGCGCCCGGCCTTGGAGTGCAGGGCCCTGAGCGCGGTGGCGGCCTCGAAGTCGGTCGGATCGTCCTCGAACAGCGCCTCGTAGAGCTCGACCGCCCGGTCGGCGTCATCGAGACGATCGCGCGCCATCTCGGCGGCCTTGTGGCGCAACGTGCGCACGGTCGCGCCGTCGCTTTCGACCTCCGAGCGCCGCACGACGAGGTCGAAGGCCTGCGCGTAGTCCCCTGCCGCCTCGCGAGAACTCGCGAGCTGCTCGAGCGCCCAGCGGTTCGTGTCGTCCTGCTCGATCAGCTCGCGCAGCAGCGACTCCGCGAGCTCGGTGTCGCCGAGGCCATCCGCCAGCGTCTTGGCCTGGCGGTAGAGTTCTGCCCGGCGATTTTCGTCGGACTGCAGCTTGGCGCGCCGCCGGAGCGTGCCGGTGAGATCGCGGGCCCGACCGCCGCCCCGCTGCAGCTCCTCGAGGTCCTGCAAGAGCTCGTCGTTCACGGCATCGAACTCGAGGCCGCGCAAGAGCGCGGTTTCGGCGCCGGCCGGATCGCTCACCTTGTCCTTGAGCCAGCGCGCAAGCTTGAGCGACAGGGTGCAGGCCAGATCGGGCGCAATGCCGTCGCGGTGGCGTTCGATCGCTTCGCTGAGTGCCGTGGCGGCACCGGACCAGCTGCCGGTCGCACCGGCGAGCCGCTCGATCTCCTCCAGCAAGACGGGATCGCTGGGGGCATCGCCGACCGCTTGCTCGAGGACGCGCAGCGCGGCCGTCGCGTCCTTGCAGTCGTGCTCCAGGACCTCCGCGAGCTTCTTTCGCATCTCGGCCCGGGCCTCGACGCCGTCGGTGAACTCGACACGCTTTTCGTACAGGCGGGCGAGCCGATCGGTGGAGCCCTGCGTCCGGTACACGCCCTCCAGCATTTCCGCGGCTTCCTCGAACAGGTCGCGATCGTCCGCAAGCTTCTCGAGGGAAGCGACGGAAGCCGCGTGCCCAGGAACACTCTCGAGGGCCGCGCGGAGCGACGACAGCGCTCGCGTGGGATCCTTGAAATGTTCGACGTGGATCCGCGCCAGACGATGGTGGATCTCGGCTTGCGCCGTGGCGCTAGACTCGGCGCTGGAACGCCGCTCGAGTACGTCGGCAACCTTGTCGAGGTCTCCGATCCCCTCGTACAGCCGGTCGAGCGCGACCAGGAGCTCCGGGGTGTCACCGACCTGCTCGATCGCTTTCTCGTAAGCCGCAACGGCGCGCTTCTTGTCCCCGAGTTGCTCCTCGGCCACCTTGCCGAGACGCACGAACAAGTCGCGCGCCACCTCGGCCTCGAACGTCGATTGGGCGCGCTCGGAGAGTGCCGCCGCGTAGCGTTCCCAACCGTTCGACGCCGCGGCGAGCCGCCCGATCTCGGCATGCAGATCCTCCGCCTCCGGACTCTCCGGCAGGGCGCGAAGCAGCGCATCGAGAGCGTCGGGCAAGCGCGAAAGCTTCGTCTCCAGCGCCTCGGCGATCGCCCACAGGGTTTGCGTCCGCTCGGCCTGGTCCGCCTCCACCGTCAGACGAAGCTCGTAAAGCTCGACGAGCGCGTCCCAGCGCTCGGTGCTCTTCAGCACCGGCACCAGGATCTCCGCCGCCGTTCGCCTGAGCGATTCATGCTCGGACGCCAGCGCCTGCACGCGCTCCACGGCCTGACGGTCGTCCGGCGTCTCGAGCAGCGCCTGGCGGTAGGCTTCGAGCGCATCCTCGTAGCTCGAGAGCCGTTCGGCCAGAACGGAACCGATGCTCTTGTGGAGCGCCGCGCGCTCGGAAGCACTGGCGGCGAGGCCGACCTGAACGCGCAGGTTGTCGAGCAGCTCCGGCCACTTCTCCTCGGCTCGGTACAGGCGATCGAGGCTCGCCAGAGCCGCCGTGTCACCCGGCTTGGCGGTGAGCGCGCGCCCGAGGCAATCGATCGCCCGCAGCCGATCTGAGAGTTTGTCTTCGTAGCACTTCGCCGCCTGCATCAGGAGCGTGTAGGAAAGCTCGTCGTCGGTCGAACCGATCAGGTCCACGCGCCGCTCGTAGAGCTCGACCAGGCGTTCGGCGTTGTCTTCCTGTTCGTACAGCTCGATCAAGCAGTCGACGGTGAACGCACTCGACGGATCGAGCTCGCTCGCGCGCGTGTACGCCTGAATCGCCCCGTCGCGATCGTCCAAGAGATCGCGCTTGGCTTCACCGACCCTGCGGAAGAGGCTGGCGCGCCCCTCGTCGTCGAGCACGAATTCCGTCTTTGCATTGAGGACGCGAACCAAGGTGGGCCAGTCGCTGAGCAGGATCGAAAGGCGCTCCATGGCGTCGAGCGGCACACCATCCGCAGTATCGCTCTCGTAGAGCTTGTCGTAGGCGGCGAGGGCACTGCGCGGATCGTCTCGCTCCTTGTCGTGCACGCGAGCGAGAACGGTCAGGTAATCACGCCGGCTGATCAGGTCCTCGTGGGCACCCAGGATCTCCTCGTACGCTTTGGCAAGCTCGTCCCATGCCTTGGTGTCGGCGACCAAGCGCTCGTAGTGGCCGCGAACCTCGGCGTCGTCGGGCTCCAGCCGGACGGCGGCACCGTAGGCGCGGCGCGCTCGCTTCTTGTCGTTGCCGCGCTTTTCCCAGAGCTCTGCGGTCTCGCGCAGGACCATGACCTTCTCGCTGTCGACAGCGAGGGCGAAGCGGTCCTCGTTGAGCTGAACGAGCCTTCGCCAATCGTCCGAAGCCTCGTACAGCGGGCGCAGGATCTCGACCACGCGCTCCTTTTGCGTAGCGTCCTCACGCAGTTTCTCCAGCTCGCCGATCGCCTCGGCATTCGTGCCGTCGATGCGCACGACCTCTTCGAGCTGGTCGACCGCGCGCTCGGTCTGCTTCTGCTCGAGATAGAGGCGCGACAGCGCAAGCCGGAAGCCGACGCTCTTTCCAGGTTCCTCCGCCTGTTCGGCGCGGCGCAGGTAGAGTTCCGCGAGGTCGTCCCAGCGCGCACGCTCCCGGTAGAGCAGGGTGAGCGCATCGAGCGCCCGCTCGTCTCGCTCCTCGACTTCGAGCGCTGACCGGTAGGTCTCGATCGCTTCGTCGGGACGCCCGAGCTCGTTTCTGAGCAGAGCGGCGATGGCGTGCAGCAGCGTGAGCCGCTCGGCGGGCTCGAAGCGGTGGTCGAGGGCGTCTTTGTGCAGGCTGACGCGCTCCTCGTGGCGACGCTCGCGCACCAGGATCGCGTCGATCGCGGAGAAGAGCGATTTATCCTCCGGTTCGAAGGCGAGTGCCCGGCGGTAAAAGGACAGTGCCTGATCGGCTTGATTGAGCTGGTCGAAAAGCTCGCCGGTGCGCCGCGCGAGTTTGGCGGTGGCGGGATCGTCGCCCTGAGTCTGTTCGAGCTCCGCGGCGAAGAGTTCGGCCAGGCGCTGCTCGGCACCGGCGACGCGGGCCAGGCGCTCGAGCTCGGCGAGCGTCTTATCGTCCGCGAGGTCTTCGTGCAGGAGCTTCGCGGTCGTCTCGAGCGCGGCGCGGTAGTCTTCCTCCTGCTCCTCGAGCAGGCCGGCGAGGCGCGTCAATAGCTCACGACGCGCGTCGGGATCAGTCGCCACGTCGAGGCGCGCTTCGAGCGTGCTCCGAACGCGCTTCCAGTCGGCGCGAGCAAGGTAGACGGGCTCGAGCAGCTCGGCCGCGCGCGCACGGTGCTCCGTGTCCTTTGCCTCGGCGAGCAGCCGCTCGAGCTCGGCGATTGCCCCCTCGTGCCGGCGGTCCTTGCCGAGCGCCTGCTCGAGCTCCTCGAACGCGCGCCCGGCGTCACGCTGGTGACGCGCGGCAACACCGGCAATCTTGACGCGGAGATCGGCGGCGTCCCCGCGACCGGCGTCGATCTGCCGCTCGTACAGGGCGACGAGATCCGACCAGCGCTCGACGGCGGCATAGAGCGTGGTCAGCGCGTCGACCGCGGGATCGTCGAGGCCGAGCTCTAGGATGCTCTCGTACACCTCGATCGCGCGCGCCTTGTCCTCGATCGCCTCCGCCAAGAGCTTCGCGCGCCGGTAGAGAAGCCGCTTCTTCTCCTCGTCGTTCGCCGCCACATCGGCGCGCCGCTCGAGCACCTCGAGCAGCTTCGGCGCGTCCCCACCCTCCTCGTACAGCGACTCGAGCTGGGCGAGCGCATGCGGCTCGTCCGCGCGAAGGTCGAGCGCTTTCGAATAGTATTCACGGGCGAGATTGCGGTCGGAGAGCTCGCGCCGCGCGAGATCCGCGATCTTCAGGGTGACGACCAGCTGGACCTCGCCGTCGAAGATGTTCTCGACCACGTCGGTGAGGAGCTTCACGTAGTCCGCCTGGCGCCCGGTCTGGGCGGCGAGCTTTTCCAGGTGCCCGAACCAAGTCTGCACCTCGGCGTGACCGACCGACGTCCGCACCGCGCGCTCCGCGTAGCCGAAAGCGCGATTCGGATCGCCGAGCGGACCCGCGGCGACGTCGAGCGCCGCGCTCAGGCCCTGGAGCTTTTCCATCGGGTCGTCGCTGGCGTCGACCTCGATGTCGAGCACGCGGACGAGGCGCTCGTGATCGCCGTCAGCCTCGTAGAGCGGTCGCAGGATCTGCGCCGCCTCGCGCCGCACGCCGGCGTCGTTCGCGCCGAGCAGGGTTTCGAGCGCCGCCCGGCTTTCCCGGTGCCGGCTGTCGATCGCCAGCGCGCGCCGGTACACGTCGAGAGCGGCGGGGACGTCACCGCGCTGCAGCCGCTCGAGATCGCCCAGCTTGCCGAGTAAGTCGAGCCGCGCGGCGTCCGATTCGGCGATCTCGAGGTGCTGATTGTAGGTGTCGGCGAGATCGTCCCAGCGCTCGACGGCGCGGTAGAGCGATTCGAGCGCCTCGAGGGCCGGGACCGAGGGGCCGAACTCTCCCTGAAGCGTCTGGTACTCGTCGATCGCCTCGAGGCCCGCGTCGAGCCGCCGCCAGAGAATTTCAGCGGAGCGCGAGAGCAACGCCCGCCGAGCCTCGCCGTCGCTGGTGAGGTCGCGCCGGCGGCGGAGCACCTCGACCAGATCGCGGTAGCGTTCGGTGGTCTCGTACAGCCGATCCAGTGCGGCGAGCGCCTGCTCGTCGTCGGCACCGTCGTCGAGACGCGACCGCCAGGCGCCGATGGCGCCCTCGCGGTCTCCGAGCACCGTCTCCGAGAGCTCACCCAGCCGGCCGAGCAGGTCCCGCCGTACGCCGACGCTCTCCTCCAGACGGATTTGGACGCGCAGCATCTCGGCCAGCTTTTGCGACGCTCCCTGGCCCGCGTAGAGTCGCTCGAGCGAGCGAGCGGCCGGCAGCGCGCCGCGCGGATCGTTCGGATCGAGGTCGAGCACCCGCCGGTAGACGGCTTCGGCCTGCTCGCGGTCGTTCAGGCGCTCCTCGTACAAGACGGCGACGCGCGTGAGGATCTCGCCCTTGAGCTCGGCCGCCGTCGTCTTGTCGGCTGCCTCGGTGAGGACGCGAGCCACGCGATCGTGGATCCCCTGCCGCTCCCCGATCTCGATCAGCTGATCGCGCGCGTCGGCGTCCGTCGGGTCGAGCGGGCACAATCGCGCAAAGGCCTCGAACGCGCCGGCGTCGTCGCGCAGTCGCTCGTTGCGCAGCACCGCGATGCGGCGCAGGAGCTCGCGCGTTTCGTCCGGCGTCGCGTTGCTGTCGGCATCGAGGCGCGCCGAGAGCACGCGAGCGAGATCTCGCACTTCGTCCCGCGCGTCGTACACGACCTCGAGCACGCGCGCCGCACGAACTCGAAGCCCGCCGATCTCGAGCAGCCGCTCGGCGAGCTGGCGCGCCTCCGGATCGTTGACGCGCTCGCGCAGCACGTCCTCGACGTGCGCCATCGACTTTTCGGGCTCGTGCAACGAGAGCTGCAGGCGCGCGAGGCGGAGCTTGAGATCGAGCGAGTCCTCGCCGACGGCCGTCTCGAGCCGACGCTCGAGCAGCGCGGCGAGTTCTTTCTCTTTGCCACCGCGCGTGTAGAGCCGGTCGAGCGCGCGGACCGCGGTCTCGTGGTACGGGTCGATCGCGAGAATGCGCTCGTAGTGACGCGTCGCCTTGGCGGCGTCTTCGATGATCTCCTCGCAAACGAGCGCCACCTCCGCCAGCATCTCGACCTGGCGCGCGGAGTCGTCGCTCGCGCCGACAGCGCGCTCGTAGAGCGCCTCGAGCTCGCTCCAGCGTTCGGCCGCGGTGAGGATGTCCTTCAAACGCCGGAAAGCCGCGTCGGTTCCGGGTTTGAGCGTGAGGATGCGTTCGAGGTACGGCGTCGCGCCGATCGGGTCGCCGAGGCGATCCTCGTGCAGTCGCGAAGCGCGTTCGCAAAGCTCCATTTCGAGCTCTGGTTCGAGCTTGCCGCGCAGGACCTCGCGGTAGGCATCACCGAGCTCGGTGGGCCTGCCGGCGTCGGCGGCGAGCATTTCGGCGCGCTCCCACAACTCGAGTTGGTCGGGGGCTTCGCGTACGGCGCGCAGCATCACGTCGAGTGCGTCACTGAACGAGCCGAGCTTCTTCTGGTAGACGGTGGACAGGCGCCGTTCGAGTTCGAGGCGTGGCGCAAGCTCCTTGGTCGACTCGAGAAGGATCTTGAGCACACGGGCCTCGCTGCGGCCGTCGGAGACCGCGGCGTAGTGCTCGGCCAGAACTTCGGCCGCGCGCGCCCGCGCTTCCGGCGCTTCGAGCAAGCGCTCGAGCAGGCTGACGGATCGGGCCGCGGTCGACAGCTCGGGGAGCGCGTCGACGGCGGAGGCCAGGGCGTCGAGCGGCCGAGACAGCCGGCTGATGTAGAGCTCGGCAAGGGCGACCTGACCCTCGGCGCGCGCGGAACCGCTCAGCAGATCCCGGTGCTGCTCCATCACCGCCACGGCCCCGGCCGCGTCGTCGAGCGAAAGGAGCAAGCGCGCGAGAGTGGTGAGCGCCGTTTGCTCACCCGGGTCGATTTCCAGCAACCGCCGGTAGGTCGCCACCGCGCGGTCGGGAGCCTCGAAGACTTCTTCTTCGAGCGTGGCCCATTCGCCGAGGATCGAAAGTTGGTCGGCGCTGCTCTCGCTGTTCTTCACCCTGAGATCGAACAGGGCGCGAAGATCGTCCCGCCGGTCGAGAAGCCGAAGGATGCGGTCGAGCTGCGCGGCGGCGTCCGCATCGCGCGGATCGCGCTCGAGTAGGCGCTGGTAGACGACGATGGCGTCGTCGGAACGACCGAGCTCATCGGCCAGCACGCGCGCCAGCTTGAGCTCCAGCATGCGGCGCAGATCGGTGCCGCTGGACGGACGCGCGTCGGCCGCGGGCTCCTCCCCGCCCTTCTTCTTTTTCTTTTTCTTCGAGGGCTCCGCCGCCGGCGGGCTGGAACCATCGGCCGGGAGCGCTTTGAGCCGGCCCTCCACCGCCTCGACGAAGCTCTCCCAGGTGCCGGCCGCACGCGACGACTCCTCGAGGATGTCGAGCGCGATCGGACTGTCGGGCGCGAGATCGTACGCGCGGCGAGCGTAGGACGCCGCGGCACGCCGGTCGGACAGTTGCTTGCCGGACACCTCCACGAGCCGAGCGAGGTGCGCCAGTTTTTCGTCCACGGCGTCGGCCTGCTCGACCAAAAGCTCGTAGAGCGACGGGAGCCGCGCCCACTTTTCGTCCTTCTCGTACAGCGGGATCAGGGCGCGCGCCGCGCGAGTGTCCTTGGGATCGGCCGTGAGCACGCGTTCATACGAGCGGAAGGCCCGCTCGGGATGGCCGAGCTTTTCCTCGAACACCGCGGCAGCGCGGTACGAGAGATCGATGCGCGCCGCCGCGTCCTTCGCCCGGTCCGCGGCGTTGCTCAGCACCTCGGCCAGCCCCTCCCAGTCGTTCTGCGAGGCGTAGAGCGCGCTCAGGCCCTCGTAGTCACCACTCTGGAGCGAAGCGTCGCGCAGCACCCGGAGCGCGCGCTGATGCCCCGGCGACAGCTCGAGCACGCGGCGCCAGGCCCGCGCTGCTGCCACCGAGTCGGTGAGGTGCTCGGCGTAGACGGTGCCGAGTTTCTGCAGCACGACCAGCCGCTGCCCGTCGTCGGTGAGCGCCGCTGCCCGACGCTCGAGCGCATCGGCCAGAGCCACCCAGTCCTTCGCGCGCTCGGAATGGCGCTCGAGCGCGTCCAGCACGTCGAGGCGGGCCGGGTCGGCGTCGAGCACCTCTCGATACAGTTTGACGGCGGTCTCGCCACGGTTCAGTCGCTCGGAGGCGAGTTGCGCCATCTCGAGCGTGAGGGCGACGCGGGCGGGGCCCTGGGTATCCGAAAGCTCGACCTCGAAGAGTTCGAACAGCTGCGGCCACGCTCGCCGCTTTCGATAGAGCTCCTCCAGCCGTTCGCGCGCCTCGCGATCGGACGGATCGAGCTTGAGCAGCGCCGCATACGCCTCCGCGGCGTTCTGAGCATTGGAGAACTGATCGAGCCAACGCCGCCCGGCGGAACGGAAAAGCCGCTGCTTCTCCTCGAGGTCGGGCGTGATGTCAGCCAGCTTGAGCTGGTAGGTGATCATGTCCCGCGCGCGCCCGAGCTTGTCGTAGAGCTGGACGATCTCGCGGATCTCTTCGACGTCGTGCTCGTCGAGTTTCTCGTCGAGCTGAACGATCTGGTTCAGGACCGAGAGCAGCGCCGTGTCGCTTCTGATGTACTCGCGGTAGATGGTGGCGACCTCGCGCAAGACGGACAGCCGCGCCTGGTACGCATCGGCCGGCAGCCGCTCGAGCTGCTGGCGCAAGAGCTCCACCAGCGCATTGTGGCTCTGGGTTTGCTTGTAGAAGCCCTTGAGCTTCTCGCGCGCCTCGTCGTTGTCGGGGTCGCTGCGCAGCACGGCCTTGTACTGCTCGATCGCCTTCTGCGCGTTTGCCTGACCCTCCGCGAGACGCGCGAGTTCGACCGCGATCGCGCCTTTCTCCTTGGAGCCGTCCTTGAGCGAGCGCTGCGCGGTCTGCAGCACCTCCATCAGCCGCCCGTCGTCGCCGAGCGACGCGCAGTACTCGCGGTAGAAGGCGAGTAGGGCCTCGTTCGCAGGCTGGATCTTCGCGATGCGCGCAAACCAGGGCTCGGCTGCCCGCGCGTGGTCGGCCTTCTTCCAGTAGAGCATCGCGATCTGCAGCATGTCGCCGATCAGCTCGGCCTCCCCCGCCTTCTTGGCCGCGAGCTCGCGCTCGTAGAGCGCCACCAGATCCGCCCAGCGTTCCTTGCCGGAATAGAAGCCGATCAGGAACTCCATGGCCTCGGTGTGCCCGGGGGACTCACGCAGAACGCCCTCGTAGGCGCGAGCGGCGCGTTCGTCGTCCGACAAGTGCTGCGCGTGCACGCGAGCAAGTCGAACACCGGCGGCGATGCGATCGGCGACGTCGTCGGCGCGATCGGCGAGCCGTTCGAGAACGCGCGCTACCTCGGCCCAGTGCTCGGCGCGACGGTGCACGAGCTCGAGCAAGCGCCCGGCCTTGCCGTTCGAGGGGTCGAGACGCACCGCCTGTTCGAGGCGCTCGATCGCCGTCGCGAGGTCGACGTCGTCGCCCCCGTAGCGAACGTCCATCTCCGCGGCGTGCATGAGCATCGAGCTACGGTAGGTGTCGTCGGTCGCACCTTGCACTTCGTCCAGGTAGCGCTGGGCGAGCTCGGCCGACCGACCCCGCTTGCTTTCGAGCTCCTCTACGGCCTGGCTCGCCTCGCGATCGCTCGGGTCGATCTCGAGCAGGCGGAGGTAGGGGACGAGCGCTGCCTCGTCGTCGTAACGCTCGTTTTTCTCGACCCGCGCCTGTTCGCGAAGGAGGTCGACTTCGAGCGGCGTGCCGTTGGCCGCCGCGACCACGACTTCGAGCAACCGCGCCACGGCATCCCATTCACCACGACCGGCGTGACGCTCCCGCGCTGCCGCGACCAGACGCACGAGCTCCTCTAGTGAGAGATCTCCACCGCTCGCTCGTACACTTTCAGAGAGACTGGACCACGCGTCGCCGGAGTCGGGCTCACCTTGAAGCCTGCCGAGCGCGGTTCGGATCGTCTGAGAGTCCATGTCACCCACTTCCGGCGTCCGAGGCCGACAAGAGCCGATCTCGACGGGACGCCGAGACTACGCCGCGCGGCGTAGCGTTACAAGCCAGCGAAACCGCACGCTAAGTTCACTTGTCGTGAAACGCACCCGCGGACCCGCGGTCAGCGGGCCGGCATCGGTTCGAGCGCGCGTTCGGGGCTCGTCGTCGGGCTCGGCGCCGACACATTTTTTGCTCGCGACGAGCCGGCGCGCCGCTCGGCGATGGCGCGCTCCTGGGCCTTGACGACGGCCGGGGTTGCCCCGAGTGCTTTCGCCTCGTTGAGCGCTCGCTCGGCCTCGTCGAGGCGGCCCATTTCGGCGAGCGCCCACGCTCTTCCGAGCTTGGCGTCCGCATGCTTCGGCCGCTCGCTCAGGATCGCGTCGTACTGAACGAGCGCCGCCCCCGGATCATCGCGGACGAGGGCAACGGTCGCGAGGCCGACTCGATTTTCGAGTGCACGCGGATCGGCCGCGAGGCCGGAGCGGTACGCTCGCTCCGCGTCCTCGACCTCGCCGGTCGCCAGGCAAACGACGCCGAGCGCGTGCCAGACCTCCGAGTCCCTCGGGTTTCGGCGCAGGGCCTCCTCGAGCCGGGGTCGCGCGATGTCGTGCTCGCCCCAGCGCGCGGCGCGAAGGCCACCGGTGCGCGGACCGAGCGGATCCTTCGGCGCGACGAGGGCCGCTTGATCATAGCGTTCGAGCGCCTCGTCGTAGCGGTGCGCGAGCTCGAGGGCGAAACCGAGCTCGACCCACGGGATCGGACTCGCGGGTCCGAGATCGCGCGACAGGCGGGTCGCTTCGTCCGAGGCGCGCCCGACGTTTCCGGAGAACCCGAGCATTCTGATCAGGAGGCGCCGCGCGCGGGTGTCCTGCGGATGTGTGTGAAGGTGCGCATCGAGCGCGACGACGGCTTCCTCGTGGCGACCCTTGTCCGCGAGCATCACGGCGCGTCCGAACACGTCTTGTTTGGGAGCCGCACTACAGGCTGTCGCCAAGGACGAGAGAGTGAGGGCGGCGACGATGAAGCGGCGCAACGCCCCGCATGGTACTCTGAATGGCTTCGAGGCTTTTCATGAGCATGAAAATTGGGACGCCGGCCTGGCATGGCATGCTGCTCGTGCTCGCCGTGGCGTCGGCCTTCGCGTGCGGCGAAGGGGGCAGCTCGTCGAGCGGCTCGTCGAGTGGGGGAACCGGCGCCGGTGGCGGCTCCGGCGGCACGAGCGCGAGCGGGGGGACCGGCGCCGTGATGGCGATGCTCCCGAGCTGCGGAGCGCTGCCGGATTGCGGCGGCGACCCTGACGGCACCTGGGACGTCACGGCCGGATGCCTGCACGTCCTCGCCAATCCCTACACCCGTGAAGGCTGCGAGGACGCGCTCGCTGGAGCCACCGTCGATGCTTCCGGGAGCTACACGTTCCTACTCGACACCCTCACCTTCGACCTCGATCTGGTGGTGCACCACACGATCAGCATCAGCGATTTCTGCGCCTCCGCCACGTACGGAGACCGGACGACTGCCGCCAGCGTCTGCCTGAACCTGGAATTGGACTACCAGAACGATCCCGACGTGACGGCGGCGGCCTGCGACGTGATCGACGGGCGTTGCGAGTGCGAGGTCACGTTCGTCCCTCAGCACGCGCTCGGCAGTAGCCCGATCGACATCCAAGGCAGCGAGATCTGGGACGCCAACGGACTCAAGACCGACTTCTGCGTCGATGGCGACGACCTCACCTTGTACTTTGCCGACGCCTCGGACCCGCCGTTGCCCGGCGAGACAGGCATCGAGCTTTCGCTAACCCGACAGTAGCCGGCGTTTCGGCCCCGCGAGGCGAGGGTCCGGAAGCGCGATTTCTGCGCTACCTTCTCGGCCATGCAGGCCTCGGAAGTGAAAACCGTCGTCGTCGTCGGAGCGGGCCAGATGGGCCAGGGGATCGCCCAGGTGGCGGCGAACGCGGGGTGCACGGTGTTGCTCTCCGACGTGTCGCGCGAGCGCGCGGCCGAGGGCAAGGCGCGGATCGAAAAGCAGCTCGGCCGACTGGTCGAGAAGCAGAAGCTCTCCGCTGGCGACGCGAGCGCCCTGCTCGGCCGCATCGAGCCGTCCGATGCGAGCGGATACGGCCGTGCCGACGTGCTGATCGAGGCGGCAACCGAACAACGCGAGCTCAAGGCGCGGCTTTTTCGCGAGGCGGACGCCGCGCTTCCGAAAGGGGCTCTCCTCCTCACCAACACGTCGAGCCTTTCCGTCACCTGGCTCGCCGCGCAGACGAACCGACCGGAGCAGGTGGCGGGCATGCACTTCATGAATCCGGTGCCGCTGATGAAGCTCGTCGAGATCGTGCGCGGCCTCGGCACCAGCGCGGCGACGCTGACCACGGTGAGGGAATTCGCCGAACGCCTCGGGAAGACCGTGATCCACAGCGAGGACCGCGCCGGGTTCCTCGTGAACCGGATGCTCGTCCCGCTGATGAACGAGGCCTGTTTCGCGCTCGAGGAAGGCGTCGGGAGCGCCCCCGACATCGACCTCGGGGCCAAACTCGGGCTGAACCACCCGCTCGGTCCGCTCGAGCTCGCCGATCTGGTCGGGCTCGATACCGTGCTCGCGATCTGCGAGATCCTCCATCGTGAGCTCGGTGACGACAAGTACCGCCCAGCGAGCACACTCCGGAACTTGGTCGCCGCCGGCTGGCTCGGTAAAAAGACGGGCCAGGGCTTCTATCGCTACGACGCCGGAGGCAACAAGATCGAACCGTCGCTCGAGCGCTGGAGAGGTCGATGACGGAACCGCTGCTCCTCGTCGCCGAAGAGGGATCGATCGCGATCCTCACCCTGAATCGCCCCGACAAGCTCAACGCGCTCAATCGCGCGCTCCTCGCCGCGGTCGGCGCCGCCGTCGAAACCTTCGGCGCGCGCGGCGTCGAGACGCGGCCCCGGGCCGTCATCCTCACCGGCGCCGGTGACAAGGCGTTCGCCGCGGGGGCCGACGTGGCCGAGCTCTCGACGCTCGGCCCGGAGGCGGCGCGGGCGCTCAGCGAGCACGGCCATCGGGTCGCGCGACGGATCGAAGAGGCGCCGTTCCCGGTGATCGCCGCGGTCAACGGCTTTGCACTCGGGGGTGGCTGCGAGCTCGCCCTGGCCTGCGATTTCATTCACGCGTCCGATCGGGCGCGCTTTGGGCAGCCGGAAGTGAGTCTGGGCCTGGTCCCCGGTTTCGGAGGAACGCAGCGGCTCCTGCGTCGCGTGGGCATCGGTCGCGCGCGGGAACTCGTGATGAGCGGCGTGGTGATCGACGCCGCCCGAGCCCTCGATATCGGCCTCGTGAACGAGGTCACGCCCCATGTCGACCTCATGGAACGAACCAAGGCGGTCGCCCGCACCATCGCCGAGAAGGCGCCGCTCGCCGTGGCCGCCGCCAAACGGCTCCTGCTCCGGGGGGCCGAGACCGACCTCGCGGCGGCCACCGAGCTCGAGACGGAAGCGTTCGGCGCACTCTTCGCGTCCCGCGACGCGCGCGAAGGAACGACGGCGTTCGTCGCCAAGCGCAAGCCGGATTTCAACGGGACGTGACCCGTTCGTCGATGGCAACCCCACGCGGCCTTGCCTGCCTGTTCTCAGGTTTGCTCGCCGTTTCGTGCCGCGGCTGCGGCGAGGACAAGCCGTACACGCCCTTCGGCGTGACCACCGCCCTCCCCGCCGCGACGGCCAGCGCGGGCGCGTCCGCGACGCCGAGTGCAAGCGCCGCCGGGACCGAGAATCCACCCTCGAAGGCGCTCGTCGCGCCGGCGGGTGCCCGTCGCTGGTTGCTCGGCGGTCAGGAGGTCGCAGCGCCGGACGGATTCGCGTTTTCGCTGGCGGTTCCGTTCGGCGACACGGGCGAGGACCACGCGGTGTGGCTCGTCGCGGTCGACGCGGACGGGGGGTCGGCGCCGGGCGGCGAGCTCTGGTCGTTTCCGAAAGCGGGCGGCCCGCGGCGTCTCGTCCCGCTCCCCGGCTTCGTACCGACGAGCCCTGGTTGCTCGCTGGTGGCAAACCTCATGCGGAGCGGACCAACGACGGTGACGCTCGACGTGGCGGCGCGCTGCGTGTCGGCGATGATCGCTCGCTCGGCGTCACGCGCCATCGTGGTCGTCTCGCCCGGTTCGGAACGGGCGGAGCTTTTGACGCTTCGGATTGCCGAGCCGGCGCCGGACGAAACCCTCGAACTCTTCAGCACGACCACCGATCGCGACCAGGACGGCCGCGACGACATGGCGCTCACCGTGCGCGTCGGAGCCCCGGCACCGCGCGCCGAAGCGCCGCTCATTTGGCTCGATCGCGCGCTCGGACCGTCGCGCGACGCGTCGGAACCACGACGAACCCTCGAACGTTTGGCCGCGCGCGAGGTCACCCGCGCCAAAGCGAAGAAATCCGCGGAAGACGCGCTCGCTCAGGTGACCGCGCTCCGGCGGCTGACGGCGACGCTCTGCGGCGAAGGGGCGACACAGCGTGTCTTCGCCGGCGACGGTAGCCCGCTCGCCTGCGGGTCGCTCGGAACGGCGATGGACGCGCTGCTCGACGCCGAGCTCAGCGCGCGACTGACGCTCGGGCAGGTGCGCGAGGCGTTCGGTGCGCTTGCCCGCGACGGATGGTATTTCGCCAAGGCCGGTGACGCGACGAGAAAGCGCCTCGAGCGCGCCCTGCTCGACCGGATCGAACCCGTATCGGCCAAGGTGACCGCGCTCGATGTGCGCCCGCTCGCGGGCCCGACGTCGTTCGCGAGCCCGCTCGAGTTCTCGCAAGAGGGTGTGCTCACCGTGCGCACGAACGAGGGCGTCACGCGGTTCGAGCCGAACGGCACGGCGACGCCGGTCGTGCCCCCCGAACCGCTGCCCCCACTCGACGTCCGCGCCGGGGGCCGGCTCTTTACCGGCGCCGTCTTCTCCTGTGACCGGTCCGAGGTCACGCTCGGGTTCGATGCCGGTCCGCCGCAGAAAACGGCTCTTCTTTCACCGCGCCCCGGCGCCTGCGGACGCACCGTGTTCGCGCCCGGTGTCACGCCGAGAGCGGTCGCCGCGGGCACCGGCCTCCTCGCGCTCGTGGGCCCGACGCTGGTCGGAGACGCGGGCGCGGGCGCCGCCACCACCGCCGGATCTCCGCGCTCCGCCGACGGCCGGTGGCTCGTCGTCCCGACGCCGTTCGGGCTCTTGATCGACGGTGGAGCCCATCGCCTGCTCGATCTCGCCCGCGCCGCCGAACCTGCGCTGCTCACCGGCTGCGTGGTCGCGAACGGCGGGACGCGCGCCGCCTGCATCGACCGCGGGCGCGTGCTGTTGATCGAGAGCGGGACCTGACGCTCGCTGGTCCGCGCCACGGGCGACCGGCTACGACGGCGCCTTGGTGCGCTCGAGGTAGCTGCGGGTCCGGGTGTCGACCTTGATCCAGTCGCCTTCGTTGACGAAGAGCGGCACCGGCACGATGGCACCGGTGGTGATCTTGGCGGGTTTGGTCACGTTGGTGGCCGTATCGCCGCGCGCGCCCGGCTCGGTCTCCATCACCTGGACGGTGACGTGCGGGGGCAGCGCGATGCTGACCGGGTTGCCGTTGTAGATCGTGATCGTCACGTCGATGCCGTCGATCAAGAAGCCCGCCTCGTCGCCGACGGCGTCACGATGCACGCTCACCTGATCGCCGGTCACCGGGTTCATGAAGACGTACATCTCGCCCTCGGGGTAGATGTACTGCAGCGTCTTGTCTTCGACGTCCGCCGGCTCGAGCTTCTCGCCGGAGCGGATGTTGCGCTCGATGCTGCCGCCCGTGAGCATGTTCTTGAGCTTGGTGCGGGTGAACGCTTGCCCCTTGCCCGGCTTCACGAACTGGAAGTCCGTCACCACGTACGGCTGTCCGTCCATGAGCAACTTCAGACCTTTCTTGATGTCACTGGTGTCCATACTTGCCTCGTGAAAGGGACTCTCGTGTGACGCGCGGAAGGGGGCCGAGCGCCGACTCGGACCGCCATCTACATCAAAGTGGGCGCCTTGGCGAGCCGCCCGACCGGGAGCACCCACCCGCCCGAGCCGGAAAACCTCGAGAGAAACGCGAATCTGTGGCACTAGTACTCGCTCCACGCATGGACGAGTACGAGCTCGAGGAGATCAAGCGGGAGATCGTCGAAAGCCGCTCGCTTTCGATCAAGACCAACAACCTGGTCAATGCGCTCGCGTCCGACGTGAAGAGCATCGCGAAGCGCCACCAGACCCAGGAGCGCCGCCTGTTCGTCAACACCGCCACCGCCTACGCGGTGACCATCGCCGTGGTGCTCGGCTTCGTGAAGCTCGCCTGGGACCTTCGTCTCGACACGGTGCGGGCGGAGACGCGGCAAGCGCTGAACCGGGTGGAGCAACTCGAGAAGCAGGACAAGAGCCGGGCACAGAAGGAAGAGGCCGTACAGCGGGCGCGGCGACAAGCCGCCGACTTCTACCGGCTGATCGGCGAGAACAAGCGACGGGAAATCATCGAGGGGTTCCCGGAGGTGGCGAAAGCGGAACTCACGCCGACCGAGCGCGCCGTGTTCGAGGCCGCCGCTGAACGCGCCCGTGCGGAGCTGTCGTTGATCGCCTACCAGACGGGCATCGACCACGCGCGAATGGGCAGGTGGCAAGAGGCCGCACAGCAGCTTCGCGATTCACTCGCGTTCAAGAACGACGCCGCCCACTCCTCGAGCGCCACCTACGAGCTCGCCCGCGCACTGGTCTCCCTCGGCCTCCACCGCGACGCGATCCCGATCCTCCTTTCGCTCTCCGAAGCGTCGGCCGACCGCGAGGTGATGGACGACGCGACCTTCTTGCTCGCCAGCGCGCAGGCCCAAATTCAGGCCTGGAACGACGCAAAAACCTCGTTTCGCGCCTACATCCGCCGCTTCCCGAAGAGCGCCCACCTGAACGACGCCCGCGCCAAGCTCGCCGAACTCGAGCTCTACCACTGACGCGCGGCGCTCCGAGCGCACCGGCGCTCGGGCCCACCGAAGGGCACCGCGCTCACGGCATCGGGTCGTTGTCGACGATGGCGACGGCCGGTGGGTTCCACCAACCGTCACCGAAGTCCGACGACGGACCCACCAGGATCAACGTGTAGCCGTGCCCGAGCTCGAGCTCCGCGATGCCGCTTCGCTCGAGAACGACCGGCCACGTCTCGGCGAAAACCGGCGAGCCGCCGACGCGCGCTTGAATGCGCCAGCCGCTGATACCAACGCCGATCATGGACGGGAGCAGATCGATGCGCGGCTCGCGCGGTCGGAGCGCGCCCTCGGTGATGGTGTCGCCGATCGGGATCATGGGCTCGACCGCTCCCTCGCGCGGTGCAACCCACACGCTGGCCTCGCCAAAAGCGCGCGAGGCGTGGAGCGCTTGCAGCGCGACCACGTCGGCTTTCACCGTGCGCGAGACGACGACGAGTTCGGCGGAGACGGTCGAACGGTTCGGCGCGTAGCCGTCACCGCAGATCTCGGTCTCGTCGGGGTGCGTGAACCCCGCACCGCCGAGGCAACCGACGGCCGCGTAAAGGAGGCTGTAGCCCGCCGTCATCGCGCCCGGCGCGAGTTCGGGCAGTCGGGCCACGCGCAAGTGCGGGGTGAAACCGCCGGGATCGCCTCCCTCGCCGCCGGCGCCGGCTTGGGTGCCGTCGCCGCCCTCACCGCCCTGGCCGCCACCGCCGCCGGACCCGCCCGAGCCGGTGCCGGCCGAGCCGCCACCCGAAAGCGCCACGGCCGCTTCACAATCGAGCCCCTCGACGAGCCCGAGCTCACCCGCGATCGCGTAGGGGACCATGCCCTCGGTCTCGTGATCGATGCCGTCCACGCTTTCGACGACAACCGAACCGCCGTAGGCGACCCCGCCTGCCGGCCGCGGGTCGCCGACGAAGCGGTTCTCCCCGTCGACGCTCCGCGCAAAACAAAAGGCGATGCGCGGTGCGTCGACGATGGCGTGGACCAGCGTGGTGACACTTCTGCCTTCCGGCAGGACCGGCTTGGAGCCGCCGGTGCCGCCGGTCCCGCCGGTGCCACCACCGGCCGCCGTGCCGCCCCCGGTCCCGCCGGTTCCTCCGCGACCACCCGCGCCGCCGGCGCCCGCCTTGCCGCCGCTGCCGCTCGGCGGACGAGCGGCGAGTGCGTCGTGGTCGGACTTGCAATCGGTCGCGCCGAGCGAACCGACGAGAAGGAGCATCGAAGCGCCGGCCGCCGAGAACCTGCCGCGACCCCTGGAGAGGTCAGTGCAAGGTTTCATGGCCCCTTTGTTCACGAGCAGCGATCACCCCGAGCGGGTGGCCGTGATTGAGCGGCCCGTGACCTTCGCCGAGGCCGGGCGCGGTACGGACCGCGTCGAAAACGTAGACGCGCGCGCGCTCCACGGCGTCTTTCAGCGTCAACCCCTCGGCGATGCCGGTGGCGATCGCCGACGCGAGCGTGCAGCCAGTGCCGTGCGTCGAGCGCGAAACGAGGCGCGGCGACTCGAAGCGGTATGCCGCCCCGTCCGCCGTGCGGAGCACGTCCACGACGGTGCCGCCCGTCAGATGCCCGCCCTTGACGAGCACGGCGGCGGGGCCGAGGAGGAGCAAGCGATCCGCCGCTCGTTCGAGGTCGGCCTCGTTGTCGACCGCCGTGCCGCTGAGCAGCGCCGCCTCCGGTGCGTTGGGCGTGATGATCGCCGCCATCGGAATGAGCTCTCTCACGAGCGCATCGCGCGCATCGGGTTCGAAGAGCGGTGTCCCACCCTTGGCGAAGAGCACCGGATCGACGACCAGCGGCACACCAGGCGCGAGCGCCCGCGCGGTCGCCGCCACCCGCTCGACCGTCCGCGCCGAACCGAGCATCCCCGTCTTGATCACGTCGGCACCGATGTCGGTGAGCACGGCCCGCATCTGCTCGACGACGAACTCCGGATCCACGGGCACGATGCCGAGAACGCCGAGCGTGTTCTGCGCGGTTAGGGAAGTCACGGCCGTCGCCGCATAGCCGCCGAGCACGGTCACGGTCTTGATGTCGGCCTGGATGCCCGCACCGCCCCCCGAATCGGAGCCGGCAACGACGAGAACTCGGTTTCCCACGGAGCGGGAGAAATAGCGCGGGGTGACCGGGGTCGCTAGCGCCCGGCGGGAGAAATCGGGTATCCTTGTGCCGATCAGCGTGAGCGAAGCCGGCGACGCGACCCGTGCTGCGGGCTTGATAGGCGCGACGATCGCGGAGCGATACCGCCTCGACGCGTTGATCAGCGCCGGACGCACGGGTGCAACATTCCGAGCGATGGACCTCAGGGAGGGGACCGTCGCGCTCAAGGTGTTCTACCCGGAGCTCACGACCGCGGACGAGAACCACCGCTTCATCCGCGACTCGACCACGCTCCTCATGATGCGGCACCCGCACCTGGTCGAGACTCTCGGCGTCGGAACCGACGCCAAGCTCCGCATGAGCTACCTCGCTCGCACGCTGGTCGTCGCCCGGACCTTGCGTCAGGTGCAGGGTGAGCTCGGGGTGCTGGAGCCCAAGGTCGCCGTGCGGATGGCCTTGCACGCGGCGCACGGGGTCAACGCCGCCCACCGGGTCGGCGTCATGCACGGGGGCATCAAACCCGACAACCTGTTCCTCGACCTTCGTCTGGTCGACGAGCTGGCGGTCCGCGTCGCGGATTTCGGCTGTGTGCGGCTCGCCCGCGATCTCGGCGGCCCCCCGAGCGAAAACACCGCGCCCCCCTCGACGCTCCCGGATTACCTCGCCCCCGAGCAACTCCTGCCGGACGCCAAGATCGACGAGCGCACCGACGTGTGGGGCGTCTGTGCCGTGCTTTACGAACTACTCACCGGCAGTCCGCCGTTCGGGCACCTGGAGACGACCGCGGACGTGGCCCTCGCCGTCACGCAGGACGACGTGCCGCACGTCCAGGATCGCGCGCCGTGGGTCGACGCGGAACTCGCCCTGATCGTGCACCGGGGGCTCTCGCGCGAAACCGCCCGGCGCCACGCAACGATGGAGGAGCTTGCGAAATGTCTGCTCCCGCTCGCCACCGGGGACGACATGATCGAGGTGAGCGACGTGATGGCGGTGCCGAGCGCAGTCCGAACGCAAACGGCGGCGCGCGCCGACCTCTTGTCCGAACCACCCCCCGCCACGGTGGCACCGAAGAACCAGCGGCCGGTCGACGAACTCGGGCTGGCCGGGCAGGATCTCGGCGGGCGGTACCGCGTGGTGGGTCTGATCGGCCGTGGCGGTATGGGCTCGGTGTACGAGGTGGCCGACGGAGAGGGAAAGCGCTGGGCTGCCAAGCTCATCTCGCGCGGGCTCGCCGGCGAGAACCACCCTGCTCTCGTCCGTTTCGCTCGTGAGGCCAAAGCGGCGACCGCGATCACGAGCCCCAACGTGGTCAGCACGCGGGACGCGGGCACCGACGAACGGCTGGGCCTCCCCTTCATCATCATGGAGCTCTTGCACGGCACGGATTTGTCGAGCGTGCTGAAGCGCGAAGGCGCGCTCGAGCCGGAGGTCGCCGTGCGCGTGGCGCTGCAGGGTGCCCGCGGCATCGCCGCTGCCCACGCCCGCGGCATCGTGCATCGTGACATCAAGCCCGCGAACCTGTTCCTCCAGGTGGCGGAGAACACCGGAGAAGTGACGGTCAAGGTGTGCGACTTCGGCGTCGCCAAGCGCACGCGCATCGACGGCGGTACCTTCCGCGGCAGCGCGCTCAGCCTCACGCGCACGGGCGGTATGATCGGCTCGCCGATGTACATGGCGCCCGAGCAAGCGCGGAACGCGAAGGACGTCGACGAACGGGCGGACGTGTGGAGCCTTTGCGTCGTCTTGTGGGAAGCGCTCGCCGGCGCGCGGCTGTGGGGCAACCAGACGTCGCTCGCCGAGCTCATCGTCGCCATCTGCAGCGATCCGATGCGGCGCCTCGAAGATTCGGCGCCCTGGGTCGACGCCGATCTCGCCCGCGTGGTCCACCGCGGCCTCGAACGCGATGCGGGCCGCCGCACCCCCAGCATGCAAGCCCTGATCGCCGCGCTGGAGGTCTTCGCCGGCGGCTCCGATCGGGTGACCGCGGATCAACTGGTCGGCATGACCCCCGAGCAACGCGCCCTGATCGTAAAACGCGCGAAAAGCTCGTCTGGACGCAGCGCCGTCACCGCGCCCGGCACCCGCGGCGTCACCGCGCCAGGCCCCCGCGGCGTCAGCGGGCGGCCCTCGCGGCAGTCCGCGCCGATCGCGCGGTCGGTAGCGCCACAACAAACCTCGTACACGTGGGTCTGGATTGGCCTCGGGGCCGTCGTGGTCGGTGCGGCAGCGGCCGCAGCGTTGTTACTCTAGAGCGTCTCGGAGGGATTGCGAGACTCGCTTTAGACCTCTGCTACGCTCGCAACGACACACAGGCCCCTTGGCGGAACGGCAGACGCGGGGGATTTAAAATCCCCGGCTCGCAAGAGCGTCCCGGTTCGAGTCCGGGAGGGGCCACCGCGCGACTGGCGCACGCCTGAGCGCCACGGTGACCAGCACCGTGGCGATCCGTGCGAGCTGACGCGGTGCACCGCCTCACGAGGGCGCACTCGGCGCAGCAGTCCGCGACACGCTGGGCGGCTCCGGCGGCGTCCAAGCCTGTGGCTTGGTGCCACTCACCGCTTCGGCTTCGATGACGAGCTCGATCTTGTCGCCGACGACGAGGCCACCGGCGTCGAGCACTTTGTCCCAGAGCAAGCCGAACTCGCGCCGCTCGATCGAACCCTTCGCGATGAAGCCTAGCCGGGTGCCGGCCACGAGATCTTCGGCAATGCCGCCGAACTCGACGTCGAGCGCGATCTCGCGCGTGGTGTCCTTGATCGTGAGCTCACCCGTGACGCGAAAGTGGGCTGGGTACAGGCGCTCCACCTTGCGGCTCACGAACCTGAGCGTCGGGTAATGCTCGACATCGAAGAAATCCTGCGAGCGCAAGTGGGCGTCCCTCGCCGGAACCGCCGTATCGACGCTGCCGGCGTCGATGTCCACCTCGACGCGAGACTGCGTGAGGTCGTCGGTGTCGAGCTCGAGCTGGGTGCGGTAGTTGTTGAAGCGTCCGCGCACCGTCGAGAGGAGCATGTGGCGGGCGGCGAACCCGACGGCCGTGTGATCGTTGTCGATTTGGAAGTGGGTCATGGCTAAGTACTTTCTAGTTTTATGAATTATTGAGTTCGGGTCTCAGCGGATGTCGGCCACCCGCGACTCACAGCCGAGTTCGATCGAGAGCTCGGCATTCGGTTCCGCATTGACGCGCTCGCACGCGGCGCTGCAGAGGACGATGCGTTTCGGAGCGCTGGGATCGTCGTAGTGCCAGCCGTCGAGGTCCGCGCACTGGTCCGCGCTCGCGACCTTGCCGAACGACACGGCCTCGTCGCCCGAATTCGGCGTGTAGCTCACGTTGACCTTGCCAAAGTCGATCGGACCGCTCGAAGCCGCCGGGATTTCGATGTCGCAGCGGATCTGGTTGTGACGGATCTCGTTCAGAGCCTTGAGCAGGTCCTGCTCCGCAGCCGCCCCGGCACCGATGAAGTAGCCGTGCGTCGTATTGCCGGCCGTGGCGATGAGGTCGAGCTGGGATTCGTTCGAGCCCTCGAGACCGATGGCGTAGGTACGGACGCCGGATTGGTCCCAACCGTCGGCGGCAAGCGCCGAGATCGCGCCGATGTCCTCGGTGCAACCGTTCGGCTCGCCGTCGGTCACGAACAGGACGACCGAGTTCTCACCGGGGTTCGCCGCGGAATGCTCGCTCGCCCATTTCACTGCGCCGCCGAGTGCGGGGTAGATGGGCGTGCCGAAGCCACCGACTGCTCGACTCCGCTGCATCAGGTTGACGAGCGCCGTCTCGTGCGGATCGGCAGCTCCGGAAGCGGCCGTGAGCGGCGCAATGTCGACCAGTGGATCGGCGCAGGCGTCGATACTGCAGGCGGTATTGTTGCAGCCGACCGTCGGTTCGTTGCTGCCGAAGAAGCGGAAAGCGATGCGCAAGTCGGCGCTCGCCGGATCCTGAAAGAACGAGGCGAACGCCGCGGTGGCGGCCGGCCACTTGCCGTTCTCGTTCATCGAACCCGAGGCATCGAACATCACGAACATGTTGACCGGACCGACCTCGGCGCTGAGCGTGTCGGTCGCGCATGCCTCCCCGCCGCCGGTGCCGGCGGTACCGGCGTCCATGTTGCCGGTGTCGATCATGATGTTTCCGGTTCCCGCGTTCGCGGAGCCGCTCGAACCGCTCGACCCGCCCGAGCCAGTCGAGCCAGTCGAACCAGCTGAACCACTCGAACCACTCTCGTTACCGAGCTTGGTTGTGTCGAGCCCCGCGTTCTCGCCGCTGCACGCGGCAAGGGTTGCGATTGAGAGAACGAGCGTCGGAAGATGCCACCGAATCATTGAGAACCTCCTCGTGAGTTGTTGGCTCTCTCAACGACTCGCGGGCCGTGCGGATAAGGTGCGCAAGTTCGAAATCGGCAGAAAAACAGCCATATGATCGCGGTGTCGCACTTGGCATCCAGCGTGAACGCAAGCGAATCACCGAGTATCGCGTGGTTACGGAACCGGTTTCACGCAGAATGCAAATGACTGCGGGAACCGGTTTCACGCAGAATGAAAACGACCGTGCTCGGTTTTTTGTCGTTACGCTAGCGATCGCCGCTCAAGCGGCAGGGCGCCCAACCAACCCAGCCACATAGAGGAGTGCGGGCCTCACGTCCCGTTGAGGTCGATCGCGCGGCGCTCGAACACGTTCCGGAGCGCGCGCCGATTCTCGCCTCGGTTCAAATTGTCGTTGGCATCGAGGATCGCGCGCGCTGCGCGAGAAAATGTGGCGTGGGAGTCGAGCTGAAAGTGACTTTCGATGATCGTGCGATCGGCACGCATGGTGTGGCCGCCGCGTGTCTGATTGAGCACCCGGCGCACGTCCCATAGCGTTGCCGCCCAGATCTCGCCGTTCTCGTGCTCGTCGCCACGCGGCTTGAAGTCGTCGTAGGTGAGGCTCGAATCGAGCTTGCGCATGCACGGCGGCTCGCGATCTTCCTCGAAGCCGATCAGGAGCCCGTCCCAGGCCATCGCGGTGGCCTGGTATTTTTTCGGCTTCTTGCTGGCGAAGAAGCTCGCCGCAAAATAGTCACCGAAGCCCTCGCCCATCGCCTCGGCCTCCTTCGACAATCCGAACTCCGGACAGATCGCATCCTGAATCGCGTGACCGAACTCGTGGAGGATGGTTTCCCCGTCCTCTGCCTCGTCGATGTATCCGGTACCGAAGGCAAGCGAGCGCGTATCGGGATCGTAGTACGCGTTGTCTTCCCTGAACGCCCTCGGGTCCACCTTGAGCGGCTCACGAAACAGGCGCTTGGCACCGACGTAGCCGAGCTCTTCCACGTAGCGCACTGCCTGGTCCACGTGATGGTACGCCATGACGTGCTCGAATCTCGGGTCGTCCGAGCTGAACTTGAACACGTGATTCGAACGCTTGAAGCGCTTCGGTTTCGTCGCCGATTCGACAATGACGCGCGTACCCCGAAGGAACCCCGAACGATTGAGCCCGACGAGAGTAACCTTGTCGTAGGCCTCATCGGGTACGCGGCGCTTGACCCCCGGCTTCTTCGGATCCTTCTTCTTGATGATGAGCTGATCGTGACCTCCGAGCTTGGCGACCGGACTCGGATCGAAAATCCTCGCGCTCGCGAAGGCAACGTTGTCGTGCTTCCAGAGCACTTCCTCGGTGACGGCGTGCACGATCACGTCCCAAAGCTCGGCCGGTTGCCTGCGGCTCAGCCGGACCCTGAACGCCGGCGCGAGGTAGTCGCGAACGGGGTACCACAAGGGCACCACCGACCCCTTCTTCACGCGACCTTTCTTGCGATCGGCGACGGCCGCCTTCGCAATCTGAACCGCACGCTGCGGCTCGATTTCGAACGAGGGGCCTTCCGGCTGAAGCGACTCCGGCGTGGTCCGGTTCCTGACCAGATAAACGGCTCCCTTGCGATCCATGTGCACGCTGATCACGCCGCGGTGCACGCTCGCGTCGTAGACCTTTTGCTCGAACTCCACGTGCGTCGCTCCGAGGCTCTGCCGCGGCGGGCGGCACGCGAGATCCGCGAGCGACGGCTTGATCTGCAGGATCGCCGCGTGCTCGCGCAGAAATTGCTCGGCGCGCTCGCGGGGGCGCCCGGTCCCCGTCGCGTAACGAAAGCCCCAGAGCTCTTTCGGGCTCCCGTAAAAGTCGCCGTAGACCGCGCTGTACTGCCCCTCTTTTAACATCGCCGGCGAGCTTCCTCCCGGCGAACCGTGTGCGTCAAGCCGCCCCAGCACCACTAGGTCGAGCTGCGGGGTGCAACTTGTCTTGCGCCCCGGTTGGGTTCAGTATCACGCTTCTCCTCTTTCCAACCCTTAGGTCTTAGAAGAATGACCAGACTAGCGACGCGTTCGACCTTCTCCTTTGCCTTGCCGTTCGGTCTCGCGATCGCTGCGGCGGTCTCCTTCACCGCTTGCGGCAGCGACGGCGGGTCCGACGACGACGACAACGGCGGCGAGGCCGGCGTTGGAGGGTCGACCGGGGGTAGCGGCGGCAAAGGCGGTGCGAGCGGCGGCTCCGGGGGAGGCAGCGGAGAAGGCGGCGAGGCTCAGGGCGCGAGCGGCGGCAAGGGCGGGAACGGCGGCAGCGGCGGCTCCGGCAAGGGTGGCTCGGGCGGCGGGGACCCGACCGGAGGCACCGGCGGCGCGGGCGGATCGACAGGTGGCGCCGGCGGCTCCGGAGGCACCGGCGGTTCCGGCGAGCCCGGCTCGGTACCGCCTGAACTCGTCGGCATCTGGCAGGAGACACGTGCCTCGGCGGGCGAGTACACGAACGGCTACGGCGAGAACTTCGAGATCACGTCGGGCTTCAGTGTCGCCCTCCACATCCGGCCCAACGGCTCCTACTATTTCGCCCACCTGGCCGCGGGCGTGTCGCTCGGCTGCGAGTCGGTGAGCTACTTCGAGCAATCCGTGGGGAGCGCGGTGCTGGAAGGCGACGTCCTCACGCTTCACCCGACCGAACACCGCCTCGACAGGACGGACTGCCAATCGTCAGGCGCGATGGATCTGCCGCTCGATCCGATCCCGTTCACCATCACCCTCGAGGACGCGTGGCACTTCTACGGAGGCCTCCGCACGTACCTGATGACGGTCGACGGCGGACCCCACCCGTTCGAGCTCACGCTGCTGCATCGCCCGCCGCTCGCGGAGCCACCCGCGCCGGCCCAACCGGACGGTTTCGTGCTCGGGACGGAAGGTCCGTTCGTGGAGCTTCAGGGTTTGTGGCCAGCACAGGCCGGAACGGACACCGGTTTCTTCGATCCAGCGACCGGCGAGGCCTACCTGCCGGAGCTGAACGGCTCGAGGCACCAGTGGATCCGCTTCGTCGATGACGCCTACGAAACCGCGGTGGCGCTCCAGACGATCAACGACGAGGGCGCCTGCAAGGCGGACGTCATCTACTACGAGCAGGGTGTCGGGCTGTTTCAGGTGACCGAGGACGTCAACGGCCAGGGGGTCCACTTCGTCGGACACGTCCGGCTCGAGAGCACGGCGGCGCGACTGATCGTCAACGTCCGGGAGTGCGGGGAGGACGACGCCGTGTTCGAGTACGACCTCCCGCCCCAGCTCAGCTACTACCGCTTCATCTACTTCAGCGAAGGCGCGCCTCCGGAGCGCCTCGAGCTCCTCTGCGAGTTTCCGCTGAGCGAGTGGCAGTCGCTCCTCTGCGACGGCGGCGGGAGCGGCTTCATTCCCGCCGAATGAGCCGGGCCGTGCGCGCCCGTCAGCGAGCGAGCACTTCGCCGAGTCGGTCGATCAAGAGCCCGAGGGCTTCGTTCAACTTCGTCCGCGCCGTGTCGAGGTCGAAGTACTGGACGCGGTCGACCTCGGGGAACTCCTCGAGCTTGCCGGAGCGCGGCGGCCACTCCATGCGAAAGGTCGAGCTCTTGAAGGCGGCCAGGTCGCAATCGCCTTCGGCGGCCCAGGCGTAGACGAGCTTTCCACTTTTCAACTTGACCGTGCCGAGCTCGAGGAACGGGCCCGGCACCACGAACCCGGTTTCTTCGCGGAGTTCGCGCTGGGCGGCGTCGAGCGGTGCCTCCTCAGGCTCGATCTCACCTTTCGGGATGGTCCAGGCGGCAGCGTCCCGGTGGCGGAAAATCGGCCCTCCCGGATGGGCGAGCAGCACCTCGAGTCCCGCCGTCGCGCGACGGAACACGAGCACCCCTGCGCTCTTTTTTTTCGACCGGATGACCACGAAGGTCCGGGAGTCTACGGCATCTCACCGCAGATGAAGGCGTTCAAATCCATCGTGCAGCTGCGATCGTTCCAGCTGTAGTCCTCGCCTGGATCGAAGCGAGCACAGTCCGCGCCCGACGCCCCGGACAGGAAAATCCCGCTCGGGAAATCGTTGAACCGCCCATCGATGATCGTGCGGTTGTTGTTGACCACGGTGAGGAACGGTACCGGCGCGTCCGTGCCGTGATCCCAGAACCACCGGCCCTCATCATCGATGTCGTTCGCGCCGAGCCAGGCGCTCTCGTCGATGAGGTCGATGATCCAGTCCTTGAGGAAGTCGTTCTCTTCGGCCGAGTCCACCTGCACGAGGGTCATCGGCCCGGGGACGGCCACCGGCGCCGGATCGGTCGCAAAACCCTGGCAACTGTCGAGGGCCTCGTTCCAGTTCACGCCGCCGTTGACCTCACAGAGCAGGAACGTGCGCCCCCCGAACGTGGCGCCGTGACAACCGGGCGGGCACACGTTGCCTTCATCGCGATCATCGCCGCAATCGTTGTCTTCGCCGTCGCACACTTCGGTTTTCGGGACGCAGCCGGACCCGCCCGTGCCGCCCATCCCGGCGCCAGCAACGCCGCCCGTTCCGGCGGTGCCACCGTCACCAGCGACGCCACCCGTCCCCGCGGTGCCGGCGGTGCCGGCGGTGCCGGCGTCGCCGCCCACGCCGGATGTTCCCGCTGCATTGCCCGAGCCCGCATCGCCGCCCATCGAACCCGCGGTGCCGCCCGCGGGATCCATCCCACCTTCGTTGCCGCTGCCGCCTTCGCCACCGACCGCGTCGGTCCCCGCCGTGCCGCCGGTCGCCGGATCGGTACCGGCGGTACCCGCCATCGCGGCATCACCTCCGGTTCCCGTGCCACCGGTACCCGCGCTTCCACCCATCGCCCCGCCGGTGCCGGCCACGTTGGAACCGCCGGTCGCACCCATGCCGCCGCTCGTCGCGTTCGCCGTCCCGCCGCTGCCGTTACCGGCACCACCACCCGTACTGCTGCCGGCGCTGCCGCCGGTCCCGCCGGTCGTGACGCCGCCCGCTCCACCCATCGGTGCCGTGAAAAAATTGCTCCCAGAATCGGCGCAAGCACTCGCGATCAGGATCGGTGTGGCGACGACCGCGCTTCTCAAAAAACCGGAGCGCGCGGCCAGAATCAGCTTTCGCATGTCCTTCGATGATGGCGTCTTCGCACTCAACTTTCAACCACGACCCGGAAACGGAACGAAACGGATGGGTACGCTCCGCACCTACCTTGTGGTCTTTCACACGTGCAACCCCCGCGGATGCTAGCGTCGCCGATCGTGACCAGACGGAGCGCACTTCAGGAAGTGACGCGGACGCAGAAGCAAGCGCGCCGTCGCTCGTCCGCGAAAATTTCCCCTGCTACGCGATTCGCGATCGCCACACTAAGTGATCGGACGCACCCATGAGCGCCGACGACGCACCGGGCAGGCTCGTTGCGGGGCGTTACGATCTCGTGGAAGTGGTCGGCCGCGGCGGCATGGCGGTCGTCTGGCGTGCCATGCAGCGCGGGGCGGGGCGCTTTTCCCGCCCGGTGGCGGTCAAGCGCATGCTCCCCCAGCTCGAGACCTCGCCCGATGCGGTCGCGATGTTCGCGGAGGAGGCCCGGGTCGGAGCCGAGCTCCAGCATCCGAACATCGTGGCCGTGCTCGACTACGGGATCGACGAACTCGGTAAGCCCTACCTCGTGAGCGAGCTCGTGCGCGGGCTCGACCTCGGCGACTGGGGCGAGTCGCACACGAAGGCCACCCTGGAGACGCCGTGGGAGCTCGTCGCGGCCATCGGCATCGAGGTCCTGCGCGCGCTCCACTGCGCCCACACGCGCGTCGACCAACACGGCCAACCCTCACCGATCCTGCACCGCGACGTGACCCCGAGCAACGTGCTGCTCGATATCTCCGGCGTGGTGAAGCTCGCGGACTTCGGCCTCGCCCGCGCGCTCGATCGCGAGCGGCTCACCCGGCCGAACATCGTCAAGGGCAAGGCCGCCTACCTCGCTCCCGAGATCGTGCGCGGTGAACCGCCGAGCCCGCAGAGCGACCTCTTTGCCGTGGGCATCGTGCTCTGGGAAACGATCACGGGGGCACGGCTCTTCCGCGGCGCGAACGAGGTCGAGTCGGCGCTCTTGGTCCGCGACGCCCGCGTGCCGCTCATCGCCGCCAGCCGGAGCCGGGTGCCGCTCAAGTTCGCGCAGCTCGTGCACCGGGCCCTCGAGCGCGAACCCGCACGGCGCTTCGGAACCGCGCTGGAGATGCTGGAAGCGCTTCGGGAACTCCTCCGCGTGCTGCCGACCTCGGCCGACGCCCTGGCCCTCGCCACGAGCGTCAGTGCCGCCAAGGAGCGGCTGCGGGCCGGCCCGGGCCCGGCTGCTTGAATTTGAAATTCGTTATCATGTGGTAGGCTACGGGGACACCGTGAAACCGAGTGGTCCGAGCCTGGCCGACCTGACCGTGCGTGACGTCGCCGTGATCGAACACGTGGGTGGCGAGGGCGCGTTCAGGCGTCGGTTGATGGAGCTCGGCCTGGTTCCGGGGACGAGGGTCGAGCTCGTCGGCGTCGCGCCGCTCGGCGATCCGCTCGAACTTTTGGTGCGTGGCTCGAGCTTGTCGATCAGAAAGAGCGAGGCCTCGGTGATCCGAGTCGCCGGGCTCACGCCCACGGCCGCCACCGAGCAGGCGACCGGCCGGGCCGATCTCGAGCCCGTGGCGGCTCGAGGCGGCTCGTGACGGCAGCACCCGCGCTCGAGGACTCACCCCGCCCGGCTCCGGCGCCTGCCGCGAGTCAGCCACGCGTACTCCTGCTCGGGAACCCGAACGTCGGCAAGACGAGCCTTTTCAATCGGCTCACCGGCGAGCGCGCCCACATCGGCAACTACCCGGGCATCACGGTCGAAGAGCGCTGGGGCACACTCGATCTCGGGGGTGGCACGCGGGCACGGCTCGTGGACTTGCCGGGCACCTATTCGCTCTCGGCCCGTTCGGCGGAAGAACAGATTGCGCTTCATTCGGCGCTCGGCCTGGACGGCCAGCCGCAACCCGATCTCGCCGTGCTCGTGCTCGACGCCGGGCAACTGGCGCGAAACCTCTATCTTCTCCTCGAGCTCGTGGAGCTCGAAGTCCCGCTCGTCGTCGCCGTGAACATGATCGACGAGGCGAGCGATAACCCGCCCCATCCCGCGGCGCTCGCCGAACACTTCGGCGTGCGCGCCGTCGCCACCGACGCCAGGCGCGGCACCGGCGTCGCCGAGCTCAGGCGTGCGATCGCCGAGGAGCTTCGCCGGCCGACCACCGGTCGCGTGACCGTTGCCTACCCCCCGGCGCTGCTCGACGACGCGCGGCACGTGGCCCAGGCGCTGCCCGCGGAGTGGAAGAAGGACGCGGCGCGCGACGTGTCGCTCGGTCTGTGGGCGCTCGGCAGCGTGGACGAGGACGACGAACTCGTGCACGTCCCGGCGGGCGTGCGGGCCGCCTGCCACGAGGCTCGAACACGAGCCACCGGGCGCGACCTCGACGAGGAGCGGATTATCCCGCGCTACGCGGCCATCGACACGGCGCTCCCCAAGCTCCACGCCCGGGTGGAGCGCCATCCGCCGAAGCGCAAAGCCTCGGAGCGGGTCGACCGCATCCTCTTGCATCCGGTCGCCGGGTTCGCCGTGTTCCTCACGCTGATGCTGATCGTGTTCCAGGCCCTCTTCTCCTGGTCCGACCCGGCCATCTCGCTGATCGAGGACGGCATGGGCGCGCTCTCCGACCTGCTCGCCCGGGTCTTGCCGGAAGGGCTCCTGCGCGATCTGTTGATCGAAGGAGTGATCGGCGGCGTCGGCAACGTCATCGTGTTCCTGCCGCAGATCGTGCTGCTCTTTCTGTTCATCGGGTTGCTCGAGGATTCCGGGTACATGTCGCGCGTCGCGTTCCTGATGGACCGCGTATTGAAGAGCATCGGGCTCCACGGGCGGGCGTTCGTGCCCATGCTGTCCGGGTTTGCTTGCGCGGTGCCGGCCGTGCTCGCCACCCGCACCATGGAGCGGCAGCGGGATCGGCTGCTCACCATGCTCGTGATCCCGCTGATGACCTGCTCGGCCCGCCTTCCGGTCTACACGCTGGTGATCGCGGCGCTCTTTCCACCGTCCAAGGTGTTCGGCTGGTTGCCGGTCCAGGGCCTGTTGATGGTCGCCATGTACGTGTTCTCGATCGTGACCACGCTGGTTGTCGCGCTCGTGCTCGGACGAACGGTGGTGAAAGCGCGCCGCATGCCGCTGATCCTCGAGCTGCCGCCCTATCGCCTGCCCAGCCTGGGCGTGACGCTCCGGAGGCTGGTCGAGCGCGCTTCCGTGTTCTTGAAGGAAGCCGGAACCGTGATCCTCGCCTGCACGATCGTGCTCTGGGCGCTGCTCGCCTTCCCGCGGCAGGAGGCCCCGGCGCCTGCTGCCTCGGGACCAGCAGCCACCGAGGTCCGCACGGCGGCGGCCCCGGCGATCGAGAACAGCTACGCGGGCCGCCTCGGCAAGGCGATCGAGCCGGTCTTCGCTCCGCTCGGTTTCGACTGGAAGCTCGACGTCGGGATCATCGGTGCGTTCGCGGCCCGCGAGGTGTTCGTCTCCACGCTCGGCCTGGTCTACGGCGTCGGCGACAGCGACGAGGACGTCGAACCGCTCCGCGAAAAAATCCGCGCCGAAACCGTCGACGGAAAGCCGCGGTACACGCCGCTCGTCGGGCTGTCGCTGATGGTGTTTTTCGCCATCGCCTGCCAGTGCATGAGCACGCTGGCCGTCGTACGACGAGAGAGCAAGAGTTGGCGCTGGCCTGCGTTCCTGTTCGCGTACATGAGCGTGCTGGCCTACGTGGCGAGCCTCGTCGTTTATCAAGGCGGCAAGCTGCTCGGTTTCGGCCCGTGAAAGCACTGCCGCGCTCGTTCTACGCGCGGCCGGTTCTCCAGGTGGCGCGCGACGCGATCGGAAAAATCCTGGTGCACGAAACCGCCGAAGGGCGAACGGCCGGGCGCATCGTCGAAGCCGAAGCGTACCGCGGTCCGGAGGATCGCGCGGCGCACTCGTTCGGCGGTCGTCGTACCCGGCGTACGGAGGCGATGTACGGACCGCCCGGGTTCGCCTACGTGTTTTTCGTCTACGGCATGCACCACCACGTGAACCTGGTGACGACGCGAAAAGACGCCCCGCATGCCGTCTTGATCCGCGCCGTCGAGCCGCTCGAGGGGCTCGCACTGATGGCGGCCCGGCGCGGCCTTCCGCCGGGCGACCGGAACCTCACGAACGGACCGGGCAAGCTCTGCGTCGCGTTCGGCATCGACCAGCGCGCCTACGGCGCCGATCTGTGCCGGGGGCCGCTCTTCCTGGCCGACGGTCCGCGCGGCGCGGTGGCGCGGTCCCCACGCATCGGCGTCGACTACGCCGGGAGCTGGGCCGAGCGCCCCTGGCGCTTCTACGAACGGGGAAATCCCTTCGTCTCACGAGCGCGCGGAGCCTCGTGATAGTTTGAGTCGCTCTAACCCGAGTCATGAAGAGCACGCCCCCCACCCGTCCGCCTCGTCCGGTCGAGCGGTACTCGCCCGACGACGCGTCGCGCCCCGAAGCGTCGCTGCCGGGAGCCTTGGTGGTCGAGGCGCTGGGCATCGCCGGGCGTCGGATCACGCTGTGCGTGACCGGTAGCGTCGCGGCCTACAAGGCCGCGCAGGTCGTGCGTCTTTTGATGGCCGAGGGCGCGGTGGTCGACGTGGTGCTGACGCGCGCCGCGCGCGAGTTCGTCGGGCCGGCGACGTTCACCGGGCTCACGGGCCGCCCGGTGTTCGGCGAGATGTTCGGGCCCGATCTGGTGGGCGAGCCGCACGTCACGCTCGGCAAGGAGAGCGACCTCGTGCTCGTCGCGCCGGCGACCGCCGACACGCTGTCACGCCTCGCCGCCGGACGCGCCGACGACCTTTGCTCCGCGCTCGCGCTCGCCGCCGGCTGCCCGCTCGTGGTCGCGCCCGCGATGCACCCGATGATGTGGTCGCACCCCGCAACGCAGCGCAACGTCGAGACCCTGCTCGCCGACGGCCGAGTTGCGTTCGTCGGACCGGTCGAGGGTGAGGTCGCGAGCGGTGATCAGGGGATGGGTCGCATGGCGGAGCCCGAGGTGATCGTCGCCGAGGTCATGGGGCGCCTGGCGCGGGCGACGCTGCGGGGCCGCCACCTCGTGATCACGGCGGGACCGACGGCCGAGGACATCGACCCGGTGCGCTACATCGGCAACCGCTCGTCCGGGAAAATGGGCTTTGCGATCGCCGAGCGCGCGGCGATGCGCGGCGCGGCGGTGACGTTGATCGCGGGCCCGGTGAGCCTGCCGACGCCGGCTGGCGTGGAGCGTGTTGACGTGCGCTCCGCCACCGCCATGCGAACCGCGCTCTGGAACGTGCTCGGCGGCGATCTCTCGGGTGCCGATGCGCTGGTGATGGCGGCGGCCGTCGCCGATTTTCGGCCGACCGCACCGAGCACCGACAAGATCCGCCGCACCGACGGCGGCCTCACGCTCGACCTGGTGCCGAACCCTGATCTGTTGGCCGAAGTCGGCCGAGCGCGACACGGCGACCGTCCGGTTCTGGTCGGGTTCGCTCTCGAAACGGAATCGGACGAGAAGGCCGTCGCCAGCGCTCGCGCGAAACTCATGTCGAAACGGGTCGACCTCGTGGTGGCGAACCACGCCGACGAGTCGATCGGCCGAGACGACATCCGTGCGCTCTTCGTCGGCGTGCGAAGCTGCGAAGTCGTCGAACGCACGAGCAAGCGCCTGGCCGCTGATCGTTTGCTCGATCGCGTCTCCGCGGAGCTCGCGCAGAGGGGCGCTTGAGAGAAGTCTGGCTGGTGGTCGTCGTCGTGACGGCGACGTACGCCGCCGCCTTTCGCCCCGAAGCCGCCGGCACCGGTGGCTTTCTGTGGATCTTCGCCGTCCCGCACCTGTTGCTCGCCGCTTTTGCGCTCCGTCAATTGGCGAAGGACGGCACGCTCCCGGCTCGCCTCGCACCGCGCTGGGGCGATCTATCGCTCGGCGTTCTCGTCGCGGGCCTGCTGCTGGTCTGCTCGTGGGGGGCCCGCGCCGTTCTCGTGCCGTCCGGCACCCCGCGAACGCTTTGGTTGCTCATGCTCTACGCCCAGCTCGGCGACCCAGACGCACTCCAGCGCTCGGCGATCCTCACGCTCACGCTGCTCGTCGTCACGTTGGCCGAGGAGATCATCTGGCGCGGGCTGGTTCTCGATCGCCTGAACGACCGCCTCGGTACTCGCCTCGGCTGGGTGGCGGCCGCCGGGCTCTACGGCCTCGCGAGCGTGCCGACGCTGTACACGCTCCGTGTCCCGGCGGTGGGGCCGAACCCTCTGCTCGTCTTCGCCGCGCTCGGCTGCGGCCTCGTCTGGACTTTTCTCACCGCTCGCACGGGAAGGCTGCTGCCGACCGCGATCTCGCACGCAGCGTTCAGCTACTTCTCGGCGGTTCAGTTCCGCCTGGTGGCGTAGGCGGCTCAGCTCTGGGCGAGGCGGCTCAGCTCTGGGCGAGGCGGCTCAGCTCTTCGTCCGAGAGATCGAAGTCGCCGAAGACGTTCTGCACGTCGTCGTGCTCGTCGAGCGCCTCGACGAGGTTCATGCACACCTCGGCATCTCGCCCGGCGACGGCCTTCTTGTTCTTCGGAACGTAGGAGGCCTTGCTCGACTGGATCGGAAGCTTCTTGCTCTCGAGCGCCGCCGTCACGCGGTCGAGATCGTTCGGAGGTGTGTAGACGGCCCAGATCTCGCCCTCGTCGCGGTAGTCGTCGGCGCCGGCGTCCACGGCGGCGTCCATCAGCAGATCTTCGGCGACGGCGCTCTTCTCGAGCGTGATGACGCCCAGGCGATCGAACGCCCAGCCGGCGGCGCCGGCGCCGCCCATTTGTCCGTTGTGTTTCTCGAAGATCTTCCGGAGCTCGGCCGCTGTCCGGTTTCGATTGTCCGTCATGCCCTCGACCAGGTAGAGCGTTCCGCCCGGTCCGTTGCCCTCGTAGAGCACTTCTTCGTAGGCGGCGCCTTCGAGTTCGCCGGTTCCACGCTGAATGGCGCGCTTGATGTTGTCGGCGGGCATCTGCTGCGCCCGGCAATCGGCCACGGCTTTCCGCAAGCGGGGGTTCGAGTCGATGTCGCCGCCGCCCATGCGCGCGGCGGTGACCACTTCGCGAATCAGCTTGGTCCAGGCGCGGCCACGAGCCGCATCCGTGGCGCCCTTCTTGCGCTTGATCGTTGCCCACTTGGAATGGCCGCTCATGGGGGGAACGGCCCCACTACCACCGGATCCAGTGAGCGTGAAGTCACCGCCGGCCTCCGGGTCGAACACTCGGGAAAGCGCGCAGCTAGAGCGCGTCTCACGACCTCGTGAAGAGTTGAGGAGCTCTAGCCACCCGCGAAGCGGGTGAGGGGGAGCACCGGCATACCTGCCGGTGCGGGGGCGGGAACGCCCCCAGAAACAGAGCTAGAGCTGCGCTGCGAAGCAGCGCGCGTGGCGGAGCCACGCCTCGGCATTGGCGAAGCCAATGACGAGATATGCTCTAGTGCTCAGCGCCCGTGGCCCGCTCGACGCGTTCGACGTGCGGACTCTCGGGGTGTTGCGCCACGAACTTCTTGCCGAGCTTGACGGCAGCTTCCTCGTTGCCGCTCCCCTTGAGCGCCTCGACCCGAAGGACCTGGGCTTCCTGCCGGAACTGACCCCGCGGGTACTTGCGGTTGTACTTCGCGAGGAGCGAGAGGGCCTCGTTGGACTTGCCTGCGCGCACTGCCGCGCGCGCCTCGTCGAGCAGGCGGATCTCTTCGCGCAGGTCGGCGGTACCGGAGGCGGCCGGCCGCGGGCGGGACGGTGTGGGGTCGTCCTGCACTGCGAGGTCCGTGACCGAGACCGGCGTTGGCGCGGCCGCCACCGGCGCTTCCACCTTTACTGGAACCGGTTTCACTGTGGGCGGAGCGACGGCCGCCGCGTCGGCGCCGCGCAGCTGGGTGAACCCAACTCCGGCAAGGCCCACCGCAACCAGGCCAACGACCGTGAGCTTTGCCCAGCCGGCCATGCCACCGGCAGCGGCCGTAGCAGCACCACCCGACGCCGCGAGACCAAGGCCCTGCTCCATCCGAGCGACGAGCTCGGGTGACGGCCGTTCGTCGGCCATCGCAGAGAGAAGAGATTGCTCGAAGGATGTCGACCCTTCTTCGATCAGCCGTTTCATTGTGAAGTCTCCCGCCGCATCGTGCGCTCCATGCGTGCCGCCGTCGAGCGGAACGCTTCGCGTGCACGCCTGAGTCGCGACGCCGCGGTGCCGAGCGGCACCCCCACCAGCTCCGCGATTTCAGGCGTAGAAAGCCCCTCAATTTCGAACAGAACGAAAACGGTGAGCAGGCTCGGCTCCATCTGGGCGAGCACTCGGTCGGCGAGCTCGACGGCACGGCGGCGATCGACCAGCTCCTCGACCTTCGAGCCTGCGTCGGCTCGGTGGTCCATGTCGTCTTCCAACTGAAACCGACGACCAGAGCGGTACGCCGTCCGCGCGAGGCGAATCGCGGTACCGAACAGGAACGCGCGCTCGCTGCCGTGGCGGATGTCGTTGAGACGCTCCGCCGCGATCAGGAACGCTTGCTGAGCCGCGTCCGCCGCCTGCTCCGGCCCGAGGCCCAGTCGGCGCAAGGTCCGCCACACGAGCTCGTGATGCGCGCGAAACATCTTCTCCAATCTGCTGCGGCGCGCGGCCTCATCGAGCGGCCTGGGCTCGACCAGCAGAAGGGAGGCATTAGCCATCGCCATACCTTGCCATGCCGGGGGGGACCCCGTCGATCACTGAAAGACGACGCCGAGGCTCAGCGCCGGCGACCACACGATGGGCCTAACTGTATGAATTTCTTGAAGAGGTCCGGTCAACTCGAAGCTCTCCCGGCGCGGAACATAGGCGACGGCCATCGAAGCCTGGAGCTCCAATGGGCCGCTCGGCCGGAGCAGTCCGATAACCGATCCACCGATGCTGTACCAGGGATCCGAGGCGAAACCGTCGCGCGGAAACTGCCTCCCCGCGGCCCAAAGTACCCCCGCAGCACCGTGGGCGCAGGGCAGGAACGCAATCACGGGAATCCCGATCCGGATCGGGCAGAGGTCGGCCGCGGCGTAGGTCAGGCGAAACTTCACGATCCCCGGATTGTCCGCACTCACCTGCTGGGAGGCCCAGTCGGCCCCTCCGCGAAGCCGGACTGCGGGCGACAGGATCGAGTCCCGCTCCCACCCGAGCATGACGAGCCCCGCAACGCCGAGCATGGCGGTCGGCGCCGGCCCGAACACGGCTTCCCCGAGCAATCCGACCGACACCACGAGCCGCTCGCTCGGCTCGGGCGGCGGCGGTGGCGGTGGTTTTTTTTTGGGAGGCGGTGGTGGCGGTGACTTCGGCGGCTCGGGCGGCGGCGGCTCGGGCGGCGGCGGCTCGAGCAACGCCGAAGCCGTCGGATCGAGCGAGACGGCGGCGACCAGCGCCGCGGCTTCGAGCGCTTCGCTGCAGCTCGATGCGCGCAACGTTCGTGATGCCTTTCGTCCGCTCGGCTGGGCGAGTTCGAGGTCGACCCGCGTGAGCTTACCCTCCGCGCGGATCTGGATGTGGAGCCGGCGGGTCGACGTCGGATCGATGCGAATGCGATCGGAGCGACGCGTGATGCTGGTCGCCAGTTCGGCCTCGCTACCGCACCCTTCCGGTGCGGCAAGTTCGAGCGCGGCGTCGACGGTCGGCAGCGCGGGCGGCTCGTCCTCGGCGCGGGCGGGAAGCGCAGCGAGCAGCGCACCCAGAAGCGGCGGAACGACGCTCGAAATGCGCGCGCGTGCGACCAAAGTAGGCTCGGGGCGCGAGGCCTAGTGGCCTTCGATTTGCTCCGCGAGGTAGCGCTCACGGCCGATGGTCTCGACCACCATCAGCTGAGTCTCGAGCCAGTCGATCGACTCCTCCTCCGACTGCAGGATTTTCTCGAGCAGGGATCGGGTGCCGTTATCACCCTTGGAGACCGCCAGCGCAATGCCGCGGTTCAACCGCGACTGCGCCTCGACTTCGAGAGCGAGGTCGAGCTTGTGCATCTCGACCGGTTCCTCACCCACGCGCACCGGCGAGAGGCGCTGCATGTTCGGGATACCTTCGAGAAAGAGGATCCGCTCGATCACCTCGTCGGCGTGATGCATCTCTTCGATCGACTCTTCGCGCTTTTTCTTGGCGAGGCGCGGATAGCCGAGGTTCTCGAGCATCTTGTAGTGAATGAAATATTGGTTGATGGCCGTGAGCTCGGAGGTCAGGACCTCGTTCAGAAGCTCGATGATTTCGGGTTCGCCGCGCATGGTGGGACGAGTCTAGGCCGAAGTTCGGCCCGCACCCCAGCCGTCGCGCCGGCCGTGAGTTCCCCGCGGCCCCGGCGGGGGAAGGGGCGCGCTCGGGGTCAGGGAGCGGCGGCAAGCGCCCGAATTTCCCGGGGTTCTGAAAGTGATGTTGAAAGTCGTTTTCAATCACGCTAGGCTGGGTTCGTAGGTTGCACCCGTGATCGTCTGCCACTGCCGAGCCGTTACCGACCGCGATATCCGTGATTCGATCCGGAGCGGCCTCACCGATCTCATCGAGATCGAGGAGGCCACCGGGGCCGGGTCCTGCTGCGGCGGCTGCCTCCCGGCGGTCCACGAACTCGTGACGGGTGAACTCGACCAAAGCGCCCCAGCGCGCTCGGGGCCCCGGCCGCTTCGGCTGGTTTCCTCGCGGGAACGCGCGGCCTAGGCCGCCGTCGAGCTCGGCCTCTCGGCGGCAGCCGGTCGCTTCCGCGGCCGTGGGTTATGCTCTCGCGTGTGGCCGCCTCCGAGCATCCGAGCGACAGCGCGGCGACGCCCGACCGGCGCCTCGAGCCGCTCGACCAGAGCTGGGACGAACGCGAAGCCGTGCGCGCGGCGGCGAACCACGAGCTGCGCGGCGAGATCCTCGGATCCGGAGTCGATCGGCTGGCCGGCATCTCCGGCATCAGCGCGCTGATCCTGCTCGGCTGCCTCGTTTCCGTCGTCGTGTGGGCACCACGCGATCTGGCGCCGTGGAACGCCGTCTACCCGCGGTTCGTGCTGCTCTTTGCCATCGCCGCCGGCGTGAGCGCGCTCACCTTCGGCCTCACGCGCCTTCCTCGCTTGCGCCCCCAGCAGGCGCACGACATCGGGTCGATCTACCTCTTCGTGCTCTGCTTGTTGCTCGGCGTGCTCCGTCACTCGTACCCGTGGGCACCGGGTGAGCTCGCGCGCCAGGTGTCGCCGGCGGTGATCCCCATCCTGGCGTTCGGCGCGTTGATCCCGATGTCACCGCGCAGTTCGCTCGCCACGCTGCTCCTCGCCGCAGCGACCGACCCGCTGGGCCTCTACGTGATGCGGTCGCAGGAGGGACGGCTCGCGCTCGGTCACATCGTCCTTCTGTGTGCGTCGCCGTTCGCCGCGGCGTTGATCGCCTACCGCATCTCGCTGGTCGTCCATCGCATGAGCGAGGGCATCGAGCGTGCGCGCGAAATCGGCAGCTATCGTCTCGTTCAGCGGCTCGGCGCCGGCGGTATGGCCGAGGTTTGGCGCGCCGACCATCGGATGCTCGCGCGGCCGGCAGCCGTGAAACTCATCCGCCCGGAGGTGCTCGATCACGGCAACCGCGAGAGCGAGCGGCTCCTCAGGCTATTCCTGCGCGAGGCGCGCACGACGGCGTCGCTTTCCTCGCCGCACACGATCCAGGTCTACGACTTCGGCATCACGCGCGAGGGCGCCTTTTACTACGTGATGGAGATGTTGCGCGGCGTCGACCTGAAGACCTTGGTCGACCGCTTCGGCCCCCAGAGCCCCGAGCGAACCTCGTACCTGCTCCGGCAGGTGTGTCACTCCCTCGCCGAAGCGCACGACCAGAACTTCGTCCATCGCGACGTGAAACCGGCGAACATCTTCGCGTGCGAGCGCGGCGGCGATGCGGATTTCGTCAAGGTTCTGGATTTCGGCCTCGTTCTGGATCGCCACCCGACGGCCGAGGAACTCGAAGACGAGCAGCGGTTCGTCGGCACGCCGGCAATCATGGCGCCGGAAATGGTGCGCTTTCAGGCGCCGGTGGACGCGAGGGCCGATCTCTACGCCGTGGGCTGCGTGGCCTACTTCCTGATCACCGGCAAGCGCGTGTTCGAAGCCGAAACCCGGCACGACATGCTCGTGATGCACGCCCACCAGAAGCCGGTCCTGCCGTCGACGCGTATCGGCGCGCGGCTGCACCCGGGTCTCGAGGAGGTGATCATGGCCTGCCTCGAGAAGAACCCGGATCGACGACCCCAGACGGCACGCGAGCTGAGCGACCGCCTGGGCGCGCTCGCCTTCGAGCCGCCGTGGACGGCCGAACGCGCCGAGCTCTGGTGGAAGCGGCATCGGCCCCTCCAGAACGACGACCCGCCGACTTCTGGCACCCCCTCCCTCGCGCCGTCCTCCGCGCCCGCGCCTCTGGAAGCGCCGCTCGGTGCCGAGCCGAAGAGCGCCGATCAGCCGCCGTAGGCTTCGTCCTGCTCGATGCGGGAAAGCACCCAGTCGAAGTCTCCGCTCACCACCCGCGCCTGGCAGTACTCGCAATTGCCGGCCATCGCGATCCTGAGCGGGGCACCGCAGCTCGGGCAGACCGGCTCCGCGCGCGGCCGCCCGTGCGCGGCGCGGCCACGGATCAGCGTCCAGTACTCGGTGTACGGACGTTCGCGCGAGCGGTGACCGGAGAGCAGCGTGCCGTCGTCGCCGAGCGTGTAGTCGAGACCAGTCGCGAACAGGCGCAGCGTGACAGCGTCGTAGAACGCGTCAGAAAGCACGTTCGCGAGCTCGAGCCGCACGATGCGCGCGTTCTCGGTGACGTTCCTCGCGCGTTGCTCGCGGTAGAGGTCGATCCAGTACCCGAAGTACTGAAACAGATTGTCGCTGACGAACGGCCGGATCACCGACAGATCGCGATTCGACCAGCCGCGTTGGAGCGAGGCGAAGACGAGCCCCACGCGCGCGAAGATCGCTTCCGGCGGCGAGCCCGGATCGCGCGCGACGAGCTCCGCGAGGCGCGGCCCGAGGCCGGGATCGACCAGCGTGGGGAGCTCGTTGCCGCGCTCGACGGCGGTGCTCGTCACGAGCGGCGGACGCGGTTCGGTCCGAACGCGTTCGATGCGGCGCACGAGCCAATCCAGCCGCCCGCCGCCGACCTCGTGCTGGCAGTAGGCGCAGCGCGTACCGCGAACCGATTCGAGGGGAGCACCGCAATTGGCGCAGTCGAGCTTGCGAGCACGCGCGGGCGGGCGTGACCGGGCGTTCGCGGCGCGCACGAGGTGCATCCGGTCGACGACGTAGGACCGCGCGGCCTGCCCCCCGCGCACCTCGGTGAGGTTCACCTCGAGCTCGACCGCGAGCTCGACGTACTCGCCCTCCGGGCGGAAGCTCATGAAACGCAGCGCCCCGACCAGGACGCCGCTCACGGCCTCGAGCGAGCCGTCAGTGAGGAACGCCCGCACTTCCGGGGCGACGAAGGCCGCGAGCCCTTCGAGCCCGCCCCGTGGCCGGCGCATCTGGACCTCGGTGTAGAGCGCGACCACGAAATCCTCGAGCAGAACGACCGAGAACGCGGGGTCGTTCGCGCGCAAACGATCGAGCGCGCCGCGCGCCACCGACGCATGCCGTGCCTGGTGCACGCGAGTCGGCGGTGCCCCCACCGACCAGTCCCGGCGGCCGCGCTGCTGGAAGAACGCAAAAGTGAAGTAGCCACCCGCTGCCACCACCACGACCGCGCCGAGCGCCGGGTACCGGATGCAGAGCACCACGAGCTCGATGATGAAGCCGATGTCGACGTCACCACCGCCGCCGCCACCGCCGCCCCCGGTGTCGCTCGACGGCAGCTCGCCTCCCTCGAAAGCATCGCCACCGCCGGGTCGGGCGAACACTCCACCGCTCAGCGTGAGGGCGACCCCCACGATCGCGAGCAGGGCCAGGATCAGGCCACGTCGTCGCACAGCTCGTTCTCGTCGTCCGGTCTGCGCGGCACCGCGCTCGCCGCCGGCGGCCCGAGCGCAGCGAGCGCGGCGAGGAACGCCGCGAAGTCGAGCCGTTTCACCGCATCGTCGAGCGCCGAACGCGCTTCGCGAAACCCGACCTCGACGAGCTCACGCGAAAGCCCCACGTCCGGGATGAAGACCGCCGTGCGCTCGAAGAGCGCGACGTAAACCAGGCACCCGATGCGCTCGCGCGTTTTTTCGACACCGAGCGTCTCGAACGCGCGTCGAGCAGCCCGTTCCGCCGCGGCGCGGAGCACCGCGCGCGGCGTGAGCGCGCGCCGGACGACCGGCACGGTTGCGGACAGCGCTGCACCGAGCGCGAAGCCGACGAGCGCGTCGAGCGGCATCGTCGCCACGTCGTAAGGCGTGGGGCTCCACCACATGATCGCGAACGTGCCGAGCGCGAACACGAGACCGAGCGCCGCGCTGGTGCCGAGGTGGTGGCTCGCCCTCCCGCGCGCGGCGACGACGAGTTCCATCGACGTGGTCGCCTCGACGGCCCGGATGGCGGCCGTCGTGCGCTGTCGCGCGTCCTTGTCGAGAAACTCCCGCTCGGCCATCGGCCGCTCAAGGCTTGGAACCGCTGCGGCCTCGGCCGGTCTGCGACGCCTCGACCGCGAGCTCGTCCACCAGCTGGTTCATGCGGTCAGTACCGTGGCCCTTCACCCAGCGAAACGCCGCCCCCCGTTCGAGCGCGAGGGCGATGAAGGGCTCCCAGAGGTCGCGGTTCGCCACCGGCTTCTTCTGGCTGTTCTTCCAGCCGTTGCGGAGCCAGCCGACGTGCCAGCGCTGCAGGAAGCAATTCACGACGTAGGTCGAGTCGCTGACGATCTCGAGCGCACCGTCGAGAGCCTTCAGCGCCTCGAGCGCGGCGGTGATCTCCATCCGCTGATTGGTGGTGTGCGGCAGCGCGCCGCTCGCGAACGCGCCGCCTTGGACGGCCCAGGCCCAGCCACCGGGGCCCGGGTTCCCGCTGCAAGCGCCGTCGGTGTAGACGATGGTGCGCGACGTGGCGGAGTGACTCATGAGGAGCGGAATCTACGCCGGCAGCCGAGCGACCTCAACGGGCGCGGGCGAACGCGGCTCGACAAGGTAGCTCAAAACTCCGGAAAACAGGCACTGCAACCGTCGCCGGAGGCGGCGTTGCCGTCGTCGCACACCTCGCCCGGATCGAGCCGGCCGTCCCCGCAGGTCGGCACCGTGCAGTCCGCCCGACAGCTTCCCGGCTCGCCGTTCGACACGATCTCGATGGGCTGCGACATGTCGAGCAGGTGGGTCGCGGAAGCGCTTTCGTCGGCGACGCCGGTGCCGGAGAGAAACGTCCATTCGTAGAAGCCGGCCAGGAACTGCGCGTTGACGGTCAGGTGCCAGGTACCGGGCAACGGCAGCCCCCCGACGATGCCACCGTCCGTGTTCTCGCGAAATTCCCACTCCGCTCCGGCGGCGGTCCCCGAGGTGCGAGCGAACTCGGCGCGCTCGTCCGACAGCACGACGACGCCCGTGGTCGGCAAGCCCGAGACCTCGAAAATGATGTGAGACTCGGGCTGCACGAGGCCGGACTCGTCCTCGTCGATTCCGTGGTGGAAGACCAGGCTCAGCGCTTGTTCCAGCGACCAGCGGTAGAGGTAGATGCGGCTCGCTCCGACCGCCTCGAAGCCGGTGTGACTGCTCGCCGAGCGGTAGTCGTAGAATGCCGTCGGCGAATCCGGCCCCTGGATCGGCAAGACCTCGAAGCGCAGGTCGCCCTGACGAAGCTCGAGCGCGGGAGGCGAAGGCTCTGCACCGGCGTCGCACATCTCTTCCGGGCCGACGATGCCGTCGCCGCATTCGAGCGACGGCATCCCCGCCATGCCGCCAAGGCCCGAGATGCCGGCCATTCCCGACATTCCGGCGCCGCTCGTCCCTCCCGACGAAACCCCACCGGTCGCGCTCGAGCCGCCGGTGCCGCCGTTACCTCCCGCCCCACCGTTACCACCACCGAGCGCGCCGCCCTGCGAGCCGCCCACGGCTCCGCCGCCGCCCGTCGTGCCGGAGGCGCCACCGGCGTCGCCGCTACCGCCGGTGGCAGAGCTTGCTGCGCTTCCACCCTGTCCGCCGGAGAGCGAACCGCCGACGCTAGTTCCTCCGGTGCCGCCGGTGCGTCTCCCGCCCGTGCCGATGCCGCCCGACCCCAACGGGTCGACGAGATCGGACTCGAGCCCCGTGCGGCCGCACGACAGTGCGACGAGAACTGAAACGACGGCGAAGGATCGCGAACCCATCGAGAGTGCCACCACGGACGCGCGCGACGACCGGACACGATGCACTACCACGCCACGGTCTAGGCGGCTGATCGTGCGGCGACCCGCATGACACCCTCGGGCGTGAGAAATGAGAACATTTCCCGTCCCATGCGGGCCCGCGCCGGCCAGGCTAAGATGGGACTCTTGCCTTCGCGCCCTTCTTCCCTGGTCGTTCGCTCCCCGCTCACCCTCTGCTTGTTCGCCCTCTGGGCGTGCAGCTCACCGGACGACCCACCGGCGCCCGGAGCCACCGCGGGCACGGGCGGCGCGAGCGCCGGGATCGGCGGCAAAGGCGGCACGGGCGGAAAGAGCGGATCGGGCGGCAAAGGTGGCAGCGCCGGCGCCAGCGCGGCGGGTGGGAGCGGGGGCACCGGTGGCGTGCCGCCCGCGGGCACGGGAACGTCGAACCTCTTCAGCGAGCTCCTCGGCAAGACGCAAGCCGAGGTCGACAGCAAGGTCGTGACGGCGGTCAATCGCTTCTTCGGCATCGGCACCGGAGAACCGACGACCCCTACCCTCGCGACCGGATACCGCTGCTACTACGAGTTTCCGCAAGACCCGAGCCTCGCCTTCGTCTGGGCGGCGGATTCGAACGACGTGCGAAGCGAGGGCATGTCCTACGGGATGATGATCGCCGCGCAGATGGACATGCAGACGGAGTTCGACCGCCTGTGGAAGTTCGCCAAGACGTACATGCAGTACCCCGGTGACACCGCGACGACCGCCTGGAAGTACTACTTTCGCTGGCGCGGCACGGTGAACACCTCGAGCAGCAACTGGTCCACGACCTTCGACGACGACGAAGTGATGGCACCGGACGGCGACGAATACTTCACAGCGGCGCTCTACGTCGCGCACCAGCGCTGGGGCAGCGGCGGCAGCGTCAACTACAAGCAGGAAGCCGACAACATCGCGGCCGCCATGCTCCACAACGGAACGAGCAACGGCAGCCGTTTCCAGATCATCCACTCGTCGCAGAACATGGTCGTGTTCGTCCCCTTCGGAAATTCGAACAACTTCACCGATCCGAGCTACCACCTGCCGGCGTTCTACGAGCTCTTCGCCGAGTTTGGCCCGCCGGGCGACGCAGCGAAGTGGCGCTCGGTCGCGGCCACCAGCCGCACCTTCCTCGCCGCGTCTGCCCACGCGAGCACCGGGCTCCACCCCGACTACGCGACCTTCCAAGGCCAGCCCACGACGGCGAACGCCGGCGACGGCCACGACGATTTCCGCTACGACGCCTGGCGCGTCCTCCTCAACATGTCCGTCGACTACGCCTGGTACAGCGGGAGCGCGTCGATGAAGACACAGGTCGAAAAATATCACGCGTTTTTCGCCAACCACCTCGGTACCAACAACGTCTCGAGCTCCCTGTTCAACGTCGACGGCAGCGGCGCCGAGGGCGGGAGCTCGACCGCCCTCACCGCCATGCTCGGAGCCGGCGCGCTCGCTTCCGCCGCCGCGAACCGAACCACCTACGTCCAGAATCTGTGGAACGTGTCGCAACAGTCAGGCCAGTACCGCTACTACCAGGAGAGCGTGTACCTGCTCGGCCTGCTCGCGACCGCGGGGAAATTCAGCCGGGTGTTCTAGTCGGGGATCTGCATGATGAACGCGTCATAGCTACCCGCGTTCGTGCCCCCGAGGGAGCCAAGGGTGTAGCCCGTGGCGTAAACGTTGGCGTTGGCGTCCACCGCCACGGCCAGGCACACATCGGCGGACGACGTTCCGAGCTGCCGCGTCCACTGGTGCACGCCGCTCGAGTCGTGCTTCCGCACGTAGCCGTCCTCGCCGCCCGCACTGGTACCGCCAAAGGCGCCGGTCGTGGAACCGACGACATACCCGTTGCCGTTCGCGTCCACGGCCACGCCGTAGCCGGACTCAGCCCACAGCGTACCCAACTGCTGCGTCCACTGGTGTGCACCGCTTGAATCATGCTTGCGCAGGTATCCGTCCCAGCTGGCGGTGGGCGTCCCCAGCGCGCCATTGGTGTCGCCGGTGACGTAGGCGTTGCCGCTACCGTCCACTGCGACGCCATAGGCGTAGTCATTGAGCACCGTGCCGAACTGCTGTGTCCACTGGTGCGTTCCACCGGAATCGTATTTGCGCAGATAGCCGTCCTCGTTGCCCGCGCTCACGCCCCCCAGCGAGCCGTTGGCGATGCCCGCGACGAAGACGCTGCCGGACACGTCAACCGCCAACCCTCGGCCGGTGTCGTTGTACGACGTACCGAATTGCCGTGTCCACTGATGCATTCCACCGGAGTCGTACTTGCGCAGATAGCCGTCCCAGCCCCCAGCGCTCGCGCCGCCAAGCGAGCCTGCGGTGTACCCCGACACATAGACGTTGCCGCCGTCGTCGCCTGCGACGCCGTAGACGACGTCGTCGGACGCCGTGCCAAACTGCTGCGTCCACTGGTGCGTGCCGCTCGAATCGTACTTACGCAGATAGCCGTCCTGACCGCCCAGGTTGGTGCCGCTGAGCACGCCGGACGTGGAGCCCGCGACGTAGACGTTGCCACTCCCGTCTATGGCTACGCCGTAGGCTACGTCGTTGGACGAAGTACCGAACTGCTGCAACCACTGATGGGTTCCACTAGAGTCGTACTTGCGCACGAAGCCGTCGTCGCCACCAGCGCCCGTGCCGCCCAGGGAACCGCCGGTTTGGCCCGCAACGTAGACGTTGCCGCTCGCATCCACGGCCACGGCTCGGCCGACCTCCACCGAGGAGGTACCAAATTGCCGGAACGGACTCGCGCACACGACATCCGTCGTGGACGTTCCGTCTTGGACGACGCGATCGAAGCCCCCTGCACAAACAGTAAAGTCAGTGCAACTCGCCGCATTCTCGTCCGCGCTGAACGTCCCATTCGCGCAGCGCGCACAAGTCCGATCGGTCGTGGGGCCTCCAGGGCTGTCGACGTAGGTGCCGGCGACGCAGCTCGTCCACTCCGCGCAACTCGTCCCCGGATTTGCGTCGTGATCCCAGTTTTCGCTGGCGCAATCCACCACTGGTGCGCTGCCACCGGCGCAGAACGTGCCCACGTCGCAGGCTTCGCACACGGCTGGATCGACCGTCGTCGCCGGTGCGACCTCCACCGTGCCGGCCTCGCACGCCCCGAGCGGCAGACACATAGCTTGGTTGTTGGCCGTGGATTCCGTTCCGCTTGGGCAGGCCTCACACCGTCGATCGCTGTCGGCGGATCCGTCCTCGCTCACGTACGTCCCCGGAGTGCAGTCAGACCACTCGCTGCACGTCGAGACGTTCTCATTCATCGAAAAAGTGCCGGAGGCGCACCCAGCGCACACGCGGTCAGCCTCGCTGGTGCCGGCCTCGACGACGTACTGCCCGGGCTGGCATACCAACCAGACCTCGCAGGTCGTGCTTGGATCGCCATCATGGTCGAAGGTGCCGTTCTCGCACACGAAGGTGGTGCCTTCACCACCTTGGCCGCCTTCGTACGCGCCCGCCGCTCCGCCCGTACCCGACGACCCACCCGTATTCCTAGTGCCTCCGGTCGTGGGGTCCGCGCCGCCTTCGCCTTGCCCACCCGCACCCGCACCACCTTCGCCGGCGTTGCCCGTCGCTCCGTTCCCCCCGGCGCTCATTCCCGCGCCACCCGCCCTTCCGCCCACGCCGGCGCTGCCGGCGCTGCCTGCGCCACCCGCCCTTCCGCCCATGCCCGCGCTGCCCGCGGACCCCGCCTTGCCGCCAGCTGTACCTGGTTTGTTCACCCTATGGTCGCCGCCACAGCCCGATAGCCACGAGCCCGCGACCACGAGCGTGACAGCGATGACCCCGAGGGGCCTGCCCCGAACGATCTCGACCGATGACATCGGGTGACGTTCCTCCCTTCCTCGAGTCGATTGCAACCTAGCACGGGTGCAGAAGCGCCCTCAACGAGCACCGCAATCGGTCGTCGCCCTTGCTCCGGCCGGGAAACTCAGCCGGGTGGTCTACGCGAACGGGTTCACCACCCGCACGCTCCCGTACAAACGGTCGTGCTGAAAGTCTTCGGACACGAGCTCCGACAGGCCGTAGTGCTCGGCGTAGGCCCAGACGTGGGCGTCGAACCACGACAACTGGTAGGCGGCCATGCCCCGCAACGCCGTGCGGACGAGCTGCTCGTTCGGGTAGAGCACGGTGAACTGGGAGAGGAACTCCTCCGCCTCGCGGCGCGCGTCCTCTTGGGACAAGAGCGGCGGGTGTTTCGCGAGCGGTCGGGTCACCACGGCGACGAACTCCACGATCGCTTGATGGGGAACGCGGATGGAGTCGTCCGCAATCCCACGCCGGAGGACCTCCGTCGCGCGCCGCTGCTTGGCGGGGAAGCGCGGGTCGACACGATAGACGAGGACGTTCGTATCAACGAGCGCGGCCACGGTCGTACAGACTCTCCCGTTGCCAGCCCCGGTCTTTCGAAGGCTTCTGACCTCGCCGGCCCTGACGTGCCTGCTGCCGCTCGGTGGCGCGATCGAAAAGCCTGAGCCGGACCGCTACGGATTCTCCCGCCGGTTTCACGGTGTGAGCGGGCACGACGCGGATCGCGTCGCCAGCCGCCACCCAAACGAGGTCGTCACCGGGCCGGATCTTGTATGCCGTGGCGAGCGCCTTCGGCACGGTGACCTGGAGCTTGCTCGTCACCTTGGCCACGTCCTTGTTCTAACAAGGATGACTTCCTTGTCAAGGAGGCGAGCGAGCGCGCACGGCCGGCCGGCGAAGGGAGCCGCGGGAAATGAGTCGTTCGGATGGTCCGTTTTGGTCGCCCGCGGTACTATGAGGAGAGTGGGAACCAGGACACGTGCGGTCAACGTTGCGTCGGCGTCGGTAGCGCTATGGCTCTTGGTGGCGGCGAGCCAGGCCTGCGGTGGCGACAGCCAGCCAGCGGGGCCGAGCGGCAGCGGATCGAGCGGCGTCTCCGGAGTCGGCGGCGCGTCCGGTGGCGCGTCGGGCGGCAAGGCGGGTAGTGGGGGTGCCGGCGGCAACGCGGGAAGTGCGACTGGAGGGACCGCCGGCGGCGGCAAAGCCGGCGCGACGACAGGCGGGGCGGGAACGGGCGGGAGCGCGGGAACGGGCGGATCGCAGGCGGGAGGCGACGGGGGTCGCGCGGGATCCGGGGGACAATCCGGCACCGGAGGCACCGGAGGCACTGGAGGAGACGAAGCCGGCGCGGGCGGTATGTCAGGAGCGGGGGCAGAGAGCGGCCGTGGCGGTGACGGGGGAAGCGCGGCGCTCGGTCAGGGCGGCGGCGCCGGAAACACGCCGTGTGGGGATGCCTGCGAGCAGAGTCTCTTTTCGTGCTGCGACGACCGCTGCGTCAACACCACGAACGATCCTTTCAACTGCGGGAGCTGCGGCAACGCCTGTTCGCGCATCACGCCGACGTGCTCGGGGGGCACCTGCGTCGCGCTCGAGTGCGACCCGCCCGATCTCTGCCCCGCCCTCGCAGCGCCCATTCCTCCAACCTGCTGCGGCGAAGAGTGCTGTCTGCCCGGCTCGATCTGCTGCATCGTGCCGGGGCCCATCGGGGTGACGACCGGCTGCGTGAACCCGAGCGACACCGGAGGAACCTGCCCCCGTGGCTGCCTCAACTGTGACTGCGCGGCGCCGGATACTCCCATTGCAACGCCAAGCGGCGAGCGCGCGATTGCGGAGCTTGCCGTCGGCGACATCGTGTACAGCGTCGAAGGCGGCGCCGTCGTCGCCGTCCCGATCCTCGCGATCCGGCGGAAAGAGGTCACCTGGGCGCACGCCGTGCCGCGCTTGACCCTCGAAAACGGCGCCGTGCTCGAAATCAGCGGCCGCCACCCGACCGCCGACGGGCGACTGTTCTCCGACATCGGTCCCGGCGACGAGCTTGGCGGTGTGCGGGTGCGCGGCGTCGTCGCCAATGCTCCCTACCCCTACCCTTTCACGCACGACATCCTTCCCGACTCTTCGTCCGGCGCGTACTTCGCCGCCGGTGCTCTGATCGGCAGCACGCTGTCGCGCACGCCGTGATCGTGCCGTAGGCTGCGACGGGCCCTGGTCCTCGCCACCCGGCACCGGCCACGCGTCTGGAGTGTCGTCATCGACAGAGCACTCATTGCATCGAAACGGAGGCGAAACAATCAACTACCGACAACTTCAACGTCACCGTCGAGACGGCAACGTGACGAATCAAAATCGGCATTCGCTCGCATGACCATGCGGTAGAAAGCGCACGTCTTCAGACGTATGAAGAGCCGGAACGGGTGTTTCAAACACGAGGACTGGTGAGTTGATGTTTGCAATGAGGTGGTCGTGGGGTTGGTCTCTGGTTGCCGCGGGTGTCTTGCTAGGCGGCTTTGCCTGTGGTGACACGAAGTCCGGTGCCGACACCGGATCGGGCGGGTCCTCTGCGTCGGGGGGATCGAGCGCCACCGGAGGCTCGTCCCAAAGCGGGTCGGGCGGAAACGATCTTGGCGGTGAGGGCGGAGAACCCGAGTCCCGCGGGACCAGCGGCGGTGGAGGCGACGGCGGGACGGGCGGCAATGGTGGGGCGAGTGGCGGAAGCGGAGCAACCAGCGGCGGGGTGGGCGGCAGTGGAGGAAGCAACGGAGGATCCGGTGGAAGCAACGGCGGCTCGAGCGGAACCGGGGGAAGCAACGCCGGGGCCGGCGGGGATCCGGCGTGCGAAACCTCGTGTGCAGCAGAGGACTGCTGCCTCGAAGGGACTCGCCTGTTCTGTCAAAACGATACCCTAGTACCCGTCGTCGTTGAAGCCGTAGACACGCCCGCCCTGCCTGGAGGCCTCACTGAAGTGGGCACCAGCGCGCTCCACGTGGCGTTCTGCGGTTCCGGTGGGTCCGTCCGCCTGATGTTCGGTCTGCTGCTCGACGACACGAGCCACGTGATTGTCCTCTATGTCGATCCCGAGGGCCGAATCGCGCCGCTCACGGGCACCCTCGACATCGATTCCGTGAGCGTGACCGTCAGTACACCCGGCACCTACGTCGCCGTCGAACTCGCGCCGCCTGCTGGCTGCGACCCAACGACCTTCACCGGGACCGTTACCGTCAACAGCAACGTCGACGCCGAACAGCTCAACGGCGTCACGGACCTTCAAGGGGACTTGAACATCGGTGGGACGGTGTCCGACCTCGCTGCCCTCGCTTGCCTGACGACGGTGACGGGAAGCGTGACAGTGAGCGGAGCCAACGCCTTGACGAGTTTGGAACTACCGGGCCTTGCTCGGATGGCGGGACTTCTATCAGTGGGTAGCAACAACGTGCTGACGAGTGCAGCTTTCCCGCGGTTGCTGTTCATCGGGTCGGCGAGCGGCGTTTCGCTGGGGGTCGGCTCCCTCCCAGAGCTCGTGAACCTGGACCTGCGGAGCCTCGTCGAGACGCCCGCTCAGGTGCAGCTCGTCGCTCTGGGCGCCACCGCTGACGCGCCACTGGCCTTGAATCTGAGCGCGCTCGAAACGGTGCGGGACAGGCTGCAGATCGAGGGCAATCCCACGCTGCCGAATCTGGACGGCTTGTCGAGTCTCGAGGAGGTGGTGGGTCAGCTCTACATCGCAGGCAACGCGACGCTCGCGGACATCGACGGGCTCTCGACTCTCACCAAGGTGGGTCAAAGTGTCTCCATCGGCAGCAACCCGCAACTGCGAAGCGCCGACCTTCGCTCACTGGCGACGGTTGGCAACAACAGCGGCGTTTCGCTGGGGGTCGGCTCCCTCCCAGAGCTCGTGAACCTGGACCTGCGGAGCCTCGTCGAGACGCCCGCTCAGGTGCAGCTCGTCGCTCTGGGCGCCACCGCTGACGCGCCACTGGCCT
>Ga0315912_10000390_pt1 | contig 86322 bp, 72 predicted proteins | sample VfabasoilMG_FD_204469 | JGI IMG/M metagenome (GOLD analysis project Ga0315912, IMG submission 204469) | Garden soil microbial communities collected in Santa Monica, California, United States - V. faba soil | ecosystem: Environmental > Terrestrial > Soil > Garden | place: USA: California... | reverse complement strand
AACGCGGACACCGCACCCACCGGGGGAACGTGACGACCGGAACGCCGGTCCGTGCGTCCTCGCTGAACGGGTCGCTACCGTCGCGGTAGATCGGCGCGACGAGTCGCTGGACCTGTGCGCCGAGATGCCCCTGGACGAGCGAGAGGAGTCGGTCCTCGGTGATCTCGTTCAGCGGTGACGGCGGCGGCCACTGCTGGAGCCCCGTCGGCATGACGGACATCCGGGGTAGGTCGACGATCGACCCGACGCCGTAGGTGTGCAGGATCTGGCTGCGCCTCGCCTGGCCGACGCGGAAGGGAGCGAACTGTGCCATGGTCAGCTTCCCCCCTTCGTCGCGTCTTCCTGGAGCACGAGCCCGGGCGAAGGCTCGACGTCACGGAGCGAGTTCAGACAGGTGAACGTCTCCCAGTCCTGCTCTTCGGGCTTCTGCAGGAGCCAGGGTGCGTCACCCTTCGTCTTCTTGTAAGTGAGCGCGGGCTTGCGGCGCGCCATGTTCGCCCACTCGTCTAGGACCCGACGGAGGCGGTCGGCCACCTCGTCGCCGAGCGACTGGCTCCCGGAGACGCTCGCGACACGCGTTCGGACCTCCTCGATGGCTCGCTGGGCGGAGCCGTCGGTCACCTGGAGCTGCGACGCTCCCGGGTTCGGGCCAAGCGGAGCGGAGCGGAGGCGCGCCAGTGACACGAGCAAGGCGGTGATCCCCCGGTCCAACGCCCGCGCCGAGAACGGCGTGACGGACAACGGCTCGACCTGCTCGTAGAAAGTCGCGTGGTAGTGCTCGAAGCGCTCGTAGTGCGACAGATCACGCGGCCGAGCCCAGTTGTAGACGGAGCAGACGATGCCCGGGTGTCGGCGGCCGACGCGGCTCGTCGCCTGGATGTACTCGGCCGTGCTCTTCGGTTGGCCGGCGACGACCATGAGTCCGAGTCGGCCGACGTCGACGCCGACGGAGATCATGTTGGTCGAGAGCAGCACGTCGAGCGGTCTCGGCGAGCTCGGCCTCTTGCCCGCCTTGCGGTCGGCATCGCGCGCCTTGTCTAGGACCGGATCGAAGACGGCCTCCATCAAGTCGAGGAGCCCCGGGATCTCGGTCGAGTTCCGCCGCGAGGTCAACTCCTCGACGAATGGACGCGGCCGGCGTGCCAGGCCGCGGTCCTGCATGCGGAGCAACCGGTTCGCGACGTCGTCGTCCACGAGCCGGCGCATGCCGCCGAGCTCGCGCAGCGAGTTGAAGTACCCGACGAGCGTGCACCAGGGATCGGTGTGCTTGCCGTACTGCTTCTCGTAGAGCAGCCAGGTCGCGGCGAGGTAGGCCGTGTACGTGCGGATGAGGACACTCTTCAGCCTCCGACCCGGCGCGCACACGCCGACGTAGAGCCGGCCTGGCGTCGCGTCCGTCGACTTGCGGCGAACCGAGAAGAAGTTGTCCTCGATGTCGGTGCCGGGCGGAGGGAACACCGCGACCTTGCGGAGGAAGAGCGACCGAACCTGATGCGCCGCGTTGCGGATCGTCGCGGTGGAGACCACGACCTTCGGACGTACGGGCTTGCCCTTCACCGTCCACGTGCACATCGCGTCGATGGCGGTTTCGTAGAGTCCGACGAGGCTCCCGAGTGGACCTGAGATCAGGTGGAGTTCGTCCTGAATGATCAGGTCGGGCGGTCGGAGAGGAGGGTGATCGATGGTCTTGGTCGCAGGCAGGGCCCCCTTCGCCGGGTGGGAGTCCGAATCGTCGAGGTCGTGTGCTCGGAACCCGTGGCGCGGGCAGTACCTCGAGACGCGACCGAACAGGTTCTGCGTCGCACCGTTCCACGGCATCTGTGCGAACTTGTCGACGGTGGCGATCAGGAGCGAGGGCGGTCGCCGATAGATCTCTTCGTCGACCACGACGACGGGCAGCCCCTCGTCCTTCGACTTGGCCTTGCTGAACGGGCATTGCCCGTATGTGTCGCCGCAGTAGGTGATCGTGCGGCAACGTCCCTGTGCCACGGTCTCGACATCGATGTCGCGACCCTCGTCGATCGCGTGACCACACCAGGGGCAAGTCGTGAGCTGCGCAGGAGAACCGCTGGCGCCGGTTCGGTTGTGCCGGCCGCCGCCACCGCCCCTCACCTCCTGGATGTACTCGTGCGCCTCATCGGTCCAGTTCGGCGTCGTGCGCGAGCCCACCCAGATGCCGATGCGGAAGGGCTCCTCGCCCCAACGATTGTCACCCTTCGCGAGCGCCTCACGGCGGATCACCTCGCACGCGCAGACGAGGACCGACGCACGCTGGAACTGCTGGAGCGTCAGCAGCCGGAGCGTGTATCGCATCAACACGGCGATGCCCTTCTCGCCCGAGTGCCCCTCGACGAGTCCTTGGAGCCTCCGCAGGCCCATCACGTACGCGGAGAGCCCCAGGTACGCCTCTGTCTTGCCACCGCCCGTCGGGAACCACAGCAGGTCCGCGACGGCATCGGTCGCGTGGCTGCGCTCGGGATGGTCGAACTGCGTGCAGCTCGGGAGGTTGAGCAGGACGAACGCGAGCTGGAACGGTCGCCACAGGTGGTTCGCGGCCTCCGCGTCGATGGCGGCGAGGTCGGGCTTCAGCCCCCGACGCATTTCCTCCGCGAACTTCGAGTGGATGCGCTGCTGCCACATCGCGAGGTTGGCGAAGCGGAACGCCTCCGCCGCCTGGTCGTCGCGCTCGAGCAAGGCGATGCCCGCCTCAACGCGGCGCAGCGCCGATCGACACGCCAGGATCGCTTCTTTCGCCGTCGCTTCGTGCCCCGCCAGGCGAGCAGCCGAGTCGCCGATCGACTTTTCCCGCTTCTCGATCCACTGCTCGTAGGCTCGCACGAGGGGACGGAGGACCGCGCCGATGCCCGCACGCGGCAACTCCGCCAGGGCCTTCATGTCGAGCTCGAGGCCACGCAGTCCTTCGAACCCCGGGTCGCGCTCGGTCGGAGCATCGACCCGCTCGACTTCGTAGGTCGGCATCGCGACGCTGGTCAGCTTCCGCGCCTTCCACGGGTCCTTCGGATCGACGTCCGCGTGCACGGCCGTCCCATGTCCGACGGCGAACTCCCCGAAGCGACGATAGAGCATGGCCATCTCGCGTTCTTCGCGAGTGAGGTCCGTGCCGTCGTCGAAACGACCGCGGATCGACGGTCGACGCTCGAACACCGAGGAGCCGTCCACTCCCTCGACGGTGAGCTCGACCTGGAACAGCCAGGCACTCCCGGCTTTCTCGTCCTGGACCTCCTCCTGCTCGTTCACGAGGAACAGGGTCACGACCCACTGCTCACCGATGGAGCGAACGATGCCCTCGACGTGGACGCTGGGACGTCGAGCGTCGGGCTCGACTCGACCGACGGCTCCCTCGCGAAGCGCGATGCGGATCGGCTCGCCGCCGTAGGGCGTTCGTTTCCAGACCCGCTTCGGGTCGCCGCCCTTGTTCTTCAGCGAAGAGCTGTCGGTGCGTTCGTACTGGCCCCAGGCAGCGCGGACCTGGATCTCGGCAACGCCCTTCGAGACGACGAAGCTCACCCCCAGTGAGGACGGGAACATCGTGCCCGCGCGCACGTCGCCGCGGTCCTCACCGCCGCTCTCCTCGGAGCTGCGATCGTTGACCCCGAGGCCGTCGTCCTGGTCGGGGCCGACTTCCGCGTCGCGAGGAGCCAAGACCCCGACGAGGTAGCGGTCCTTGATCGACGACTCGTCGACCTCCTCGTCCGGGCCGCCGGCCGGGCCCGAGAGCTCCAAGCGCACGAGCTTGTCGACCTCCGCTCGAATGGAACGGGCACTGGGCGGGCTCGCACCAGCCATCGTACTGGTGCCTGCGTTGGCCTGGGCCGCGCCGTCCGCTCGCCCAGCGAGCCGCTCTTCGGCGATAGGTTGTTGGTCAGGTTCGGACACGTGCTTCTTCCTCGACTTCCGCAGCGTGGCGGGCGTGGTTCAGGGCCAGCAGGCGGTCGAGAATCTCCGCTCGGAGTTCGCCCTGCATCGTGAAGCGCTCGCCTTCGGCAAGCCGGTTGAAGCCGTGCCGTGGGACCAAGTCGTCCCAGCCATAGGCCTGAAGGGTCGCTGCGTCGATGTCGGCCTTGATCGAGCGAAGCGTCAGGATGTCCTCGTCCTCGCAGGCTCGGTCGTGGAGCAAGTTATAGAGCTCGGTGAGGCCGATCTGACGTCGCGTACAGCTTTCGCACCGCACTTCGTCGAGGCGCTTTCCGAGTCTGTCGAGACTGGTCCGACTCTCGGGGAGCGGAAACGTCTCGAAACAGTCCGTCGGCGTGTACCGCCCTCGCGTCTCGAGGTTCGACTGGTATTTCCGCACCCACTCGAAGTGCAACCCCGACTCCAGCAGCGCCAGGAACCCGTCGTCCTCGACCGCGAACGCAATGAGTGCTTCGCTCGCCAGGAGGTCAGTGCTCGTCCAGCAGAAGATCAGGAACTTGCTGACCCTGGCGGTGACGAGCATTCTGCTCATGTTGGCGGTTGCGTTCGTCAACCCGGGCCGCTTCTCGGCGTACTGCCACCACCGTTGTGGCAGGGGATCTCGCAGAACGTAGGACCCGTCAGCTCTCCGACGTTGACGCTCCGGTCGAACCAGCGCGTCGACCAGAGCCAACGCGGTGGGGTAGTCATCGGCAACAGGATCTGGATAGTCGGCTGGAACGTGCCCTGAACGGCGCAGTCGATCGCGCTCGGATTGGTCAGCCTCGTCCCACGAGCCTGTGGCAGTGCGATTGAGCGGCCAGTCGAAGAAGATCACCGCCCACCTGCTCGGACTTTGGTCAGGACGACTGTTGATGTCGTCGCCGTTCAAGTACGGTCGGAGGACGGCTGAGAGTGCAGCCTCCTTCGACAACAGGGCCTTGGCAACTTCCGGCGCAAGAATGAACCCCATCCCAGAGGGCTTGAATCCCTCGTAGGCGAGGTACTTGTTTGTGAAGAGTCGCTCGGGGGCACCACCAACCGCACCGGGCACGGTGAGGTCAGATGCGATGGCGTTCACCTCACGACCATCGAGGTTGACAGCACCAGCCCAGGCTCCCTTCCTGAGCCAAGTGTGAGATACCTCGAGCGACGCCTCGCCTGGCCAGCGCGTACTCTTGATCGCCCGATAGATCACGAACCCAGATCGAAGCAAATAGTCCAGCCCAGCCTCTCGCGTATCACCTTGAGCCACTGTGTTTGTCGCGAGGAAACCGAGCGAACCGCCTGCGGCCAAGAGCGCACCAGCTCGCAGGTACATGAACGCGACAAGGTCCGCGCGGTTCGTTGTACTTCTCGCCACGGTGTCTGCGAGGAAGTCACGGTAGTCGCGGCCAAGAACGCCAGAGATCATCGTCCCGCCTCGGAACGGAGGATTCCCCACGAAAGCCGAAAATCCGCGAGTGCCGTCAGTTCCGTCGAAGAGTTCCGGGTACTCAAGCAGCCAGTGAAGTGGACGCCGAGTCAACGCTCCAGTCGGTGCACCGCGTTGGGACATTGCATGCGCCTGCTCAGCGCACTTGCGGGCCGCGCGAATCCGCTCGTCGCTGCTGTGCGTCGGCTCAAGGACGTCGAGCACCTCCGACGAAAGGTCCTGCTCCAGGTTCGCCTTCAACTTGCGAGCACGGCGACCCGCTGACTGCTGGTAGGCATCGAGATACGACGCCACGAGGGCGTCGGCAACCGCGCGGAGCGACAGGAGCTCAGCCTCTGCTTCGAACAGCAGCGCGGCCTTGCGCTCGACGTCGCGGACGGTTTCCGTCGTGATCGATTCGAGCTGTCGGCGAAGCGCGCTCGCGCGTCGAACGGCTGCGCGCAGCGAATCGGACGCGAGGACCAACGGTGCGTTCGGATCGGTGAGGTTGAGACGCTCGATCTGCCAAGCGTCTGTCACGCCGAGCAGCGCATCGCCCCACCGGATCGAGTGATCCAGGAAACCGAACGGCTTGTCGCGCTGTAGGGTCGTCAGCCACAGAGAGAGCTTCGCCATCTCGACGGCCATCGGGTTGATATCGACACCGTAGAGGCAGCGATCGGCGACGACACGCCGCGCGATTGCCTGGCGCTCGATTCCGTCCTTCGGAATGATTCTTTCACCCGGTGTGCCGGTGGAAAGGTCGCCCTCGGGCGTGATCAGTAGCCTCCCAGGATTCGCGGCCTCGAGGGCCGCCCATGCCTCGACGAGGCGCTCGGCAAGGTAGCGACACGCCTGCACGAGGAACGCGCCAGATCCACACGCAAGATCGCAAACGCGCAGTGCGAGGATCTCCCGGGCCGATTTCGGTGCCCACTCCGACTCCTGTTTGCCCTCAGACGGCCCCACGTACACGAGCGGCTCGAGCGCGTACCGCACGACGGGTTCGGTCAGGCTGGGAGGCGTGTAGTGCGTCCCGGTACTGCGCCGGTCCTTGCCGGCGGTGACGTAGATGCTGTCCTTGGGGTACACGACCGGCTGCTTGCGCCTGTCCTCGCGCACGAGCCCTGCGACGGGCTTCACACGACCGTAGAGCTCCGAATCGTTGCCGCACGCGACCAGCCAGCGGGACGGGTCGTCCTCGATCGTGTACTCGAGGTCCTTCGCGATCGACGGCTCCGTCCGTCCCGTTCGTTCCTTCACGAATGACACGAGCTTCGACGTGTCGATCGGGTCGTAAAGCTGCTCTAGCTCACGGAGCTCGATCTCGGGTTCTTCGCCCTTCGAGGCCTTCAGGCTGACGACCGCGTCGGCGGCACGCTTCGCCGTGTGGTCGAGCAGGCTCTCGTACACGTTGCCGATCTGCTCGACGCCGAGTTCGCGGAACGACAGGCGTCGCGTCTCGGCACCGTTGGCCCCGCCATCGCGCACACGCAGGACCTGGAGGGCTTCGAGCACGAACAGCACAGTCGCGTCGTCGATCGCGAGCGGTGCAGCGGCGTTGGTGCGCCATCCCTGCCCGGGCTTGCGCCCCTCGAGGAACGGGAACCGGTCCGGGTCGAACAGATGACCACCGTAGGCCGGCAACCGCATGTCCACGTGGGCGACGCCGCCGTGGATCACGCGGAAGGTCGCGAGGAGCCGACACCAGGCCGAGGTGCGACGCTCGAGCACGTCGGGGCCGAGGCGATCGGCCTCGGCGCGGAGCGACGCGCCGAGCGGCGAGAGCGCGTAGTGCCGCTGGTAGAAGTTCGACTTCGCGACCGGGAAGTACAGGTCGGCCTGCTCCTCCAGGTAGAAAACGAAGACCAGACGCATCATCACCGTGACGGCGGCCTCGTAGACCTGCTTCTCGGTGACGCCCTCGAGCAGGGTGCGACCCGAGCCTCGGTCGAGCTCGTCGATCCGCCGCACGAGCAGCTCGATTGCTTCGCGGACCTGCAACCCGAGCTGGATCGTGACGTCGTGCTGGTGCTCGGCGCTGCGCTCGATCAGGCGCTCGAGGGTCTCGTCCACGGGGCCGAACACGCGCCGTGCACCGAGGAGCGTGCGCAGCGCCTGGAGAGTGATCTTCTCCTCGAACCAGAGCGACGCGTGCCAGGTGACGAAGGTGGTCGTGCCCTTGCGGGGGGCCGAGACGAGGACCCACTGCTCGCCGTTCGTGACGAGCCCGAGGGTCGGGCCTCCGTCCGGAACGCCACGCAGCAGCTCGACCATGCGCGTCACGGGGGAGGCCTTCCAGCGAGCGCCGTCCACGGGTCGTTCGAGGTCGGTGCCCGCATCGAACACCTGCACCGCGAGCCGCGTCGGCCGTTCGCCACTCTCCGCGAAGCCGAGAACCGCGAAGTCGGGCCGTAGGTCCTCGTGGTGCACGGCGACTCGCACCCGGAGGTTCGCGGGCACGCGGGGACCGTCGACGAGGACTTCGGGCCCCAGCTCCAGTGCGCGCCCGAGCACGAAGCGGATCCACTGCGTGTGGTAGGCCCGGTCGTGGGCCTTCTCGGTCCACTCGGAGTGCGCGGCCTTCAGCTCGGCGCGGACGTCGCGGTCGTCGGCTTCGAGTCCCTGGGGCAGCGCTTCCTTGAGCACCGGCAACGAGAGGAACGGCCCCGACACTTCGACGAGCCGCAGCCACTCGAGGTGGTTGGCTCCAGGGGTCGGGGGTCTCTTGGTGCGGCGTGCCATCGAAGGGTCGGGAAAGGTCACCAGGTCTCGGGGACGAGGAAGGCGACGGCAACGGGGAAGCTCCAGGGCTTCGGGTCGCGGTAGCGGCGGCGCAGTTCAGCCTGCTCGGCACGAAGGCGCTCGGGGATGCGCTTCAGCTCCTCTTGAAGACTCTCGGCGTCGCGCTGCCACTGCGCCCTCTCGGGATCGGTGAAAAGCTCGAGCTGTACCTGCTTGCGGTCGCCGAGCTCGTCTTCGATTTGCTTGGCGAGCTCGGCGAAGATCGCATCTACCTTGCGGCACTCGTCCTCGGCGCGCTCCTCGAGCATCGAGTGCAGGTTCTTCGTGCGCTGCTGCTCGCGCGCTTGGAGTGCTTCGGCCAGCGGCTTCTCGATCCGGGGCCAGATTACGCGGATGCGCTCGCGCTGGGCGTCATTCGTGGCCCGTTCCGTCAGGGCTCGTTCGAACCGGTTCGTCTCCTCCACGGTTTCGAAGCGGCGGAATCGCTCGCCCGACACGAAGCCACCGGCCACGATGACCTGTTCGTGCAGGCGGTGCCCGTCGGCTCCGAGGACGAGGATCCTGGCCCAGGCGAGGACGGCGAGTTCCTTCGTCACGTCGGGCGACACGCTGCACGCGGCGATGCGGTGGATCCGTCGCGAGTCGCTCGACGCAGAGATTTCGGCGCGCAGCAGGCGCTGAGACAGGTCGACGAGTCGGTGGTTCAGGTGGACGAGCACGACGTCGTCCCGTCCCTTCGCCTCCTCGTGGTCGAACGTGATCGGGCGAACCCTCTTCGTGTGAGGGTGCTCCAGGCCGGCGGTGCATCCGGCCCAGGCGCCGGTCAACCGCGGCATCCAGGAGCGGTTGGAGTGCAGGTCGACAGGGCGCAAAGGCGCCTGCTTCGCGAGGCGTAGTCCGACCTCGACAACGCGCCGCACCGAGGCCGGCGTGACGTGCAGTTCTTCGCGCGACTCGTCCAGTGTGCGGCGCAGCTTGACGATGTCGTCGGCGAGCTTGCGCTGGAACGAGAGCAGGCGCCGGACGGGCTCCGCGTCCTTCTCGGGGCGTGACGTGTCGATCGTGCGACGTTTGCCGAGCATCGCTTCCTCGACCTGCTTAGCCACGACCGGACTGACCTTGCCGAGCAGATCACTGCCGATGCGCTGGATCTTGCGCACGGCGACCATGAGGAACTCGAGGTCACCTTCGAGGTCGCCGGGACGCGTGTCCGCATCGCCGACGTCGTTCCTGTAGTTGGCCCCGACGAAGTGGAAGATCTCGGGCGCGAAGCGTTGACCATGGCGGTCGATGCGTCCGTTGCGCTGCTCGAGCACGTTTGGGTTCCACGGAATCTCGAAGTGGACGAGACGATGGCAGTGGTTCTGGAGGTCGATGCCCTCCGAGGCCATGTCGGTCGCAAGCAGGATCCGCACCTTCGATTCCGAGGGATGCGTCTGGAACGCGGCCTTGATGCGCTCGCGTTCATCCTCGTTCATGCCGCCGTAGAGGAGTTCGAGGCGGCCCTCCGCAGCCAACCCCTGGGTGGCAAGGACGCCCTGGAGCCACTTCTGGGTGGCGCGGAACTCGGTGAAGACGAGCACACGTTCGTCGTTCCACACGCCGCCGGGGCGCACGGCCGCGTCGAGCCAGCGCAGGAGCTCGGTGGTCTTCGAGTCGGGACGATTCGCAGCTCGTCGAGCGCGGGCTGCGAGGCTCTCGAGGAGTCGCTTCTCCTCGCTGCCCATCGAGTCGAACGTGTTCGTGGCGGCGACGACGGCGTCCGAGAGCTCGGCCTCGTGCTCGTCGTCCGTCGACTCCTCGGACTCCTCGACGGCTTCGAGCTGTCGGCGGAGCACCCCCTCGGGAACCCGACGGCGCGGCGAGTCCTTCTCGCCGAGCCCGCGTAGCGTCTCGATGTGCTTGTCGAGCGTGTCGGCGAACGCCTGGGGCGAGGAGAAGAGGCGCTTCTTGAGGAGCTTCAACACGAAGTCCGTGCCGAGCGACTTGCTGCCGTTGGTCTCCTTCTCGGCGGCGCGTCGGAGCTCTCCGTAGCGCTTCAGGTCCTGGTAGAGGGCGCGCTCCTCCTCGGTGTACTGCACGGGGATCGGCGTGATCCGACGCTCGAGGAAGACGCGTTTGCCTTGCTCGTCCACGAGCTCGGTCTTCAGGCGGCGGACCATAACGGCCTGGACCTGTTTTGGGTCCTGACGTCGCACACCGCGCGTGAAGCGTTGGTCGTCGAGCAGGTGCAGGAGCGCGGAGAAGCTCTCCGGGAATCCGTTGTGGGGAGTCGCGGAGAGAAAGAGCTTGTGCTCGAAGTGCGGAGCGGTCGTGCGGATGGCGTCGGTGCGCTGCGACTCGATCGCGTAGCTCGCGCCTCCCGACGGGGCGATGTTGTGCGCCTCGTCGACGATCAGCAGGCCGTGGCGGCGCGGGTACGTCGGCTCGTTCGGTCCCGGCAGCGTCTCGCGGAAGAGCCGTAGCGGCGTCTCGCGCTTCAGGTAGTCCATCGATGTGATGAGACGCGGGAAGTGCGTCCACGGGTTGACGTGGAGCCCGCGCTCGCGGCGCAGGCGCTTCATCGCGTCCGAGTCGACGATCTCGAACTCCAGGCCGAACTTCTCGCGCATCTCGTCCTTCCACTTCGTGTTCAGCGAAGCGGGACACACGACGAGCACGTTCTGGATGCGGTGCCGCAGGAGGAGTTCTTGCAGAACGAGGCCGGCCTCGATGGTCTTGCCCAAGCCGACGTCGTCGGCGATGAGCAGGTTGACGCGCGGCATGCGGATCGCGCGGACGACCGGTTCGAGCTGGTAGTTCTCGATGGTCACACCGCTGCGGAACGGCGACTGGAGGGAGCTGGCGTCGGCGGAAGAAACGGTGCCCCAGCGCACGGCGTCGAGGAACGCGGAGAAGCTCTCGGGATCGTCGAAACCGTCGGGTCGCGGCAACTCGGGTCGGCCGCGGTGGACGACTCGCGCGCCAGGTTCGATCTCCCACACGACTTCGAGCTCGTCACCCCAGCCGTCCTCGTCCATCGACGAGAGCCGGACGACGTGGCTCTGCTCACTCGACGCGTCGCGTAGAGGATCCTTGGGGAGCGCGGACGCAACCACCTCGCGGACGACCCACTGGCGTCGACGGACTTCGACCGCATCCGAGGTCTGAGGAACGGTCTGGCTAGCCATCGACGCTCCCGGACTCGCTCGGGCACCCGCTCGAGCCGAGGGTGTGCACTTCAGCTCGCGCGCACGGTGACCCATCCGATCCGGCAACGCGCACGGTGTGCCCACCACCCTCGGCTTCAGCGGTGCCGAGTTGGAAGCGTGCAGGTCGCGAGCGTCGAGGACCCATTGGAGATGCGAGGTGGGGAGCGGGTCAGTAGTTGGCGAAGAAGGAAGCGCTCTTCTCCGGGTTGTGGCCCCGGCGGTCGTAGAGCTTGGTCGTAGTGGGGTCGGCGTGACCGACGTCGCGTTGCACGTCCTCGAGGCTCGCGCCGTTCTGGAGCGCCGTCGTGATGAACGTCGCGCGCATCGAGTGCGCGCTGAATCCGAGCGGGAAGCCGACCCGGCAGCAGTACTTCTTCAGGATCCGGTCGACCATGTCTGGACTCATGGTCCGCCGAGCGTCGTTCGATTTCCCATTCGGGCGCTCGGGACGAAGCAGAGGCCCGTCGAGGTCGGTGCCATGGCCGGCGGCGCGTAGGTACTCGTGGATGCGCTGCGCCGTCTGCGGGTTGATCGAGACGGAGAGGTCCTCTCCACCCTTCCGGACGAAGTGGAGGCTCCAGTAGCCCTGGTTCTGGTGGAAGTCCTTCACGGCGAGGCGCGCGATCTCGGAGCGCCTCGCTCCGACCTGGAGGCCGATGGAGAGGATCACCCTGTCGCGTAGTCCCTGGAGTGTCGTGAGGGCCGGCGCGTCAAGCAACGCCCGGGCTTGCTTCTGGGAGAAGGACCGGGTCTCGCCCCGCGCCCGATTCACGCGCGGACGCTTGACCTCGCGGCAGGGGTTCGTGTCGGCCAGCCGGCGGGTGACGAGGTGGCTGAACAGGCTCGAGAGCGCGGATAGCCGCCGGCGGATGGTCCTCGGGCGGGCGCCCTCAGCCTCCATGGCCCGCTGCCAGTGGATCACAGCAGCGCGGTCGACTCGACGGAGCTCGTCCCGACCCCGGACCCCGAGCGCCTCGATGAAGTGCCGGATGTCCGCCTTGTACGCCCGGCGGGTCTGCTCGGACCGCTGTCCCTGGAGCCAGACCTCTTCCTCGGGGACCTCGCGGAGGAGCTCGACGGTTGGGCGCAGGTCGCCCGAGCCGGTCTCCAGGACCAGTGCGCGGGTCTTCGGGTCGAGCTCGTCGGTCACGTTCGGCACCCCTCCAGTGCTCGTGATAATCCAGTTTATCAAGCACATCCTTGCACGCCTCAGGTGACCGGGTCAACCCCCGAGACCATCCCCGGAGCTCAGAGGCCGTTGTGTGAATCCGAGGATTAGGCTTGTGCACCTGCCTCGCATATCCGACACCGTATGCGACGATGCGAAGCGCCATCCTAGGCCAGGACGTTCGAGCCATCCGAGAGGCCCTCGGCCTCCCGGTCTTGCAGTTCGCAACCGTCCTCGGCGTGCACCCAAGTTCAGTGCACCGATGGGAGAGTTCCGGCAATCAGCCCGTCCCGATCGAGGGGGTTGCCTGGACGGTGCTCTCGGCCCTCCGACAACGCGTGCTCGCGGTGAAGAAGCCGGAGCGAGCCCGCGCAGCCGCAGCAGGCCAGAAGGTCTCGAACGAGCTCGCTACGGGCGGCGTGTTGCTCGCCTTGGCGGTGCTGCTCCTGTTTGCGGCTGGGAAAGAACAGTAGCCGCCCGAATCTCACGCGAGCGCGCACATGAAGTGGTACTTACCCTATCTTCCGTCCCGCATCGTCTACCTGAGCCGTCCGAAGCTCAACGGAATCGGCAAGCACGCTGGTGTCTTGATCGAGTGGATAGGCGGGGCGTTCGTCGTCGATCGTCAGTCGGGCCGCGGCCTCAAGTTCGTGAGCATGGAAGAATTCGCGCATGGTCGGGCGGTGGTCGCTGAAGCGACCATCGAAGAACGCGGAGCCGTTGCGAGGGCATTCGAACGGCTAAAGGAAAGCCTCGAGACTGCCCCTGGGTACGATCTCTTCAAGCGCAACTGCGAGCACTTCGCCCGCAAGGTTGTCTTCGGGGAGGAGCGAAGCCACCAGATCGAAGGGGTCGTGTTCCTCGCTGTGCTCGTAGCAGCGGTAGCAATTCTCGTGCGAGATTAGACCGCTCCGTGCCTCGGGTTCTCAATCCACACCGGCGACGCGCGAGCACAGAACGTCACGCAACCGCGCTCATGCGCTAGGAAGCGCCCCGCCCAGTTCCTGGGCCCGCTCGTACACGCCCTTGAAGAACCGAACGATGGCGTCATGTTGCCGCTGCTGGAAAGCAATGAGCAGCTGATTGAGATTGGACGTAGTGCTGTCTGGAACGCGGAGGATCTTCTCGTTCTCGAGGATCAAGGCAAGCTCTGGCCTCGTGCGAGTGTCCATGCGGTCGATCCGGCAATAGACCCGTTGGCCCCTAGCGAACTGGTGAAGGCCCGCAATCTCGACGTGAGGTGCGTGAGCAAGGAGACGGAGGGCGTTCTTCAAGTCGGGAGCATGGCGCACCTGAGTGAGTCGCCAATACCAATTCAAGTATCTCCGAAACCGCCGCACCTGCCATTCACGCACAGGTGGTTGCGATTCGAAGGCCCAGAACGAAAGCACGACGCGCTCCAGTTGCTCGACAAGGAACGCCCGCTTCTTCTCGTCAGACTCGATAGCGCCGGCGGATGTCTCCATGTCGACTTGGTGGATGACAGCGTACGCATCTGCGGCATAGTCAGCATGCTCGAGGCAGTTTGGAAACGCGCCAATTCCAAGAGCACGGTACGCCGTCAAGCTATGGTATGCATGAAGGTACTCATGGAACAGGAAGACGCGGATCAGACGCCTTGAATCGTCCGCATTCCTGCCGGTGCTATCGTGAAGGCCGAGGAGCAATCGATCATTCAGGCGCCAAATGTTCTCCGGTGTCGCGAACTCGTACTCGACCGGAAAGGACGTTGGGTCGACTCTCGCGCCGGCAGGGACCAGCGCTGAGAGCAGGGGAAGCGGCGGGTATGGGCGAACGTCGAGAACTTCAGGTATGTGGTCCAGTGGTTCATACCACTTTGGAATCGGCATGCCCGGCGCCACAGACTTCGTGCTGGCGTAATGCTCGACATCTGCCAGCGCCCCGCTCCAAAGCTCACGGACAAGCCTCACCGTCTCGAGATCCTCGGTGGTAAGCGGGGCTTCAACGCGCGCCTCCAGATCGGAAGACAATTCGATGGCCGGAGTGTAGGCGGGCTGCCCCTCGACCTTTCGATATCTATACGTCTGAATGGGCGGTGAGTTCCTTGGCTTCAACTCCTGACCGAGAGCGAAGCACACAGATACCGGCGCAGCGACGAATACGAGGAGAGTATCGAGGTTCGGGAAACGAGTCCGAATGGCCGCGAGCGCGTCCCTGATTTTCAGACGGACTTCTTGCAGATCGGCTGAGGAGCGAACCTTACAAATCGCCGGATCTAGACCTTCGGCGAGGGTGATCGTGATATCCGCGAGATGGTCGATGCCCGCTACTTCCTGCACATCCTTGTCAGAGATGGGGAACGACAGGGCGACGCGCAGGACTACGGAACCAGGGGCCGGAACCACACTTCCGGTTGGAAGGCCAACTATCCGGGCGCTCAGCGTCTGCTTGGTCTCGGGCCAAGCCCATGAAGTCCTGTCCCGATCGAAGTCGTGGATCTGAACAGGAACCTCATCGCCAATGAAGGCTCCCAGCGCGATCACATGCGGCACCTCGGCAAGTCCGAAGTAGTGAATCTCGGCATCGCCGAGCGATGTCACCTTCTCGTGTATCTCGCTCGACTTCTCGGCGAGGAAGGCCGCCTGGCCGCCCCAATCCCCTTGCGCGACTTGTGTGCTGAAGGGTCGTGTATCGACTTCGAAGTCTTCCCGATGAAGAGAGGCCTGCCCGGTCGTTAGCGACGACACCACGGCCTCCGCTGGAACAGGCACGAGACCGGGATGACGAACGATCAGTAGTTTGGTCGCCATTCGCTCCTCATCTCCTACCAGACTATCTCCGACCACTTTGTGCGAGCAAGACAATGCTGGGCTCGCACTGCAACGAGACGACGTGCGATATCTGTCAGCTCGATGATGTTGTTGGTATTGGCCGGATCAACGATCCGCGCATGTACAAAGTCGTTGGCGAGGAAACGCAACACGCCGAGGAGTGCCTGCTCAAGATCGTTGCGTGGCTTCCCCTCCAGTGCGCGAGCGACCGCAATCTCCAAGGGGAATGTCGGCAACTCGAGGCCTTGGCGAAGTCTCCAGAGCTTGGCTAAGCGCACGATCTCGCTGAGGCCGGCATCCTTCACCGCCTCAATGTGGACTTTCAGGCTCGTTTGTAGCGTGCTCGGAGGTGTCGTGTTCTTGTATAACGTCGCATAGCGAAACGTGGCATCTTGTGCTCGACCAGGAACGACGTCGATATGAAAGCCTCCTTCGTACGGAAGCCGCAGCGCGACCGTTCGCGGGATCACAACGAACTTCCCTGCGAGGAGCCTCCTCTGAACTCGGGTGAATAGCTGTCCGAGGTTCGATGGGTCCGATGATGGGAAGTAGACAACGATGTCGAGATCGTAGCTGGCTCGGAGCATCGTCTGCTTCGCATACGATCCAGCGTAGTAAACGCGAGGTGCAGACCCGATGTCGGCGCGAAGCCACGCCTCGATAGTGTCGCGGGCGTCGCGCAAGGGTTGCAGCTCGTGGTCCTTGAGGGTTTGACCCACGAGCAGCGAGGCTAGGTATTGATGTCCAGTAGTACCCATCTACTGCCGGCGCCGGCTCCCCCCTCGCGAGATCTGAACATCGACTCCGGTCACGTTGAGGCGGTACTTGAGCATATCGATGCTGACGCCGTACCTTTGGGCTGCCTCGGAAGACTGCCAGCCCTCCCGCCGGATGTGAAGCAACGCATCTCGAGGAAGAAGTAGGCAACCCGCTAGCCAGTTCGCCTCGTCTTCTTGGGTTCGGTCGAACGAATGGAGTAGGAGAAGACCGTCTTCCGAAATGTCGACCCGACCAGGTTCGTGACCGAGCACGAGATGTGACAGCTCATGCGACAGATCGCTCGCCGAACGTGCCCCGGAATGAGCTGTGTTGAGGACGATGAGTCGTTCCTGGCCTACGTTGATCGTCAACGCAGACCAACTGCTTGGGTCTGCACGAAGGAGAATATGGAGCGTCTCTGCGTCAACTCCGGGGACTTCGTCGGCGCCCCAGACCCTAATGCCAAGCTCGGATGCGAGAGCACGTGGCGACAATGGTGCGACGGATTCGAGTCCCAGGTCTCGCCGGAACCCAATGGCTGTGTTCTCGCACCACGTCTTGAAGCCACGCGCAAACATGTCATTCGGGAGCTGGCTCGGAGGCCAACACAGCGCGTTGAGCAGCGAGGATCAGCTTGGCCAAGGCGCCCGCCGTGTGCGGCGAGACGGTGTGGTCCTTCTTGAAGTGGACGGCCGCGGCGGTGGCACCTTCCAGCCCAGCCCTTGGCTTCTTGAAGCGCAGGACTTCGCCGGGGTCCACGCCGAGCCATCGGCACACCTTGCCGAAGGTCTCAAGATCAGGGAGGTGGCCCCGCTCGACTCGAGAGAGGGTGGCGGGGCTGGTACCCACCTCCACGGCCACGGCACGGATACCCCGGTTGCCGCGCTTCTCTCGAAGCTTGCGGCCCAGGGTTCGGAGGGTCGGTGTGGTCATGGTTGGCTCCGTCTTACGGATAAGAAACTGATTGACACGTGAGCCAGGGGCGTCCTACCCTGTCTTACGTCTGAAACAGCATCGCCGATATGAAACGTCGGGTCAAGACTCCTGCCTGCCTCCATTGGGGAGGCAGGTTAGGCGAGCCCCCCGATGAACTGGCAGGGAGACTGGAAGACCATCATGACGCCCGACGAGTACCTGAAGAAGATCCTGGACCAACAGACATTCGCCAGCGACGCGCCAGAGCTCAAGGACCTGCGCGCTCGTAGGAAGGAGATCAAGGAGGTGCTTGAGAAGGAGTTCTCGGATGCGACGCCCTCCACACGCTGGGCGGGCTCGATGGCGAAGGACACGATGATCCGCGCGTCCTACGACGGTGACGTGACCTGCTACTTCGCGCACGAGGAGGACGGGGCCGGCACAAACCTAGAAGAGATCTACGACAACGTCGCGGAAGCCCTGGGCAAGAACTACGACGTGGAGCGAAAGGCGTCCGCCTTGCGGGTGAAGGACCGCTCGACGAAACCGACGAAAGGGTTCGCAGAGGATCTTCACGTCGATGTCGTCCCGGGCCGGTTCACCGACGACGCGAAGGAAGATGTCTACCTGCACCGCACGACGGGGGACAAGGCTCGGCTGAAGACGAACCTTCAGATCCACATCGACCACATCAAGGACAGCGGCGTGCTGGACGCCATCCGCCTCGAGAAGCTGTGGAATGTCCGGAACGGGATCGGCGCGAAGACCTTCGTGCTCGAGCTCCTCGTGGTGAATCTGCTCTCGAAGAAGAAGGGCAAGGCGCTCGCGGAGCAGCTCAAGCATGTGTGGACGGAGTTTCGGGACAACGCGGAGAATCTCAGCGTCGAGGACCCGGCGAACCCGACTGGGAACGATCTGAAGCCGGCCCTCGATGCGGTTCGACATCGCCTCTCTGCGGTGGCCCGGGCCACTCTCGCTGCGATTGAGAGCTCGGGGTGGGAGGCGGTGTTCGGCAAGCTCGAGGACGACGGTGACGGTGGCGACAAGAAGGCCGCTCTGCACGCGGTCGCTGTCCACGTGCACGAGTCACGCGGCGGGACGCGTCCCTGGTGCTCCGGCGGATGACGCCACCCTGGCACGAGGCGTGCCCGGAGCTCGTCGATCAGATTCGAGCCGACCTTAGCGGCTATCCCAGTCTCCATCTCTTCATCGAGCCCGGCGGGCGAGCAGAGGTGTGCGGTACCTTTCCGGTTCGCTCGTTGGACGGAGTGGAACGCGACCGATACCAGGTCTCGATTGAGCTCCTTGCTGACTATCCCGAGAGCCTTCCGATCGTCCGAGAGACCGGCGGAAGGATCCCGTGGAGCTCGGACTTCCACGTCGAGACGAACGGAGCTGCGTGCGTTCTCATTCCCGACGATCGCTGGCGCTCATTTCCGAAGGGAGCGCCGTTCCGTCAGTTCTTGGAGGGTCCGGTCCATGACTACTTTCTGGGCCAGAGCCTGGTGGCTCTTGGAGAGCCATGGCCATTCGGCCAATGGAGCCACGGAAGGGATGGACTTCTCGAGTACTACCGCGAGCTCTTTCAGACCGCGGACGACCTGACCGTGGCGCGGTTCGTGTATCTGCTCTCGCAACCCGTGGTGAACCTTCGCTGCGATTGCGCGTGTGGAAGCGGGTCCAAGCTGCGGGACTGCTGCTCAGCGAAGGTGCTGGAACTGCGAAGCAAGATTCCTTCGTCGGTGGCGGGCTCATCGGCGAAGACGATGGGGTTCACGGTCGCGCCGTACAAAGGCCGCAAGCTGCGGTAGGCGGCAAGAGCCCACTGCGGTGGTGGGCCGTCGGACACTCGGAACGTCCGCGGGAGCAGGTCATCGCGCGATCCCGCTTGTCACGGCACGGCCCTGCTTGGGGCAGCTCCCGGCCAGGCTCTGGGGGCAGGAGCACCATGGACACCAAGCAGTTGACCCCGCGCCCGTCCGACCCCCGCCCCGAGCCCTTCCTCCTCCGGCCGGCGGAGGCGGCCCGCCTCCTCGCCATCTCACCCCGCAAGCTCTGGGAGCTCACGAACGCTCGCGAACTGCCCGTGATCCGCATCGGGCGCTCGCTCCGGTACCCCACGGAGGAGCTCCGTGCGTGGGTGGCTCAGCGTCGCGGCGGGCGATCTTGACGAATTCCAGCCGGCGATCCTAGATGACCCCGCCCCTCGCCCTCCCCGCCATGCCCGCCTCATCCACTTCGACCTTGGAGCTGCGTTCGGACTCCCAGATCGAGGGTGGTACCCCCGGCAGGAGTCGAACCTGCGGCCTGCCCCTTAGGAAGGGGCCGCTCTATCCGGCTGAGCTACGGGGGCCAGGACAGGCCATCCTACTGGGGTCGTTCGGCACGCTCCAGCCGAACGCGCCCATCGAGTCCTTCCTCGCCCTCTCCGGGGCGAACCGAGGCTGAGCCATGGCCACGGTTTTCAAGCGGAACGGCAAGGGCCCCTGGATCATCCAGTACTTCGACTCGGCCGGGAAGAGGCGAGAGAAGTCGTCGCGCACGAATGATTACCGGAGCGCGGAGCGCATCGCGAACAAGCTCGAGGCGGACGTTGCGCTGCGTCGCGAAGGTGTCATCGACGGCCGGCAGGATCGGCTAGCAGAGGAAGCGCGGAAGCCGCTTGCGCAGCACGTCGCTGACTACCTGGAGCACTGCTCGGGCAAGGGTCTCGCTGTCCACTCCGTGAAGTGCCGGAAGTTCCATCTCGAGTGGTTGATGCGCGTGACACATGCAACGCGCCTCGCGGATCTCACCCTGGAGCCGGTCGAGCGAGCGCTCGCAGGCCTCAGGGCCGAAGGTTCGGCTCCGCGCACGGTGAACACTCGACGTGAGACGTACCGCGCATTCGGCAACTGGTGTCGGAAGACCGGGAGACTCGCGTCGCATCCGCTGGAGCTGCTGCCGAAGTTCGATGAGCATCGCGACCGGAGGCGGATCCGGCGTCCACTCACCGACGACGAGCTCGCCAACCTGCTCGCAGTCGCCGAGACGCGCGGTCGCCGCGGGTGGTACCTCACGGCCGTGCTAGGCGGTCTGCGCCGGAGTGAGCTCATCCGCCTGACCTGGGCAAGCGTCGATCTCGACGAGGGCGTGTTCATCATCCGCGACGGCAAGGCCAAGCGCGAAGACGTGGTGCCCCTGCACCCCGAACTGCTCGCAGAGCTGAAGCGAATTCGACCGGCGGACGCGAAGGCGACGGACCGTGTCTTCCCGACCGAGGTCACGAACCTTACGCGCAAGCTCGACTTTGAACGCGCGGGCATCAAGCTCGTCGACGAACGTGGCCGCGTTGCGGACTTTCATGGCTTGCGCGCGACCCTCGGCACTCGCCTGGCTCGCGCCGGCGTTGCACCGCAAGTTGCGCAACGCCTCATGCGCCACGCCGACTACCGGACGACGCTCCAGCACTACACGATGCTCTCGCTCGCCGACACGGTCGCGGCGATGAAGCGCCTCCCGGGCGGAGGCGCCGACGTGAACGAGAGCGGTCCGCCCCGTCGTGAGTGGTCGAGGAAGCCTCGAAACACAGCACCACCCGCAGCAAGTGCTGGGGGTACTGCTGGGGATGTGAAAGGCGGTCGTGCGCGCGGAGCTCAGCCTGCGCACCCCCAGCAAATTCCCCAGCAGTCAGCGCACGATCCGGTGCCGGACGGCGCAACGCAGTGCGACGAGGACGACGAGTCGCTCGTGGTAGGTGACGGCTCCAACGTGCCCTCGCACAAGACGTTGCGCGATCGGGCGCGACTACGTGCGACGACACGCGAAGAACCGCGCACGCGTCGCGGACCCCTTCGAACTCGATTAGGAAACCGCCGCTCTATCCAACTGAGCTACGGGCGCGCGAAGCGCGGAGGATAGCACGCGCCGCGGCGGCGCCTCAGGGCGTGCACTCGGCTGCGCGGCGCAGCAGGAGCTCGCGCTCGCGGGCGTTCTGGTTCAACGTGGCGGCGCGTTCGAACTCGGCGCGTGCTTCGGTTGGGCGGCCGAGCTTCCGCAGCAGGTCGCCGCGCACGCTGGGGAGCCAGGGGTAGTTGGCGAGGGTGGGGTTCGAGGCCAGCGCGTCGACCAGCGGGAGTGCGGCGGCGGGGCCGTGGGCCATGCCGATCGCGACGGCGCGGTTGAGTTCGATCACGGGTGAGGGCGTCAGCTCGGCGAGCGTGGTGTAGAGCGCGGCGATGCGGGGCCAGTCGGTTGCGGCGGCGGTCGGTGCGCGGGCGTGGCAGGCGGCGATCGCGGCTTGGAGGGCGTAGGGGGCGCGGGTGCCGCCGAGTTCCTCGGCGCGGGCGAGGGCGGCGAGGCCGCGGGTGATCAGGACGCGGTCCCAGCGCGAGCGGTCTTGGTCGAGGAGCAGGATCGGGGTGCCGGTGGCGTCGGTGCGCGCGGGGGTGCGCGAGGCTTGGAGTTCGAGCAGCGCGGTCAGGGCGTGGACTTCGGGTTCGAGCGGCGTCAGGGCGGAGAGGATGCGTGCGAGGCGCAGGGCTTCGTCGCACAGCGAGGGGCGCATCCAGTCGTCGCCGGCGGTGGCGGAGTAGCCCTCGTTGAAGACGAGGTAGAGGACTTCGAGCACCGAGGCGAGGCGGGGCGCGAGCTCGGGGCCGCGCGGGACTTCGAAGGGCGCCTGGTGCTCGGCCAGCGTGCGTTTGGCGCGCACGATGCGCTGCTGGATCGTCGGCTCGGGGACGAGGAAGGCGCGCGCGATCTCGGTGCTCGAGAGGCCGCCGAGGAGGCGCAGGGTCAGGGCGACGCGCGCTTCGCTCGGCAGCACCGGGTGGCAGGTCAGGAAGATCAGGCGCAGGAGGTCGTCGCCGAAGTCGTCGTCGAGCTCGGCGTCGACGTCGCGCTCGGCGCGGGCGGCGAGCTGCGCGGCGAGCTCGTCGTGCTGCGCTTCGACGCGCGGACCGCGGCGCAGCGTGTCGATCGCGCGGCGGCGGGCGGTGGCCATCAGCCAGGCGCCGGGGTGGTCGGGGACGCCCGTGGCCGGCCACTGCTCGAGCGCGGCGACGAGCGCGTCCTGGGCGAACTCCTCGGCCAGGCCGACGTCGCGCACCAGGCGCGTCAGGCCGGCGATCAGCTTCGCGGACTCGATGCGCCAGACGGCGTCGATCGTGGAGTGGAGGTCGGTCGGAGGCACTCCGACCGATCACACCATCCAGGCCTGGCTTTGGAAACCCGCCCCTAGCGCGCGCGCTGCTCCGTCTCCTTGCGCATCCGGTCCTCCTGCGCGCGCAGCTCGGGCGTCAGCTCGGCACCGAAGTCGCTGGCCTCGAACACCGGCCGGATCTCGACCTCGCACACGCCCGGGTGCGGATTCGGGCAGCGCTTGAGCCACTCGATCGCCTCGGCCAGCGACTTGACCTGCCAGATCCAGAAGCCCGCGACGAGCTCCTTGGTCTCGGCGAAGGGCCCGTCGATCACGCTGCGCTTCGCACCCTCGAAGCGCACGCGCGCGCCGTTCGAGCTGGCCTTCAGGCCCTCGCCCGCCAGCATCACGCCGGCCTTGACCAGCTCCTCGTTGAACTTGCCCATCGCCGTCAAGAGTTCCGTGCTCGGCATCACGCCCGCCTCGGAGTCCTTCGTCGCCTTGACCAGCACCATGACTCGCATCGTCGTTCTCCTGGGTCTCGCAACCTGTCCCGCCGGGCCGTCGATCGGAGGTCGATCGCACTCGCCGCGGCTCGGCCTTGACGTCGAACGGGGCGACGGGGATCGACTGGCAGCCGGCGGAAATCGCAGCATCGCCGGGGCGGGGCTTGTCCGACAAGGGGTTGCGCGCGTGCGGCAGCTCGGGGCCGCGCGGGATCCGCCCGGGGCGTGGCGCCCCGGCGCGCCGGGCCTAGCCTGGGCCTCCCCGCGCACCGAAAGGCGACCCCATGCCGAAGATGAAGGCCTACGCGACGTTCGACCTCTACCTCGCCGACCAGCGACCGAAGAACCAGACCGTGATCCGCGCGCTGCGCAAGTTCGTGAAGCGCGTCCAGCCCGAGCTGGTCGAGTCGGTCAAGTGGGGCAACGGCTGCTGGCTGCGGGGCGACAAGCCGGTCGCCTACGTCTACGCGGGCGATCCAGGCTTCACGCAGTTCGGCTTCCTCCACGGGTCGAAGCTCACCGACCCGAAGAAGCTGCTCGAGGGCCAGGGCGCCTACGTGCGCCACATCAAGGTGCGCGCGGCCAAGGACATCGACGAGGCGGCCTTCGCGGCGCTGCTGCGCCAGGCGGTCAAGAAGACGCCGTAGCCTCGGCCGCGCCGGTGCAGCCGGGGGCGCCCGCTCAGCGCGTCACGCTCACGCGCAGGAAGGTCGCGGGGATCACCGTCCGCGCGCGGGCCGGGCTCTGGTTCTGCGCCTCGAGCAGCGCCTCGAGCTCCCGCTGCAGCTCCTCCGCCCGGCCGCTCTTCTCCGCGGCGGCGAAGGCATTCATCGTCGGGCCGTAGAAGTTGCGGAACTCGCTGACGAACTCCGCCGCCGGCCGATCGGTGCGGAAGGTGAAGGTGTCGCGCGCGAAGGCGATCCTGTCCTGGGCGATCCCGGCCGCGGTGAAGCGCTCGATCACGTGGCTCTCGACGCCCCAGGTCATCGGGCTGACGAAGCCCGCGGGCGGCGGCGGCGTGTAGGCGGCGCTGATCTTGAGCGTCTGCGCGACCAGCGTCGGGTCCTCCGCGATCCAGTTGCCCATCACGATCCGGCCTCCGGGGCGCGTGACGCGCGCGAGCTCCCTGGCGACGTCGAAGGGCCGCGGCGCGAACATCGCGCCGAAGAAGCTGACCACCAGGTCGAAGCTCTGCTCCTCGAGACCGTCGAGCTTCGACGCGTCGCCTTCCTGGAAGCGGCAGTGCGCGAGCCCGGCGGCGCGCGCGCGCGCGTTGCCGGCGGCGACCAGGTTCGCGGCGATGTCGACGCCGAGCACTTCGGCGCCGAGCTGCGCGATCGGCAGCGCGGTCGTGCCGTCGCCGCAGCCGACGTCGAGCACCTTCATGCCGCGCACGATGCCGAGGCTCCGCGCCAGGGCCTCGCCGCTCTCGCGCATGGTCGCCGCGATGCGGGTGAAGTCGCCTTGTTCCCAGAGGGCCTTGTTGGGGTTCATGCGGGCAGTCTCCGTGGGGAGCCGACGGCACGATCCGACCGCGCTGCCGGCGAGGAGGGCGGCGCGGATGATACAAGCCGCCGACGCCTGTGTTGAATGCGCAGGCGCAACCCACGTAGGTTCAGCGTCCGCTGCCAGGCGCGCTCGCACGTGATCCCCCCCCGACTCCCGATGTCCGAGGACGAAATCGCGGTCGCCGTGTTCGCGACCCTCGTCGGCGGGCTGACGTGGATGCGCTGGGCGCACAACCTCGGCCTCCGACCGCACGTGCCCGGCCCGATCCCCGGGCGCGCGGCGCTGCTCGCGGCGCCGGCCGTCGCGCTCGTCCTGGTGCTCGTGATCCTGCTGCTCGCCGCCGCGAGCGACGTGCGCGACGACCTGCGCTACCTGTACCTGTACACCGCGCTCGGCAGCGCGTGGATCGGGAGCTGCGCGCTGCTGCTGCCCTGGCTCGGCCTCGGCGTGCGCGACGACGTCGTCGAGCGGCACAACGCGGCCGCGGCGCTGGCGCTGTGCGGCTACGCGCCCGCCTTCGCGCTGGTCTACGCCGGCGGCAACATCGGCGACGGGCCGGGTTGGTGGGTGGTCGTGTTCAGCTCGGGCCTGGCGACCGGCGCACTGCTGGTGTTGCAGTACGCGACGCTCGGCTGGGGCCGCGCGGCCGAGCACGTGACGGTCGAGCGCGACCTCGCCAGCGGCGTGCGCGTCGCCGCCGCTGCGATCGCGGAGGCGCTGGTGCTCGGCGCCGCGGTTGCCGGCGACTGGGTCTCGGCCGAGGCGACGTGGCGCGAGTTCGTCGCGCGCGGCTGGCCCGCGCTCGCGCTCGCCCTGCTGGCCTGGGCGCTCGACGCCGTGCTCAAGCCGCGGCCGGGGCAGGTCGAGCGCAGCGTGCTCGTGCACGGGGTTCTGCCCGGCCTGGTGCTCGTCGCGCTCGGACTGCTGGCCGTGATCGCCTGCGGAGGGCTGCCGTGATCGTGCACGCGACGGCAGGCCCGGGCGCCGCGGATCGCGCGTCGGGCGCCGCCCTGCCCGCGCCGCTGAGCGTCACGCCGCGCCTCGCGCCCGCGCCCTTCGCGGCGCTGCGGCGGCGCGCGATCTTCGAATGCGGCAAGTGGGATCCGCAGTACGGCGACCAGGGCGTGCTGGCGGACTTCGCGCTGGTGCTCGAGGCCGCCGCGTGGCGCGAGCTCGCGGCGCTGGCCGAGCGCCTGGCGCGCGAGACGCTGGCGGCCGAGGACGAGTTGCTCGCCCGGCCCGAGCTGCACGGGCGGCTCGGCCTGCCGCGCGCGATCCGGCGCGCGCTGCGCGAGGTGGACGCGCTCGGGCCCGCGCGCGGCGTGGCGCGCACGCTGCGCTTCGACTTCCACTGGACCGCTGCGGGCTGGCGCATCTCCGAGGTCAACAGCGACGTGCCCGGCGGCTTCATCGAGGCCGGCGGATTCAGCCGGCTGGTCGCCGAGGCCGTCGAAGCCGCCGAGGGCTCGGGTCTCACGCTCTGCGGCGATCCATGTGCGGCGCTGGCCGACGCGCTCGCCGCGGCGACGCCCCCGAATGGGACGGACGGTGTGCTCGGGCTCGTGCACGCGACGGCCTACACGGACGACCGCCAGGTGATGCTGCAGCTCGGCCGCGCGCTCGAGCTGCGCGGGCGCCGCACCTGCCTGCTCGACCCGACGCAGATCGAATGGCGCGCGGGCGAGGCCCACGCGCGCACGGCGTGGTTCGACGGTCGCCTCGACGCGCTGGCGCGCTTCTACCCGGCGGAGTGGCTGCCGAACCTGCCGGCGAGCGCGCGCTGGCCCTTCAGCTGGCGCCGCGGCGCGTCGGACGGCTGGCGGGCCTTCTTCCGCGGCTCGCACACGCCGCAGGCCAACCCGGGGGCCGCCCTGCTGGTCCAGAGCAAGCGCTTCCCGCTGTGCTGGGACGAGCTCGCGACGCCGCTGCCGACCTGGCGCGCGCTGCTGCCCGAGACGCGCGCCCCGCGCGACGTCGACTGGCGCGGCGACCCCGCGTGGATGGTCAAGCCGGCGCTCGGCCGCGTCGGCGAAGCGATCGGCCTGCGCGACGTCGTCGAGCCGCGCGAGTGGAAGTCGATCGAACGCGCCGCGCGGCGCTTTCCGTCGGACTGGGCGGCGCAGCGGCGCTTCGACGCCGCGCCGCTCGACGTCCACGGCCAGCCCGCCTGGCCGTGCCTCGGTGTCTACGTGATCGACGGGCGCGCGGCCGGCATCTACGGCCGGATCGCGCGCCGGCCGCTGATCGACGCGCGCGCGCAGGACGTCGCCGTCCTGCTGCAACCTTGAACGTCCCGCCCCCGCACAGCGATCCCCGATGAACGCCGAGTCACTCTTCGCCGCCTGGGCTCCCGATGCCGCGCACTGGTCGCCGTGGGCCAAGCCGGTGCTCTTTGCGGCGGTCCACGCCGTCGAGAGCGCGGACAGCGAGGCCTGGAGCGCCACCCGCGAGCGAGCGCGCGGCCTGTGGACGCCGCCGCGCGCCGGCGACGCGGCGCTGGTGGTCGACCTCGACGGGCCCGACGCGCTGGCGCTGGCCCTGGAGTGCGCGCAGCACGGCTACCGGCCGGTGCCGCTGTTCAACACGTGCATCGGCAACTTCGCGCTGCTCGACAACCGGCCGCTGCGCACAGGGCTGGAGCTCGGGGCGCAGGAGCTCGAGGCCGCGCGTCTCCCCGACAGCGCACCGCCCGCCTTCGTGCTCGACGCGCGGCGCACGGCGGGTTCGCCGCGCCCGGGTGCCTTCGACAACCGCTGGCTGGTCTTCCCGCAGGACCTGCCCTCGGCGACGGCGCTGCGCGCGCGCGGCCTGCAGCGCGCGGTGCTCGTGCAGCGCGGTCGCGCCCAGCCGCTGTCCGACCTGGCGCACGTGCTGCTGCGCTGGCAGCAGCAGGGTCTGCCGCTCGAGCTGCTCGATCTCGCCGACACTCAGGGTGCTCAGGCTGCCGAGCGCGCGCCGCGTCCGCTCGAGGTCGTCCGGCCCAGCCAGTTCCGCTCGCTGTCCTACCGTCTGCTCGCGACGCTCGGCCTGCGGCGCAGCAGCGCCGGCGGCTTCGGCGCGCCGGTGCCCGAACCGCCGGCGAGCGGCGGACACGGACACTTCGGCTGAGAGCCCGGGAAGCGGTCGGGGACGCCGGCTCAGGCGCCCGGCTGGCCGACGCGGCCGATGAACAGCACCGTCCCCGTCGGGCGGTGGCGCAGCAGGAACACGAACGGGTGGTCGGCGCGGAAGGCGACCGGTTCCTGCGGCGGGGGCGGGCGCGAACCTCGCGCCATCACCACCGCGGTCGCCGCGGCGGCCTCGGTGCCGTGCTCGTCGACCGCGACCATCGCGCGGTGGAGCACGTGGCTGATGAAGAGCGGCTGGGGCTTGCTGAGCACGCGCGAGAAGTCGGCGCGCTGCGACTCGAAGGCCGCCTGCACGCCGAGCGCACGCAGCGCGGGCTTGAGCTCCTGGGCCCACTCGAAGCGGAACTTCGGCAGCGCGACCTCGACGTCGCGCTGCGCGAGGGCCGCGGTCCAGGCGGCGACGTCCTCGCGCTCGGCGACCTCGGCGAGTCCATCGGTGCGCTTCGGCAGCACGACGACCATCGAGGTCGAGTGCAGCTCGTAGGGCAGCTCGAGCACCTGGGCCAGCGGCGTCTCGGCGTAGGCGTAGCGGCCCTTGCGGTGCATCGTCGGCACGTCGAGCGCCGCGCCGCCGACGGGCGTGAAGGGCGCAGGCCGCGTCTTGGCGATGTCGAAGGGCGTCTCCCAGTTGGCGAGGAAGCGGATCGTGTCGACCAGCACGAGCAGCGTGTCGGCGCTGAGCACGTCCGGGGGGATGATCTCCGGGATGCGGCCGGCGGTCTTGGTCGAGGTCCAGGTGTTGATCGCCGTGCGCGCCTCGTCCGGTCTGTGGAAGTCGGTCGCGTACAGCTCGGAGGCGTAGCCGTCCTTCAGGCGCCGCAGGTACTCGGGTGCGATCGGCGCGCCCGCCTGGCCCCACAGCGAGGTCGCGAGCTCGAGCGTGTAGCTCGGACGGCGCTCGTCCCCGCGGCCGTGCTGCGGCGGCTCGAGCAGCCGCGCCAGGGCGGCGAAGCGCGCGCCGAGCTCGGCGGGCAGGTGCAGCGCGCGGTCGAGCTCCTCCGCGGTCGCGCCGGCGGCCCCTTCGCGCGCCATCGACAGGGCGCGCGCGATCGAGAAGGGCGAGCAGATCAGGTTGGCCGACGCCGGGTCGAGCTCGCGGTACAGCGCCAGGGCGAAGCGCGCCTGCTCGGCGGCGAAGGCGCTGTCCTCCGCGGCGGGCTTGGGCGGGGCTTGGACGGTCAGGGCGAGCAGGACGGGGATCGCGAGCATGGGCTCCTCCGGGGTGCGGCCACGCCAACGGTACCGCGGGCGCGCGTGCTGGCGAGCCGGCGCCCTCTTGCGCGGGCCGAACGCGCCCTGAACGGTCGCCGGGTCAGCGCGCTCAGGCGTAGCGCCGCTGCGCCAGCGCGAGGCCGGCCCAGTACGGCAGCAGCATCAGCGGCCAGAGGCGCGGCAGATCCCAGTCGTGCGTGCCGTGGAAGCCCGCCAGGTCGAGCAGGCCGACGGTGAAGACCACCAGCACGGCGATCGGGAAGGCGAAGGCCAGGGCCTCGAGCTGCATGCGCCGGCCGAGCTCGTCCATGCCGCGCACCGCGCGCACGTAGGCGTAGATCAGCAGCGCGAAGAAGGGCACGGGGAAGAGCGCCAGCGCGAGGGCGATCGCCGAGCCCGGCTCGACCTCTTCGATGCCCGCCCGGGCGGCGAAGTAGGCCAGCACGAAGGCGGCCGGGACGAGGAAGCTCAGGACGAGCGAGCGGCGGGAGGGCGCGGGGGTGACGGCGCGGCTGTTCATGGGTTCCTCACGACGGGGGTGTCGTCGGGCTGGAAGAGCTCCTCGATGCGCTGCTCGAACAGGCGCGCCAGCGCGAAGGCCAGGGGCAGCGAGGGGTCGTACTTGCCGGTCTCGATGGCGTTGACGGTCTGGCGCGAGACGCCCAGGCGCTCGGCCAGCTCGGCCTGGGACCAGTCGCGCTCGGCGCGCAGCAGGCGGAGGCGGTTCTTCACCCCCGGAGTGTCGGCTGGGGCGGGCGTTATGTCAAGCTAACTTGTCTAAAAGTCATGGAAGCTAGACATCTCTTCCTTAAGTATGGACCGCCGGAGCCGACCCGTTCTCCAGGCCGCCGGTTCCGTCCGTGGGACGGCGCGCGCGAAACCTGGCCCGCTCCTCCGCGCTCCGTCCCCGCCCGGCGACAGCGCGCTATCCTCACTGCAGGTCCGACCTCTCCAAAACAGACGCAACGACGTCGCACACTACGCACACGGCCCTTTGCGGGCTCGTTCGATGTGGCACGGCTGAGCAGCAGCTCAGCAACCCACGGGTGCTTCGGGAGGCCGGACCCTACTCTTTGGCTGCGCACCCGCAGCTTCGACCGCGGCGCGCGCGGACCCCGCTCCCCCCGAGGTGAACCATGGCGCTGTACGTCGACGGCTTCCTGCTGCCCGTGCCCACGAAGAAACTGGCCGCCTACAAGAAGCTCGCGCGCTCGGCGAGCAAGGTGTGGAAGAAGCACGGCGCGCTCGAGTACCGCGAGTGCGTGGCCGAGGACATGTCGATGAAGGGCCCGGCCTCCTTCGTCAAGCGCGCCCAGGCGAAGAAGGGCGAGACCGTCGTGTTCGCCTGGATCGTCTACCGCTCGCGCAAGGACCGCGATCGCGTCAACGGCGTGGTGATGCAGGACCCGGTGATCACGCGCATGATCCAGCTGATGAAGGACGGCAAGCGCATGCCCTTCGACATGAAGCGCATGTCCTGGGGCGGCTTCGAGGTGATGGTCGACGCCTGAGGGCGGGCGATCGTCCCGCGGCGAGCGCGGCCCGCGCGGGTACAACCTCCGCATGCCGCGCACCCGCCACCGTCCGCCGTCGCCCGAGGCCGCGCGCGAAGCGCGGCGCTGGCTCCACGGTTGCACGGCGATCTTCGCGCTGGCCGTGGCGTGGTCGGCGATCGGACCCTGGTACCCGAGCGACTGGTTGCTCGAGAACGCGCTGGCCTGGCTGTTCGTCGCGGTGCTGCTCGCGACGAGCCACCGGTTCACGTTCTCACGCCGCTCCTACACGCTGATCCTGGTCTTCCTGCTCTTCCACGAGCTCGGCGCGCACTACACCTACGCCGAGGTCCCCTACCGCGAGTGGTTCCCCGCACTCGCGCTGGGCGAGCGCAACCACTACGACCGGCTGGTGCACTTCCTGTTCGGCCTGCTGCTCGCGCACCCGATCCGCGAGATCTTCCTGCGCGTCGCGCACGTGCGCGGCTTCTGGGGCTACTACCTGCCGCTCGACCTGACGATGGCCTGCTCGATGCTCTACGAGCTGATCGAGTGGGGCGCGGCCGAGGTCGTCGGCGGCGAGCTCGGCATGGCCTACCTCGGCACGCAGGGCGACATCTGGGATGCGCACAAGGACATGGCGCTCGCCTCGCTCGGCGCGGTGCTCGCCATGAGCTGGGTTTGGGTGGCGGAGCGCCGGCAGGCCTCGCGGCCAGCGCAGGCGGCGGCCGGCTGAGCACGGCGGGCGTGCTCAGAAAGCGGTGGTCACGGTGATCACCGCCTGCAGGGTCTCGACGTCGAAGTCGCCGATCTGCGAGCCGAGGTCGACGCGCGCGTCGCTGCTGCGCACGCCCAGGCCGAGCCAGGTGTCCTCGAGCAGCAGGAACTCGATGCCCGTGCGCGCGTACCAGCCGAAGCCGAGGCCGGTGCTGTCGAGCTCGTTGCCGAACTCGTCCTGCTGTTCGTAGTCGAGGAACTGGATCGTCGGACCCGCGCCGGCGTAGACGCGCGTGTCGCGGCCGAGGAAGACGTTCACGAAGGGCCCGCCGAACACGTCGACCATCAAGGTGTCGACGTCGACCGCGACGACCGCTCCGCCGCCGCCCGTCGCGAAGGCGATCGCGTTGGTGCGCCAGCTCATCGAGAACATCAGCTCGAGGCCCCAGTGGACGCGCTCGCCCCAGAACTTCCACTGGCCGCCGCCGCCGATCACGGGCAGGAGGTCGAACTCCTCGGCCTCGAACTCGAGGTCCGCGCCGTCCTGGTCGAGCGTGACGTCCTCCATCGAGGCCGCGCCGAAGAAGCCCTGCATCGCGACCGTGCCGCGCTCCCAGTGGCGCGGACCGCTGTTCGGCGAGGTCCAGCGCGGCTTCGCGGGCTCCTGCGCCAGGGCGCGCAGCTCGGCCTCGGGGAGCGCGCCGCCTGTCGCGGCGCAGCTGCTGAGCAGCAACAGGAGTGTCGGGAGCGTCGCGCCGCGGCCGTGCATGGTGGGGCGCCCGATCGGGCGCCGGACGAGCAGGGTACGAGGCCGCGCGTCGGCGCGCGAGGCCACTGCGGCTGCGCGGGGCGTGCTAAGCTCCCGCCCCGGAAACCTGATGCGCGACCTGCCGCGGGAGTGGCCGAACTGGATCGACTGCAAGGCCACGATGACGGTCGTCGCGGCCGCGATCATCGCGTCGGCCAGCGAGTTCCTGGGCAAGGACCAGGCGCGCCTGCACCTCGACCCGGTGCTGATCGGCAGCGAGCCCTGGCGCTTCTTCACCTCGACGCTGCTGCACGGCGGCTGGCTGCACCTGGCGTTCAACGTGTACTGGACGCTGCGCCTGGGCCTGGTGCTCGAAGCGGTCTTCGGCGAGCTGTGGATGCTGGCGATCTACCTGTTCCTGGGCGTCGGCTCGTCGGCGGTGCAGTGGGCCTTCAGCGGACCGGCGGTCGGCCTGTCGGGCATCGGCTACGGCCTGTTCGGCCTGCTGTGGATCCTGCACCGCTTCCATCCGCGCTACCGCGCGGCGCTCGATGCCTCGACGATCCAGCTGTTCGTCGCCTGGTTCTTCGTGTGCATCGCGCTCGACTGGCTGGGGATCATGCCGATCGCCAACTGGGCGCACGGCGCCGGCGCGGTGCTCGGCGCGCTGCTGGGCTGGACGCTGACGCCGCTCGGTCCGCCGCGCTGGATGCGCATCGGGTTCCTGTTCAGCGCCGTGCTGGCGATCGTCGCGGCCGGCACCACGCTGCGCCCGCTGCTCAACCCCAAGTGGGCCTACTGGGAGCGCGCGCTGCGCGACGCCGAGCGCGTCGACTGGAGCACGCGCTCCGCCACCAGCTGGTCGGAGACGATGGCCGAGCTCGAGGAGCGCGTGCGGCGCGAGCCGCGCTCGGCCCAGGCTTGGCTGACGCTCGGCATGGCGCGCGACGCCGCGCAGGACGCATCCGGCGCCGGCGAGGCCTACCGCCGCAGCGCCGAGCTCGAGCCCGACAACGCGCTGGCGCGCACCTTCGTGATCTCGAACCTCGAAGCGCGCGCCGAGGCCGCCTACGCCGCGGGCCAGGCGGGCGAGGCGGCCGGGCACCTGCGCAACGTGCTGGAGCACGACCCGCAGCGCGCCGCGACCTGGGTGCGGCTGGCGACGCTGCTCGAGGAGCAGGGCGACGTGCCCGGGGCGCTGGCCGCGCTCGAGCGCGCAGCGAGCCTGCAGGAACTCGAGCCCGACGCGCGCGACCGGCTGCTGCGCCTGCGGGGACGCTAGGACGGCCTGAGCGGGTGGCGCGCCGGGCGCACACCTGCGACCATGCGCGCATGGACCCCGCGACGCTTCGGATCCTGGTCACCGGAGGGACCTTCGACAAGGACTACCACGAGATCGAGGGGCGCCTGTTCTTCCGCGAGACGCACGTGCAGGAGATGCTGCGCCTGGGACGCAGCCGCCTGGCGATCGCGGTCGAGACGCTGATGCTGATCGACAGCCTCGAGATGACCGACGCCGACCGCGCGCGCATCCTCGAGGCCTGTCGCCGCGCGCCCGAAGCGCGCATCGTGATCACGCACGGCACGGACACCATGGAGGACACCGCGCGCATCCTCGGCGCGGCGAACCTGGCGAAGACCATCGTGCTCACCGGCGCGATGGTGCCCTACACCTTCGGCAGCTCGGACGGGTTGTTCAACCTGGGCAGCGCGCTGGCCTTCGCGCAGACGCTGCCGACCGGCACCTACGTGGCGATGAACGGCCGCGTGTTCCGCGGCGACGAGGTGCGCAAGAACAAGAGCCTGGGCGTGTTCGAGGAACGCGCCTGATCCGCCCGCGCAGGCCGCATTGCCCGAGCGGCACGCTAGAGTGACGCGCCCTTTCCCCCCCGATCGCGGAGGTTTCGTGTTGCGCACCGTCGCCGTCTGCAGCTGGTTCCTGGCCCTCTCCCTCGCCGCCCGTGCGCAGGGCGGCATGTTCGACAAGCCCGCCGGCGCGCGCTCGCCCGGGACGCACCAGGGTGCGCTGGCTTTCGTCGGCGCGCGCCTCCTGCCGGTCAGCGGCGCGCCGATCGACGACGGTGTGCTGCTGGTGCGCGACGGCCGCATCGCCGCCATCGGGCCGCGCGCGACCACGCCGATCCCGGCGGGCACGCCGACGCGTGCCGTGGCGGGCAAGGTGATCATCCCGGGCCTGGTCGACACGCACAGCCACGTCGGCGGCGGCTGGGGCGCCGACGGTTCGGCGCCGATCCAGGGCGAGACGCGCCAGCTCGACGCGCTCGACGCGCGCGACGAGGGCTTCCAGCGCGCGCAGGCCGGCGGCATCACCACGATCAACGTGATGAGCGGCAGCGGCCACCTGATGAGCGGCCAGACGCTGTACGTCAAGAACCGCGACGCCAACACGGTCGAGCAACTGTGTTACCGCTGGCCCGACGGCACGCCGATGGGCGGCATGAAGATGGCCAACGGCACGAACAGCCAGCGCGATCCGCCCTTCCCGGGCACGCGCGGCAAGTCGGCGGCGCTGGTGCGCGAGCACTTCGTCAAGGCGCTCGAGTACCAGCGCAAGCTCGACGCGGCCGGCGCGGACGCGGCCAAGCGGCCCGACCGCGACCTGGCGATGGAGGCGATGCTCGAGGTGCTCTCGGGCCAGCGCATCGTGCAGCACCACACGCACCGCCACGACGACGTGCTGACCGTGCTGCGCCTGCAGAAGGAGTTCGGCTTCCGCGTCGTACTGCACCACGTCAGCGAGGCGGCCAAGGTGGCCGACGAGATCGCCGCTTCGGGCGTGGCCTCGTCGCTGATCATGATCGACGCGCCGGGCGGCAAGATCGAGGCGGCCGACTACGACGCGCGCGGCGCGCTCGAGCTCGTCTCGCGCGGCGCGCTGGTCGCGATCCACACCGACGACTGGATCACCGACAGCCGGCTGTTCCTGCGCGCCGGCGCGCTGGCGATCCGCAACGGCCTGGGCGAGGACGCGGCGCTCGCCGCGCTGACGCTGCACGGCGCGCGCATGCTCGACCTGCAGGACCGCGTCGGCTCGCTCGAGGTCGGCAAGGACGCCGACTTCGTGCTGCTCTCGGGCGCGCCCTTCTCGGTCTGGACCCAGGTGCTCGAGACCTGGTCGGGCGGCGAGCAGGTGTTCGACCGCGAGAAGCCCGCCGACCGGCTGTACGCCGTCGGCGGCTGGGGCGCGGGCCGCCCGCGCAGCCAGGCGGTCTGCTGCATGCTCGGCGAAGAACACGGCGCGACGCCGCGCGCCCAGGAGGACCGCTGATGAAGTCGCTGCGACACCTGACGTTCGCCGCCGGCACGCTGGCGCTCTTCGGCCTTCCGGCCGGCGCCCTGCCGGCCGGCGCCCTGCCGCCCTGGGCGCAGGACCTCGCCGTGCGCGCCGAGCGCCTCCACACCTCGGCCGGCGCACCGATCCAGGACGGAGTTGTGCTCGTGCGCGGCGGCAAGATCGTCGCCGTCGGCCCGGCGGGCACGGTCCAGATCCCCGCCGGCCTGCGCGTGCTGCGCGCCGCGGTCGCGACGCCGGGCCTGGTCGACGCGCACACGGTGGTCGGCTTGACCGGCTACCTCAACCAGCCGACGGACCAGGACCAGCTCGACCGCAGCGCGCCGATGCAGCCCGAGCTGCGCGCGCTCGACGCCTACAATGCGCGCGAGCGGCTGGTCGAATGGGTGCGCGGCTTCGGCGTGACCACGCTGCACACCGGGCACGGCCCGGGGGCCTTGATCGCGGGCCAGACGATGGTGGTCAAGACGCGCGGCGAGACGGTCGAGGAGGCCGTGCTCGTGCCGCGCGCGGCGCTGGCCTGCACGCTCGGACCGACGACGCACCCCGGCGGCGACAAATCGCCGGGCACGACGGGCAAGGAGCTGGCGCTCCTGCGCGACAAGCTGCTCAAGGCCAAGGCCTACCGCGACAAGCGTGCCGCGGGCGGCGACAAGGCGCCCGAGCGCGACCTCGGGCTCGAGACGCTGGCCGACGCGCTCGACGGCAAGCTGCCGCTGATGATCACCGCGCAGCGCCACGTCGACATCGCCAACGCGCTGCGCCTGCGCGCGGAGTTCGGCTTCACGCTGTGGCTCGACGGTGCCGCCGAGGCCTACACGATGATCGAGCCGCTGAAGCAGGCCGCGGTGCCCGTGATCGTGCATCCGGCGATGCAGCGTCCCGAAGGCGAGGCCGAGAACCTGAGCATGGAGAACGCCGGCCTGCTGCGCGCCGCGGGGTTGACGATCGCGCTGCAGACGGGCTTCGAGGCCTACGTGCCCAAGACGCGCGTGCTGCTCTACGAAGCGGCGGTGCACGCGCGCTACGGTCTGGGAGCGGAGGCGGCGCTGGCGGCCTGCACGATCGACGCCGCGCGGCTCCTGGGCCTGGGTCAGCGGCTGGGCTCGCTCGAGGTCGGCAAGGACGGCGACCTGGCGCTCTACGACGGCGATCCCTTCGAGTACACGACCCACTGCGTCGCGACGGTGATCGACGGCGTGGTGGTGTTCGAAGGACGGCGCTGAGCGCCGGGTTGGGCGCGTCCCGCGCCGGCTCAAGCGCCGCGTGGGCGCTGGTCGACAAGTTGGAACTGGTCCCGCTTCCCGGCGGAGCCCCCAAGATGCCCGACCCTTCCCCCGCGCCCGACCGGGAGGAACCCCGCGCGAGCTACGCCCCGCGCCCGGCGAGCTACGATCGCCCCGGCGACGCGGGGCAGGCCTGGGTCCAGGTCACCCTGCTCGCGGTCCTGACCGCGCTGCTGCTGTTCCTGGCCGGGATCGGCCGGCCCGTCGCGCGCGACGTCGACCCGGTGCGCGTCGAGCTGGCGACCGAGGTGCGCGCGGCGCTGGACGAGCTGCGCGACGCGATCGCGCGCGCGCGCACGGCCGACGGGCGCTGGCCCGGCCTGGTGACGCTGCGCGGCGACGCCGTCGCCGAGGAAGTCGAACAGCGCCTCGAGCGCGAGCTCGGCCGTCCGATCCCGGCCAACGCCTGGAACGGCGCCTCGTCGCTGCGCGTGCTGCCGCCGGGAGCCCCCTGGCCGGCGCGCTTCGACGGCCGCAGCGGCTGGGTCTACCGGCCCTCGACGGGCGAGATCCGCGCCAACGTGCCCGGCGACGATGCAGAGGTGCGTCTCGCCGATTTGTAGTCGGCGGCTCCGACGCGCCCGGAAGTTCTTTCCGCGGGCTTGAGCCCGCCCGGCTCCGGCGCCGAAAGAGGTAGGCAACAGCGTGCGGAGTCGAGTCGAGGAACCGGAGCGGCGTCGCGCTCGGGCGCGAGGATTCTCGCTGCCCGAGCTGGTGATCGTGCTGTGCCTGCTGGCCTGCGTGGCGACCGCCTCGATCTGGGCCTACTTCACGCGCAGCGAGGTGACGCTGACCAACGCGGCCAACCTGCTGGTCGAGGACCTGCACATGGCGCAGAGCCGGGCGCTGTTCCTCGACACGCCGGTCGAGGTGGTCTTCGACGCCGACGGCCGCGGCTACCGCGTGGTCGACGGACAGGGCGGCGCGCCGAGCGGGTTGCGCGAGCTCGACTTGACCGGCCGGCGCTACGACATCGACGCGGTGTTCGAGGGCGTCGCGATCGCGCGCATCGAAGGTGCCGAGGTCCCGTCGGATCCGGACGATCCTGGCGGCGAGCGCGCGCGGCGCTCCGTGCGTTTCGACGCCACGGGCGCGATCACGCGCTCGGTCTGGATTACGCTCGCCTACCGCGGCGAAACGCGCACGGTGCAGGTCGACGCGCAGGTCGGGAACTTCTTCGTCGCCGACGCCGTGCGCTCGATGCGCTGAGCCGCTGCGCGCGCGTCGGCGCGCGTGCGACCCGACGACCCGGCGGCGCGGCACGCGACGCATGAACACATCCGGTTTCGTCGTTGCGTTGCGCAAACTGCGGGCGCCCGCGCTTCCTGACGGTGGGGAGCCGCACGGGGCCGACCGCTCCAACGCAATCTTTTCCCGGAAAGGGACGAGCATCGCTCGCAGCGCGGCGTACTCGTGGGTGCTCTTTCGAGAACGCCAGTCCAGACGGTCCCCTGCTACGGCAGGCTGCGCCCGGAGCACCCTGTGCTCGGGCTCGAGCCCGGGATCGTCGCGGGTCCTGCGCCCTCGGCCCTTCACGGGGCCGGCGGTCAGGCTGCGGACGTGGGACGTTCAACTTTCGAAGCGGGCCATCCGGCGCTGGGGGGTGTTCGGATGGCCCGCAACCTTTTGCATACCGACCGCGGGGTGAGGGTCTGCGACCGCTCCGAGCGCTGCTCCTGACGTGGCGTTCACACTCGTCCTGCGAGATCGTCGAAGTCCTCGTCAGTTCCCGCGTGCGGTCGCGGCCCTCGATCCGGCTCGCGGCACCTTCTCTGGAAATGAAAGGGAGTCGTCTCCTTGAGGGAGACGACTCCGCGCGGGTCCTGCTGATGCGGACATCAGCCGACGGCCGACGAGGTGGCAGAACCTCATCGGCGGCTCTGGGTCATGGCAGGGGTGACGCCAGAGCGCTGCGATGGGGATCGCAGCCACGGGTCATGGGGTGACCCGTACTCGACCAGGAGTGGCAGGACTCCTGGCCGTGCGCTGGAACTGTATCCGGGTTCTGGGACGGGTGTCCATAGGGGTACCGGTGGGTACAGGGGGGTGTTGGGTACTCAGTAGCGGGGGATCGAGCGGTCGATCTGGCTCGACCAGGCGTCGATGCCGCCCGCCATCGAGTAGACATGCTTGAAGCCGTGGCCGGCGAAGTACGCCGCCACGTCGAGGCTGCGCATCCCGCTCTTGCAGGTGAAGACGATCTTGCGGTCCTTGGGGAGGCCCATGTACTTCGACGGGTCGTCGTAGTCGATCAGCTCGGCCCCGGGGATGCGGGCGATGCGGTACTCCTCGGGGGTGCGCACGTCGATGAAGGAGAACTCGACCTTCGTGTCGAGCCACTCCTTGACCTGCGCGGGCTTGATCTCGATCTGACCGTCGGCCTCGGCGGCGCGCTGGATTGTGTCCAGGACGTCCTTGATGTCCAAGATGTTGTGGTCCTTGCACACCTGCGCCAGCGTGTCCGTCGGCTGGAAGCCGCACGAGGAGCAGCCCCCGACGTGGTAGCGCTGGAACAGCGCGCGCTGGGCCGAGGGAGCGATCTCGAGGATCTGCTCCATCGTCATCTCGGGGGTGATCTGGACCGTGGTGGGCATCGAAGGGGGCTCCGGGCGAGCGAGGGGCGTGGGAGGGAGTCAGCCGCGCGGCGCGGCCTGCCTCGGCCTCATCGTAGCGCCTGTCCCGCTTCCGGGGAGCCTGAAGGGTTGTCGGAGGAATCGACAGTGCGCTGAAGGGGCCAGGACCGGCACCAGGACGGATTCCGGGAAAGCGCGATCCGGGCGGGGGGCGGGGGCGGTAAAGGGGCCCCACGGAGGCGCCCGATGGACCCGACCCCCCACGTCTACCTGCTGGACATCATCATGCCCGGCTACCGCCGGATCGAACACAAGCTGGTCTTCGGGCCCAGCCCCCTGTTCGAGACCATGACCCTGGTCGCCTACCCGACCCGCGGCTTCGGGGTGCACCTCGACGTCCAGCCCGGCCAGGCCTTCGAGTTCTCGGGCAAGTACGGGACTCGGCTGTACCTGACCGCCAAGGGCGAGGTGCTCCCGGAGCGCCTCGACGAGGCCTGGAAGGCGGCCCACGTCTCGGCCCCCCCGCCGGTCGAGCACATCGGGGTCGTGTCGATGACCTCCCCCATCGAGTCGATCCTGACCCGCGTCCGGATCGAGCGGGCCGACGCGACCAGCCTGGTGCTGGCGGTCGTCGAGGAGGAGCGCGAGCACTTCTACCCGGCCTTCCTCGCCTGGCTGATCCCGGTGCTGCTGGTCGCGCTGGGCGTGTGGGGCCTGGTCAAGATCCGGCGCGCGCGCCTGGCGAAGTCGCAGCCGGCGTGAACCCGCTCCTGGTCTCGTTCGGCGCGCTGGCGGGGACCCTGGCGATCGAGCTGCCGCTCGCCGCGCTGCTGGCGCCGGCCGCGTCGGGCGGCGCGCGCGGCAGGTGCCTCGCGACCGCCCTGTGCGCCAACCTCGTCACGCATCCCGTGGCGCTGGCGCTCCAGACCGAGCTCGGCTTCGTGCCGCTCGAGCTGGGGGTCACGGCGCTCGAGTGCGCGCTCTACGCACTGGTCGCCGGACTGACGCCCGCGCGCGCACTGCTGCTGGGCGTCGTCGCCAACGTCGTCAGCGCGAGCTGCTCGGGCTGATCAGGCGTCGGAGAGCTTGAAGTCGAAGCACAGGAAGGCCCCCTTCCACCCGCTGACCGGCGAGAGCGTGTTGACGCGCGCCCCGGCGACCGTCCGGCGCTGCAGCAGCACGCCGCCCGAGGCGATCGACAGGTCGGCCGCGAACTGATCGACGAAGGAGCGCAGCAGGGCCAGGCCCCAGCCGATGTTTGCTCCCGCCTGGCCGCCCGAGACGCCCTTCTCCAGGGCCAGCTGGATCGCCACGCCCTCGTCGTCGATCCGGCCCTCGAGCTCGCGATTGCGCTGCATCGAGGCCAGGAAGCCCACGCCGGCATCGGCGAACGCGATCTGGATGCGCTGGTCCTTCGGGTAGGCCTGGGCGACGCCGAATCCCGTCGCGGCGCGGCGGGAGTGGTCGACGATGTTGGCGCCCAGTTCCTCGAACACGATGCGCGCGGTGCGCTGCAGGCTGGGCGAGAAGCCCGGGTGCTGCGCGACGAGACAGGTGATCGCAGCCTCCGCCAGCCGGTGGGCCGTGGCGTGATCGCGGATGCACTCGAGCGGCACGAAGCGGCCGCCAGGGGCATGGCGCTCGAAGGAGCCGGCCGCGCGCAGACCGAGCAGCCCCAGGAAGTCGATCCGTTCGAGGTAGCGAAAGGTCTCCGACGTGTCGTCGCCCGTCAGCGTCGTCGACAGCGCCCGCTCCTGGCGATCGGCGATCCCGGCCGCGAGCAGGGCCAGCCCCGCGGGTTGCAGAAAGGCGGCCTTGGGCAGCCTGAGCTCGAGGTCCGGCACGTCGCGCACGCCCGCCCAAGTCGCGATCCAGCGACCCACCTGGGGCGGGCCGAAGAAAGTCGGGAGCTCGAGACTCTGGCGTGCGGGTGTCATCTGGATGTGCGCAGCGCGCTCCTGGCCAGCGCGCGCGGGGCGGCCTAGTCTATCCGCCCGAATTCGCCTTCCCGAAGGACCTCCCCATGGCTGAAGCACGCATCACGCCCCGCGCGCAGGACTACGCGCAGTGGTACCAGGACGTCATCCAGCTGGCGGGCCTCGCCGAACCGGCGGAGGTCGTGCGCGGCTGCATGGTGATCAAGCCGCACGGCTACGCGATCTGGGAGAAGATGCAGGCCGACCTCGACCGGCGCTTCAAGGAGACCGGCCACCAGAACGCGTACTTCCCGCTGCTGATCCCGCTCTCGTTCCTGGCCAAGGAGGCGCAACACGTCGAGGGCTTCGCCATGGAGTGCGCGGTCGTGACGCACTCGGGCCTCAAGTCCGTCGACGGCAAGCTGGTGGTCAAGAACGAGCTCGAGGAGCCCTACGTCGTCCGTCCGACGTCGGAGACGATCATCGGCCACTTCTTCGCCAAGTGGATCGACAGCTACCGCGACCTGCCCCTGCTGATCAACCAGTGGGCCAACGTGATGCGCTGGGAGCTGCGCACGCGGCTCTTCCTGCGCACGGGCGAGTTCCTGTGGCAGGAGGGTCACACCGCGCACGCCTCGCACGCCGAGGCGCAACAGGAAGTGCGGCGCATGCTCGACGTCTACCGCGACTTCGCGCACGAGGTGATGGCGATGCCCGTGATCCAGGGCGTCAAGACCGCCAACGAGCGCTTCGCGGGCGCGGTCGAGACCACCTGCATCGAGGCCCTGATGCAGGACGGCAAGGCGCTGCAGGCCGGCACCAGCCACGACCTGGGCCAGAACTTCGGCAAGGCCTTCAACGTCACCTTCCAGAACCAGGCCGGCGTGCGCGAGCACGTGTGGCAGACCTCGTGGGGCGTCTCGACGCGCCTGGTCGGCGCGGCGGTGATGGCGCACAGCGACGACGACGGCCTGGTGCTGCCCCCGCGCCTGGCGCCGATCCACGTCGTGATCGTGCCGATCTACAAGTCCGACACGGAGCGCGCCCAGACGGTCGCGGCCGCCGACAAGATCGCCGCCGAGCTGCGCTCCGACGGCTTGACGGTGCGCGTCGACGACCGCGAGAACGTGCGGCCGGGCGAGAAGTACTACGAGTGGGAGCGCAAGGGCGTGCCCGTGCGCATCGAGCTCGGCCCGCGCGACCTGCAGGCGCAGACGGTGATGATCAAGCGCCGCATCGCGCCCCTGGAGCCCAACGGCAAGCCGCGCAAGGAGACCCTGCCGATGCAGGACCTCGGCCCGGCGATCGGCAAGGTGCTCGACGAGTTCCAGAAGTTCCTGTTCGAGCGCGCGCTGGAGTTCCGCACCAAGAACACGGTCACGATCGATTCCTGGAAGGACTTCACCGACGTCTTCGCCGACCAGGGCTCGAAGTTCGTCCACGCCCACTGGGACGGCACGGCCGCCACCGAGCAGGCGATCAAGGAGGCCACCAAGGCCACGATCCGCTGCCTGCCCTTCGAGGGCCAGGGCCCGGCCCTCGAGCCCGGCACGTGCATCAAGACCGGCAAGCCCAGCGCGCGCCGGGTCCTGTTCGCCAAGAACTACTGAGCGTGGCCGCAGCGCGGCGGCGGCGACTATCATCGGGCGCAGCGCGGTCTCCGTCCGGCCTGCGCTTGGCACGATGCCGTTCCCCCGGTCCGGTCTGGCGCTGTTGCTCGGTGCGGGTTCGACCCTCGCCGCGACGGGCGCGTCGCGCGAGGTCCCCGCAGGCAACGCTGCCGTGCGCTACGACCGCGACGTGCGGCCGATCCTCGCCGACCGCTGCTTCACCTGCCACGGGCTCGACGCCAAGCAGCGCCAGGCGGAGCTGCGGCTCGACGACCCCGCTTCGGCGCTGGCCGACCGCGGTGGCTATGCGGCGATCGTGCCGGGCCAGCACGCGCAGAGCGCGCTCTGGGAGCGCCTGACCGCCGCCGACCCCGACGAGCGCATGCCGCCCGCGTCGAGCCACAAGCGCGCGCTCTCGAGCGCCGAGCTCGAGCTCGTGCGCCGCTGGATCGACGCGGGGGCGCAGTACGAGCCGCACTGGTCCTTCGTGCCCCCGACGCGGCCGCCGCTGCCCGCGGTGCGCGACGCGGCGTGGCCGCGCGACGAGCTCGACCGCTTCGTGCTCGCGGACCTCGAAGCGCGCGGCGTGGCGCCCAGCCCCGACGCCGAGCCCGCGCAGCTCTGCCGGCGCGTGTTCCTCGACCTGACCGGCCTGCCGCCGACGCCCGAGGAGCTCGCCAGCTTCGTCGCCGACGTGCGCGCCGACGCCTACGAAGAACTCGTCGACCGGTTGTTGACGGAGGAGCCCTACCGCACGCGCCACGCCGAGCGCCTGGCGACGCCCTGGCTCGACGGCGCGCGCTACGCCGACACGATCGGCATCCACACCGACAACGGCCGCTCGCTGTGGCCCTGGCGCGACTGGGTGCTCGGCGCGCTGCGCGACAACATGCCCTTCGACCGGTTCCTGACCGAGCAGCTGGCCGGCGACCTCTTGCCCGACGCGACGCTGGCCCAGCGCGTCGCCAGCGGCTTCAACCGCAGCCACGTGCTGACCGACGAGGGCGGTGCGATCGCCGCCGAGTACCTGGTCGAGTACGCCGTCGACCGCGCGGCGACGACCAGCTCGGTCTTCCTGGGCCTGACGCTGGGTTGCGCGCGCTGTCACGACCACAAGTTCGATCCGCTGACGCAGGAGGACTTCTACTCCTTCTATTCGTTCTTCTCCTCGGTCGACGAGCCCGGCCTCTACGACCAGCGCCCCGACCCCCGGCGCGCCTTCGAGCCGTTCCTGGCGGTGCCGAGCGCCGCGCAGGCCGCGGAGCGCACGCGGCTGACAGGCGAGATCGCCGAGCTGGAGCTGGAGCGCGAGCGGCCGGCACCCGGCGAGGCCGAAGCCTTCGCCGACTTCACGCGCTCGATCGCGCCGGCGCTCGGGCTGACCTGGGCCGAGACGAGCCTGGTCGAGGCGCGCTCGAGCGGCGGTGCGACACTGACGCCGCAGCCCGACGGCTCGCTGCGCGCCGAGGGCGCCAACCCCGACCAGGACGAGCACGTCGTCACGCTGCGCACCGCCGCGCGCGGCTTGCGCCTGCTGCACGTCCTGGGCCTGCCCGATCCCGACAAGCTCGGCCGCTACGAGAATGGCAACGTGGTGCTGACGGGCGTCGAGCTCTCCTGGGCGCGGCCCGCGACGCCCGAGGCGCGCACGCCGGTGCCGCTGGCCTGGGCCTGGGCCGATGTCGAGCAGCAGAACGGCGACTACGGCGTGTTGAACGTGCTGGAAGCCGGCGACCGCTTCGGCTGGGCCGTCGACGGCCACCAGCGCGGCGGGCCGCGCCAGCTGCTGGTGCTGACCGAGGAGCCGTTCGGCACGGGCGAAGAGCTGCTGGTCACGGTCGCGCTGAGCTACCGCTCGGAGCACGCGCGCCACGTGTTCCGGCGCACGAAGCTGGCGCTCGCGACGCTCGACGCCGCGGCGCTCGACGCGCTGCCGATCACCGCGAGCAACGCCTACCGTCTGGGGCCCTTCCCCTCGCAGACGCGCCTCGAGCCCTACACGCGCGACTTCGGGCCGGAGGCGCACACGCGCCTCGACCGCGGCTTCAACTTCGGCAACGGCAACCAGTACTGGGCGCGCGTGTCGAACTGGGAGGACGGCCGGCCGCTGGTGCTGCCCGAGGGCGTCAACGTGTCCTACACCGCGCGCGTGCTGCACGCGCCGAGCGCCCGGCGCCTGACGCTCGCGCTGGGCAGCGACGACGGCCTGGTCGTCTACCAGGCCGGCCGCGAGGTCTTCCGGCGCGAGATCGACCGCGGCGTGCTGCCCGACCAGGACCGCGTCACCGTCGAGCTGCGCCCGGGCGCCAACACGCTGGTGTTCAAGATCGTCAACACCGGCGGGCAGGCGGGCTTCGCCTACGCGGCGCGCGAGGGCGAGCTGGCGCTCGACCCCGAGGTCCTCGCCGCGCTGCTGCCCGCCGCCACGCGCGGCAGCGCGCTCGACGCGCGCCTGCGCGCCGCCTGGCGCACGGCGATCTCGCCGGAGTACCGGCGTCTGGCGCTGGCGATCGGCGACCGGCAGCGCGAGCTGGCCGCGCTCGAAGCATCGATCCCCGCGACCATGGTGATGAAGGAGCTGGCGACGCCGCGCGAGACGCATGTGCTGGACCGCGGCCGCTACGACCATCCCGACAAGGCCCGGCCGGTCGCGCGCGCGGTGCCCGCGGCCCTCGGCCGCCTGCCCGACGGCGCGCCGCGCGATCGCCGCGGCCTGGCGCAGTGGCTGGTGTCGCCCGCGAACCCGCTGGTCGCGCGCGTCGCCGCCAACCGCACCTGGGAGACCTTGTTCGGCGCGGGCATCGTGCGCAGCAGCGAGGACTTCGGCCTGCAGGGCGAGTGGCCCAGCCACCCCGAGCTGCTCGACTGGCTGGCGGTCGAGTTGCGCGAGAGCGGCTGGGACCTGCGCGCGTTGGTGCGCCGCATCGCGACCAGCCGGACCTACCGACAGTCGTCGCGCGCGCGCGAGGATCTCGCGGAGCGCGATCCGGACAACCGCTGGCTGGCGCGCTTCCCGCGCCAGCGCCTGGGCGCCGAGGCGATCCGCGACCAGGCGCTGTTCGTGTCGGGCCTGCTCGTCGAGCGCTTCGGCGGCCCGCCGGTCAAGACCTACGAGCCGGCAGGACTCTGGGAAGAGGTCGCGATGCTGGCCTCGAACACGCGCTCGCACGCGCCGGGACCGGGCGACGAGGTCTGGCGGCGCAGCCTGTACACCTACTGGAAGCGCGCGTCGCCGCCGTCCGCGCTGTTCGCCTTCGACGCGCCTACGCGCGAGTCGTGCACGATCCGGCGCAGCACGACCAACACGCCGCTGCAGGCGCTGGTGCTGTGGAACGACGAGCAGTTCGTCGAGGCGGCCCGCAAGCTGGCGGAGCGCACGCTGGCCGGCCGCGGCGACGAATCCGCGCGCCTGGCCGAGCTCTTCCAGCGCTGCACGGCGCGCACGCCGGGCGGGCAGGAGCTCGAGCGCCTGCGCGCGACGCTGGAACGCTTCCGCGCGCGCTACCAGGCCGAGCCCGCGGCGGCCGAGCGCTTGCTGGCCGTCGGCCGCGCCCCGCGCGCGCCGGAACTCGACGCGCCGGAGCTCGCGGCCTGGACGATGGTCGCCAACGCCGTGCTGAGCCTCGACGCCACGATCACGAGGAACTGATGCACCCCTTCGCAGCACACCGGCTGGGTCTGACGCGGCGGCGCTTCTTCGCCGACACGGCGCGCACGCTGGGTGCCGGGCTCGGGCTCGCGGCGCTCGACAGCCTGCTCGGCCCTCACGCGCGCGCGGGCGCGGGCGACAGCTCGTCGACGGCGCTCGGCGCCCCCCACTTCGCGCCGCGCGCCAAGCGCGTGATCTACATGCACATGGAGGGCGCGCCCAGCCAGCTCGACCTCTTCGACCACAAGCCGGGGTTGCGCGAGCGCTTCGACGAGGACCTGCCCGACTCGATCCGCCAGGGCCAGCGCCTGACCGGCATGACCAGTGGCCAGGCGCGCTTCCCGGTCGCGCCCTCGATGTTCCGCTTCAGCCGCTATCCGAATCGCGAGGACGGCATCTGGGTCTCGGAGCTGATGCCGCACGTCGGCGGCGCGGCGAGCGAGCTGTGCTTCATCCACTCGATGCACACCGAGGCGATCAACCACGAGCCGGGGATCACCTTCTTCCAGACCGGCCACCAGCAACCCGGGCGCCCGTCCTTCGGCTCCTGGCTCAGCTACGGCCTGGGCAGCTCGAACCGCGACCTGCCGGCCTTCGTGGTGCTGATCACGCAGGGCCAGGGCAACATGCAGGCGCTCTCGTCGCGCTTCTGGGGCAGCGGTTTCCTCCCCAGCCAGCACCAGGGTTGCCGGCTGCGGGCCGCGGCCTCGCCGGTGCTGTACCTCAACGATCCGCCGGGCGTCGCGCGCGAGGACCGGCGCGCGATGCTCGACCTCGTCACGGCGCTCGACGAGGAGGAGTACGCACGCACGCTCGACCCCGAGGTGCGCGCGCGCCTGGCGCAGTACGAGATGGCGCACCGCATGCAGATGTCCGTGCCGGAGCTGACCGACTTCGCCGACGAGGACCCGCGCACGCTCGACGAGTACGGGCCCGAGGCGCGCAAGCCCGGGTCGTTCGCGGCCAACTGCGTGCTCGCGCGGCGTCTGGCCGAGCGCGGCGTGCGATTCATCCAGCTCTACCTGCGCGGCTGGGACCAGCACGGCAACCTGCCGCGCGAGATCCGGCTGCAGTCGAAGGCCTTCGACCAGCCCGCGGCAGCCCTGGTGCGCGACCTCGCGCGCCGCGGACTGCTCGACGACACGCTGGTGATCTGGGCCGGCGAGTTCGGGCGCACGGTGTACAGCCAGGGTGCGCTGACGGCGACCGATTACGGCCGCGACCACCACCCGCGCTGCTTCACGGTCTGGCTGGCGGGCGGCGGGGTCAAGCCCGGCATCCGCTTCGGCCGCACCGACGACTTCTCGTACAACATCGTCGAGAACCCGGTCGGCGTGCACGACCTGCACGCGACGCTGCTGCACCAGCTCGGGCTCGACCACGAGCGGCTCGTGCACCGCCACGAGGGGCGCGACTACCGCCTGACCGACGTCTCCGGCCGCGTGGTGCGGGAGATCCTGGCGTGAAGCGCGCGCTCGGACTCGCTCTGCTCGCGGCGAGCTGCGCCAGTGCGCCGCCGCAGCCCGAGCCGGATGCCATGCCGCCCGCGCCGGCTGTCGAGCCCGCGCGAGCGAGCGAGCCCGCGCAGGTACTCGTCCCGCACGTCCAGGCGCTGGGCCGCGAGGACGGGCTGGTGTGGATCGATTTCGCCGCGACGGGCCGCCGGGCGAGCGACGCGGACCTCGCGCGCGCGCTCGAGCCCTGGGTCGGGCGCGCGAGCGAGGTCGGCCTCGCGCGCACGCAGGCCGGAGCGCGGACGCTGGCGGTCGTCGCGCGCCTGCGCGAGCTCGAGCGCCTCGACCTGCGCGGCACGCCGGTCGGAGCGCGCGAACTGGCGGCGCTGGCGCCGCTGACGCAGCTCGCCTGGCTCAACCTGGCCGAGACGCGCCTCGACGCCGCGGCGCTCGACGCGCTGATCCAGCTCCCCGCGCTGCGACGCGTGCACGTCTGGAACGCGGGCCTCGACGCCGCGGCCATCGAGCGCCTGCGCGCGGCGCGGCCCGAGCTGGCGGTCGAGCTCGAGCGGCCCGCGGGCGCGGCGTTGGAGGTCGAGCCCGAGGTCGCACTGGCGCGCCGCGCGCCCGCCTCGCCCGCGGCTGCGCCGGTCAACGCCAACTGTCCGGTGCTCGGCACGCCCGTCGATCCGGCGCAGACGACGCTGTTCGAGGGCCGCGTGATCGGCTTCTGCTGCGGCTCCTGCCGCACGCGATTCCTCGCGGATCCCGCGAGCTTCCGCTCGAAGCTGCCCTGATCGCTGCGTAGCCTGCAAGCGCCGCCCGGTCCTCGGACATGGGGTGTGCCCGTCCCCGCGAGGTGTCCATGAGCTCCGTCCGCCTCCTCTGGCTCAGCGCCGTTGTGCTCCTCCTGGGCGTCGCGCCCGCTCGCGCCGCCGACGATCCCGAACGCAAGGCCCCCACGGCCGAGGTCAAGCCGCTGACGGTCCACCAGTGGACGTCGAAGAACGAGCTGCGCTTCACCTGGGTCGTGCCCGAGGGCTACGACGGCAAGACGCCGCGCAACCTGACCGTGATCCTGCACGGCACGGGGCTCGACTACCGCTGGGGCCATTGGAACAACAAGCCGGGGGTCTTCCGGCCCGCGGACATCGTCGTGTCGGTCGACGGGCCGTCGCCGGGCCAGGGCGAGACGCGCCTGTTCCTCGGCGAGCCCAAGGACGCGGCCGCGATCAAGGCCTTCCTGGCCGAGCTGCGCGCGAGCTTCGCGGTCGACCGCATCTTCCTCTACGGCCACAGCCAGGGCGGCTTCTTCGTCGTGTACTACGCGGGCGAGTTCCCCGAGACCGTCGCGGGTGTCGTGGCGCATGCCTCGGGCGCGTGGAACTGGTCGAAGATGCCGCCGGCGTTGAAGAAGGTGCCGATCGCCTTCGTGCACGGCTCGTCGGATCCGGTCGTGCCCTACGGACAGAGCCCGGGCTCGCGCGACGCGTACGTCGAGAAGGGCTTCGAGCTCGTGTCGCTGCGGCGCATGGCGTTCTACAACCACTGGCCCAACGCGATCCGCAACACCGAGGCACTCGACTGGTGCCAGGGCATGGGCACGAGCTCGCCCGAGGAAGCGCTGGCCTGCGCGCTGCGCCTGCTGACCAAGAAGCCGGCCGACGAGTACCAATGGGTGACGACGGTCGCCTTCTCCCAGGCGCGCGACGTGCTGCGGCGCCTCGAAGGCAAGGGGCCCGCGCCGTTCAAGGACGTGCCGGCCGGCGTCGCGAGCGAGGCGAAGAAGTGGATCACGGCGATCGAGGCGCAGGGCAAGGAGCACGTCGAGGCCCTGAAGAAGACGATCGGCAAGAAGGGGCTGGTGCTCGACGACAAGCTGCAGCTCGGCCACCTGATGCCGCTGCGCGAGGACTTCCGCGGCGTCGAGTGCGTCGAGGCCTTCTTCAAGGAGCTCGGCTGGGACAAGAAGGTCGAGGCGCAGGACAAGGCCGGCGCGGACATGTGGAAGGCGTACTGGCAGGAGAAGGACGAGCCGGCCGTGGCGAAGCTGGTGATCGAGAGCTTGCCCAAGGCCTTCGTCTTCGAGCAGCCGGACGGCTTCCGCGCGCGCGCGGAAAAGTGGCGCACGGACAAGCTGCCGCTCGGCGGCAAGCTCGGCTACGAGGCGCTCGAACTGTGGACGAAGTCGTGGGACGAGGGCTCGAAGGCCTACGAGTCGCTGTGGAAGAAGTGGGACGGGCCGAAGCCCGAGAAGCGCTGAGGCCCTTGCACGCGCCGGCGCTGCGCGTTCCGATGAGGGCATGCCGCGCCCGCTGACGCTCGCCGTGCTCGCGCTGAGCCTGCTGCCCGCCTGCTCGGCGCGCGCCGGCTGGGGCAAGGGCGCCTACCGCGAGCTGCGCGACGGCAACGACCTCGAGATCCGGCGCGGGCTGGTGCACCTCGACGCGACGACGGGCGAGTTCGTGCTGCCCTGGATCGGCGCGCGCGTGCCGGAGAACGTCGGGGGCGAATTCCTGGGCTGCCGCCTGAGCGTGTTCCGCGACGAAGACGGCGACGAGCGCCAGGATCCGGGAGAGGTCGTGTACGAGCGCGAGTCGCGCGACCGGGCGATCAAGTACCTGTTCAGCGACGTGCGCGTGTGCCCCGCGCTCGACCAGGGCCGCCTGTTCGTGCGTGTCGAAGTGCGCGAGCCCGAGCGCACCCGCGGCTCGCAGTTCGAACTGCGCGTCGACGCCTGACGGCGTACGGTGCCAGGCACTTTTTTTCGCGCTGGTGCCGCGCGCGTAGCGCGCGCGACGCCATCGCGAAAAAAAGTGCTTGGCACCGTACTCAGAGCCAGTAGCGGAGTTGGTAGAAGAACCACTCCAGCGACTTCTGCAGGCGCGAGCGGTTGCGCCATTCGGTGAGCGTGACCTCGCGGCAGAAGGTCAGGTCGCGGCGAAAGCGGTCGGCCATGCGCTCGCCCAGGTTGCGGTCGATCGTCACCACGGCGACCTCCAGGTTGTGAAGGAAGCTGCGGCGGTCGAGGTTGTAGCTGCCGATCGTGCCCCACACGCCGTCGATCACGCCGGCCTTGGCGTGCATCATGCGCTCGGGCCACTCGAAGATGCGCACGCCGCGCTTGAGCAGGCGCGCGTAGAGGTGGCGGCTGGCGTAGTAGACGGCCGCCACGTCGGAGTTCGAGGGCACGATCACGCGCACCTCCACGCCGCGCTGCACGGCCTCGGCGAAGGCCCGCCGCAGGCCGAGGTCGGGGATGAAGTAGGCGTTCATGATGTCGATCGTGCGCTCGGCGCGCCGGATCGCGTGCAGGTAGGCGATGCGCATGCGCGAGCGCGTGCGCAGCTGCACGTTCGAGATCACCTCGACCTTGGCCGTGTGCGAGGCGATGTCGGGCCGCGCCGGCGGCAGCACGGGCTCGGGGAAGGTCTGGCCCCCGGCGCGCAGCCAGGTCTGGCGGAACAGCGAGGCCAGGTCGAAGACCGCCGGGCCCTCGATGCGCGCGTGCACGTCGTGCCAGCCTCCGCCGCCCTGGCTCAGCGGGCGGTACTCGTCGCCGATGTTGAGACCGCCGCAGAAGGCGATCTCGTCGTCGACCAGCAGGATCTTCTGGTGGTCGCGCTTGTTCAGCGTCCACTTCAGCCGCCAAGGCGCCACGGGATGGAAGATGCGCAGCTCGACCCCGGCCGCGCGCAGCTCGTCGCGGAAGCGCGTCGGCAGGCCGAAGGAGCCGACCCCATCGAGCAGCACGCGCACCTCCACGCCGAAGCGCGCGCGCTCGATGAAGGCCTGCTGGAACTCGCGCCCGATCACGTCGTCCTTGAAGATGTACATCTCCAGGTGCACGCGCCGCTGCGCGCCGCGGATCGCGTCGAGCATCGCCGGGAAGGCCTCCTGGCCGCTGCGCAGCGGTTGCACGAAGTTGAACGGCCGCAGGCGCTCGCGGCGCGGCACGTAGCCGAGGTCGCCCTCGGCGAAGGGCTCCCTGGGGCGCAACCCCGGCAGGTGCGGCAGTTCGAAGCGCATGGCGGTTGGCGCGGTCGCGGGAGGATACAGGTCCCGCGCGCGGGGCGCCGCCCCGGGGCGTCACGGCGCTCCGCGGAACGACTCAGCGCGTCGCTTCGCGCAGCCGCTCGAGCACTTCCTGCGCCGCACCGCTGTCGAGCGAGTGCGTGGCGGCGTCGACCCCCTCCGCCAGCGTCATCGCCTTGCCGGCGACCTTGAGGATCAAGGCCGCGCCGAGCAGCGCCGCGTTGCGCGCCGGGCCGCCCTCGCGGGCCAGCACCGCGCGCGTGATCTCGCCCGCACACTTGACCAGCTCCGGGTTGTCGCCCGTGCCCTGCTCCTCGCCCGAGGGGCAGAACAGCGGCAGCTCCGGCTCGGCGGCCGCTTCGAGCCCGAAATCCTGGGGTTCGATGTTGAGCGGCACCAGGTGGTGCTCCGCGAGCTCGATGCCGCGCGTGCGCTTGCGCACCGAGGGCACGATGCCGCCCTCGGGTCCCTGGATGGCGATGCCGCGCGGGTGACCGAGGCCCTGGATCACCTCGACCGCGGTGCCGAGCACCGGTCCACCCTGCGCGCCGAGCAGCACCGAGGCGTTGGTCGGCGCGAGCAGCTTCTCGACCGTGGCGAGCGGCGTGCGGATCGTGACGTCGCCGCGCACCTTGCGCAGGTTCATCAGCGCCGGGAGCATCCCGGGCACCGCCACCGCGCCGAAGCGCGTGCGCGCCACCCACTCCTCGACCTCGTCCGGATCCCAGGTCATGCCGATCCCCAGCGCGTCGAGCACGCTGGCGGCGGTCAACCCGCGCTTGGGCGGCACGCAGCGGTCGGACAAGATCAGCACGCGCACGCCCGCTCCGGCGGCGATCAACCCGGCCGCGACCTCGAGCGGCGGTTCGCGATCCATGCCGTCGTGCGGCGGGCACAGCGCGACCAGCCCGGGCATCTCGGCGCACGGGATGCGCGCTCGCTCGCGCGCGGCGCGGGCGAAGGCGGTCAGCTCCTGGACCGTCACGCCCTTGATGCGCATGGTCACCAGGAAGGCGCCGACCAGGATCTCGCTCTCGCTGCCCGACAGCACCGCGTCGAAGGCGCGGTAGGCCTCGTCGTAGGAGAGGCTCTTGCCTTCCTTGACCCCCTGGCCGAGGACGCGCATCAACTGTCGGAGGCTCATTCGCAGGCGGCTGCACCCGAGGCCGTCGACCAGCGAGCGCGGACCTCAGCTTACCTTCCGGCCTGGGGGGTCACAATGCAGCCGCGCGGCCCGCCTCGCCGACGCGCGCCCGTACGGATCAAGCGAGACGCGAAGGATCTCTGGCTTCGACGGGCTGTCTTGCCGAACAATCCTCGGGATGACCAGGTCTCGACGTGGACGCCGGCGCGCTCTCGCGCTGGCACTCGGTTGCTGCGCGGCGCTCGTCGCGACCGAGCTCGGCTACCGCGTGCTGCGCGCGCCGGGCCTGTCGCCGACGACCAACCCGGCCTACGTGCGCCACGACGACGAGCTCGGCTGGTCCTACGAGCCCGGCGCGCGCGCGCGGCACGCGACCGACGAGTTCGACGTCGAGATCGCGATCAACCAGCGCGGCTTCCGCGGCGACGAATGGCCCGTGGAACGCCCCGCGGAGCACGCCGGACGGCGCGTGCTGGTGCTCGGCGACTCCTTCGCCTTCGGCTGGGGCGTCAGCGAGGTCGAGAGCTTCCCGGCCCGCCTGCGCGCGGCGCAGCCGCAGTGGCGCGTGTTCAACGCGGCCGTCTCGGGCTACGCCACCGATCAGGAACTCCTGCTCGCGCGCCGCCTGGTGCCCGAGCTCGCGCCGGACGTGGTGGTGTGCGTCTTCTGCACCAACGACCTGTGGGAAGCGGACTCCGAGGTCGTGTACGGCAAGCACAAGCCGCGCTTCGACTGGCAGGGCGACGAGCTCGTGCTGACGGGCGTGCCCGTGCCGCGTTCGCTGCTCGAGCGCACGAGCGCCTTGTACCGCGCCTGGACCAAGAAGCGCTGGGAGCACGAATTCGAGCTGCGCCCGCGCGACCGGCGCGTCGAGTGGCGCCGCGTGTGCGAGCTGTACCGCGCGCTGCACGCCGCGGCCGGCACGGCGACGCTGTTGATCGTCTCGGGCGAGGAGCGGCTGGCGGCGCTGGCGCGCGAGGGCCCGGGCATCGAGCACCTCGACCTGCGCACGGTGCACGGGCCGGCGGCCGGCAGCGTGGCCTTCGCGCGCGACGGGCACTGGAACGCCCGGGGACACGCGCTGGTCGCGGCGGAGCTCGAGCGGCTGCTGCTCGGCCTGCGCTGAGCTGCGCCGGAAACGCGGCGACCCGCCAGGTCGGCGGGTCGCGTCAGCGCGGGCGCGGAGTCGGGCTCAGCCGCCCTTCTTCTCCCCGTCGCCACCCTTCTTCTCGTCGTCGCCGCCCTGCTTGTCTTCGCCGTCCTTGGGCTTCTCGCCGTCCTTGGGCTTCTCTTCCTCGCCTTCCTTGGGCGCGTCGCCCTCGGGCTTGGGCTCGGTCTCGCCCTTGTCGAGCTTGCGCTCGACCGGCGCGTCGGCGCGCGGGCGGATGTGGGCGAAGTAGAGCTCCTTCTGCTTGTCGTAGACGACCTTGCCGTCGACGACCGCCCACTGCACGAAGGTCTCGTAGTGCAGGAGGTCGCCGTCCGTGACGATCAGGTCGCAGTCCTTGCCGATCTCGAGCGTGCCGACGCGGTGCTGGATGCCCATCAAGCGCGCCGGCACCGAAGTGATCGACGCCAGCGCCGCCTCCTCGGGGAGCCCGCCGCGCACGGCGAAGTCGGCCTCGATCGGCAGGTGCATGATGTCGCGCCCGACGATGCCGCCCAGGTCGACGCTCTCGGTGCCCGGCACGACCGCGATGGCCACGCCCGAGCGGTGCAGGATCGCCGCGTTCTCGATGCTCGAGCCGCCTTCGCGCGACAAGAGCTCGTCCTTGGGCCGGCGGTCGCGCGGCGTCAGGATCGCGCTGGCTCCCGCGCGGCCGAGTTCGTCGGCGACGGTCCAGCCCTCGCGACAACCCTCGATCACGGGGCGGAAGCCGAACTCCTGCGCCAGGCGCGCGATGGCGAACAGGTCGTCGCGATCGTTGGCGTTGAACTTGGCGACCTGCTCGCCTTTGAGCACCGCCAGCACCGAGGTGTCGACGTTCTTCTTGGCCGGCTCCTTGAGCTCCTTGTCCTTCTTGACCAGTTCCTCCCACTCGCGGAATTCGCGCAGCCAGGCGGCGGTCGAGACGAACTTCTCGCGCAGCGTGCGCCGCCCCGAGGGGTTGCGCGACGAGTAGCTGAAGAGCGCGTAGATCTTCTCGCGCACCACGGCGTCCTTGATCGAGAAGCGCTTGAGCTTGACCGCCGCTCCGCCCGTCCCGGTGGTGGTGATCCCGGTCGCGAGGCCCAGGATCATGTTCGAGTTGAAGGGGTTGAGCGTGTCGCCGAAGTCGCTGGTCGAGAAGCCCAACAGGCCCGCCGACGAGATCGCGACCAGCCCCGGGTAGACGCGCAGGCCCTGCGCGTCGAGCACCTTGGCGTCGGGCGGCACGTCGAGCTCGTGGCCGATCTCCTCGATCTTGCCGTTCTTCGCCAGCACCATCGCGTCGCGCAGCACCAGCCCCGTGCCGGTGTGGACCTCGGCGTTCTTGACCACGAACCAGCGCTCGGGCTCGTCCTTCTTCTTGGCGTCGGCGCCCTCGTCCTTCTTCTCGTCGCCGCCGCTCTCCTGCCAGGCGCGGGCCGGCAGCGTGGACAGGCCCAGCGCGCACAGCGCCAGGAACGAACGCATCAACAGGTTGCGCTGGATCACGGGTTCACCTCGCCGTGGACGATGCGGCCGTCGAGCATGACGGCCTCGAGCTTGCTGGTGGCCTCCAGCGGGTCGCCGGAATAGAAGAGCAGGTTGGCGTCCTTGCCCTTCTCGAGGCTGCCGACGCGCGCCTCGACACCCAGCAGGGACGCGGGTTCGAGCGTCACGGCGCGCAGCGCGGTCGCGCGGTCGAGGCCGTTGGCGACCAGCTCGGCCACGTTCATCAGCCAGACCTTGACGTCCGGCAGCGTGTCGTTGCGCGGCACGAAGACGAGCTTGGCGCCCGCGCGGCTCAGTTCGGCCGGCAGGTTGCGGTTGCGCATCGTGCCGGGCACGACCGACAGCACCGGTTCGAGCACGACGCGACACTTCTTCTCGCCGATGCCGTCGACCTCGAGCTCGTAGGTCGCCTTGTCGATCACGTAGAACAGGTCGCTCTCGCGCTGGATCGGCACGCGCAAGTCCCAGGAGATGGTCTCCTTGCCGAGCGCGTCGAGGAAGTGCAGGTACTCGGCGGCGCTGCCGATGCTAACCAGCGCGCGCAGCTTGCCCGCGCGCATGTCGACGAAGGGCTTGACCTTGGCCTCGGGCTCGGGCGGCACGTAGCCGTCGGGCTTCTTCTCGTCCTTCTTCTCGTCGGGCTTGGAGTCCTGCGCCGCGGCGGGCGGCTCGTCCTGCGGCACGGAGAAAGACGGCGGAGCTTCGGCGGACTTGGGCTCCTCCTTCTTCTCTTCCTTCTTCTCTTCGGGCTTCTTGGCGCCCTTCTGGTCCTTGTCGAACTTCTCGCGCGCCTTCTTCTCCTTCTCCGCGTACTCGTCGGCCTTCTTGAAGCCGTCCTTCAAGAGCTTCTTCGACGACGCGGTCGCGCGCACGATGATCTTCAGGTAGCAGCCGTCGGCCAGCAGCATCTCCTCGCGCGTCGCACCCAGCGGCCGGATGGCGCAGGCCTGGCCCGGGATGCCGTTGCCGGCCGGGTAGAGCCCGAGCGTGGTCACGCCGTACTCGACGACCTTCTCGAACTCCTCGGCCTTGGGGTAGACCTCGGCGAAGGCGCGCACCTCGGGGCTCATGTCCTCGCCGCCCTCGCTGTCGCAGCCGAGGCGCGAGTAGGCGTGAACGAGGCCGGGCATGACCACCCAGGCGGGTCGGTCGAGGATCGGGATCCCGCGCTCGATCGGCAGGTCCTCGCCGATGGCGACGATCTTGCCGCCCTCGACCAGGATCACCGCGTTCTCGAGCGTGCCCTTGGCGATCGTCTCGGCCTTGCCGACGCGGATGGCGAGCAGGCTGGGCGTCGCCGCCCGCGTGTCCCCGGTGGCCCCGGTGGGACCAGAGGCGCCGATCAGCATGAAGAACAGGTTGGCCAGCATCATGTCTCGTTTCCCAGCGTTGTCTCGGGTGCCGTGGGGTCGTGCGGGGGCCTTCAGAACCACTGACCGTCGCGCAGGCGGTCGTATTCGAGCTTGCCGTCGATGATCACGCGCTCGACGCGCGCGCGCGGGTCGAGCGGCTCGCCCGTGCGCAGCACGATGTCGGCGTCCTTGCCGACCTCCAGGCTGCCCAGGCGCTCGTCGAGCCCGAACTGACGCGCCGGCTCGATCGTGACGGCCTTGAGCATCAGGTAGGAGTCGGCGCCCAACCGCGCGGACATCGTGCCCTGCAGGAACAGCTCTTCCTGCGGCATGACGGGTGCATCGGTGTTCAGCGAGACGCTCTGGACGCCCGCTGCGAGGTAGCGCTCGGCCGTGCCGGTGATCGCCCCGTCGCGCGTGCTGACGTGGTCCATCGTGCGCGGGCCGGCGTTGACCCGGGCACCCGTCTCGGCGATCCAGGGCGCGGTCAGGTGCGCGTCGAAGCAACCGTGCGAGAGGACGCAGCGCGTGCCGTAGGTGTTTTGCCACATGCGCGCCGCGGCGGTCCAGCCGTCGCTGCCCGCCGAGTGGATCAGCACCGGCAGCTCGCCCGCGTGCACCTTCTGCAGGTTCTCGAGCTCGATCGCGCGCCGGCCCTGACGCGTGGCGCCGACCGCCTTGTCGTTCATGTCCTCGAGGATCCACGACAGGCCCGCGCGCGTCGCGCCGAAGTCGCCGGCGCGTCGCTCGGGGTTGTAGGACTGCGCGACCTTCATGCCGCCCGGGTTGCGCACCACGCACTCCTCGAAGGGCGAGTTGAGCTTGGTCTTGTAGACCAGGCCGAAGCCCGAGTGGGTCGTGCCGCTGCCCGGGATGCCGAACAGCGTGGTGACGCCGCCGGCGCAGGCCACCTGGATCAGCGAGTTGCCCGGGCGCACCGCGGGCGACGAGCGCAGGTCGGGGTTGGCCGGCAGCACCATGTCGTTGACGTCGCCGAAGCCGCCGCTGTGCACGTGCGAGTGCAGGTCGACCATGCCCGGCGTCGCCCATTGATCGCCGCAGTCGAGCAGCTCGTAGCCCTGCGGCACGGCGGCGCGCGGGCCGACGTAGGCGATGCGGCCGTTGCGGACCAGGATCATGCCGCGCGAGATCACGCGGTCGTCCTCGTCGGCGGTCACGATCTTGCCGCACAGGATGGCCGAGCCCGTCTCGCCCGCGCGCAGCGGCGAGAGGTCGTTGTCGTCCCCCGGGCGCGGCGTCCCGTGGCGACCGCTGGCGCAGGCGGGCGCGAACGCACCCAGCGCTCCGAGCAGGAGCGGGGCGGCCCAGCGCGCCCAGCGCATGCTGCGGGCCTCGATCACCAGCGCCTCCGCTCCGTACCGGCGTCGTAGACGCGCTGGCCTTCGATGTAGACCGTCTCGATCCACTCGCGCGGGTCGGCGGGATCGCCGGTGATCACCAGGATGTCGGCGTCGCGACCGGGCTGCAGGCAGCCGACCTGGTCGGAGATGCCGGCGGTCAGCGCGGGCACGATCGTCAGGCCGCGCACGGCCTCGAGGTTGCTGCCGTCGAAGCCGTAGCGCACCGCGGTCGTGGCCTGCACCGCCAGCTCCTCCTGGGGCACGACGGGCGCGTCGGTGTTGAAGCCGATGTGCTTGACGCCGCGCTTCTGGTACTCGGCCGCGATGCCCAGGATGGCTTCGGGGTTCGAGCCGGTCCATTCGATGAACTGGCGCGTCGGGATCTCGATCTCGCGCGGGCCGATGATGGCGTTGACGTTGTTCTCCTTGGCCAGCTCGCCCGACTTGTAGCCGGCCATCTCGCCGTGGTCGATGTAGGCGGTGAAGCCGAACTCGCGCGAGAGCATCGTGATCGTGGTCAACACCACCTGGTACATCTGCGTGTGCGTCGAGACCTGCGTGCGGTGCGCGTCGAGCTCGCGGAACACGTCGTTCTGCAGCTCGCGCTCGGGGCGCGCTCCGCGGCCTTCCTCGTGGGCCTTCCAGCGCTGGGCGTAGGCCTTGCCGCGCTTGAGCATGTCGCGCGTGTTCCAGTTCATGAACGAGCGGCCGGGGTTGATCACCCAGCGCTCGGGGTTGCCGGCTTGCGCGATCTTCAAGGAGCCCGGGTTGCGCACCAGCGCCTCCTCGAAGGTGTCGAGGCCGGTCTTGATCAAGGCACCCTGGCCGCCGCAGTTGACGCCCGAGCCCGGGATGAACAGCACGGTCGTGACGCCCGCGGCCACCGCCACGCGCAGCGTCTCGTTGGCCGGGATGACCGAGGTGCTGACGCGCAGGCCGGGGTTGGTCAGGTACACCATGTCGTTGATGTCCATCGCACCGCCGACGTGGCTGTGGAGGTCGACGAAGCCGGGCATCAGCCACTTGTCGCCGACGTCGACCACCTGGTAGCCGGCCGGGATCGCGGTCGTGCGCGCCGGGCCGACGGCCTCGATCTTGCCGTCCTTGACCAGCACCACGCCGTTGTCGAGGTACTGCTCGCCCTCGATCGGCACGGTCAGGACCTTGCGCGCCTTGAGCGCCAGCCCCGAGCCGCCGATCTCGCCCGCCGCGGGCGGGAGCTGCGTCTCGATCACGCGGTTCTGCGCGTCGACGCCGCGCTGGGCCTGCGCAGGCGGCAAGCACAGCGCAAGGACCGCACAGCAGGCGAGCGGAACGAAGGCGGGTCGGATCGTTTTCATCGGGTTTCCTCAGCGCACCTCGCGCCCCGCCACCCACACACGCAACACGCTGCTCTGCGGATCGAGCGGGCTGCCGTCGAGCAGCACCACGTCGGCATCGAGCCCGCGCTGCAGGCGTCCGACGCGTCGTTCCATGCCGTACATGGCCGCCACGTCGCTGGTCAGCGCGCGCAGCGCCGCCTCGGGGCTGAGGCCCTGCGCGACCGCGTAGGCGGCCATCACCGGCAGGTCGGCAGCACCTTCCTCGGCCGCGCTGTGGAAGCCGATGCGGATGCCGGCGTTGACCAGCGCCTGGTAGCGGTTGAGCTTGCGCACGCCCTTCTCGGGGTCGAACTCCACCACGCGGTGCGAGAGCAGCACGCCCGCGACCTTGCCGCGCACGGCCTCGCTGACGTCGAGCACCTCCTCGGCGTTGTACAGGATCGGCTTGATGCCGGCGCTGGCGAAGGCCTCGACGCAGGCCACGATCTCGTCGTCGCGGTCGACCTGCACCACGATCCCGGCCTCGCCGCGCATGGCGCGCCGCAGCGGCTCGAGCTCGGCGTCGATGCCGGGCGACTTCGGCTCGCCCTTCACTTCCTTCTTGGGCTCTTCCTTGGGCTTGCGGCGCTCGGGACGTCCGGCGACCTCGTACTCGGTCGAGGTCTGCGGGATGTCGACCGCCACCGAGGTCTCGCCCAGCTTGAGCGTGCCCTTGAGCTTGCCGTCGGTCTGCTCGGTCTCGAGCGTGATCGTGCCCAGCGAACCCGAACCCGACAGCGTGACCTTCTTCTCGGTGCGCTGGCCGGTGACGTCGACCAGCCCGTCGCTCAGCACCGCGCAGCGCAGCGTGCCGGTGATCGAACCGTCGGCCTCTTCCTTGAGGTACAGGCGCAGGCGCGCCTCGGGCTGGGGAGCGAGCGTGATCTTGGTCTCCCACGCGCCCGTCACGGGCTTGGGCTTCTCGTCCTCCTTTTTCTTCTTCTTGCCCTTGTCGTCGTCCTTCTTGTCCTCGTCCTTCTTGTCGGCGTCGGTCTTGGCCTCGCCGTCCTTCTTGTCGGCCTCGCCGTCCTTCTTGTCGCCGTCCTTCTTGGGCTCCTCGGCGGGCGCAGCCCCTTCCTTGGGCGGCGTCCAGGCGGCCTTCTTCTTCTCGTACTCCTGCCAGCGCTTGTCGTATTCGACCGCCTTGGCGAGCGTCTCCTTGAGCGCGGTGCCCGACTGCGAACGGTTGCGCTCGGTCCAGGAGTAGCGCAGGCCGATCGGGTCGGCGATCACCATCGTCTCGACGTCCTCGCCGGCCGGCTTGTAGGCCAGCATCGGCGCGCCCGAGCGCGACGGACCGCGCGGCGACATCACCACCGTCGTCACGCCGCTCTGCGCGACCCGGCGATCGGTGCGATCCCCGGGCTCGACGATGCGCTTGAGCTCGAAGCGCGTCGGCGGCACGCGCGCCGAACCCTCCAGGCCCAGGTGCCCGAGCGCGTCGATGATGCCCGGCATGGCGGCCTTGCCGCGCACGACCTTGGCGCCCGCGGGGTGGCCGACGCTGCGGCCGACCTCGGCGATCTTGCCGTCGACCAACAGCATCTGGCCGGGCGAGAGCACCTCGCCGTCGCCGACGTAGAGCGACTCGACCTCCAGCACCACGGCCGAGGTCTCGTAGGCCTCGTAGCTCAGCTCGCCCTCGGTCCAGGTCGCGAGCACCGCGCTGGTCGGATCGAGCGGGTGGCCGTTGAACACCACGAAGTCGGCGTCCTTGCCGGCCTCGAGGCTGCCGACGCGCTCGGCGACGCCCAAGATCTCGGCCGCGGACAGCGTGATCGCCCGCAGGCCCGCATCGGCGTCGAGGCCGCCGCGCGAGAGCAGCGCCGCGGCGAAACGCAGATCGGTGACGTTCGAGCCGTTGCCCGGCGAGAGCGCGAAGCGCACGCCCGCGCGGGCCAGCTTGGCGGCGACGTCGTAGGCCGGCCACTCGGCGCCGCGTTCCTTGCCCAGGTTGCGGCCCGGAGAGTTGGGCTGGAAGGGCGCGTCGACGATCACGCTCGCGCCGCTCTTGGCCAGCTCCTCCGCCACCTCGCCCGCGCCCTGCGCGCCGTCGACGATCAGCGGCAGGCCCTGCGCGCCGAAGAAGGCCAGCAGCGCGCGGATCTCCTCGGGGTTCATGGCCGCCATGCGCCAGGGCACGCGGCGCTCGACCAGGTCCTTGAAGACCGGTGCGGCGTCGGGGCCGTAGCTGCCGTCGTCCGGCCCGCCCTTGGCGAGCGCAAGCAGCTCTTCGAGCGCGACGACCGCGCCCATCAGACTGCGCGGCAGTTGCGGCTCCTCGGGCCGCATGCCGACCTCGATCGTGGCCGGCACCGGCGGGCGCCAGAAGCCGGGCGTGTTGCGCGCCTCGCTCGAGACCGCGCCGTGGATCATGTGGTCGGCGGCCAGCACGCGGCGCGCCTCGTCCGCGCCCGCCAGCTTGACCACCGCGCCGAGCCCGGCGACCAGCCGTCCGCGCGCCGGGTGCAGGTAGACGGTCGTGACGCCTTCCTGCAGCGCGAGCACGTAGTTGGCGTAGCTGTCGAAGGCGTCGATCGCGCGCAGCGTCGGCTCGGCCGTGCGCTCGCCGGGACGCGCCATGCCGTAGGTGCTGTCGGCGGCGATCAGTCCCGGCGTCAGGATCGCGTCGGGGCCGTAGTCGACCACGCGCGCGCCCGGCGGGATCGCGACGTCCTTGCCGACGGCGACGATCCGTCCGCCGTCGATCAGCAGCGTGCCGCCATCGGTGATCGGCGCGCCCGAGACGGTCAGGATCGTGCCGGCCTGGATCGCGACCGGGCCGCCGAGCGCCGGGACGGGCTGGGTCGGCGCGGCCGGCGACGACGTCGCCGCAGCCGGAGCCGTCCAGGCGATCGACAGCGCGACGGCGCCGGCGAAGGCCGAGCTGAAGAGGAACTCCTGGGGCTTCATCTCAGTCCTTCTTGGGCTCCGGGTCCTTTTTCTCTTCCTTCTCGTCCTTCTCGCCCTTGTCCTTCTTGGGCTTCTCGCCCTCGGCTTCGGGACCTTCGTCGTGCGGGTGCGAGTTCTCCATCGCGCCGCCGGGGGTGGAGTTGGCCTGCTCGACGCCGCTCATCAGGTGCTTCATGCGCACGTCCTTCGAGCGGTCGTAGACCAGCCGGCCGTCGAGCACCACGTACTGGACCGTGCTCGTCACCGACAGCGGATCGCCCGAGAGCAGCACCACGTTGCCGTCCTTGCCGGCCTCGAGCGTGCCGACGCGCTTGCCCAGGCGCAGCACCTCGGCCGCGGTCTTGGTCACCGACTCCAGCGCCGCCTTGCGCTCGATGCCGTGCGCGACGCACTGCGCCGCCTGGAACCACAAGGACTGCGGGCCGGCGTTCACCGACTGCAGCGCGAAGCGGATCTTCTTGTCGGCGAAGACCTTGGGCACGAAGGTCTCGGTCTCCTTGCCGGTCAGCGGATCGCGCTCGACGTACATCAGGTTGGGCGAGAGCACGCAGGGCAGGCCCGACTCCGCGATCACGTCGGCGGCCTTCCAGGCGTCGCCTTCGAGCACCAGCACGGTGTTGGCGAAGAAGCCGTTGGCGCGCGCGACCTCCAGCGCCAGGCGCACCGACATCGCCGAGTCGCAGTAGAAGAAGGCCGGGATCTTGCCCTCGACCAGGCGCAGCAGCGGCTCCTTCTGGTCGTCGATCTCGCCGCGCGGGATCATCTCCAGGCCGTCGATCTTCCAGCTGGCGTTGCCCTCCTGCGCGCGGCCCTTCTTGTTCTCTTCCTTCTCCAGGTCCTTGCCCTGGAAGAGCGCTTCACGTCGGGCGTAGTCCTTGCCGTCCTTCTTGTCCTGCACGAGCTTGTCGAGGTACTGGCGCAGCTCGAGGAAGGCCTTGCGCAGCTCCTGCGCCTGGGTGGCGCGCGAACGGCCGGGGCGCGGTGCGGCGACCACCTTCAAGCCGGAGTGCGAGCGCACCAGCATCTGCTCGATCGTCAGGCCGAAGGGCTTGACCACCATGCCCTGGCCGCCGATGACGCACGCCGGGCCCTGTTGGATGTTGATCGTCAGGATGCCCGAGCGCAGGCAGTCTTCGAAGAAGAAGCTGATCGGGTCGATCGAGTCGCGCACGTCGAGGAACGGCGCGACCGGGACGTTTTCGTTCGGCCGGTCCATGCCGCGGATCGAGTGCGCCTCGACGAAGCCGGGGAAGGCCACCAGCTCGGGGTGATCGAGCACATCCGCGTCCCAGGGCGCCTTGCTGTCGGCGCCGACGCCGGTGATCCGGCCGTCCTCGATGGTGATCACGCCGTTGGTGATGTCGGCACCCGCCATCGTGATCACGCGGCCGGCCTTGATCGCGAGCTTGCCGTTGCCGGCGTGCGCCGCGGGGGCCAGCGCGAGCAGGCCGAGGAGCAGGGCGCCGAGGGCACGGGGGCCACAGGGGGCGCAGGTGGAGTTGGAGAGAAGGGTCATGGGGTCTCCGCGAGGTGAGCGTGCGAGTTCGTGCGTGCAGGTGGGTTCGTGGATCAGTCGACGGGCGCCGGGCGCGGGTCGACGCGCAGGACGCCGTCGACGATGACGCCGATCGGGCGCGAGGTCGGCTCGAAGGGCTCGCCGTTCCAGAGCACGAGGTCGGCGTCCTTGCCGACTTCGAGGGAACCGACGCGCTCCTCCAGGCCGAACAGTCGCGCCGGATGGATCGTGACCGCGGCCAGCGCCGCTTCGAAGGACAGTCCGCCGCGCATGGCGTAGCCGGCCTGCGCGGCGAGACGCTCGTCGAGGTCGGCGGCGCCGTGCGCGGAGAGCGCGACGACCACGCCCTTCTCGTGCAGGAGCTGCGCGGTGTTCCAGGCCATGAAGGCGCCGTCGCCCGTGCGGCCGAGGGCCGGGAAGGGCGGCAGCACCACGCCGGTCTTGGAGCGCACCAGGAGTTGCGGCTCCTTCCAGGCTTCGGCCGCGGCATCGATCACCAGGCGCGGCGAGCCGAGCTTCTCGCGCTCCATCTCTTCCTTGAGGAACACCGCGGTGCGGATGTCCTGCGTGGTCCAGGCCTGGATCGAGACCGTCAGCTTGCCGGCCAGCGCTTCCTGCATGCGCTCGATGCCCGGGAAGCGCTTGGACTCGTCGCGTTCCACCTGGGCGGCGTCCCAGAAGGCCTTGCGCCATTCCCACTCGACGCCCATGCGTGTCGTCGGCCGGCGGTTGAAGAAGTCGGTCGCGCGTCCGAAGGCCGGACGGTTGCCGCCGCTGGGCTGGCTGCCGATCGCACCGCGCAGGGCGACGTCGGCCCTGACCGTGCGCGACTCGAGCGTGTCACCGCCAGCGGTCTTCAGCGCCACGCCGAGGCCGCCGATCACGTTCGAGTCGGGCGGGTTGACCAGCACGGTCGTGACGCCGCCCGCCAGGACGCGCTCGAACTCGGGCGCGAAGATGTCGACGGCCTGTGCCACGCGCCGGTGCGGCTGCACTTCGGTCGACTGCTCGACCGAGGTCAGCGACACGCCCAGGCGCGCGCTGGCGTCGATCAGGCCGGCGGTCACGGCGTAGACCTTGAGCTCGGTCGCGGCGCCGCCCTCCTCGACCGAGGGGGTCACCTGGGCGATCTTGCCGTTGTTGACCTGGACCATGCCCTTCTCGATGACACGGCCGGTCGAGGTGTAGATCTTCTCGGCCAGGATCGTCCAGGCCTTGCGCTCGTCGTCGCCGGCGCGCGCCAGGGACGCGGTCGCGACCAGCGACAGGAGCAGCCACTGCGTCTTCATCGTCCCTCCGCGGTGTAGGCACGGCGACCATCGACGTACACGGCCTGCACGGAGCTGGTCAGCTCCAGCGGGTCGCCGCTCCACAGCACGACGTCGGCTTGTTGTCCCTCGGCGAGCGCGCCGAGCTGGGCTTCGACGCCGGCGATGCGCGCGGCCTCGGAGCTCAGCGCGCGCCAGGCCTGATCGGCGGCGAGTCCCTCGCGCACGCACAGCGCCGCGGCCAGGCGCAGCGAGGCCGGATGGCTCAGCGGCGCGTCCAGGCCGAAGCCGAAGGGCACGCCTTCCTGGGCCAGCGACAGCACCGCGCGCAAAGCGCGACGCTCCTCGCCCAGGCCGATCGGGGGCAGCACCACGGACAAGCCCGACTCCTTGACGGACTTCGCCAGCTCGCCGGTCCACTCCGCGCCCGAGAGCGCGCCGCGCAGCTCCTGCTGCTTGGCGAAGGCCAGAGCGCGCATCACATCCGAGCGCTCGCTGACCTCGAACAAGACGGGCAGCTCGCCTTCCTTGGCCTTCTCGAGCAGGCCGCTGGGCTTCTCGAGCAGGCGCTCGAGCTCGGCGAGGCCCGCCTGGAAGCTGGTCGGGTAGCGGTTCGACACGTAGCTCATGGCCGCGAAGCCGAGGCTCAGCTGCGCCTCGCGCGACACGATCGTGCCGCCCGCGGTCTTGAGCACCGCGCCCGCTCCGCCGACCAGGCTCTGGCGCGCGGGCGTGACGAGCAGGCTGGTGATGCCCTCGCGCAGACAGTCGGCGACCTCGGGCCGCGCCGGGTCGAGCGCCCAGGCGATGCGCGCCTCGGGCAGCATGGTGCGCGTCGTGTCGCGCAACTCGGCGCGCGGCGTGCCGGCGTAGGCGTGCAGCGCGACGAGCCCGCTGCTGATCCAGCCGGTGTGGCGCAGCACGGCGCTGTCCTCGGGGGCCTCGCCGCCCGAGCGCACCGAGCTGATCTTGCCGTCCTCGATGACCACCCAGGCGTCTTCGAGCACCTTGCCGTCCGCCAGGCGCGCCTTGTCGGCGTGGATGGCGAGCGGGCGCTCCGGCGCGGCGGCCAGGAGACCGCTTGCGATCAGGATCGTGAACATCACTTGGTCTCCGGGGTCAGCACCACGCGTCCGGCCGAAATCACGTACTTCACGCGGCCGGCGTTGGTCAGCGGCTCGCCTTCGAGCAACAGGAGCTCGGCCGACTTGCCGCGTTCGACCGTGCCGATGCTGCGCTCGACGTCCAGCGCGCGCGCCGCGCCGACGGTCAGCGCGGCGAAAGCCGCTTCGCGCGTCCAGCCGTTGCCGACCGCGATCTGCGCCAGGAGGGGCAGGTCGCGGCTGGCCGCCGCCGAGCCACCGCCCGAGCCGATCAAGACCTCGACACCCGCCTTCGCCAGCCGTGCGGCGAGCGTCAGGTCCGCGCCGTCGAGCTCGTCGACCGCGCCCTCGCCGACCAGCGCGGGCATCACGATCACGGGCACGCCGCGCTCGACCAGCGTGGCGGAGCAGTTCATCGCCTCGCTGCCGCCGGCGACCAAGAGTCGCAGGCGGTCGTGCTTGGCCGTCGCCGCGAGCAGCCCGCGCAGTTCGGCCGTCCGGTGCACCTGCACCACCAAGGGCAGCTCGCCGTTGGCGACGCGACCGAGCACCTCGTTGTCCTCGTCGTAGCGCGGCGGCTGCGGGCGCTTGTCTTCCTTGTACTTCTTCTCCTCGAACTTCTTGCCCTTCTCCTTGGCGTCCTTCTCTTCCTTCTCGCGGTCCTTCTTGGCCTTCTTGAACTCCTTGTCGAGCTCGGTCTCCTTCTCGGTGATCTTCTTCTGCCACTCGGCGAGCTCGTGCTTGTGCTCGATCTTGGACTGCAGGTAGCTGCGTCCGCCCTCGATGGCGGTGACCACGCGGTCGATGTCGCCGACGCGGTCGAAGAGGTCCATGCCGCGCGCGGAGCTCTCGCGCTGCACCAGCTGGCCGTCGACGAAGTCGAAGGACGGGCCTTGGTTGGGCGCGTTGGCGGACAGGCCGACGCTCATCGCCAGGGCGCTCTCGGCGGCCAGGATCGCTTCGGCCGGCGAGAGGCCGGGGGCGACGCGCAGCACGGCACCCAGGCCGCTGACGCGCGCGGACGCGCCGGCCTGCACGCGCACGCAGGTGACGCCGGCGCGCAGGGTCTCGAGGCGCAGTTCCTTGTTGCCGTAGGTGTCGACGCCGTCGGCGGCGCGTGTGCCGGCGGTGGTCGCCGAGTCGACACGCGCGTCCGCGGCGAGTCCCAGCGCACCCCATGGATCTAGGTAGGCGGCGCACACGTACGGCGCCGCCAGCTCGCGCGCGCCCTCGGGGACGGCGAGGTCCTTGCCGACCGCGGCGATGCGCCCGTCGCGGACCACGACCTGGGCGCCTTCGAGCTCGACACCGGGTCGCACGATCAGCCGCTCGGCGCGCACGAACAGCACCTCGGTCGCGGGCTGCTCCCCACCGGGCCGGGCCTTGGCCGGGGAGGCGGCCGTCGCACAAGCGGACGACAAGATCGAAGCAGACAGGCCGAGCACGAGCCCGGGCAGGGACGGGGTCATTCCTTCGCTCCTTCTTCGCGATGCAGCACCGGGAGGGGGTCCGGGCGCGCGAGTCCGTGGCCGACGTCAGGGGTGGGGCCGCGAACCGGCGGCGCATCCTATGCGAAGGCGGGCGCGAGTGAACAGGCGCCATGTGCACAAACACATGGCCTCAGGTCACTTACGGTCGGCTTACCGGCCTCGCGCCGGCGCCCGCCGCAAGGCGGAGAACGGGGGTCCCGGAACTTCCTTCCCCCTTGCCAGGACCGGGGTTGTACGCGCCGGCCGCGTTCGGTCCTCCGTCCTCGTCCGGCTCGCTACTCTCATGCCCGAGACCAAGCGTCGTGGTCTGCACCCGCTGCTGTTGGAACGCAGCTATTGGCGCAATCGACTGCAGGTCTTGAAGTTGGCGCGTCCCTCGGTGCTGCTGATCCCGCGCCCCGAGCTGTCGAGCCCGGTGGTCGAAGTCGACGAATTCCGCATCCGCGCCCACGACGGTGTGCGCCTCTTCGGTCTGCGGGCCCAGAGCCGCCTGGGCGAGACGCGCCGCCCGGCCCGCATCCGGATCGTCGGACCCTGTGATGTGCCCGAGATCGACCGCAGCCAGATCGCAGCCGGCGAGACCGAGTTCGTCTACCAGGAACCCGCTGGGCGCCGCCTCGAGGATCGCGTGCTCGACGTGCTGCGCATCTGCCAGGTGGCGACCCAGTCGGAACAGGTGCCGCACGACGCCGTGCGGCTGGTCAGCCACGATCAGACACCCGACGAGTTCCTGATCGCCTCGCACCTCCTGATGGAGGAAGTCAGCGGTCCCCTGCCCGAGCTCTCCGGAGACGAGGGACCCGACCTGCGGCTGGTGTGAGGCGGGCGACAGCGGGAAACGCGGCGGCCTGGGCCGCCTTGTTCGTTTCAAGGGGAGCTCATCCTCGGCTCAACGTGCAGGTCAGTAGCTGGAACTACCCTGCCCGCCGCGCACGATCGCGACCGAGGCCGAAGCACCCAGTCGCGTCGCGCCGGCAGCGATGAAGGCCGCGGCGTCCTTCTGATCGCGCACGCCGCCCGAGGCCTTGACCCCCATCGTCGGCCCGACCGTGCGGCGCATCAGGGCCACGTCGGCGACCGTCGCGCCGCCCTTGCTGAAGCCGGTCGAGGTCTTCACGAAGTCGGCGCCGGCCGCCTGGGCCAGCTGGCAGGCGCGCACCTTCTCGGGATCGCTGAGCAGCGCCGTCTCGAGGATCACCTTGAGCCGCGCTCCGAGCCCGTGGCAGGTGTTGGCGACCAGCTCGATGTCCTTCTGGGCGAAGGCGTGGTCGCCGGACTTCAGCGCGCCGACGTTGAGCACCATGTCGATCTCGCTGGCCCCGTCCTCGATCGCGCGCCGCGCCTCGAAGGCCTTGACCTCGGGCGCCACGGCGCCCAGCGGGAAGCCGACCACAGCGCACACGATCACGCCCGAGCCGGCCAGGATCTCGGCGCAGCGCCGCACCCAGGTGCCGTTGACGCACACCGAGGCGAACTTGTGCTGCAGCGCCTCGGCGCACAGCTTGTCGACGTCCGCCGCGCTGGCCTCGGGCTTGAGCAGCGTGTGGTCGATGTAGCTCGCCAGCCCGCCGACGGTCGAGAGCTCGGGGCCCGCGACGCCGATGCGACAGGCGCCGGCGGTCAAGACCTCGCCGACGCGCTCGGGACACAGCTCGACGCACACCGAGGTGCAGCCCCACTGGCCGTACTGGCCGACGGACGAGAGCCCGTTCTCGAGGATCTGGTGCGCGATCTCGGCCAGGATCTCCTCGAGTTTCTGGGCATCGAACGGTTCTTCGGCGACCGGGTGCTTCATCGGGGGCGGCGAGCTGGGGATTCGGGAGCACGCGCGTAGCGCTGCTCGTAGGCGTGGAGCTTGTCGACGCGCGCGGCGTGGCGCGCCGCGCCGTACGGCGTGGTCAGGAAGGCCTCGAGCACGGCGCGCGCGTCCTTGGGCTCGAGGAGGCGTGCGCCGAGGCCCAGTACATTCGCAAAGTTGTGCTCACGCGCATTGCGCGCGCTGGCGACGTTCCAGCAGTTGGCGGCGCGGATGCCGGGCACCTTGTTGGCGGTCATCGTCGAGCCGATGCCCGCCCCGTCGATCACCACCGCCAGGTCGGCACGCCCGCGCGCCACGGCCTCGGCCGCGGCGTGCGCGAAATCGGGGTAGTCGACGGCGTTCTCGTCGTGCGTGCCTAGGTCGAGCACCACTTCGCCGCGCTCGCGCAGCCAGGCGCACAGCGCGGTCTTGAGCGCGAAGCCGCCGTGGTCGGAGGCGACCGCGATCCGGCGCCGTCCGTCCTCGCGCCGCGCCTCGGCGGGCGAGAGCGGGCCTTCGACCAACGCGATCTGTCGCCGCCAGGCTTCCTCGCGCGCCAGCGCCGTGACGCGCGCCCCGCGCGCCAGCGAGAGCCGGCCGCCGTCCGGGACCGAGGCCAGGCTCTCGACCGTCACCAGCTCGGCCGGCGGTTCCTTGGAGCGCGCTTCGAGCTCGTGTTCCGGCCGCAGCGGCTCGCCGACGGGTGCGATGTGCACGTGGACGCCCGCGGTGCGCTCGCTGGCTGCGCTGGGCGCGTGCGCGACCGGATGCTCGCGCCGCCCGCGCTCGGAGAGCACGCGGCCGACGACGCGGCGCGCCAGCGCACGCAGATCGGGTTCCTGGGCCATCACCGTCCCCTCGCGGGGCGTGAGACTCTCCCACCCTGCGCGGAAACGGTCAAGGCGCGCTCAGGGAACCGCCGACTGGACGCGATCAAGGATCGACCGCGCGCGCGGCGCGCACGCCCAGGGTGGCCTCTCGCGCGCGGCTCGGGCGCGGCTGGCGCGCGGCGCAGCGCAGATCGCGCGGCTCGGAGGCGAAGTGGCCGCCGCGCGTGGCGCGCAAGCCGGCCTCGGGCGCGAAGCGCAACCCGTCCGGCGCACGCCGCGGGCCGTCGAGGCGCGGCGCGTAGGCGTCGAGCGTCCACTCGGCGACGTTGCCGGCGAGGTGGTGGAAGCCCCAGCTGTCGGCCTCCAGGCTGTCGACCGCCACCGGACCGGGCAGGTCGCCGGCGTGCAGCGCGCGGCCGTCGCTGGCCCAACCGGCGTTGACGCGGCCGAAGAGCTCGTTCACCTCGGCGCCGAAGGCGAAGCGCGCGCTGCTGCCGGCGCGCGCGGCGTGCTCCCACTGCGCCTCGCTCGGCAAGAGCAGCGCAGCGCGCTCGAGCAGCGCGCGCGCCTCGTCCCAGGCGAGCGTGTCGCAGGGTTCGAGCGCGCGCTCGCCCGACGGCTCACGCGCGAGGCGCGCCGCCTGCGCGCGCGTCAGCTCGTGCTTGGCGAGGAAGTACGGCGCCAGCGCGCAGCGCACGCGCGGTGTCTCGTCGAGTTCCGCCAGGAGGTCGGCCTGCGCGCGCTCGGGGCCCTCGGCCTCGCCCGGCGCGATCGAGCCCAACCAGGTCTCGCCGCCGGGCACGAGCACCAGCACGATGCCGCTGGCAGCGCTGAGCACCAGGTCGCCGTCGGCGTCGCGCTCCGGCGGCGTGCCGCTGGCGAGGTGAGCGAACTCCGCCAGGCCGCTGTGCCGGTCGAGCCCGAGCGGCACCAGGCCGAGCTGCGGCGCGAGCTCGAGCCCGCCGTAGCGCGGCGAGATGCGCACCTCCTCGCCGGCCACGCGCCAGCGCTGCGCCTGCGACTCCAGGCTGCGCGCGCGCAGCGTGCGCGCGAACTCGAGCCGCTCGCGCACGTCGGCGAACAGGCTGGCGCGCGGCTCGTCGCGCTCCCAGCGCTGCAGCTCGAGCACCAGCGCCGCCAGCGTGTCGTGCACCCATTGATCGGCGGGGTCGTCGAACTCGAAGCCCGTGCCCTGTCCGCTGCGCACGGCACGCCCGCGCAAGCGCTCGAGCGCCGCTTCGTGCCGCGCGCGGTTGGCGCGCAGCTCGAGCGCCTCCTCGATCCAGCGCGCGAGTTCCGGCTCGCGCGCCGGCACGGCCGGCCAGAGCTCCGCGGCGCGCAGCTCGAGCTCCTCGAGCCGCCGCGCATCGGCCAGGCGCGTGATCTCGCGCTCGGCGCGCGCGCGCGTCCAGAGCACGGCCGACAGGCCGCCCAACGTCCCGAGCAGGGCCAGCGCGCCGAACAGCGCGACGCGCCGGTTGCGCCCGAACCACTTCCTGAGTTCGACCCAGGCGCCGCGCGCGTGCGCGCGCACCACGCGCCCCTCGAGGAAGGCGCGCAGGTCGGCGGCCAGCTCGCCGGCGTCGCGGTAGCGCTGGCCCGGCTCGCTGGCCATCGCGCGGGCGACGATCGCCGCCAGCTCTTCGGGCAGGTCCGGAGCGAGCTGCTCCAGCGGCTGCACGCGCCCGCGCCGTGCCGCGGCGAGCAGCGCCTCGTCCTCCGCGCCGGCGTGCGGGCGCGCGCCGCCCAGCGCGTGGTAGAGCACGGCCCCCAGCGCGAACACGTCCGCGCGCGGACCGACGCGCGCCAGCTCGCCGCGCGCCTGCTCGGGCGCCATGTACGGCGGCGTGCCGAGCACCGCGCCGTGCGCCGTGGCCCCGGGTGCCAGCGCGGCGTCGGCCAGCGCGCGCGCCGCTGCGCCGGGGGTCGCGGACGCTGCGGCCTGGTCCGCCTGCGCGGGCTCGGCCTCCCCGGCCAGCGCCGCGAGTCCCCAGTCGGTCAGGTACACCTCGCCGTAGGGCCCGATCAGCACGTTGGCCGGCTTGACGTCGCGGTGCACGATGCCGCGCGCGTGGGCGTACGCCAGCGCTTCGCCGACGCGCATCGCCAGCTCGACGAAGCGCGCGCGCGTCCAGTCCGGCGGCCGCTCCTCGAGGAGTCGCTCCAGCGTGCGCCCGCGCACCAGCGGCATGGTGAAGTACAGGCGTCCTTCGGCGTCGAGCCCGAGGTCGTGCACCGGCAGGATGCTCGGATGCTCCAGGCGCGCGACGATGCGCACCTCGCGCACGAAGCGCGCGCGCGCACGCGGCCGCTCGTCGAGCACGGTCTTGAGCGCCAGCTCGCGCCCTAGGTCGTGGTCGCGCACGCGCGTGACGAGCCCCATGCCGCCGCGCCCGAGCACCTCCAGCGTCTCGTAGCGTTCGCGCTGCCGCTGGGGCGACACGAGCCGCGCGCACAGCCGCTCCAATCCCGGCCCCGCGAGCTCCTGCTGCGCCGCGCGCCATTCCGCCGCACGCTGCGCGCTGTCGCCGAGCTGGGCGAAGGCGCCTTCGGCGCGCCGCCAGCCGTCGTGGAGGACCGCCAGAGCGGCATCGCCGCGGACCTCGAGCTCCCAATCGACGACTTCGCCGCGCTCCAGGCGCGCGAGGAGCGCGGCGAAGCGGGCCTGCGGGTCCGGCTCTCGGGATACAGCGTCCATCGCTGGCGAGAGTCTACGCGCCGACCTGCAGCTTGCCGCTCGGCGCCTGGCACGTTCGAATCGTGGCGGGACTCCCGACATGAGCAACGCACCCACGGATCTCGACGCGCTCGTCGCGCGTCACCTGGAGACCCTGCGCAACTACGTGCGCCTCAGTGCCGGGCCAGCGCTGCGCCGGCGCGAGACGGTCGACGATCTCGTGCAGTCGACGCTGCGCGAGGTGCTCGAAGCGCGCGACGGGTTGCACTTCGAGAACGACGCGGCCTTCCGCAGTTTCCTCTACACCGTTGCGGCGCACAAGATCATCAGCAAGTCGCGCCATCACCAGGCCGAGAAGCGCGCGGCCGAACGCGAGGAGCAGCGCTCGGGTTCGGCTTGGGACCCGCCGCAACCGGGCGCGAGCCGTCCGTCGCGATCGCCGAGCCGCCACGCCGAGCGGGCCGACGACCTCGAGCGGCTGGCGCGCGCCTTCGACGCGCTGCCGGAAGCGGACCGCCAACTGCTGGCCATGCGCAAGGTGTTCGACCTGACGACGCGTGACATCGCGAGCCAGCTCGGCCTGCCCGAGTCGACGGTGCGCTGGCGCTTGGCGCAGATCCTGGCCGAGGTCGCGGCGCGCATGGGCGCCTGAAGACGCGCCGCGCGGTGTGAGCGCAGCGCCGTCCGCGCTGCGCAGGGCTTTCCGAGGAAAACTCGGAGCGCGTGGAAAGGCCTTGTTTTCCCGTTTCTTTTGCCCGTCGCACCTCTAGGCGACGGACGCCGCGCCAGGCATCGTCTGCGGCACGCGGCCGCAACGGCCGTGTCGACTCGGACCTCCAGAGGGTCTCTCCCGCCATGCTGCTGCTCGTCCCCTGCCTGCTCCAGGAACCCAACGTGGCTCCCGCAGAGACCGTTGTCACCGCGCCGCGCTCGCAACCCACGCTGACGACGCCGGCAGCGGACGTGGTCGTCGTCACCGCGCAGGAGCTGCGCGCCACCGGCGAGCGCTCTTTGCCACGGGCCATCGCGCGCGCTGCCGGCACGGCCGTGTGGATGCAGGAGACCAACACCGGCGGCGGTTCGCCGATCCTGCGCGGCCTTGTCGGCCCGCACGTCTTGATCGTGGTCGACGGTGTACGCCTCAACGACTCGACGACGCGCCTGGGGCCCAACCAGTCGCTCAACACGATCGACATCGAGATCGTCGAGCGAGTCGAGATCATCCAGGGCCCGAGTGCTGTGCTGTACGGATCGGACGCCGTCGGCGGCACGCTCTTGATCTGGACCAAGCGCCGTGCGCCAGGCTCGGCCGCGCGCACCGGCAACCTCGGCGCGGTCGATCTCGCTCTCTCGGGCCAGTACGAGAGCGCCTCGGACGGCGGCCGCGCTGCAGTGGACACGTCGTGGGCGGGGGAGAGCGACGGTCTGCGCGTGATCGGCTCGGTGTTCGAGCACGACGATCTGCGTTCGGGGGGCGGCGAGGTCGACTTCACGGGCTATCACGCCACTGGTTTCTTCACGAGCTGGGATCACGCGCTCAGCGACGAGCAGAGCCTGCGCGCGATCCTGCGCATCCACCGCGACTTCGACGTGCCGCGCACGGACCGGCTCCTGACCGGCTACGGCCAGGTCGCGCCTTCGAACGCGGAGTTCGATTTCGCGCTGCAGGACAACACGGCCTACACGCTGGTCTTCGACGACCACTCGGCCGGCGCGCTCTCCGATCGCATGCAGGCGCGTATGTTCCTGCGCAATTACGACGAGCAACGCCGGGTGCGCAACACGGGCTCGACCGCGCGGCGCGTGGAGCACGACGAGATCACGGGCTACGGCTTCGGCCTCGATTTCCAGAAGCGCCTGGGCGAGGACCACCACCTGACCTACGGTGTCGACTTCGAGCGCGACGACGTCGATTCCGAACGCAGCGACACGAACATCGTCACCAGCGTCGTGACCCCGCGCCCGGGCACGTTCGCGCCGAATTCCCACTACTCCAGCGCGGGCGTCTTCCTGCAGGACGAGATCACCTCTTTTGCACCAGTGGCCCTGACCGCCGGCCTGCGCTACTCGCGCTTCGACTTCAGCTTCAACGAGTTCACCGCCACCCCGGCCGGCGGCCCGGAGCAGAGCGGCGGCTTCGACGCCTGGACCGCCAGCCTGCAGGCCTCGCACGAGCTCAGCGAGGGTCTGCGTCTGACGGCCACTGTCGCGCAGGGCTTTCGCGCACCCAAGCTCGACGACCTGGCGAAGAACTCGACGATCTTCGGGGGCACCGAGCTCGCCAACCCCGACCTCGATCCCGAGGAGAGCTTGTCCGGTTCGCTGGCGCTCGACATCGAGCAGGGACCTTGGCGCGCGGGAGTCAGCGCGTACCACGCGACGTTGTCCGACTTCATCGGGCGCGTCTTGACGGACCTCGGCGACCCGGGCACCACCGGCGACGAGACCTATCTGCGCGAGAACGTGGGCACGGTCGAGTTCGTGGGCGTCAACCTCGGTGTGCGGCGCCAGCTGGGCGACGAGAGCTCGCCCTGGAACGCCGGTGTGGGTGCGTCATGGACGAAGGGCCGCCAGTACGACGACACGGTCAACCCCGCGACGGGCACGGCCGACTTCAACGACGTGCCGGCGCGGCGCATCCCGCCGCTGTTCGGCTACGCGGCGCTCGGCTACGAGGCGAGCACGCTCGAGCACACCATCGCCTGGGGCGAACTGAGGCTCACCGCCGCCGACGACCAGGGCGAGTTGCACCCCGAGGACCTGAGCGATCCGCGCATCAACCCCGACGGCACGGCCGGCTGGGCGACGCTGGACTTCGATCTCGGCGGGCCGCTCGGCGGCGCGGGCTCGTCCTCGGGCTGGAACCTGGGCTTCCACAACATCTTCGACCGCGAGTACCGCGTGCACGGCTCCGGTTTCGACTCGCCCGGTTTCAATGTGATCGTGGGCCTGCACTGGGCGTTCTGACCGGAAGCCCTCACAATCAGTTGTCGATGCCCAGGCCGATCGAACAGCGCGTTCCGCGCGCAGGCCGCACACGCGGCCGCGCCAGCGCCTGGTTGCTCGCGCTGGCCTTGCATGCGGTGCTGATCGGCGTCTCGGCCGCGATCGCCTGGGGTCCGGATGTCCTGGCGCGCGCTCGCGACGAGACAACAGATGTCGTCCACCTCGAGTTGCGTCCCGCGCGACGCGCGGAGACGGCGGTGCTCGCCCAGACCCAGGCACTGGACACGCGGCCCGATCCGCATGCCGTGCCGCCTGATCCCGAGCCGACCCTGCCCGTCGCGCCCGAGTTCGCGTTCGAGCAGGCGGAAATCGAACCGTCCGCATCCGAGGAGGAGGCCGGTGCCGCGGTCCTGGCGGTGTTGCCGTACGCCGCGCGGCCGGTGCGAGGTCCCGGGCGGTCGAAGACGGGCGAGCGCGCGGCAGAGGACCCGGCTGTTGCAGGGGTGGCCGGCGCAGCGCCCGCTGGGGGTTCCGACATGCTCACCGGCGGAGGCGCGAGAACAAGCGGGTCAGCACAGGCCACGCCCGTCCAGCCGCCGCGCAAGCTGAGCGGCGAGAAGCCGGCGTATCCCTACGCGGCACGCCTGCGTGACGAGACCGGCCGCGTCTCGTGCCGCATCCACGTCGACGACCAGGGTCGTGTGTTGCGCGTCGAGCTCGTGACGAGCAGTGGCTCGGAGCGGCTCGACGCTGCCGCGTTGCGCGCACTCGAGCGTTGGACCTTCGCGCCCGCGACCTGCGCCGGGCGCGCCGTCGCGGGCAGCGTCGAGCACACGGTCCACTTCGTGCTCGAACCCCGCTGAAAAAAAGGCGTCCCGCGGTGGAGGCGGGACGCCACGCCATGGGGCGGAGATCGAAGTGTGCTCTCAGGTCTGCAGGCGGCGCGACAGGTCGTCCCAGTCGATCAGCGCGATGTGGCGGCGATCGATGGCGCCCAGGCGGCGGAACTTGCGCCGTTCCTCGGGTGTGCTGACCTCGGTCTCGGCGCCGCGCGGCAGGCTCTTGGGCCGCGTGGGCGAGCTGCGCACGGGCAGCGAGTTCGGCAGGTCGGCCGCCATGCGCGTCAGGTCGGGCGGCAGGTCCTTGGGCAGTTCCTCGCGGCGCTCGAGCGCGGCGCGCGCGCGCAGGCACACGTCGAGCGTGCTCTGCAGGTTGGTCCGGATGCGCGCCAGGCGCTCGACGTCGGCCGCGGGTCCGTCGAGGCTCTTCTTGACCTTGGCGGTCGCGACCTCGAGCACGGCGATCAGGCAGTTGAGCTTGCGCATCAGGCGCTCGCGGTACTCCGGGGATTCCAGGTTGGCCTCGGAGAAGGGCCCGTCGCTCGATTCTTGGCTGCTCATGGAGTTGCTGTCCCGGCGCCGCGCCCGCGTCGCACAGATTCAGCCTACCCGCGATCCGGAAACCCGGCAGGGCGTGCGGCGCGCCAATCTGGGCGCGGGCCACGCGTGGGCGGCGCGCGCCGCAGTGGGGCGCGCGCGCTCGCGCCGCAGCGCGCAGCGCGCGCGGGACCGGAAAAAGTTTCCGGCCTCAGTGCAAGGCCGAGCGCAGGATCGCGAGCAGTTCGCGCTCGCCGACCTTGCCCGCCAGCACGTACTCCGAACCGGCGTGCGTGCAGTGCGCGATGGTCCAGGAGCCTGCGCGCGAGACGCGCACCGTCGGCACGCCCGCCAGCGGATCGATCCCGGCCGGTGCGCTGCTCGTGGCCGACAGGTGTCCGACGCGGCCGCTGTGCAGGAAGAAGAGCGGCTCGATGCCGTCGTGGTACACGAGACGCGCCCACACGCGGCCGCCGGCGTCGATGCGCTCCTGCTGCACGAGGTCGTAGCCCGAGACCAGCGTCGGCCGGCGCAGCGGGAAGCCGAGCAGCGCGTGGTTGTCCGTGTTGGGCACCAGCGCCGTCGCCGGCAGGTCCGTGTGGTAGCCGCTTCCGGCCGCGGGCGCGGCGTACAGGATGCGGTCGAAGGTCATGCTGGCCGCGAGCCGGCCCTGGCGGTCGTACTCCTCGACCGCGAGCACGAGGCTGGTCGCGTTGTCGACGCTGACCAGGTAGGTGCGGTCCTGCAGCGCCAGCTTCTGGAAGCTGTACTGCGCGCACACGCGCCCGGCGACGGTCTTGACCTGGCCGGTGCCGTGGACCGTGTAGGACTGCAGCATGCGCGTGACGTCGCGGATGCGGAAGTCGCGGAAGCGGAAGGCGAAGCCCTCGCGGCTCTTCTGCAACAGGCCGAAGACGTCCTCCTCGCTGGGGTGCACGACCGGCACGACCAGGTCGTGCAGGTCGATCGCGAAGCGGCCCGCGCCGTCGCTGAGCACGTCCTCGGAGTAGGAGAGCGCCTGCGTCCCGCTCTTGCCGCCGCCGACGCGGTACCACAGGGTGCGGCGGCCCGAGTAGGCCACGCCCTCGTGCGCCGCGGCGATCGCGTTCAGGATCGAAGCCGGAGGCGGCGGGAGCTGGACGATCTGCTGCGGGGCGCTCGTCGCGCCGCCGCTGGAGCCGCCGCCGCAAGCCGTGAGCAGCAGCGCGCACGACCCGAGCGCGGCGCAAGCCAGGCGCATGCCGGTCGCGAGCCTCATCGCGGCTCTCCTGCCGGCGGCTGCGGCTCGGCCGCGCGCGCCAGCGTTTCGTACTCGGTGATCCCGCCGCTCAGGCCGCCGAGCAGGAGCGCGGCCATCGGCCCGAGCTCGGCCGGCGAATCGACGTACTCGACGTGCAGCGCCAGCTCGGGCTCGCCCGTCGGCGGCGCGAACGAGCCGCGCACGACCAGCCAGGCGCCGCCGAACAGCGCGGCGATCCCGGCCGCCATCAGGGCCAGACGGCGCGCCGGCTGGGGCGCCAGGCGGAGCAGCGGGGCGGGAGCCGTGGAACGGGTCACCGGGCGGGCGAGCTCGGCCGCGACCCGCGCGTCGAGCTCGGCGGGGACCGCCAGGCGCTCGAGGCGCATGGCGAAGCGGCGCTGGAGCTGCCCTTGCGGATCGCGCAGGTCGGCGTCGATGCGCGCCTCCAGCTCGGCCGGCGACGCGCGCCGCGGGTCGTGCTCGCCGAGGTGCGTGAACTCGAACTCCTCGGGCATCTCGAGCCGGCCGATGGCTTCCAGCGCGGCGACGGCGCGGTCCTGGAGATAGCCCTCGTGGCAGGCCGCGACCACGCGGCCCGGGAGCTCGGCCGGCGGGACGAGGCGCTCGAGCTCGCCGAAGCCGCGCAACAGCCCCGCCGCGCGCCGCGCGTACCCGGCGCACTCGGCGCAGCCGGCGAGGTGCGTCGCGACATCGACCTCGTGCGCAGCCGTCACGACGGCGCGCTCGATCAGTCGATCTCGGATCTCCTGGCAGCTGTACAACATCTCGTTGGGGGGCCTGCGCTCTCGATCAGCGCAGGTAGTATCGGTCGAGCACGGGCGTCAGCTCGCGATCGAGCGCCGCATGCGCGCGGGACAAGCGCGACTTGACGGTGCCGATCGAGATCTGGAGCGTCTCCGCGATCTCTTCGTAGGAAAGGCTCTCGATGTAGCGCAGCACGGTGATGGCACGCATCTTCGGGCTGAGCTGGTCGATGGCATGCTGGATCTGGCCCTGCAGTTCGTGGCGCGCGGCCGCGGCCGGCGGCGACTCGACCGCATCGTCGCGGATCTCGAGCCGCGGGCCGTCGGAGCGCGCGCCGTCGGTCGCTGCATCGAGTGAAGCGACCCAGCGCGAACCCGCGCGGCGCTTGATGTCGATGCTGGCGTTGACGGCGATGCGGTACACCCAGCTGGAGAACTTGGACTCGAAGCGGAACTCGCCGATCTTGCGGAACAGGATCCCGAAGGTCTCCTGCGAGGCGTCCAGGGCGTCGGTCGCATTGCCGGTGATGCGATAGCAGACGTTGTACACGCGGTCCTTGTACTGCTCGTACAAGTCCCGGAACGGTCCCTCGAGACCGGTGGCGTCTTGGGCCTGGCAGGCTTCGACGAGCTGACGATCGGGATCCGGCTTCATGGCGGCGGGAAAGCCACCCGTCGGACGAGTTTCCGCGGGCGCAGGTTCCCGCGCAATGCGGAATCGATCTGGAGCCGCTGGAACCTGCCCTTCCGTAAGGGGCGCGTCGCCGCAAATCGGTCCGGAGTGCAGCTTCTGCTGCCCCAAAGGGAGGGGTTCCGCCGCGAAATCCCCGGGGGAAATCCGCTGGGACTCCCCGCGGGCCCGCGACCCCCTCTGGGTCAGCCGCTGTGGCACATCCCCGGCCTGGTCAGCGGACCGACCGGTCTGGTGCGCCACGGCCGGCGCGGGCTGCGGACCATCGCCATCTCCGTGTGCCGCGTCGTGCAGGCCCCCGGACATGGCGGCCTGCTCAGCCACCCATCAGTCCGAGTGGGTCGATCTCGGCGTAGGTCGAACCTACCGAGGTGGAGCAGCTCGGCGGACAGATCGCATCCCAGTTGTCGACGCATTCCGACTGCGTCACTTCGTAGGTCACGGCCGCGCCGAGCGCGCCGACCGGCGAGGAGTGCTGGTAGCAGATCATGCCCGGCGACCAGGGGATCGCCGAGTCTCCGACGACCTGCAGCGGCTGGTAGAGCGTTCCACCGGGCGCGGGGGGCGTCGAGCCGCCACCGCCGCTGCCGCCGGCGCCGCCGCCCGAGCTCGACTCCGTGAAGCCCATGGTGTCGTCACCCGAGCCGTCCGGCATGTCGGGCATCGGCATGCAGTAGACGATGCGGCCGTCGACGCGCCGCAGGCGGGCGACCGTCGCCGAAGCGATGCGCCCCGAGCCCGACGTGCCGACCGTCGCGTAGAGGTTGAGGTCGCCGACCAACGGCACCAGCGACGGGCTCAGCGGCAGGTCGATCATCACCACCGTGGCGGTGCCCAGCTGCGCCGGCAGGATCTGGACGTCGGCCATCGCGCTGACCTGCGCGAAGGAGAACTCCGCGGCGCGGCGCGGCGTGACGATCCCGAGGCGCAGGTCCGAGCCGGTGAAGTCGAGCGTCGGGAGGTAGATGGCGAGCACGAGGTGCAGGCACTGCGACTCGCCGCGCATCGTCGACCCGAGCTTCATGCGCCCGAACTGGGGCAGGATGTTCGCGACCAGGGGCGACGACTTGCGCGCCAGCTCCTCGGAGTCGGAGTACCCGTCGTCGTCGGAGTCCGCGTCCTGCGGATCGGTCAGGAGGATCCGCTCTTGCAGGTCGGAGATCCCATCGCCGTCGTAGTCGTCCGACGTGTCGAGGTCCGAGGCCTGCGCCGTCCGCGGCCGGATCCGCTCGTCGATGACGAGCAACGAACCCGCCGCTGCGATCACAGCCAAACCGGGCACGAGCCCGAAGGCCCGCCCCAGGCCGCTAGAAGTGGAGAACTTCATCCGGATGGAGCCCAAGCGCGCACCGAGGGTGGGTCCGGACACCCGGTTTGCGGCCTTGAGAGTAAGTCCAACCTTCCGCGCTGGTCAAGGTAACCTGCTTTTCCGACGTTCCTCGGCGGACCTGCAGGCCAGGTCGACCCTCGCCAGGGGAGCCCTCGTGTCGGGAGTGAGGAGGGGTCCAGGGACTTGGAGGCCCCCCGTTGCTAGGATGTTCCGCGGTCACCGCGCGCCCGTAGCTCAGCTGGATAGAGCGGCAGCCTCCGGAGCTGCAGGTCGTGGGTTCGAATCCCGCCGGGCGTACCATAACTCGCGCAGTGGCATAGACTTGTGACGGCGCTCCGGATGCCGCGCGCGAAGTGAGACAGCGAGTGGCGAGTTGGTGCCGTGATCGAGGGCGGCCACCCTGGCAGGGAAATCGCCCAGGCCGCTACGAGGAGGGAGCGGGGGGCTGGGCGACAGGGCTCAGGCAGGGCGAGCCCGGTCGACCTGGCAGGACGCTTCTGGGATGCCAGCGAGTTCATTCAGAAGCGCGGCGGTGGGGAGTCGATGCACGGCAACGCGCAAGGTCGGGCGGCTCACAGGCACGCACGCGGGCCGATCAGAGACTCGGAGGCCTGCGTCAGGCCGCACTCAAGTCGATCTTGGGCTTGATCGGGAACTCGGCGAACAAGCCCACGCTCTTGGTCAGGTCGGAGCCTCTCATGACACACGGGTTGTCGCTGCGGGTGACTACGATGTGCGCGACCCGCCACAGCACAGGCGCACCCGTGGGCATGGCGACCTCCTTCTCGCGGACAGTCGCGAACGCGCACAGTCCGGCAGCCTCAAGTGCGCGGGCTGACTCAAGCAGCGACGCGCCGGCTTCCAGTCGGGCGCTGGGAGAGATGTCGCTCCAGATCATGTTCGCGTCTTCGATCCCGTCGAAGAACGCACCTATCGCGGCTCGCTGCTCCGCGGTCTCCGGTTCGTCGTGGGCAACGAGGCGCGCGTGACACCCAGCGATTTCCTGGAGCTGCAGGGCGGCATCCACTGCGGGCAGGAAGAGGAGTTCTTGCGTCCTCGGCGCCTCGGGCAGGAGGAGCTCCGAAGGGTCCGCTCCAAGCGCTTCCGCGAGAGTAGAGAGGCTTCTCGCGTCGAGGGCTTCACCGCGCTCTGCCCGCTGGATCGTGCGCAAGCCCACGCCCGACACCTCCGCCAGCTGTTCCTGTGTCCAGTGCCTGCCCTCGCGGAGTTCACGGAGGCGCGGTCCATTGGTCTTGATGCTCTTCATGACGTCGAATCTAGGCGGGAGTTCGAATGCTGCCACGTCAGCGACCCGCCACGAGCCCGCCAGCACCCCAACGCGAGCTCTCACCTAGACTTGTGTGGACATCGAGAGATCCGGCCATCACCGACTTCGCCTCGCCCAGCTCGTACCATCACGCACGACAGGAGGACCGGACCATGGGGATGCTCACGTACCTGACGATGGAGAACAGGATCAACGACCTCGCGGATCGGGTCGCTGTCGTCCACGAGCGGAGCCAGCTGCGGCTCATGGGCGACATCGCTGCGGTCAACGAGGAGGTCGCCAGCCTGCAACAGGACGTCGAGAAGCTCGCGCTCTTCACGCGGTCGCCCACAACCCTCCTCGTGGACAAGGGTGTGATCACTCACGCCGAGCTCGCAGATCGCGTCGTCGAGATCGACCACGAGGACGGGCTTGAGGATGGGCGGTGTGGAGCGGGTCCGGGCGAGAACCCGTCCTGACAGGAACCTCGTATCGGCCGCGTGGCGCCCAAGATAGGCACACCGACCGCGCGAACAACCAGATCCGACCGGCGGCCGAACACGATGCTCGCGAAGCGGCCTATCTGCGCAAGCGCTAGAGACGCGAAATCCGCCCCACTCTCGTTGACCCGCGCCCAGCCCACGCAGCGGGCGGCGGTCGTCAGGCGGTGGGTCGACCACAAGCCGGCACCGCTGCCCCCAAGCGAGATCCCTGCGAGTCGTTAGCGTCGGTTGATGGGCGGGTCGAAGAACTGAACCAATGAGGCCGAGGAGGACCGGACGCCCGCGGCGTCGTCAGACTCCGCGTAGAGTTGAAATGCAACTACGTCCGGGTCGCCGTGCAGACTCTGGTAGTTCAGGGGAGCGATAACGCGCCCCCTTGTGTCCACCAACCGCACGGGCATGAGAAACTCTGTCACGGCACCATCCCGGCGATATCGGTTTAGGGCGCAGGAGTAGTTCCAGTCGTACATGACGACTCCATCGCGGTACTCCCTCCGCAGGTCCGGGCGGCCATCGCCAGTGTTGTCTGTCACAACCGCGTCGACTCTACCATCGCCATTCTCATCAGTATGCAGCTGCCGAACACGCCCGTCGATGCAGACCACGCGACACGTCTTCTCTGCTACCTGCAGCACTGCGTAGGACATCAACTGGCCCGTCGCCGCCCACTTGGCCTCCCACGACGGCCGTACCGCGGTCGTGGTACGCGCACCTTCAAACACTGCGTAATCGTCTGCAGTCGGACCGACCGTGCGGGATGGCTGCACACCGCTCGGGGACAAGACTAGGCCACGCGAAATCGCCATCGGGACGCGGAACAAGAACTGCACTTCCTTGAACTCAACGGGTGTGACCGCCACAGCAATGCTAGTCTCATATTCAAGCGGGTCTTTTTGATACGGCCCGAACTTGCCGTCAAAGCCAAGGCCCTGAGCGCATCGTAGATGGTGCACAAGGAATCCTTCGTCGTCGACCCCAAGCGCATGAATGAAGTGTCGCGCAACAGGAATGCGCAGTTCGTCGACGGCCGGGAGTGGGTAGTATGCGGCGTCGGATGGAATCACTGGCATGGAGTGCTTGTAGATTGTGGAGCATCCATCGATGTCGATCACTGGATCGCCATCTGATCGCACCTGAACTGGACCTCGATAGGCGCACTCCACCGAATGGAGAACCAGCGGAGTTCGTGACAAGTTCCGGAACGCTAGCCTCACTGGAATAACAAGCTCGTCACTCCACAAGTCGGTTGCAATAGCAGATCCGGCGGGGACCAATTCGCCGCAGACTCGTATCGTCCCGTCTCGCCTCTCGTAGAACGAGATCTCAATGTCTGGCTGGACGAATTGAGCCTGGAATACCGCTTTCAAGCTAAACCAATCGCTCAGGTGGCCGGCAAGCGCCAATACGAGGAGTAGCGTTCCTCCAACCTTGACTCGACGATGTTTCCGAAGGTACTTGCGAACCTCCCATGAAGCGCGGCGAAGTGCCCTTGCGACTTGACGAAACTGGAACCGCGATTCGCTACCGACGTGCACCGGCGACGACTTCAGTCTGCGCCGCGGCCTGCGCTTCCGATTGCGTCGTCGCCTGTTCCCCATGGGCGGGCAGTGTGCGGTCAGTCCCAGTTCAGGACAAGGCGGTAATCCCCACAAGGATCCCGGGCACCGAGCACTGCCCGTACTGGTTGTCGCCCCACGCGACGATCTGGGATTGCCCGTGTGCGACGGTGACAGCAGTCACCGCGACGAGGGCTGCGAGCATGGCTTGGTTCATCCGACTCCTCCGATGCGGCGTGGCCGGGTGCCAGCGCCTGCGATCGGGGGTCATGCTACCCGCGACCCTGATCCGCCGCCGCGCCAGCTCAGGAGGCGCGCCCCTCAGGCCGCCGCCGGCATCCTAGACCGCGCCAGCGCCGGCGCTCGGACCAAAGAGCCGTGCAGCCCCCGCGCGGGCGCGGAAGAGGGATACCGGGATCAGAACAGGTCAGCGACGATGCCCCACCGCGCCCGCCCCGCGCGGAACTCTCCCGTGTTCCTCGCCCTCGACCCCACCCTCGCCCCGATCGCGGCCTCCCCCAAGCAGCGCGCCCACTGCCCGCTGTGCCGCGAGCCCGTTCTTTCCAAGTGCGGCGAGATCGTCGACTGGCACTGGGCCCACGTTGTCGGCGGGGACTGCGATCCCTGGTCGGAGCCCGAGACGCCCTGGCACCGTTGGTGGAAGGAACGCGCGCCGGTCGCCTGGCGGGAAGTCACCGTCGGCGAGCACCGCGCCGACATCCGCCGGCCCGACGACCGGGTGGTGATCGAGCTGCAGCACTCGCCGATCACGGCGGACGAGATCCGGACCCGCGAGGCCTTCTACGGGCACATGGTCTGGCTGCTCGACGGGCGCATGCTGGCGCATGGGATGCCGCAGCTCGGTGAGCCGACCCCGCGGCTCTGGCAGGTGCGGCCGGGCACGTGGCGGTGGCTCTGGCCACGGCGCGTGTTCCAGCAGGCGCGGAGGAAGGTGTTCATCGATCTCGGCACATCGGTCCTTGAATCAAAGGGATTCGAGGATGTGAGCAACCGGCGTCCAGGACGGAGCGGCCTCGCGAATGGGTTCTACGTGCACGGCGAAGTGACGACGCGCGAGGCGTTCCTGAAGCGGGCGCGGCTTCGTGCTGTCGAGGATGAGGAGCAGTCGCAGACTGTCGGCTTCATTGCCGAGTGGCGGTCGACACCGCGAGCCCGTAGGCCACGATCGGTGAGGGACCTGTACCGGCCGGTCCATGCAGCCAACCTGCACCGCCGCGAGTTTCGCAGCGAAGAACTGCTGCGGAGCTGGGCGGACCGCGCTCCGCGCGCGGACCTCTCGCTCTTGCGGTGGCGAGGGGACGGATCTGTCGTAGAAGTCGATGCGCGCCCGAAGAGCGCGGGCGACCAGCAGCCAGCGGAGTGATCGGCCCCCGCAACCAGCTGACGGGTGACCGCCGGATCGCCCACAGGCGGAACTCGGATGGGTCGGAGCCGGCCCTGAACGCCTACACCGCCGAGTACGTAGTCCCCATCGCTGCCCCGTCATCTTCACCTGCAAATCCTCGAGGGGCCTGCGCAAGGGGGGCACGTGGAGTGTGAGTGCGGGCGGGGCTCGACAGGGTCGCCTTGCCCCGAGCAACGGGGTGGACCTGAAGGGCGGGCCGGACCGAAGCTGCGTTTCCCCCCCGACGGGCTCCCCTGAATGTGGCTGGCCACGTGCGAAGGCGCCCTCAAGGGCCCTCGATGCGGTCGCCAACCTCCGTATCATCGCGCGCCTCGTGAGTCCCGACGCCACCGCCGCCTTCATTGCTCGCTGGAAGAGCGTCTCGGGTTCCGAGCGTGCCAACTACCAGCTCTTCATCACCGAGCTTTGCGATCTGTTGGAGGTCCCACCGCCGGAGCCCGCCAACGAGGACACGCGCGACAACGTATACGTCTTCGAACGCCGCGTGACCTTCGCGCACGGCGACGGCACGACGAGCAACGGCTTCATCGACTGCTACCGGCGCGGCGCGTTCGTACTCGAGGCGAAGAAGGTCCGCCAGGGTCCGGCGACGAAGGGCTTTG
>Ga0315912_10000389_pt1 | contig 86351 bp, 71 predicted proteins | sample VfabasoilMG_FD_204469 | JGI IMG/M metagenome (GOLD analysis project Ga0315912, IMG submission 204469) | Garden soil microbial communities collected in Santa Monica, California, United States - V. faba soil | ecosystem: Environmental > Terrestrial > Soil > Garden | place: USA: California... | reverse complement strand
TACGAACTCATCGCGATCAAGCGCCGCTTCATCGCCGACCACAACGCGATTGTTCTCGCTATCCAACTCTACGACGTAAACCGGTTTCGCGGTCGTCAGGCCAAGACCTTTGCGCTGGCCGATGGTGTAAAACTCTATCCCATCATGTTGGCCCAGCACGTGGCCGCGGGTGTCCACAATCTCGCCGCGATGCTTCTGCACCAAGTTCGCTTGCTGGAGAAAGCCGCCGTAGTTGTTGTCCGGCACGAAGCAGATTTCCATGCTCTCCTCTTTCTCGGCGGTCTTGAGATTGCAATGCCGCGCCACCTCGCGGGTGTCGCTCTTGGTCTTTTCGCCGAGCGGAAAGATGGCGCGCGCCAGCTGATCCTGCCGCAGCGAGAACAGGAAATAGCTCTGGTCCTTGCGCAAATCGCGCCCGCGCTTGAGGTGGTAACGCACTCCCTTAGGACAGGCATCTTGCCTGTCTCCATTCTCTGAAGTTTGAGACAGGCTGGAAGACTGCCCTACAGCTTTTTCCACCCTGGCAAAATGACCCGTCGCAATGAACTCCGCCCCGAGTTGATCCGCGCGATCAATGAGCCGGCCGAATTTCAGATTCTGATTGCACATCACGCACGGATTCGGCGTGCGGCCGGCCTTGTATTCGTCCGCAAAGTATTGGATGACGTGCTTCTGGAATTCCGCGGCCTCATCAATTAGGTAATAAGGAATTCCCAGCTTGTGGCAAACGGAACGAGCATCCGTGACCGCCTGCGGGCCGCAGCACTTATCCTCGGCGCGATTCACGCAATCCTGCGGCCAGAGCTTGAGCGTGATACCCACCACGTCGTAGCCCTGATCCAGCAAAAGCGCCGCTGTTGCCGAGGAATCCACTCCTCCGCTCATACCGCAAACGACGCGTTGTTTCTTGGCCGCAACCACAGCGGGACAGTATACGGTGACTGAGTACCACGGCAAGACCGGCGTGGGACAGCCCATCGGCTTCACTGAAGCGAAGGGTGTTTACGTTCTCTCGGCCCAAACATTCGGGGCTAACCCTTTAGATGACATGCGTTGCCAACCTGTTGGCAAGTGGAAGGCGCGACCGCAGTTGCGCCTGAGGCGGTCGAACTCGGGAGATGCACTCCCTGCGGATACCAGCGAATAGCTTGGAGGTTAACGCCCAGCGGATTTGGATTGGATCGAAGTTGTTACGATAACCGGGTCGTTCAATGCTGAGATGGCCTGCATATATCTGGCCGCTCTTTTAAAGCTAACCAGCCCAACTCCCCGTAGTTTGCCGGAATCTTTTCCCGCAAGCCTCGCTGGCTGCCGACGAGCCTTCAGCAAGCGGTTGCGCGTAGGCGACTGCCTGGCTCGCTTAGTTGCATGAATCCAGTATAAGAGCATTTCTCGCAGCACGATTCCCCGCGAAGGGCGCGGTGATGAGGATTCGATCCGGCAGGGCCGGACCCTCCTTGACCTCATACACCGCCACCCGTCGCCCTTCCCTCCTTGGACTCAGACTTAGCCACCACGCGCGGGCAGACAACCCGAGCACTTCCCAAACAATTCTGTGGCGGCCAAATTAGTCTCCTTCGGACAGGTAAGCGTAATTGCCGGAGAAAAGCCGCCACCCTATCTTGAAATATCTTGGACGGTTCATGACTGACAAGTGTCGGGATGAGTATCTTGCACCGGCAAATGAGCCAGAATGGCGCGAACTTTGCGAGTTCTTCTCAAGAACAGTGAGATTCGTGGTCAGCTACCAATCCGTCACCTTGTAGTCCTTCAAAAACTTTCCCCAAATGTGCTGGCCGGTGTTGAGGCCAGCGATGATTGGATCCACGATCCGCGCCGCGCCGTCCACAATGTCCAGCGGCGGATGAAAGCGATGCTCGGCCTGTTTCCGCGTCGCAATGTGATGCGGATCTTCATCCGTCACCCAGCCTGTGTCCACGGCGTTCATGTGGATGCCGGATGCGTGATAATCCGCCGCGCTGGTGCGAGTCATCATGTTCAAGGCCGCCTTCGCCATGTTCGTGTGCGGATGCCGGGTGGTCTTGAACTTCCGGTAAAACTGCCCTTCCACCGCCGAAACGTTGACGATGTGCTTGTCGCGCTCCGGCGTGCGCAGCATCAGCGGTTTGAGTCGCGCGTTGAGGATGAATGGCGCAATGGCGTTCACTAGCTGAACTTCGAGCAATTCAACGGCGGGAACTTCGTGCATCAGCATTCGCCAGGAGTTGTGCTCGCGCAGATCCAGCTGCTGCAAATCCTGATCGAGCTTGCCCACGGGAAACAACGCCTGTTGCGCGGCAAGTTCATCCGGCAACAACGGCACTTGGGAGAGTGCGGCAGCGTGGGTGAGGCCAGGTAGGACAGGCATCTTGCCTGTCTCTGACTTTTCCTTTCCATATGGAGACAGGCTGGAAGCCTGTCCTACGAGCGCATCACCTTCCGGCAACATGTGATAACCGCGCAACCCTTCGTAAGCGCCGAGCAACTTTGCGGCCTCCGCTGGCAAATCATGCAGCGGCCCGTTCTCGCGTTCCATCATGTGCGAATAAAAATCCGGCGGGCGTCTCACGGTTTGACACGCGTTGTTAATGATGAAATCCAGTCGTGCATGTGTCGTCAGCATGTGCCGACAGAATGCCTCCACGCTCGGGGTGTGACGCAAATCCAGCCCGAAGATCTCCAGCCGGTGTCCCCACTCCTTGAAATCCGGCTCGGCGGCGTAGCGCGTCGCCGAATCACGCGGGAAACGCGTCGTCACGATGAGATGGGCGCCCGCCCGCAGCAATTTGATGCCCGCCTGGTAACCAATCTTCACGCGCCCCCCCGTGAGCAACGCTACGCGCCCTCGGAGGTCAGCGAGTTCGCCGCGCTTACGCCAGTTCAATTCTGCACAGGCGGGACAGAGCTGGTCGTAGAAATGATGAATTTGCGAGTAGTCCTGTTTGCAAATGTAGCAGTTCTGCGGCTCGACCACTTCACGGAAGTCCGGATTTCCCTTCACTTCCTCCTGTTTGAAATCCACCGGCGGGAAAACATTCGGGGTGGTGAAGACTTTTTCGCGCCGCAGTTTGCGGATGCCAGTCTGGTTGAGCCTGGATTGATCGCGCTGCAGCTTCTCCGCTTTGCGCTGCTTGATCGTGGCCTTTACCAAACGGCGGCGCTGGTTCACATCCGGCGTGTAGATTTCCCCCGCCGCCTTCAGCAAGCGCGTGCGATCTTCCACTGACAACTGGCCCAGCAACGCGCGGTCCTTCGCCGCGCGTTCCAAAATCTCCGCCGCGGCGCGCAGTTGTGCAATGGAAGCGTGCCCGTCACTGGTGTCGGATGACCGTGTCATTTGTTCGTCAGAAGCTTTTTGAGGCGGTTGGTGGTTGTCTCGCGATTGAGTTTGCTTGATGCAACTTCCAGAACGAGCGCTTCCCAAGCGTCCACCTCCAATTTTTCGTCCGGCAACAGATCGTTTTCGATCAGAAACACCAGACACGTCGCCAGTGCAGTACGCTTGTTACCATCAACGAACGGATGATTGTTGCAGAGGTAAAAAAGATACGCGGCAGCAATCTCGATCGGATCGATGAAAACCGGCTCACCCATCATCGTGGCTTGCGGCGCAGCGACGGCTGACTCGAGCAACGCCTCGTCACGCAAACCCTCGGAACCGCCATGGGCGGCGAGAACTTCAGCATGTATGGCTTTGACCGTGGATGCCGTGGGGTGAAGCAAGGCCTGGCTCATGAAAGCCGGCGGAACAATTCCGAGTTCTTGCGAATCAGTCGGCGGGCGGTGGAAGCAGCCTTGGTTCGATCGATGAATCGTCGGATCGGGGTAACGACAATCGAGCCGCCCTCGTGAACCGTGACGTTCACCTGGTCGCCAATTTTCAACCGCGCCAGGTCCATCAGCGCGGAATCAAAGATGAGTCCCTGAGAATTTCCCAGTTTCGAAATCGTCTTTGTCATGACGTAATACTATGTTTTACGGCTCATTTCGTCAAGCTGCCTTTCGGGTGAAAGCCAGCCAAAGCCGTTCCATCATTGACCCCCACCAGTTGGTTCTCACATCCTCCCGCCATGCGATTCCTCAAGCCACTTTTGATGACCACCTCAGCCGCCGCTTTGCTCGCTGGGTGCGCGACCACCCAGCCACACTCCCAATATCCCGTCACACGCATGACGAATCAGGTGGATGTCTACCACGGTGTAAAAGTGGCCGATCCGTATCGCTGGCTGGAGGACGACAATGCCGCCGAAACCAAGGCGTGGGTCGAGGAACAGAACAAGGTCACGTTCGCCTATCTCGACAAGATTCCGCAGCGCGACGCCATTCGCGCGCGCCTGACCAAGCTCTGGAACTACGAGCGTTATAGCGTGCCCTCCGAGAAAGGCGGCCGCTATTTCTTCAGCAAGAACGACGGCCTGCAAAACCAGAGCGTGCTCTATACGATGACGTCGCTCGATGCCGCACCCACGGTCTTGCTGGATCCCAACAAACTTTCCACTGATGGCACCGTCGCGCTTTCGGGCACGGTCGTCAGCGACGACGGCAAACTCCTGGCTTACGGCCTGTCCAAGGCGGGCTCGGACTGGCAGGAATGGAAGGTCCGCGACGTCGCGACTGCTACTGATCTCTCCGACGACATCCAGTGGGTGAAATTCTCCGGCGCTTCCTGGACAAAGGATGGCCGCGGATTCTTCTACAGTCGTTACGACGCGCCTAAGCCAGGCGACGCCCTCAAAGGCGTGAACAAGTTCCACAAACTCTACTTCCATCGCATAGGCACGGACCAATCCGCGGACACACTCGTTTACGAGCGTCCCGACAAACCGGACTGGGGCTTCGGCGGCAGCGTCACCGATGATGGCCGTTACCTCATTGTCACTGTCAGCGAAGGCACTGATCCGCGGAATCGGGTTTTCTACAAGGACCTCGACCGACCGGATTCCAAGATGGTTGAACTGCTGAACGAATTTGATGCGGACTACGGGTTCATCGACAATCGCGGCCCGGTGTTTTACTTCCGCACCGACAAGGGCGCGCCGCGCTACCGCGTCCTCGCCGTGGACACCCGTGAGGTCGAGCCGATGCAATGGCGTGAAATCATCCCGCAATCCAGCAATACCCTCCAAGGTGTCAGCGTCATCGGCGGTTCGTTTATCTGTGAATACCTGCAAGACGCCCGAAGCGTGGTGAAGATCGCAAAACTCGACACCGGTACCGACAGTATCTATGGCAAAGCCATTCACCCGCGCGATCTGCCGCTACCCGGCATCGGCACGGCGGGCGGCTTTGGGGGTAAAGCCACGGACACCCACACGTTCTACAGTTTCAACAGCTTTACCCAGCCCGGCACAATTTACCGCCTCGAAGTCGCCACCGGCAAATCCACCCTTTGGAAAAAATCCGCCGTGGACTTCGACTCCAGCAATTACGAAACGAGACAGGTGTTCTACAAAAGCAAGGATGGCACTCGCATTCCGATGTTCATCACTCACAAGAAAGGCCTCACGCTGAACGGCCAGAATCCCACCCTGCTCTACGGCTACGGCGGCTTTAACATCAGCCTCACGCCCAGCTTCAGCGTCGCAAATCTCGTCTGGATGGAAATGGGCGGCGTTTACGCGATGCCCAATCTGCGCGGCGGCGGCGAATACGGCGAAGCCTGGCACAAGGCCGGCACCAAACTCACCAAGCAAAACGTCTTCGATGACTTCATTGCCGCGGCGGAATGGTTGATCGCGAACAAATACACCTCACGCGAAAAACTCGCCATCGCCGGCGGCAGCAACGGTGGCTTGCTTGTGGGCGCCTGTCTGACCCAGCGACCCGATCTTTACGGCGCGTGCCTGCCGGCGGTGGGCGTGATGGACATGCTGCGCTTTCACAAATTCACCATCGGCTGGGCATGGACCAGCGACTTCGGCTCGCCGGACAACGCCGACGAATTCCGTGCCATCCATGCCTACTCTCCGCTGCATCGCCTCAAGCCCGGCACGAAATATCCGCCCACGCTGATCACGACCGGCGATCACGATGACCGCGTGGTGCCGGCGCACAGCTTCAAATTCGCCGCTGCCATTCAAGCTGCGCAAGCTGGCCCGGCGCCGGTGTTGATCCGGATCGAAACGCAAGCCGGTCACGGCGCGGGCAAACCCACTGCCAAGATCATTGACGAAGCCGCCGACCGCTGGGCTTTTCTCGTGGATACCCTGAAGGTGAATCCGCTGCCCAGCGCGCAGACGAGGATTGATTGAAAATCGAAACTCCAACTTGTCCAGCTTTGGTTCTGTGCCAGCATGGAAGTTCTTTTCCGAATCTTAGATGCTCGAGAGAGAAGATGGCATGCAAAGGCCGCAAGGGCCGCAGCTAATCGACTTACTTCTTTGACCGAAAGTTTCCGACTCGAAATCCAAGGATTGCTGGCAGCCGAGTTTTCTTTGACAGAGCGTGACACAACCACAGTTTGCCATTCATCCATCGATGGGCAGAAACTCACTACTGTCGTTTTTGCGGCGTCGGCATGGGAAAACCTAGCTTCTTGTATCCCTGATGCTACCGAGCAACTGGCATCCGCTCTCATCCGCATAGTTCCTCAGCAGAATGCGCCAGAGTTACGAGCTTTGCTTGCCCTTGCCGGAATTTCCTGCGTAAGACCAATTCGGGAATCACAACGGAAGATCGTGATTGATACGAGGGCACACATAGTCCTCTACTTCAGCGGCCCGGATTTCGATTTTGCCCAGGTTGAACGTTACTACGATGAGTTGGACTCAATTCTACAACAAGAGAAGTCTGGCGAGGTTGACGGATCTGGATCGGGAGTCGGCGACTGCCATCTGGACGCTTCTTTGCGAGACCGCCAACTCGGCCTTCAAAGTATTTTTAGATTCATCCAGCAAAACGATCTCCAAGGAAACGTGCGAGTCGTGGATGGGGACACCGGGTTTGAGTTAACCGATCCCTCCCAGTAACTCGCTGGGGCTTGCCAACCTCGGATTGTTCCGCTTTCATCCTCCCATGATCCACCGCCACTTCACCCGTGTGCTCACTGTCCTTTCGGTTATCGCTCTCGCGCAACTTCCGCTCCGCGCCAATTGGCCGCAATTTCGCGGACCGGATGCTTCCGGGATCGATTCCAGCAAATCGTTGCCCGTCGAGTGGGACGCCGAATCCGGCAAGAACATCCGCTGGCAGACGCCGCTGCCTGGGCTGGCGCACGCGTCGCCCATCGTGTCCGGCGACCGCATCTACATCGCCACCGCCACCGGCACGAATGATTCGGAATTGAAAGTCGGGCTCTACGGCAACATTGATCCGGTGGAGGAAGGCTGCCCGCAGACGTGGCGGTTGCTTTCGCTGGACGCCACCAGCGGTCGCATTCTCTGGAACGTGGTCGGGCACGTGGCCGTCCCGCGGGTAAAGCGCCACACTAAGGCTACACATTGCAATTCCACGCCCGCCACCGATGGCTCGAACATCGTCGCGATCTTCAGCTCCGAGGGTTTGTTCTGTTTCGACGCCAAGACCGGCAAACAGCGCTGGAAAAAAGATCTTGGCCCGATGGACTCGGGATTCTTCGTGGTGAAGTCCGCGCAATGGGGCTTTGCCAGTTCGCCGGTCATTCATGACGGCAAGGTCATCGTGCAATGCGACGTGCAGACGAATTCCTTCGTTGGGGTGTTCGACATCCGCGACGGTAAAACCCTCTGGACGCGTGCGCGCCGGGACGTGCCATCGTGGGCCACGCCCACGATCGTGGAAGCGGCCGGGCGAAAACAAATCGTGCTGAACGGCTGGCATCACTCGGGCGGATACGATTTCGCAACCGGCAGACCGCTCTGGTGGCTCGATGGCGGCGGCGACATTCCCGTGCCCACGCCCATTCTGGCGAACAATTTGATCTATCTCACGAGCGCGCACGGCAAGTTGCGTCCGATGCGCGCGATCAGCCCCGCGGCTGAAGGTGATATCACAATGCCCGATCCCGCCGGCACGAACGCTGGCATCGTGTGGGTGCATCCACGGCAGGGAAACTACATGCAAACGCCCATCGCGGTGGACGGCCGCATCTACGCCAGCACGGACGGCGGCGTGGTGACATGCTTCGACGGCAAGACCGGCAAGATTCGCTTCAGCGAACGCATCGGCGACGGCAAGCAGGGTTTCACCGCGTCGCCAGTCTCGGACGGCAAGCACATTTATTTTCCGTCCGAAATCGGCAACGTCGTGGTCCTGCCGGTGGCGGAGAAGTTTTCCACCGTCGCCACCAACAACCTCGCCGACATCTGCATGGCCACGCCGGCAATCCACGACGGCATGTTACTCTTTCGCACACAGAAGAAGCTGGTGGCGGTGGGTACAAAATAAGCGAATTGCTCAGCCTGCTCCGGCCCGAGCAGTTGGCACCGGAACGCAGCGCACATTCCCTCCGGCAGGAGCGATTGGTTTGACGGAGTCTTGCCTGGCTGCTACAAAGCCGCCCGTCGCGCGGCAGCTCGAGCCTAATCAGCCATGAAAAAAACCGACCAGCCCAAATACCGCCGGATCCTTCTCAAACTCAGCGGAGAGGCGCTTGGCGGGACGGGTGGCACGGGCATTGACGCGCAATCAGTCTCCAGTATGGCCGAGCAGATTCGCGAGGTACGCGAACTGGGTGTGCAGGTGGTCATCGTCATCGGCGGCGGCAATATCTTTCGGGGACTCGCCGGCAGTGAGAAAGGTATCGAACGCGCCACCGGTGATTACATGGGCATGCTGGCCACAGTGATCAACGCGCTCGCTCTCCAAGATGCGCTGGAAAAGCTCGGCGTTGCCACCCGCGTGCAAACCGCGATCACCATGACGCAGGTCGCCGAGCCGTTCATCCGCCGCCGTGCGGTGCGTCACCTTGAAAAAGGGCGCGTCGTCATTTTCGGTGCGGGCACGGGCAATCCTTACTTCTCCACCGACACCGCGGCCGCGCTACGCGCCAACGAAATGGGCGCGGAAGCCATCCTCAAAGCTACCAAGGTGGACGGGATTTACGACAGCGATCCCAAGAAGAATCCCAAGGCCAAACGCTTCGAGCGCATCACGTATCTGGAAGCGCTCCAACGCCAGCTCGCAGTCATGGATTCCACTGCGTTCTCGCTGTGCATGGACAATAAGATGCCAATCATCGTGTTCGACCTTTTCAAGCCGCATAATCTCAAGTGCGTCGTCATGGGCGAAGCGGTCGGCACGCTGGTGACCAGTTGACCGCGCGGTGACGTTGCGTTGTCATGCCTGAGCTTCCTGAAGTCGAAGTGCTCGTCCGTCATCTCCGCCCACTGGTTGTCGGAAGAAAGATCCGCAGCGTGGAGGTGCGCCGGTCAAAAGTTCTTCATCCCACCGCGCCAGCAAAACTGAAACGCAAGCTCGAGGGCGCAAAGTTTGAATCGCTGGAACGCCGAGGCAAGTACCTGCTGTTTACCTTACGCTCCGACCGCGGACGCCAACCGGTCCAGCTGATCGGTCACCTGGGAATGACCGGACGCATGTTTGTGGCGTCCGTGAAATCTCAACTGCCCAAGCATACCGCCGTCGTGCTGGGCTTCGGTCCACAACAGTTCGTTTACGAAGACCAACGCTACTTCGGCCGGCTTACTCTCGATCTACGCTCTGTCGCCAAGCTGGGACCCGAGCCGTTGAGTCCTGAATTCTCTGCCGACTATCTGCAGCGCGAACTGGCCCGTTCCCGGCAAAGCATCAAGGTCAAACTGCTCGACCAAACTCTGGTCGCAGGTGTCGGGAATATCTACGCCAGCGAAGCGCTTTTTCTTTCCCGCATCTCGCCGCGACTCCGTGCCAATAAACTCACTCGCGCCCAGATCACGCGACTTGTGGCGACGATCCGCAAAGTCCTGACTGAAGCGATCCGCTTTGGCAGCACTATTCAACTGAATCACGGCGGCGCTGATGCGCGCGACGGATTGTTTTACTTCGGTCGAGCCGAGGGCGTGCTGGACTACTATGAGGAACGTTTGCGCGTTTACGACCGAGCCGGGCAACGCTGCCGTCGGTGTCGCACGCCAATCCTGCGAATCGTGCAGGCAGCCCGCAGCACGTTCTTCTGCCCGAAGTGTCAAACCGGCTGAGCCGGCTGAGTCCGCGCACAAGCCTGGACGAATGCGCGAATCAAAGGATGAGTATGTTCGTCCAGCGCCGACCGCTCAGGTTGGAATAACGTCGCGACGAAAAATGGATGCCCCTGCAGCTCCAGCATGCGCGCTTCGCCCGCGGCGTCCTGGCCAACAAAGCGTAAGCCGTCGCGTTCCACCGCTTCTCGGAAACCCGGGTTCAAGCCGTAACGACAGTGGTATTTTTCCCGCAGCGTGTCGCTGCCGCAGATGGCGCGGACGAACGAACCGGTCTCAAGTTGAATCTCGCTGGTCTGTTCGACCAGTGAACAAGCAAGCGGTGCGATGATTTTGGTTGTGGCTTCAGGATTTGACTCCGCGTGATCAGCGTTGCTGAGCCCAGCGACATTCCGGGCAAACTCAATCAGCGCGTGTTGAAAGCCGCCGCACGTCCCGAGAAATGGCAGATTGTTTTCGCGGGCGAAGCGAATTGCCCAGAGCGCGCCAGCCATGCTGGCATACGGACTCGCCGGCACACACCATAGCCCGTCAAAATTAGCGAATTGCTCGCGGTCGCCGACACGAATGTTGGCAGTCGCCAGCCAGGTTGACGTGGCTTCGCATTCTTCCGCTTCGCCCGCGAGTGCGAGCGCGCGCGGAATCGCGCGGTGCGCCGCGACGTCCGGGTTGAGATCTCCAATCAGGCCGATGTGGATGGTTTGCATGGCGGTTTGCCCGCATCATCGCAGGAAAGAAATTCATGTTCAACCGCTTCGTTTCCCCTTAAACCATCGCCGCATGTTTGAATTGCTGAAGACGGATTCGCACACCAAGGCCCGCCGCGGCCGGCTCACGACCGCGCACGGCGTGGTGGAGACGCCGGTATACATGCCCGTCGGCACGCAGGGCAGCGTAAAGGCCATTGACCCGCGCGAGTTGCACGAGATGGGCACGCAGATCATCCTCGGCAATACCTACCATCTCAACATCCGACCGGGCCTCGACATCATCCGCGCGGCTGGTGGCCTACACAAGTTCATCAACTGGGAAAAACCCATCCTCACTGACAGCGGCGGCTTCCAGGTCTTCAGTCTCGCAAAGATCCGCAAGGTAAAATCGCATGGAGTGGAATTCCGCTCGCACTTGGATGGCTCGCCGCTCTTTCTTGGCCCGAAAGAAGCGATGGAAATCCAGCGCACGCTCGGCTCGGACATCGCCATGGTTTTCGACGAATGTCCGCCCCATGATGCGCCGGAACGCGAGCAGCGTCACGCCGTCGAACGCACGATTCGCTGGGCGCTCGAATGCCGCGCGCAGCCGCGCGCCGAGGGACAGAACGTGTTTGGCATCGTGCAAGGCGGTAGCAATCCGGAACTCCGGGAACAATGCGCGAAGGCGCTCGTACCAATGGAATTTGACGGCTACGCCATCGGCGGCGTGAGCGTGGGCGAACCCGAGCCGGAAATGATGAAAGCAGTCGAGTTGACCGAGCCACATCTGCCAGCCAACAAGGCGCGATACGCGATGGGGCTGGGCACACCGGCGCAGATGGTAGAGTTGATCGCGCGTGGCGTGGACATGTTCGATTGCGTTTTGCCGACGCGGGTTGCCCGCAACGGCACCGCGTTTACCCGCAAAGGCCAATACAGCCTGAAGGGCGGTGCTTATAAGGCGGACTTCACGCCGATCGAGGCGGGCTGTGAATGCTTTGCCTGCCGGCATTTCACGCGCGCGTATCTGCGCCATCTGCTGAATGTGGACGAGATACTTGGCCTGCGCATGTTGAGCGTTCACAACTCCCACATGTATTTGAAGCTAATGGCCGACGTGCGCGCTGCGCTCGAGGCCGGAACGTTCGCCGAGTTTTATCGTGAGTTCATCGCGGGTTACACTCCTTCGCAAAAAGTGCTCTCGGAGCGAGCCCTGGCAAAGTTGGAGCGATAGACATTGCCTGCCCATCGACGACCTGCGGAATTAGTCGCCGACACAATTTGACCAAGCACCGCTTATTTCCGGAATGCTGCGTTGCTATGCCGGGCGTCAGCCATTAGATTTTCTCTCCATTCCGGGGCTGCGGTTCAGGCTCCGTTACTCATTCAGATGAATAACTTGCTTAATTCGTCATTGGTCAGGAAGTTTCTCATGGCGGCAACAGGCGCGGCGCTCTTCCTGTTTGTCGTCGGCCACCTGATCGGCAACCTCCAGGTCTTCGGGCCACCCGAACTGATCAACCATTACGCCCACTTCCTGCAAAGCAAACCCCTGCTGGTCTGGGGCGCGCGCCTCGGGTTGCTGGTCATTGTAACTCTCCACATCATCACCGCGGCCCAACTCACGGCGCAGAATCAAGCCGCCCGGCCAGTGGGTTATGCAGGCGGCGATGCCTATGGCTCCACCTGGCAATCGCGTTACATGCTCATGAGCGGCATCGTTATTTTGGCGTTCATAATTTATCATCTCGCGCACTTTACCGTGCGCCTGCCGGGCATCAACGGCGTCGGCGATTTCACGCAGATCAAGACCGTGCTCGACGGACACCCGGTGCCGGATGTTTATGCGATGATGATTCTGGGATTCCAGGTCTGGTGGGTGTCGTTGTTCTACATTGTTGCGCAGGCGTTATTATTCATTCACCTGGGCCATGGGCTGGCCGCCATGTGTCAATCGCTCGGCTTTCGCAACCACATTTGGTGGCCCCGCATCCAGTTTATCGCCAAGGCCGCGAGCATCGTGATCTTCGTCGGCTATGCTTCGATCCCGGCAGCAATCTACACGCGCATGGTGGGCGCTGATTATGCGGAAAACGTCCGCGCTGAACAGAAAGCAAGTGGCACAAAACCAACTGTTCCTGCTCCCGCTCCAGCCGCCCTGGGAAAGGAGACGCACTAACATGGCCACGCTGAATTCCAATATTCCTGCCGGCCCGCTTTCGCAAAAGTGGGAGTCCTACAAGTTCAACACCAAACTCATCAACCCGGCGAACAAGCGGAAATACAAGATTATCGTCGTCGGCGCTGGCTTGGCTGGCTCGTCCGCGGCGGCCACGCTCGCGGAACTCGGCTACGAGGTGCACAACTTCGTGTTTCACGATTCTCCCCGCCGGGCCCACTCGGTTGCGGCCCAGGGCGGCATTAACGCGGCGAAGAATTACCAGAACGATGGCGACTCCGTGCACCGGCTGTTCTACGACACGATCAAAGGCGGCGACTTCCGCGCGCGCGAAGCGAATGTGCATCGCCTCGCTGAAGTTTCGGTCAACATCATTGACCAGTGCGCCGCGCAAGGGGTGCCGTTCGCCCGGGAATACGGAGGGTTGCTGGACAATCGCTCCTTCGGCGGCGCGCAGGTTTCCCGCACATTTTACGCACGCGGCCAGACGGGTCAGCAATTGTTGCTCGGCGCGTATTCCGCGCTTTGCAAGATGATTGGCGCGGGCGGTGTGAAATCTTACACGCACGCCGAGATGCTCGACCTGGTCGTCGTGGAAGGCCACGCGAAGGGCATCATTGTTCGCGATCTCCAAACCGGTGAAATTTCCCGGCACAGCGCGGACGCGGTGGTGCTCGCCACCGGCGGTTACGGCAACGTCTATAATCTCTCAACCTACGCGCGCGGCTCAAATGCCACGGCCATCTGGCGCGCCTACAAGCGCGGCGCCTGCTTCGGCAATCCCTGCTACACGCAGATTCATCCGACGTGCATTCCGGTGAGCGGTGATTATCAATCCAAACTCACGCTCATGAGCGAATCATTGCGCAACGACGGTCGCGTCTGGGTGCCGAAGAAAAAGGAAGACTGCAAGAAGCGCCCGCAAGACATTGCCGAAGATGATCGCGATTATTACCTCGAGCGCATGTATTCGGCGTTCGGCAACCTCGCCCCGCGGGACATCGCCAGCCGGGCGGCGAAGATGGTATGCGACGAAGGCCGCGGCATTGGTGAGACAGGGCTGGGAGTTTATCTGGATTTCTCCGCGGCCATCAACCGTCTCGGCGAAGGCAAGGTCCGCGAGCGTTACGGCAACTTGTTCGCGATGTATCACGAAATCACGAACGAAGACGCCTATCAGACGCCGATGCGGATTTATCCGGCCGTTCACTACACTATGGGCGGCCTCTGGGTGGATTACAATCTGATGAGCAATCTGCCGGGGCTGTTTGTCCTCGGCGAAGCAAACTTCTCCGATCACGGCGCGAATCGTCTGGGAGCGAGCGCGCTCATGCAAGGTCTGAGCGATGGCTATTTTGTCCTGCCGGCGACGATCAGCGGCTACCTCGCCTCGCAGAAGCCGGACAAGCGGCCGCAGACCGGCCACGAATCGTTCAAGCAGGCGGAGGATAATGTGGCGAGCATCACCAGGAAATTGCTCGGCACCAACGGCAAGCGCACTCCGGCGAGTTTCCACAAGGAACTCGGCAAGTTGATGTGGGAACACTGCGGCATGGCGCGCACCAAAGCCGGCCTCGAAACCGGCATCCGGAAGATTGCCGCATTGCGCGAAGAATACTGGAGGGACGTCAAAGTCCTCGGCCGCGAAAACGAATGGAATCAAAACCTCGAAAACGCCGGACGCGTGGCGGACTTCATTGAACTGGGCGAACTCATGTGCCGCGACGCTTTGCACCGCGAGGAAAGTTGCGGCGGCCATTTCCGCGAGGAATACCAATACACGCCGGACGATCCCGAGACAAAGCAGGGTCTCGTCAATCCCGGGGACGTGAAGCGCCGCGACGAAGCGTTTGCCTACGTGGCGGGTTGGGAATACGCCGGGGCCCCGGACAAGGCGGCGATCTTGAACAAAGAACCGCTCGTGTATGAGGAAGTCCACATGAGCACACGTTCCTACAAATAAGCCGCAACCAGGAATTGATTCGAAGTCATGAAAGTAAAACTCAAAGTTTGGCGGCAGAAGAACCGGAACACGCCCGGCGAATTCCACACCTACGATTCACCCGCCCTGAACGAGAACATGTCGTTTCTCGAGATGCTGGATGTGCTGAACGAGGAACTCGCGAACAAGGGCGAAGACCCGATTGCATTCGACCACGACTGCCGCGAAGGCATCTGCGGCACTTGCTCCTGCGTCATCAATGGCAAGGCGCATGGCCCGCACAAGGGCATTGCCACCTGTCAGACCTACATGCGCAGTTTCAAGGATGGCGATACCATCGTCGTCGAACCCTGGCGCGCCAAGGCATTCCCGATCATCAAGGATCTGGTGGTCGATCGGAAGGCGTTTGATCGCATCCAGCACGCGGGTGGTTTCATCAGCGTGCGCACGGGCGCGGCGCCGGATGCGAACTCGATTCCTGTCCCGAAAGAAAACGCCGACCTCGCGATGGACGCGGCCCAATGCATCGGTTGCGGTGCGTGCGTCGCCGCGTGCAAGAATGCGAGCGCCATGCTGTTCGTGGCCGCGAAGGTTTCGCACCTCGGCTTGTTACCGCAAGGCCAGCCGGAGCGCTACAAACGCGTCAAAGCGATGGTGGATCAGATGGATGCGGAAGGCTTCGGCGCCTGCACCGTGACGGGCAGTTGCGAAGCGGTTTGCCCGAAGGAAATCTCCCTCGACTTCATCGCCCGCCTGAATCGCGACTACGGGCTGGCGCTGCTGAAGGGAAATCCCAAGCCGATTTCCGGCGGCGGAGCGGGTTAGAAGTGCAAAAATACGATTCGCGTGGCGCCGAGGTTCCCTCGGCGCTTTTGCTTGAAGAGCAATGCTGCATCGGCGCAGGCGCAACCGTTTTACGGGCTTCTTGCCCACACCGACACAGCATTGAATCCGAAAAACTCAGGGCTCGGCCTGTTCCAGCTCGAGCTCGTGCACCAGGTCCTTTTCTGCCAGCACCCACTCTTCGAGCGTTAGCGGATGCTCCGGCAGCCTGTCGCGATACAAAATGTAGGCGTGCTGCTGGACCATCGCCTTCGTGATGCCTGGTGTGAACGGCTTCGGCTGTGCAACTGATTTGCACGCTTTGGTTTTCATAGGCAACTCCCGGCTGTCCGAGGGTGAACTTACGCCGGACCGCGGATGACGCAAGCCTTCCGTCGGGAAAAGTTTTCCACCAAAAACCGGACCGCACCGCCGCCTAAAGTGTTACCGGCGACACGCCAACGCCGACGATGCTGCAGGCTTGGATTACATTGAGACCTAGACGTTCAGCTTCGTTGATCACTTCAGCCGAGTCCGTGCCGGGATTCAACCAAAGCTCGTCACAGCCTCTTGCCGCGATGTCGGGCAGCACTTTCATCAAGACCGGCGGGGGCAGATAAACGCTGACCAGTTGTGGCCGCACCGGCACATCGCGGATGTTCCCAAAAGTCGGCAGGCCTTCAATCTTGGTTTCCTTGGGGTTGACCGGGAACACTTCGTAGCCCTGTTGCTGGAAGGCCCGAACGGCTTTGTTACCGAATTTGGCGCGGTCATTGGACGCGCCGATGATGGCGATGGTCTTCATGAGTGGGAAACGGAGAGCGCTCAGTTGCGCGACAGATCATCCGGCATTTGGGCGAGCAGTTTGTACCGCGCGCCGCCCTTGCTGCGCAGGATCTTGCCCCAAAGCTCCGCTGGCGGCGTGTCGAACACCAGTTCCAGCGACGCGGGATGAACCAGCCAGGCCTTGCGCTCGAGTTCAGACTCAAGCTGCCCGGAACTCCAACCAGCATAACCGGCGAACACTTTTACCTTCCGCTCCTGTGCGAATGCATCTCCCAGTTCGAGCAGCGAGTCGAGCGAATGACCGAGGTTCACGTTGGGCATCACGTTTGCGTCGGGCAGGAACGGCTCGGAATGTAAAAAACTCAGGGCAGTTGGTTGCACCGGTCCACCGAGGTGCAGCGGGCTCACCTTCAGGACTGCCGGCAGGTCCGCCACCAGCGCCTCTCCCACCTCGTTGCCGGTCAGCCGGTTCAATACCAACCCAAACGCACCCTCGGCATCATGCTGGCAGACGAGCACCACCGTGCGCGCAAAGAACGACCCGCCGAGTTCGCCGCTGTCCAGCAGCAGTTGCCCCTTCAAGTACCTGGCTTTGGCCGTCATGTTCGTTGCCTTGCTTCGGCGTCAATCTCGCTTAAAATCAGTGCATGTCAAAAACCTGTCTGCTGTTCCTGTTACTCGCCTCGCTGCTGATCGTGGCCGGCTGCAAATCCAGCTCCGGCAGTCGCGACTACACGCCCGGACAAGGCTGGAAGCCCAACGACTGACAACTGCTCACCGCTGCGGCGGCAGTTTGAGTTCCACCGGGGCTTCCGCGCCGACGCGTTGGACGACCACCGCGTCCCGTCGGATTTCCAAGCAGCGGATCGTCACATTGCTGCCGCCCAAGATGATTTTCGCTTCCTCGCCTGGAGCGAAGCTCCGGTTGTTGATCGAGGCCAGCGAACGCGCGGCGCTCCAGACGATCCCCTGCAAAACAAGTTCGTTGGCGGCGGTTTGCCTTGGCAACCCTAGTGTCGGGGCGCTGGCTGCGGCAGTCGCGACCGGAAGCCGCCTTTCCTCATTCACCCAGGATGCGGCTCGGACTCGCCGAACCCGTTCCACCTCACCCGCTACCAACCGGCTGTCCTCCCCGTTCTTCACCCAGTCCACAATTTCGTTAAAACCATATCGTTGCTCCGCCTCGATGAGCAATCCCACCTGGCCGCGGGTGTAGGCATTCCGAGTGATGATTTCCTGTGCCTTGGTGTTCCCCAACGCCCCGCAAGTAAGATAGGCGACCAACTCGCAAAAGCCTTCGGCTGAATCACGCGAAATCCGGGAGGCGCGCTCGTCGGAAAGATTCTCCGTCAGCCAGGCATGCGTACACTCGTGGGCGTAGGTTGCCCGCAATACCCCCGGCAGCAACCCGTTCATCACCGAGATCTCGTGCTGCACGCGCGTCCGGTTGGTGCGCGATTGGATAAAACCCATCACGTTCGGACATTCATAGTCGTTGCCGGGCATGCGGAAAAAAGCCAGCAGGCTCACGCGGTCAGCAATGGCGACGGTGATATTGGTATCCGGAAAGCTGATGAAACGCGAAAACTGCCGATCCATCGCTTCCTTGGTCTCGTGACAGATGCGCCGGGCTTCCGCCTCGTCAAGCACCACGCTCTTGACGTCGCGGGCACAGAGGATGCGCCCATCGGAAAGCTCGGTGACTTCCCGCTTCACCGGCAATCCGCAAAGGTAACAGATCTTGGTAATCACCGCGCATTGACTGCAAACCTTCTTCTTATCGCCCGCCACATGGTCGGGAACGAGGTAGACGGATTCCGGCAATGGCTCGGCACACACCGTGCAGGTCTCCGTGACGGCCGCCAGCGCTGGCGTCAACCAGAGCCAGGCCAGCAACCAGCCAATGCAGCCAAACTTCATGGACTGCGAATCTGCCCCGCGCCGTTCCTCGTGGCAAGAAACGAAAAAGCCGGCGGACTTAAGTCCACCGGCTTTGCGCAAAATGAAACTCAGATCAGCGCGCGAACTTTCGCCACAATCGCGGCGGCATCAATGCCATACTTCGCGAGCAATTCGTCCGCTTTGCCGGAGCGCGGGAGACCGTTGACGGCGAGCTTGTGGACTCTGATGCCGTCGCCGCTCAATTCGCCGGCCACCGCGTCGCCAAGACCGCCTTCGGGGTAATGATCTTCCACCGTCAGCACAAGGTTGCCGGTCTTCGCCGCCGCGGCCTTGATCACGTCCTTGCCCAGTGGCTTGATGCTGTAAGCGTCAATGATCGTCACGCCGACGCCATCGCGACCCAGTGTCACCGCCGCCTTCAACGCTTCATGCAGCGTCACGCCCGCGGCCACAATGGTAAGTTTGTCGCCCGCGGCCTGCTTCACGATCTTCGCACCCCCGATGGGAAATTGCTCGTCGTTGCTGTAAATCACCGGCGTCTTCGGGCGGGAGGTGCGCAGGAAGTGGATGCCGCGGTTCACGGCCATCTGCTCGACGAGCTTTTCCGTGCTCACGGCGTCGCTCGGATAAAGCACCACTGCGCCAGCCACCGCGCGCATCATGGCGAGATCTTCCAAGGCCATTTGCGAGGGACCGTCTTCGCCGATGCTCACGCCGACGTGGGAGCCGACGAGCTTGAGGTTCGATTGGGAAATGCCTGCCACGCGAATCTGATCATAGGCGCGGCTAAAGAAGGTCGCGAATGTCGACGCGAACGGCACTTTGCCGCGCGCACCAAAACCCGTGGCCACGCCAACGAGATTTTGCTCGGCGATGAAGCACTCAGTGAAACGATCGGGGAACTTCTTGAAGAACTTCTCGGCGTAAGTGGAATTCTTGGTGTCGCCGTCCATGGCCACCACGCGGCTGTCAGCCTCACCCACGCGCACCAGGGCAGCGCCGTAGGCTTCGCGCGTGGCGATGGCGTCGCCGGGTTTGTAGTTGATTGCCGGAAAAGTGGAAGGTGCGGCCGTGTTCGGGGCTGGCAGAATGTCGGGGGTGGGAATCGGGACGCCGGCAGCACTGCGCGAGCTGGGCTGCAATTCGGCGATGGCGCGGATGGATTCCTCCTTGCTCAGCGGCTTGCCGTGCCAGTTGTCCTTGTCTTGGAGAAACGAAACACCCGCGCCTTTGAAAGTCTTGGCCAGGATGCAGAGCGGTTGGTCGTTAAGACCGACGCCGCTGAGCACTTCCACGATTTCCTCGAGGTCGTGGCCGTCCACGTCCTCCACTCGCCAGCCAAAGGCTTCGAAGCGTTCGCGATACACGTCAATGTTGTGCCCGAAAGCCGTCGCCTGGCTCTGGCCGAGGCGATTCACGTCCACGATGGCGATGAGATTGTTGAGCTTGTTGATGCCGGCGAGCGAAGCGGCTTCCCAGACCGCGCCTTCGGCGATTTCGCCGTCACCCAACAGCACGTAAGTATTGTAAGAAAGCTTGTCCACGCGCGCGGCGAGCGCCATGCCGACGCCGACGCTCAGACCCTGACCGAGCGAGCCGGTCGCCACGTCCGCAAATGACAAACGCGGAGTCGGATGACCTTCCAGATCGCTGCCGAGGGTGCGCAGCTTCTGGAGTTCATCCACGGGGAACAAACCGGCTTCGGCCCACGCAGCGTAAAGGATCGGGGCGCAGTGGCCCTTGGACAGCACGAAACGGTCGTTGTTGTGATACTTGGGATTCTTAGCGTCGTAACGCATCTGGCCGAAGAACAGCGCGGCCATCACTTCGGCGCTCGAGCAGCAGGAAGTCGGGTGCCCGCTGCCGGCGGTGGTGGTGGACGTAATCGAATGAATACGCAGTTGGTTGGCGATGCCCTTCAGTTGCTCAATATCGGTCTCAATCATGGAGCGGTGAATCTAGGCGAAAGGCGCGGAAAGCCAAGAATGAATTCTGTGAAAAAACGGTCGGGAAAGGGTTGGAAAAGGGTCGCCAGCGTCCAAGCGACTGAGAAAACCCCAGCTTCAGCGAGATTGCGGCCCGAGCCAGATTTGGACTGCGGCGGCCAGCGCAGCGCCACGCCGCTTTGGAAACTGAGGTGCAATCGAAAGCGGTGGCCGCTTCGATCTGCCACCGCAGTACAAGAATCTTCTGGCAACGTGCTGCCGATTTGTAGCCGGCAGAAACTGGCGTTTAGGTTCGTGCCGGCCTGCCGACTAAAAGTCGGCAGCACTTTCGGAGGCCTCCTCTCGGCTCACTGCGGCTGCGACAACGCGTGGCCAGGGATCGAGCAAGTGGGCTCGGTATCAACAGCGTTGACTGTGTAACTGCCGCCACTGGGACACTGTGGCGCTGCAGATCCCTTCAAATAAGGGAGTAGAAACTCCAAAGCTGGCGTGACTGTTGCCACCTGCCGTTTCTCCAACGCCCATTGCTGTTTCGCACCGTCAATCTGGCGGAGATTGTTAATGCACGCATTGAGTGCATCCACGGCGGGCGAATTCGTGGGAACCAGCCCATAGCTTGCCGCAATAGTGGCGGCCTGCTCGGCCGACAATATGACGTTGTGTTTCGCTGCGTCTGCCTGAACCCGAGCCTGCGCGGCCTGTTGTTGTGCCTGTTCAATGGCGGTCTGTGCCGACTGCGCCTGGGCCATGAGTGTGGAGTTCGTTTCGCGCAACTGCCGGACCTCATTACGCAGCCGCAACACGTCCTCGCCATCCTTGCGCAGCCTGGCGAGTTCGTCCGGTGGAACGACCGTGGTCTTGAGCGTGGCAATCTCGGCGCGCAACGGCTGCAACTCGTGGACTTCGTGCTGGAGCGTGGTTGCCTGTGCAGTGGCGGACTTGTGCGATTTGAAAAAATACGCAGCGGCAGCGATACCAATCAGAGCCACGAGCCAAGGCAAGGCGGCTTTCATTTTCGCTTCCACTCACTGCGGCGGCGGCAACGCGTGACCGGGAATGGAGCAAGTGGGATTAACGTTCAAAGCCCCAACCATGTATCGGCCACCGCCGGGACATTGCGGCAACCGTTGACCTTGGAGATACGGCAGCAAATCCTGCCGACCGGGAACAGCCTCGACTGTCTTCCGGTTCTCCAGTGCCCACTGCTGTTTTGCTCCGTCGAGCTGACGTAGATTATTAATGCAGGCATTGAGCGCATCCACTGCAGGTGAGTTCGTGGCCGCAATCCCATAGCGTGCCGCCAGCGCGGCCGCCTGTTCGGCCGTGACCGCGACATTGTGTTTTGCGGCGTCTGCTTCCGCTCGAGCCTGCGCCACCTGTTGCTGGGCCTGTTGCGCGGCGCTCTGTGCACTCTGCGCCTGCTGCGTGAGCGTGGTTTTGGCTTCGCGTAATTGCCGCACTTCATTGCGCAGGCGCAAAGCGTCGTCGCTGTCCTTGCGCAGGCGGGCGAGTTCGTCGGGCGGCACGACGTTGGTCTTGAGGGTGGCGACCTCAACGCGCAACGGCTGCAGCTCCTGGACCTCCTGCTGGAGGGTGGCCACCTGTGCCGTGGTGGACTTGTTCGCGTTGAAAAAATATGCCGCGGCCGCAATTCCGAGCACAGCCATGATCCAAGGCAGGGCGGTTTTCATAGGATGAATGAACCACCGAATACACGAAAATGCCGCGAAAAGGAAAACTATTTGATTCAGTTCGCTGGCAGCCCACGCCATCTTTGAACTCCCTCTCTGCCGCGAAGTGGAGGAGAGGGCTGGGGAGGCGCTTTGTTTGCGAATCTCGGCGGCAAAGTCTCAGACGCCCCTCATTGAAAATGGTGCGCAAGGCGGGATTTGAACCCACAACCTTCGGCTCCGGAGGCCGACGCTCTATCCAATTGAGCTACTCGCGCAGTGCGCCGGGGACAGTATGCCAAACGTCCCGGCCGGGCAATGAGGTTTTGAGCCCGACTCGCAGCGGACGATTCACTCTCCGGCCGGTCGGACTACTTGCCCTCGAGAATCTTTGCCTTCTTGGTCTGATATTCGGCGTCGGTAATGGCCCCCGCTTCCTTCGCCTTTTGCAGGTCTATCAATTGCTGACCGGCGGTGGGCGGCTTGGTTACGTGTTGCGGGCCACCGCCGACTTCCCAGGCGCAACCGGTGAGCAAGGTCGTGACGGAAACGATGGCGAAACAGCGGGCGATTCGTTCTTTCATGTGCTGTGGTGTTGTCGTGTGATTGCTGACTGGCGAGTTGCTCGCGCAGTGCGCCGGGACGGTAAGTCAAATCCCTGGGCCGGGCAATGAGGTTTTCAGGTTGTCTGTCGTGAGCGCTGTCAATCTTGTATTATGCCGCACGTTTCTTTCCCTTCCCTTGAAAACTGATGCCAACTCGGTCTGTCGGATACACCGTGACGTGAACATCCGCGATGTTTGACAGCTTCGTGTAAATCAGCACTGGATAACTCCGCGTGGTCTCTGGCTTGCCGTCACGCTCTTGCTCGGTGATCACCATGCCGACCGGTTGCCGAATGTCTGGCTCTCCAATGGCGCGAGTGACGTCCTCAACGGTGTGCAGGTCTTTGGTCAGTGTGACAAGGCGCTGCCGCTCAGCATCGGTGAGCGTGTGAAAGAGCCGATCACGTCTCGACTTCGGAGCACTACCTCCGCAGAACGGACAGTAGTAAATCACCATGTAGTCCTTCGGCCCTATGACGAGGTGATACTCGTTTAGTTCCGCGTCGAGCTCGACGGGACATTTCGGCTCGTCTGCTGCGCGTTCTAACCATTCACATTTGCACGTTCCCTTTTCTTTGCGTGGTGGCATAGCGTGGTGTGCGGTCTAATTTCAAGTAGGCTGCGAGCTTTGTAGTCTCCCTCGTTCTATGATTCGACACTATTCGCAGTGTTAGCCTGTGTCCAGCCCGGCTTGGCAATGGACCTTTAGTTCCCAATTCCCGAGTGGACAATTCCGGGGTTCGGCGTAAAACAGATTCGTCGTTCCAACTCGATAAGTTGCCATGAAAACACTCACTGTTGTTGCTTTGCTCGTCAGCAGCCTCAGCCTCGCGGCTGCGGATGCCACGAAATTGCCCGGCCCGTTATTCGATGGCCTTGGCAATCATCATCATCCCGTCACCACGCGCTCCAAGGCGGCGCAGCGGTATTTCGACCAGGGCATCATCCTGCTCTTTGCCTTCAATCACAAGGAAGCCATCCGCTCGTTCCAGTCCGCGGCGAAGATTGATCCCGATTGCGCGATGGCGTGGTGGGGCGTCGCCTACGCCAACGGCCCGCACGTCAACAAGCCGATGTTCAAGGAAGACACCGCCGCGGCGTGGGAGGCGTTGAAGCTTGCGCTCGCCGTCAAAGCCAAAGGCTCGCCGCGCGAACAGGCCTACATCAACGCGCTTGCCAAGCGGTATCAGGCGGAACATGTCGAAGACCGGTCAGCGCTAGACAAGGCGTTCGCCGCCGCGATGCGTGAGCTGGTGAAGGAGTATCCGGACGATCTCGACGCGCAGACGTTCTTCGCCGAATCGCTGATGGACACGATGCCGTGGGATTACTGGCTCAAGGATCGTTCGCCCAAGCCGGAAACGGAAGAAGCGTTCGCGGCGCTCAAGCTCGTGATTGCGCGCAATCCCGATCATCCGGGTGCAAATCATTTTTACATCCACGCCGTCGAGGCCGGGCCGAATCCGCAATGGGGTTTGCCCGCGGCCGATCGCCTGGCGAGCTTCGCGCCGTCGGCGGGGCATCTTGTTCACATGCCGGCGCACATCTACATGCGCGTGGGCCAATACAACGACGCGGTGGTAGCGAATGATCGCGCGGCTAAAGCGGATCGGAAATTCATCAACAATACCGTGGCCCAAGGCTTCTATCCGGGCGCGTATTATCCGCACAACCTGCACTTCCTCTGGCAGGCGCTGATGTTCGAAGGCCGCAGCAAGGAGGCGATGAAGGCCGCGGTGAAAGTTTCCGATTACGCGACGGAGAATTACTGCGGGCCGAAGAAAGCGCTCGAAGGTCCGCGCCAGCGGCATCTGCCGCAACTCACCGCCGTGCGCTTTGGCCGGTGGGATCAGGTGTTGACCGCGCCCAAGCCCAGCGAGACAAATGATTTCTTGGTGGATCGTGCCATGTGGCATTTCTGCCGGGGAATGGCCTACACCGCGCGCCAGCAACCCGATGACGCTGCACGCGAATTAAAGGAACTCTCGAAGTTCGCGCGCAGCGAGGACGCCAAGAAGATCGATAGCCCGCAGTTCCCCGCCACGAGCATGCTGGTCATCGCCGAACATCTGTTGACCGGCAAGCTCGCCGGCACACGAGGCGACACGAAGGCGATGATTGCAGAACTGGAAAAGGCAGTGGCGGCTGAGGACACCCTGCCCTACATGGAGCCGGGCTACTGGCCCTACTCCACCCGGCCCACGCTGGCCGCGGCGCTGTTGCAATCCGGCGAGGCAGCGAAAGCGGAACAGGTGTTCCGCGACGATCTCGCCCGCTGGCCGCGCAACGGCTGGGCACTGTTTGGCCTCGAAAAGTGTTTGCGCGCCCAACAGAAGGACGAGCTGGCTAACGTCGTGCAACGACAGTTGACCGAAGCTTGGAAGCGCGCGGACATCAACCTGGATCTGGCAGCGTTTTGAAGACGCAATAAGACGTTACGTGGTTCACGGTGAATCGGCACGCGCTGGATTTTCACCGGCCGATCCAAATTCATTTTTGAATTTGCTTAACTCAACCCGCGCTTGCCGGTAAATCTCCCGGCGTGAAATCACGCATCCGTCTCGCCACTGAAGCCGACGCGCCCGCCATTTGCCAGATCTACGGGCCGTTCTGCGACACGCTGGTGACATTTGAGGAAGTTGCTCCCTCCGCGTCCGAGATGCAGCAACGCATCCGCAAAGTCACCGCGCAGTATCCGTGGCTGGTGTGCGAACGCGACGGCGGGGTGACGGGCTATGCTTACGCGTCCACGCATCGCGAGCGTCCGGCCTACCGTTGGGCGGTGGAAGTAGCAGCTTACGTGGCAGAAGGGCAACGGGGTCGCGGCATCGGGAAGGCGCTTTACGCTTCGCTAATTCGTTTGCTCGCCGCACAAGGTTATCACCGTGCGTTCGGGCTCATTGCCCTACCCAATCCGGCGAGTGCGGCATTGCACGAAGCCGTGGGGTTCAAAGCGAAGACAGTCTTTCAAGACATCGGTTACAAAAGCGGCGCCTGGCGCGACGTGGGCTGGTGGGAACTGGCGTTGCAGTCAAACCGCGGCGAACCGCGGGAACCTGTCAGCATCCAGAAACTGATCGGGGGAACGGTCTGGCAGGAAGCCATCGGCGCTGGGCAGAGCTTGTTGACGCATTGAGCGGGCGTGCCGCGGTGGAGTAGCGCCAAGTTGCATTCACTGGCCAACCCTCATCGAAAAGCGGCGTCGCCGCTTCGCTTTGCCGCCGCAGTCAAAACTTATTTCGCTGAGGCTGCGTTGGTCACCGTCGCCGTCGCCGCGTTTGTCCCTCTCGCCTTCGCTTCCTGCAGGTCAATGTTTCGCACCAGCCGCGCGCGCAGTTCCTCCAGCATTGGGTCTTTCACCAAGGCGATGTGGGCGCGGGCTTCGGAGAATCGTTCGCCTGAAAGTTTCATCCGCGCGAGATGGATGTGGACGCTCTGGCGCTCGAGATCGGTCTTGGCAATTTTCATCGCGTTGGTCCAGGCCCCAAGTGCGTCCTCCAGCCGCGTCGGCTTGATGCCGTAATAAGTCTGCGCCACGTCAGTCGCGAGCGGGAAGTTCGTGGGATCCAGCCGGAACGAGTTGGAGTAGAGGCCCAGCGCTTTGTCGAACACCTGCTGTTCGGTGATGTGGTAATGCGCTTCGACGTCCCGCCGGAACAGATACACCGTCGTGCCGAAGTTTTGGTAGTAAACCGATTCATTGGGGTCGAGCTTGATGGCTTGCTCATAGTGCGTGAACGCCTCGCGCACCTCGCCGTTGTGGCCGTAGTAATTCGCCAGATTGTTCCAGATCGAAGGTCGCGACGGATCGAGTTCTTTCGCCACGAGCAGTTGATCCTTTTCGCCATCCTCGTCGTGAATGTCGCTCAGGAAGCTCGCATAGGCGATGCGCGCCTCAACGTGCTTGGGATGACGCTTGATGAATTCTTCGTATGCCGCCCGGACGGGCTCGAAGCGCTTCAAGATCTTCTGGTTCAACTCCTGTGGCGGAGTGCCCGCACCCTCCGCGGCAAAGGCCCGATTGTCGCGGATCCATTTGTCCACCTCGTCCTGCGCTTCCTGATCCCGCTCCATGATGCGCTGTAGCTCGGCTTCGATGAGCAGATTGGTGCCGACCAGCAAATTCGTAAGCGCGGCCGGCAGCGGCGGGTTGGTGGGAGTCTGCGCCGGCACGCCCAAGGCGAGAGCCGCCAGGATCAGGACGGACAAAATCAATTTCACTCGCGGAAACTACCACGCTTCAGAATCAATGCCACGAAAACTCAGCGGCCGCGGGGCGAAGTCACCGGCGTGGATTTCTTCTTCGATTTCTCCGCGCTGGCCGGCGGGGCGGCGGCTTCCTTGGCCTCCAGTTTCTTTTTCAACTCATCCAATTCCTTGCGCAGATCCTTGGTGGTCTTCTGGAGATCCAGCATTTCCGTGCGGAAGCCGCGGAACTCGTCCGTGCGCTTGCCTGTGGAACGCAAGTCGGCCACCACTCGCGTGGCGACGGCTTTCTCCCGGCTGTCCTTGGGCGACGTGGTGAACTTCTCCAAGGCCGCGATGGCCTTCGGATCGCCCAGGTTCCCCAGCGCGTTGATGGCCCCGGTCTGCACGGTTGGCTTTTTAGAATTCACATAACCCAACAGGAACTCTCGCACCTTGGCTTTGTCCTCCTCATTGCGCGCCAGATAGCCAAGGGCGGTGAGCGCCGTGCCGAATCCGCGACTGGTGTACGCCGCCTCTTGTTTGGGCAGCGACGCCAGCAACGGTTCGATGTAACTGGCATCATCCTGCGCCCGCATCGCCTGCACCGCGGAGACTGCCAGCGCGTTGCGATACGAATCCGAGTCGAGATACTTGAGCAACAGCTCGCGAACTTCCGGCTTGTTGTACGCGCCCAAAGCTTCGAGGCTGCCGGAGCTGATGTCCGGATTCTTTTCCGTATCGAGCGACTTGCGGGCAAAGTCGTAAGCTTCCTCGCGGTAAAAGCCATTGATGGCGCGGGCCACGTCGCGCCGCACGCGGGCGTCGGATTGCTTCGTGGACGCGAGCAGGACCTCAAAGGCCTCGTCAGTCCGGATGGCCCGCAACGAACGGACCGCCTCGTTGCGCACGGCGTGGAACGGATCCGAGTTGAGCACCTTTTTCAGCCTGGCGACGGTGTCCTTGTCCCGCTTGTTGCCGAGTTGCTCCACTGCCAGGATGCGGCCCAGGACATCGTTCGTGTCGGTCAGCTGCGCGTTCAACATCGCAGCGGGCGTCGTAAAACTGATCTTTGCGAGCAACGCCACCTCGGGATTGAATCGCACGAGCGTGGGCGCAGAATCAAAGGGAAAGGCGAACTCCTCGTTCTTCTTCGCTATCTGCAAGGTTTTGTCCACCGTGCCGAACGCGCCCTTGAATCGCACCACGAGCGGCACGTTGAACAACAGGACGTCGTCGTTAGTGGGCTGCGTCTGGCGGATGGAAACTTTTACCTGCTTCGTTGTTTGATCCCAGCTGTAGGTGGCGTCGAGCTGCGGAAAGGACGCGTGATAAACCCATTGATCGAAGAACTGGTCGTAGGAGCGGCTGGTGAACTCCTCGATCACCCGGCGCAGATCCTCGGTCACCACGCTGCCATGCTGATGCCTTTCGATGTAGGTCTTCACGCACTTGCGATACAGGTCCGCGCCCAATTCGCTGCGCAACATATGCAGCACGTAGCTTCCCTTCTGATACGAAAGCGAGCCAAACATCGCATCCGAAGAACCGTAATCACGGCGCACGATGCCATAGCCCGTGTTGGTGGAGGCGGTCAATCCGCGGAGGCGCGAATTCAATTCGAGCAACATTTCGTCGCGGCCGTGTTTATGGCCGGTAAACAGTGTTTCGTAATATGTCGCGAAGCCCTCGTTGAGCCAGGTGTGGCTCCAATCCTTGCAGGTGACGAGATCGCCGAACCATTGGTGCGCGAGTTCGTGCGCAACCAGCCCCTCGCTGTCGCGAAGATTTTCCGTCGCGTCCGTGAACAGTGTTTGATCCATGAGCGTGGTCGCGCTCGTGTTCTCCATGCCGCCGGCGACGAAATCATTTACGCAGACCTGATCGTACTTCGCCCACGGATACGGCACGCCGATTTCCTGTTCGAAAAACTCCATCAGCCGCTTGGTATCGCGGAAGGAGGTGGCTGCCTCGCCGATCTGGGACGCCGGCACGTAGAACGCCAGCGGGATGTCCTTGTATTTGTCCGTGATGCTCTTGAAATAACCGGCGCAGAGCGTGACCAGATAATTCGCGTGCGGCTTCTCCTGCGACCAATGCACGGCCACCAGTCCGGTCGCGGGGTCCTTCTGTTCCGACACCTTGCGGCCGTTGGAAATCACCACCATGCCCTCCGGCACGCGGCACGTGACTTCCGTGGTGTGTAGAAAATTTGGCGCGTCCACGCACGGATACCAATGCCGCGCCTCGTGGGTTTCTCCTTGGGTGAACAGATGCGTGTCGCCTTCCTTGTAACCCATTTCCGGCGTGCGAAAATACAGCCCTTCTTCGGGCACCGCCTTGTAGGTCACGGTCACACTGACTTCCTTGTCCGCGGGAATCTCGTTCGCAAACGTGATAACCAATTCCTCGTCGGTCGATTGGTGTCCCTGGATTTTTTCGGCGGATTCCACCGTCCGCACATCGAGCTTCACGGCGTCGAGCCGGAGTTCGCGGATGGGTTTCAGGTTCGGTTTGAAACGGATCGTGGTCTTGCCCTCGACTGAGCGATCCTTGAAGTCCGGCGTGACATCGATGGCGATGTGCAACACCTGGATGTCACGGTCGCGCGGGTAATGGCGACCCGACAGCGCATTTTCCGGCACCAGCGCGCGCCCGGCGTGAAAACATTCCAGCTTGGCTTCCTCACTTTCGGCACGGGCCGAGGGCGCGAGGGCGAGGAAGAGGATAAGAAGACAGGCCAGGCGGTGAATGGCAGAAATCATGATTTTGAGTGCGCTGGAAATAACAGATGCCAGCCCGAAGTCAAAGCCCGGAATGAAAGTCCATGCGCCTCAGATCCGAACAGGCACGATAAGAAACGGCAGACCTTGCCGGAAGAATTCCCGCTGCAGCGCGAACACAGTGAAATTATGGAGCAATCGGCCCAGCCATGTCTCGCGCGTGAAAACGAGCTGGCCACCGAAAAAAACGGCATTCGGAAACTTTTGCGTTACCGCGGTTGCCAGTTGCGTGGCCTGTTCCACCGCATCATGGCCGATCCCGGTAGCGGTTTCGGCATGCCAGCCTTTGCGCCGGATGTACATTGCGTAGCGTTCGGTTTCGCGGGTGATGTGTTCGCGCAAACGCTCGATTTCGTCCACGCCCTTGAAATTACCGGCATCCACGACGCCGGCCTGGATGAACACATAATTCCGAAACACCCCGGGGAACATCTGTTGCACTGCGAGCAAGGTATGCAGACCCAGCCCGTTGAATCCATTCACAAGAATCACCGCCGTTTTCGCCGTCGGTTCGCAGCCGGGCTTCGCCGGGACCGTTGCGGGGGTTGTCAGCTCGACTGCAGGAATCAAGGTGTCCAACCGGGCCAGCTGTTGCGCTGTGCGGCGATAATGCCGGCGCACCAGAAACGCGCCGACCACGAACGTGCCGGTCACGATGAGCGTCACCCAGCCGCCTTCGCTGAACTTCACGATGCACAGCGAGATCAAGATGAACGACGTCAACCCAAGTCCAATGGCATTGATGGCAAGCTTACGCTGCCACTGCGGCGAGCGGCCGCGCTCTTTCCACCAATGTCGCACCATGCCCGCTTGCGAGAGTGAGAACGTGATGAATACGTTGATACTGTAGAGCACCACGAGCAAACCCACCGCACCACGTGTCGCCAGCAGCACCAGAATCGCTGCGCCACCCATGATGAGAATGCCGTTATGCGCGACGAGCCGGTCGCTGAGCGTGGCAAAGCGGGTCGGCATCCAACGGTCGATCGCCATGTTCGCCAGCACGCGTGGGCCGTCGAGAAAACCCGCCTGCGCCGCGATGAACAACAACACCGTGGCCGAAGCCATCGCGGCGAAGACGAACGTCTTGCCGGTCACGCCCGGCCAGTTCGCAGTCAGGCTTTCAAACAACACGGCGTTCAGAGTTTTTCCATCCACCGGTGTGACGCGATAGAGCAGATATGCGAGCAGCAATCCTCCCACCGTCACGGCGAGTGAGATGCCCATGTAAGTCATCGTCCGACGGCCCGTGACCACGCGGGGTTCGCGCAAGATGGGCAGGCCGTTGCTCACGGCTTCGATGCCCGTGTATGTGCCCGCGCCCACGCTGTAAGCGCGCAGCAGCAGGAAGAACAATCCGAGCCAACCGAGTTGCGTGTGCGCGACTTTGACATCACTGGCGGTGTTAGCGACGAGTTGCGGTAAGTCACCGAGATGCGTCACCGCGCCATAGACGATGGCCAGCCCGTGCGTGAGCAGAAACGCGAAGAAGATCGGGGTCCAAAGCATCACGGATTCGCGCACACCACGCAGGTTCAGCACGGTGAGGAACAAAGTTCCTGCGATGGCGAATGGCAGTTTCCAAGCAAGCCAATGTGGCGGCAGCAGCGAGAACAATTGATCCGCGCCGCTCGCGATGGAAATGGCGATGGTGAGCACATAATCAACAAGCAGCGCGCAGCCGGACACTACACCGAGTGTGGGTGAGAGCAGTTTGCTGGCGACGAGATAGCCACCGCCGCCGCTGGGAAACAACTCGATGATCTGCGAGTAACTGGCGCAGATGATGGCAATGGTGACGACGCAGGCCAGCGCCACGAACGGAGCGAGCGCTACGTGTGCGCCGAGCGCTTTGAAGGTTTCTTCTGGCCCGTAACACGAAGACGACAAGCCGTCCGCGCCAAGGCCGACCCACGCCAGCACGGCGACGAGCGAGACTTTGTGGAAGAGATTCGCGTCGGAAAGATTTCGCGCGCGACCAATGAAAAAGTTTTTGAGCCAAGTCATGGGAATGATCCTAGTTGGAATGCGGGGCCCGGCGTTCACGCCGCTTCACCGCCCCTTTGGTGACAGTGAAGCGGGCTAAAGCCCGCGCCCCGCCAGTTTCAGTTTTCCTTCACTTGCGAGTGTCCGTTGGTTTGACTGCGCAGCATGATGCCGAGGAGTCCATCAACGAGTCCGCCGCTCCCATTCGCGCCGTTCACGGCCACGTCCGGCACAATGCGCACGTTGCGTTCACCAACGATCTGCATCAGCTGCATCACGGTGTAGCCCTGGGCGCCGAGTGATTCCACGCCCGCGCGGTAAGCCTGCGCCTTGGCATCGCCGGTGGCGCGGATTGCTTGAGCCTCACCCAGTGCGCGGAGGCGTGTGGACTCGGCGTCGCCCGTGGCTTGCTTCACGCTGGCGTTGGCTTTCAACTCAGCGATGTTCACGCCTTGTTCTGCGCCGACGACCTGTTGCTGGATGTCCGCGAGCGAGGTCTGTCGCACGAGCTGCTGGCGCTGTTCCTGTGCGGCGCGTTGCGTCTCGTAGGTCTTGCGCTGCTCTTCCGCGATCTTGCGATCGGTTTGCGTGAGCATCAGCTGCTCCGGCGGGTTGATGTCGCCGATGAGCGTATCAATCGCCTGCACGTCGTAAGCGCCGATGGCTTTGCGGATGTGCTCCGCCGCTTCTACCTGCCGATGACTACGCGCGCTCAGGAAGTCGAGCACGGTGTAGTCCTGCGCCGAATTGCGGAAATAGTTTCCGACGATCGGTTGCAGCACGTGGTCCACAAGGTTCTGCATCGAGCCGACGCGGCTGATCACTTTCGGCGCATCGAGCGCGCCGACATGGATGATCTGTGATACGTCCAGGTTGAATGCGAAACCATCCTTCGAGCGTACCGTGATGGACGAAAGCTTCTCGTCGAAATGATGTGCCTCGGTGCGGCTTGCCCAGTTGAGCACGATATTCGTCGTGGGCACGAGTTCGACCTTCATCACGCGCGTGTTGAGCGGATGTTTGCCCGGATACAGCGGCGTGACCCACACGCCTTTGTGGCCCGGATTCACGAGGTCGCCGTGTTTGAACTCCACGCCGCTCACGTCTTCGTGCGCCTTGCCGACGAACGAGATCACCACGCCGATGTAGCCGATGGGAATCTGCACCATCGGCACCTGCTCGACTTGGGCGAACCATGGATTCAAGTTCCACGTGCCGGACAACAGGATTTGCTCCTGCAATCCGCGCCGACCGCCGCCGTCCAGGAACGTCTGCGCTTTCTGGAAGTTGTCGTGGCCGGGGATCGTCGGCCCGGCGATCTCACCTGCTTCGATGGGTTGACCATCAAGGGTGGTGACGATGCCAACCATGTCCGCGGCGACGCGATGCAACTCCAGTTGGCCCGCGTGCATTCCGTGTTCTGCTGCCGTCGCGGAAGTTATGACCGTGAACAGCGCAAGGTTGATGCGATACGTGCCGGCAGTTAGCAGGCCAAGTTGGCGACCTTTCTCGCCACCGTTTGCGAGGAACTTGCGCGCGTCTTGGAAGTTGTCGCTATCCACGATCTTGCCGAGGATGCGCTCATTGGGAATCGCGGCGCCATCGGCCGCAAGCACGAGGGCGATTTCACCCTGCGGCACGACCGTAACCGGGACTTTGACAATGCGATATTGCCAGCGCCAGTAACCGAAGTGCAGTCCGGGCGCGAGTGTATCGGCCTGATAACCGGCCTCGCCGCTCAGTGCGATCAGATGTCCCGGCGGCAGGCCACGCGCGCCGAAACGTTTCACTACGATACCGACCTGGCGTTCTTGAATCAGCACCGCGCCAAGCATGAGCGGCCCGAGAAACAGCAGCGCCAGAACGATCAACCCGAGAACCAACAACACCGGCGTGAGGAAGCCTCCCGCCGCCGCGAACATGACGTTCGTTGTCATAACCCAACTCCTGATGTGGTCGTGCGCGGCGGCCCGCATTGACGGGACGCGCGTGCGCAACACGTTTGATTGGGGTGACCGTGGAGATTTCGCCGCGCGAAATCCTAGAGGATCGCCCTTCCAGATGCCGACGAGGTTAGCTGACGGGCTCGGTCCTGAAAGTGACCGCGACGATGGTTCACCATCGCCGTAAGCCCCGTCCCGGTTTCCCGGGAGTGGTTCCCCCGCGCTGACTTGCAGGAAGGCAAGCCAGCTTAGGCTGCTACGAAAGCGACTCTCTCAGAACGTGCAGAAGGTGTCAATGCCGCCACGCGTAAAGTCAACGGACTGAGGCGAATTGAGTTAAACCTACCGCCGAAGTAGGGACGTGCCACCTGGGTAGGGTGGACATTCTTGTCCGCCGGTCTTGGCGACTTTCCAGTTGCCAGTTTCAGTGGCGAACAGCGGACTGGAAAGTCCGCTGAACCGGCAGGCTGGAAAGCCTGCCCTACGGCCAGTGGGCGCTTTCTCCAAGGTCTCGATTTCGGAGGTCGGATTAAACCGGACGGAGCGATGAGGTATTGCTCACTTCACGGTACCCATGAGTTTTTTCAACCACGGCACACAGGCAATCAGCACGACCGTGAAGCCGAAAACCCACCACGCCTGATGCATGAAAAAGTTCGCCAGCGCCGCGGGATCGGTGGAGGTGAATTCACCGGCCATCACGCCCGACAGTTTGTTGCCCAGCGCGGCGGCAAGAAACCAGATGCCGAGGACGAGGCCAACGAGCTGCCTGGGCGCGAGCTTGGTCATCGTGCTCAAGCCGACGGGACTGACGCAGAGTTCCCCGATGGTTTGCAGGAAGAACAGGCCGACAATCCAGAACGGACTGACCTTGCCCTCGCCAGTCAGCTTGGCCGCCGGCACCATCAGCAGAAACGAAAGACCGAGACACACCAGGCCGAACACGAACTTCATCGGCGAACCCGGCTGGCGCTCGCCCCAGCGCGCCCAAATCAGCGCAAACAGGGGCGCCAACAAAATGACGAACAGCGAGTTCACTGATTGAAACCACGCGGACGGAAACTCGTAGCCCACCACGACACAACGCGTGAGTTGATCGCCGAACAACGCAATCGTTGAACCGGCCTGCTCGAAGATGGCCCAAAAAACAATCGCGCAGAGCGAGAAAATCAGAATCGCCGACATGTGGTGCGAGCCCTCGGCATTTCGCAATCCAAATACGATGATCGCGAGCACGGGGACGACGATGTAGCCATACGTGATCCAGTGAAACTTGGGATTCGTGTCCGCCAGCCGGACGATGAAGTAAAGCGCGGCGGCCCCGGCGAGTACCAGCAGCAGTTTACCCCAAGGCCGCGGCACCTCGGGAGCCGGCGCATTGCCCACATGCGCCAGGCGCTTGCCGGTGACTAGATAGGCGATCAATCCGATTGTCATTCCGACGCCTGCCGCCGCAAAGCCCCAATGCCAGCTGTGGTTGGGATCAAATCCCTGTTGCTCCAGCCAGGCCTTGAACGTCTTGCTCTGCGCGAGCCAACCGGTGACGAGCGGCGCGGTGAAGGCGCCGATGTTGATGCCCGTGTAAAAAATGGAGAACCCGGCGTCCCGCCGCGTGTCACCCGGTTCATAAAGCTTGCCGACGAGGGCGCTGATGTTGGGTTTCAACAAACCGGTGCCCAGAGCAATCAACACCAGCCCGGTGAAGAACGCGGCTTCCGACTGAAACGCCAGTGTGAAGTGGCCGCAGGCGATTACGATACCGCCAAACAAAACCGAATGCCGCGCCCCAATGAAGTTGTCCGCGAAAAAACCGCCCGGGATCGAGAGCATGTACACCGTCATGGTGTAAGTGCCGTAAATCATGGCCGCCCGTTTCACATCGAAGCCCAAACCGCCTACAGCAATCGGTGCCGTCATAAAGAGCGTCAACAGCGCCCGCATGCCGTAGTAGGAAAACCGTTCCCATAGCTCGGTGAAGAAGAGCGGGTACAATCCCGACGGATGGCCAGGAACTGGAGGAGGAGTGGCGTTCGGCATGTCAGTTGGATTTGGCCGGCAGATTCAGTTTCGCGCGGACGATTTCGGGCAGGAACTTCACCGGAACCGCACCGCTGCCCAATACGGCTTCGTGAAACCGACCGAGATTGAACTGGTCGCCAAGTTCGCGGGAGATTTGTTGACGCAATCGATAGTGCGCCATGCGGCCGGTGAAATACGTGCAGAGCTGCACGCTGCTTTGCTTGCTTCGGATTACCTTCAATCGCGCCTCGCCCTCGGATTGAAACGCCTGATTCACCAGCAGGTCCATCGCCTGTTCATCCGTCAGTTTTTCGCAATGCATCCGGTAATCGAGAATCGTGTTCACCACGGCCCGCAGATAGAACTTCAGCTGGCTGAGCCGCAATGCGAGGTCGCCCCTGCCATAGCCCTGATCGAGCATCATCTGCTCCGTGTAAACGGCCCAGCCTTCCACATAAACTCCCGAGGCGAGCACCTTGCGGATGAGCGAGGGAACGCGATTCGCATATTCGCCCTGCACGTAATGGCCGGGATACGCCTCGTGAATCGTCAGCACTTGCAGCATGTGGTCGTTGTATTCTTCGAGAAAGCTGCGGACCTTGGCGGCGTCCCAACTCTTCGGCGGCGGACTCACCGCATAGAATCCCACCGCCTTCGTGTCGAGCGGCGGAGGTGAGTTCATGTAGGCCGTGGAATTGCCCCGCTGAAACTCCGGCATCTCGATGATGCGACATTGATCCGGCTGCGGGAGGCGTAGAATGTCCGCCGCGCTGATGAACTGCTTGATGCTATCGACGGTCTTGCGCGTATCGCGCACGAGATTCTCCGGCTTGCCGTGATCCTGCGCGATGCGTTTCATCACGCGCTCCACGGTCGTTCGTCGGCCCTCGGCGTCATCCGGCGGCAACGGGTCGCGCGGGAAATAGCCGCTCCACGCCTGGCGCGCGATCACATACATGTCGTTCCGCACGCGCGTGAACTCTGCCTGGGCAGCGGCGTAAATCTCCTCCACGGTCATTCCCGCATCCGTCTCTAATTCAAACTTGCGCCGAAACTTCTCGCGGCCGATGCGCCACTCGCCACTCGCCGTCGGCAACACCTCCTTTTCCAGAAATTCCTGATGTTGCTTCAACGCGGTGACTGCCGCCGCCGCCGCCGCTTTTAGTGTCGGCAGTTGTTTTGTTTTGCCAGCAAACTCGAAGACATCCGATTCATAGAAACCAATCGCGCCCCGGTTCTGTTGGATGGCGGTTTCGAGATGCACCCGCGGCGGGTTCTTCAGGTTGCCCCGTGCGGCCGCGACCACTGCCGGCACCTGGTGGATACGGGCAATGGCATTCGCGATGTTCGTCTCGCGCGGCAACGTGGATTGCGTAAGCAGGCTGAACACAGAGCCGCTGATCAATTCACTGTAGGCACGGGGATCGGTGGCATACGGATCGAAGTTCTCCTGGCTCCACAGATCGGCGCGCAGGTTGTGCTCAAGAATATCGTAATCAATCTGCCCGTCGCGGCTGAGTTTTGTGCGGTCCACGCGCTTGGGCAGCGTGGCGAGAGTCTGACCGGTCTGTTCTTTCCAGCGCGCGCGGGCGGGCGGCGTCACGTCATCGAGTTTGTCATCATAACGATGCTCGCCCAGCGCGGTGGCGGCGGTAGGGCGGAGTTTGAAACCGGCATCGAGTTGTTCCAGGAAAAAGGCTTCGAGTTTCGCATCTTCCGGATTGGCGGCGGTGAGCGACAGCGTGGCAAGGGCGAGCAGAAGTGGACCAGCGAGTTTTCCGGGCAGACAATTCATGATTGTGGCGCGACGTGTTAGCAGAGCCTCGGCGGAGAAACAAAGCCTAATTTGTGGGATCTCCTGATATCGAGGCATCGCGTCGCCGCCTCTCGCGCTCCTGACTTCGGGCATTCGCATCTGCCGCCTTGCCAGTAATTCCAAGGTAACTGACCATGACGACGATGAATGCGATTCAAGTTCCCGCGGACGGCGGCAAATTGATCAACGTGCTCGGCATCCCGATCATCATCCGGATCGCGGGAAGGGCCGTGGCGTCAAATCGCCAGGCGAGCTGATGTTTGAAGTTTCAATCCATTGCGCAACCGGAGGGAGCTGACTTCCGTGCGTAACCCGAAGTGCGGTGATAAATGTTGTTGATGCGCGTTTGTTTGAAGTGCTGTTTTCTGGCCGGCTGGCTATTCGCCAGCTTTGCGCCCGCCGCTACATTCACTAATCCGATCGATTCCAGCGGGCAGGATCCGTGGGTGATTCAGTGGCGGGGAGATTATTACTACTGCTGGTCCGCAGGAACGAGCATCCGGATTTCGCGCGCCGCCCGGTTGCAAGACATCGCCACCGAACCTGCCACCACCATCTGGACCGCGCCCGCCGGGCAGCCGTATTCACAGAACATCTGGGCGCCCGAGCTGCATTACCTCCAAAACCGGTGGTACGTCTATTTCGCTGCCGACGATGGCGCCAACGAGAATCATCGGATGTATGTGCTCGAGAGTACCACGGAAGATCCGTTCAGTCTGTACACGCTCCGGGGAAAAATCTACGACCCCGCGGACAGGTGGGCCATCGACGGCACCGTGCTGGAACAAGCCGGAAAGCTCTACTTCATCTGGTCCGGCTGGGAGGCGAATGTCAATACCCAGCAAAACCTCTACATCGCGCCCATGAGTAATCCGTGGACGATCAGCTCGAATCGGACGCTGATTTCGCAGCCACTGAACTCTTGGGAGCGCGTGGGTGGCCCACCCTACATCAACGAAGGTCCGCAAGTGCTGAAGCGTGGCACAAATACTTTCGTGATCTACTCCGCCAGCGGGAGCTGGACGGATGATTATTGCCTGGGTCAATTGCGACTGACCGGTACAAATGTGTTGCTGCCCACTTCCTGGACTAAACTCACCACGCCGGTATTCGCGAAAACTGCGCAGGTGTTTGGGCCGGGTCACGCATCATTTGTGAAGTCCACGGATCAAACGCAGGATTGGATCGTTTACCACGCGGCCAAATATTCTGGGGCCGGCTGGAATCGCGACGTGCGGATGCAATCCTTCAGCTGGAACGCGAATGGCTCGCCCAATTTCGGCACGCCCGTGAACACGAACGTGCATCTCGTCGAGCCGTCCGGCAGTCCTTGCGGCACGACGTACGAAGCGGAAACCGCGCTGGTGAATCATGCGACCATTGTTGCGAACACGCGCGCTTCGAATTCAAACAAGGTTGGGCTTATTGACTTCGCCGACAGCTACGTCCAGTTCTCGGTGAACGCGGCCAAGGCCGGGCAATACCGGCTCTACGTACGGTACGGCGCAGGACTGGGCGCCGCGACGCACTTGCTGTCGGTCAACGGAGTCAGTGCCGGAACGGTATCGTATGCGGCCGGTGCCTGGGATGACTGGGATTTCAATACCAACTCGCTCGTGAATTTGCAGGCCGGAACGAACACCATCCGACTCACCAAGGGCAGCGGTTATGCGGAACTGGATTTTCTCGGCGTCAATCCCGGCCCGGAATGGGATACTGACGCGGACGGCCTGGGCGATACTTGGGAGCGCACTTATTTCGACCACCTCTACGATCCCGCCGGCGCGACGACGACGGATACCGATGGCGACAAACAGTCCACCTTGCAGGAATACATCGCCGACACCAACCCGACGAACTCCAGTTCTTACCTCGGCCTCACCGGCATCTTGGCGGCTTATCCCAACCTGACCGTCCAATGGCGCGGAGGTATTCTGGCGACGCAATTCCTGGAACGCTCTGACAGTTTGAACCCCAATCCGATTTGGATCACAGTCTTCACCAATCTCCCGCCAACAACCGCATCGGTCAGTCGGAACGATAATCCCACCAATCGCGCCGCGGTGTTCTATAGGGTGCGCGCTTCCCGCTGAGACACGACAGCGCCACGTTGTTTTTGCTTTGGCCGCGGGATACCATTGAGGCATGAAAACCCGTTCGTTTATCCGCCACTTGAATTGTGCCCTCATGCTGGGTTGCGTCGCCACATCTGTTGCCGCCGACGGTCCATTCGCGGTTGGGAAGTGGATTGATCTCACTCACGATTTTTCGACCAATACGCTCTACTGGCCGACCGCCAAGCCATTCACGCTGGAAGTGGAATTCCACGCTCACACGGACAAGGGTTATTTCTACGCGGCCAATCGCTACAGTGCTTCCGAACACGGCGGCACGCATTTGGACGCCCCAATCCATTTTGCCGAAAAAGGCAAGCCGCTCGATCAACTGACGATTGACCAACTCACCGGCAGCGCGGTGGTGGTGGACGTCTCGGATCAGGCATCGCAGAACGCCGATTATCTGATCAGCACTGCCGATCTGAAGGCATGGGAAAGCAAGCACGGCCAGATTCCCAAAGGCGCAATCGTGCTGTTGAACACCGGCTACGCCCGGCACTGGCCGGACGCCAAAAAGTATCTCGGCACGGAGGAACGCGGCTCGAACGCAGTGGCCAAGCTTCATTTTCCCGGATTGCACCCAGACGCTGCGCGCTGGCTGACCAGTGAACGCACCATCAAGGCCGTGGGCCTGGACACCGCAAGCATCGATTACGGCCAGTCCACGCACTTCGAGACGCACCGCATTTTGTCCGAGAAGAATATTCCCGCCTTTGAAAACGTGGCGGCGCTCGACAAGTTGCCGCCCACGGGCGCGTTTGTGGTAGCGCTGCCCATGAAGATCAAGGACGGCAGCGGTGGCCCGTTGCGCATCGTTGCGTGGGTGGCGGACAAACGTGAAGCGCGGTAAGCGCCTGACACTGACTCAATACAGGATGGACGGCAGGAATGCTCCGCGCGGTTCGTTGTAGAGTCCCCGGCTCATCAGCGTCATGGGTTGAATCACTTTCAAGCCCTCGCTCAGACACCAGCGGAACAATTCGCCATTGCGGGTCGGCAGCAGCAAACCCGGGCCAGCGATCTCCGGCGCGGCGGCGATCAGCGCCTTCAGATCTTCATTACTCTCCGCCACGGCGTGACCAAAGAAGCCGATCACGGTCGCATAACCGGTGATCCGCCCATTGCGCTCAACGACGGTAGCAGTCTGCTGCTTAATTGCACCGAGCAGTTCGCTCCGGCGATCGTGCCCGTGAACGGTGCGGCACAACTGACCGCACGCCTCGAGGTCGGTCTCCTTGGCCGCCCGGACCGGATACCCAACGATCGTTTTCTTCAGTGGCTTGCCTTGGATGTTCGCCAGGGGCTCGCGCACTTCGAAGCCGAGCTTTGTGTATAGCGACAGTGAGCGGTTGTGAAACGCCGCCTGCACCAAGCGCATGCCGGCAAAATTTCGTTCTCCAGCCCGGGCCAGCACGGCTTCCATCAGCTTCCTTCCCACGCCTCCATCCTGCACCGTCGGATCGATCGTGATCGGCCCGATACCAGCGATTGTATCGCACTCCCAGAGAAAATTGCTGCCAATGACCTGGCCGCCGGACTCGGCGATGACCGAATACACATCTGGCCGCGTTAACACGTGGGTCAGCAACCCGATCGCCACGTCGGCGGACGGGAAATCCGGCGGGAAATTGTGCTGGCGATTGATGGTTGAAAAAGCATTGAAACAAATCGTGCCGCAGATTTGGGCGTCGGCTTCGCTTCCGGAGCGCAGAGTCAGATTCATAACCCGCCCAAACTAAAGAGACCACCCTTGGAACGCACTGGAACTTTTGTTCCATTGCCGCATCCCATTGTTCTAATAGCGTTAGCTTTCCATGCAAAAAATCCGATTCCTCATTCTGGCGCTGGGCGCGGGCCTGGCCTGTACGACTAGAGTGCAAGCCGACATCGTCACGCAGCCGCTCCGTAAATTCGGCTTGGGCGATCTCCAGCAAGTCGCCATGTCGCCGGATGCGCAATGGATGGCCACCTCCGGCTCGAGCGGCGCTTTCCTGTGGAATTACCAGACCGGCACAGTCGTGCACCGGTTGGAAGCGCATCACCGGCGGGTTTTGGCGCTTCGCTTCTCGCCGGATGGGGCGGTGCTGCTCACGGGTGGACTCGATTGGGTAATCAGGGCCTGGGATGTGGACACCGGATTCGAACTCCGCTCCTTCACCGGGCATCAAGGCGAAATCACAGACTTGGCCTTCGCGCCCGATGGGCAGACGTTTGCTTCCGCGGGTGGCAACACTGCGCAAATCTGGTCGCTGAACACCGGAGATTTGTTGCGCACGTTGACGGTGCCCGGGGCGACCATCTCGCGCGTCTTGTTTGCGCCAAACACAAATCAACTCGTGACTGCGGATGGCGCCCTGACGAACAACGTGCGCGTCTGGGATCTGAGCACCGGCCAGACGCTGCGGAGTTTTGGTCAATATGTTCAGACGCTCGGCTTTATCGCCGGCGGTCATTTGGTCACGGGCGACGGGGATCTTGCCGTGAAAGTTTGGGGCATTGACTCTGGCCAACTCATCCGTCCGCTCGAAGGCGCGACGCAAATCGTCGTCGGGTTCGTCACTTCCGCCACCAACTCACTCGTCACGGCCGGCTGTCACAACGGGCAGGTGATCACGTGGGACGCGGCCACCGGTGACATTCAAAACCAGTTCTTCCACGAGAAGCTTTTGGGCCTGGTTGAGATTCCTGGGACAAATCAGGTTCTCGCGGCCAGCACCGAAATGCTGGTGCGTGTGAAGAACCGCCATATCGGCGACAACCTGCGCGTGTTCGCGGGTCACACCACCAGCACGACGATGGGCGTGGGTTTCTCGGCCGACGGACGTTTTGTAGTCTCCGGCGGCACCGAACTGCTTACGCGACTGTGGAATCGCACCAACGCTGTTCCGCATCTTGTCCTGCCGGGACACGGCGCGGGCACAGAAGCCGCCACGTTCTCGCCGGATGGAACAAAAATTCTCACCACCTTCGGCGCACCGGTTTTCTCCGCGCAAATCTGGAACACCCAGAGCGAATTGGTTGAACGCGAATTCTTCGGACACACCGGCTGGTTGATGACTGCCGTCTTCTCGCCCGACGGCCAGCGCATTGCCACTGGCGCGCAGGACGGAACGGCCCGCCTTTGGGACGTCGCAACTGGTGCGCTGATTCGCACCTTCAGCACTCCCGGCACGTGGATCTATTCCGTGGCAGTTTCCGCCGACGGCCAGTTCCTCGCCAGCGGCGATATGAACGGCATCGTGCGCTTGTGGAATCCCGCGAACGGCCAACTGCTGCGCACCTTCGAGTTGAACGCCGGCGCGGTGACCGGCCTCGCGTTCTCACCGACCACCGGAGAATTGCTCGTCGCGTGGAGCGACGGCTTTCTGCGAACGTTCGACCCAGTCACCGGCGAATTGAAGCTGGATTCCATTACGCCTGCCGCGTTTCTAGAGACCGCGATATTCTCTCCGGATGGCCGCTTCGTCCTCGGCGGCGAAGGCTGGCCGTTCTTCACCGCCCGCCTTTGGAATGCCCGCACCGGGGAAGAACTCCGAGTTTTTGCCGGTCACGCGGAACCGGTGAGTTCCGTTGCGTTCAATGCGACCGGCACGAGCATACTGACGGGCGCTGATATCGTCCGGCTCTGGAGCATCGCGGACATTGCTGCGCGCTTGGAAAGCGTACGCAAACCCAACGGCCTGGAACTGCGGTGGCACACTGGCACGCTGCAACACGCCCCAAATGTGAACGGACCATGGCTCGACGTGACAAATGCCGTGAGTCCGTGGCTTACATCAATTGATCAACCTTCAGGATTCTTTCGGGTGCGAACGGTCGCAGACGATTGAGCCGTCGCTGCTCAAGCCAGGTAGGTCAATTCCGGATGAAGCGCTGCAGCCGCGCGCCGCCGTCGTCGCAAGGCCATTGCGCCCGCCCCAGGGACTCTATTTTTCTTCAGCTGCATCTCCAGCATGAATTTCTTCAGATGCCGCGGGCAAATGCCATGTGAAATTGAGCCCAGCGAGCCGAGATCCTCGCGGCGGTTCCTGGGTTTGCACCAGGCGCACACCGGCACGCGCAACGGCAACTCACTCTGCAAGGACGCAATCTCTGGCATCAGAACTTATATCAATGACGCCGCGCGATTTGTCCACAAAACTTTTCCGTGTTGCACGTCACCCATAGTCTTCATCAGCCATTGCCGAAAAGTCACGCGCGCCACCGCCACGGAAACCGATAATTACTTTGCCGGCGCAGCCGCCGGCGGCGTATGGCCGATGAATTTGTTCGCCCAAGCGATGAAGTGTTTCATGTTGGTGCGATCCTCGTGACCGCCATCATGCTGCCGCCAGGCGAGTTCGCCGGCGAGCAGGCCGGTGTTTACCGGCGGTTTCCGGGCCGCGCGATAATCGCTGGTGTCACCAATGTCTTTCGCGCCAAGCAAACGGAACACCGCCCCGGCCGCAACCGTGGCCATGTAGCTGCCCTGCTGATCGAGCCAGTTGGCGTCGCCCTTCTCGGGAATACCGTAGCTGATGAATGTCAGCCGTGGCGCGCACAACGCGATCAATTGATGCGAATCTACCGGAATATCGCCGGCGTTCTTGCTGCCGAACTTTGATTCCGCCGCACCGTATTTCAAAAAATTGCCAGCCATCCAATGGTACCCACCTGAACCGGTGAGATTCTCGACTGACTCGCCGAAGTCGCGGCGATGAGGTTTCGCTCCGCCTTCGCCGGATGAGCCCACCAGCACTATCGCGAACCGTGGCTCAAAAGCCATCGTGACCAGCGCCGCCTTGCCGTAACGCGAGACTCCTTCAATGCCGACTTTCTTTGCATCCACGGTGGACTCCGTTTCGAGATAGTCCAATCCGCGCGCCGCACCCCACGCCCACGCGCGTAGTGAACCCCAGTCGTCCGGTTTGCGCGGCCGGCCTTTGTTGCACAGGCCGATTATGCCCTTGGTCAGTCCGGCGCCGTTGTCCGCCTGAATGCTGTTGGGAATAATTGTCGCGTAACCCCAACCCGCGGCGATCAACTGTTCTGTTGACGGTGGATCGGCAAAATTCCCCCCACCGAACGTGCCAAAGCGATTCGTCGGCGCCGGCTCGCCCGGTCGGCGCGGAAAACCGCCGCCGCCAAAACCACCGAACATCATCAACACTGGAACTGGGCCTTTGGCGCCCTTCGGCGTTACGAGTGTCATCTGGATGTTCACCTCGATGGCGGGATATGCCGAATTGTCCGCGCGCCCGACCAGCTGCTTCGCTACAACTGGAATCTCGCCAACGACCCGATCTGTCGCTTGCGTCGTGATTGTCCAAGTCACTTTGGGAACGTCCTTCGGCACGCGCCCGATAACTTCACGCTCGAAGTCCTCAACGATTTCCGGTCGGCGCTGTTTCCACCACATCTCCGCCGTCGTGACCTTCTTTCCGTTCTTTAACGTGAGCGGATCTGGCCAATCGGGGAAAGGATTCGCCTTTTCTGGATCGTAATTTGCCGGATTGTTAGTGGCATTGGCGTTGCCGTTCCGTCCCGGCCGCAGTTTTGTAATTCCCAACTGCTCCATCATGTTTCGATGATCCTGCGCGGTTGTCCAGTTGGTTGAAACCGGTGCAGCGCTAGTGGCCGTAGGTGCGTTGGATTGTGCGGAGAGATTGCTGCTCGAAATCAACAGGGCAAAGCCCCCGGCAAGCCCGCCGGGTGAAGGAATTAACGAACGCAGGAACGTGTTCATGTTTTTCAAGTCAGTGAATGCTGATCGTTCGACGAGGTAACGCGCCACTTTATTACGGGCGATCTAACAGGACGCGAAGAATTGCATGGATAATCCTTTTCCCTGCTGGGCCGGATTGCAATGTTGCCACCGGCTCGAGCGTTACCAACGGGGTTCAAATCAGTCCTGCTAGGCGCTCAAGAACGGGGCTTCTCGAACGATTGTTAGTGCACTCATGTGGCCTTTTTCGTGGTCACATCTTGGTCTCTACGGGTGTCGCAATCGGAAGAACACCGATGGATTAATCGGATTGATCGGGATGTTCGTCAAAGTCACAGCGCTCGAACCGGGCCAATCATACCAGGCATTCGTACTGGTCTGGATACCAGCGTTGAGCGAGTTGGTCTGAGATTGGAGAATCCAACCAACATGAGTAGCCGGCCACGAGATCGAAAGCGTGTTGCCACTTCGGCTGAACGTGAGATTCGTCGGGTAACTGGCCGTTCCCGAAATCACACTCAGCACGCCATTGGTCGGATTGAATGCTAAAGCGATACCACTGTTGCCGGTCTGGTTCACAATGCTGCTGAAATTCCCGGAGCGGGAAGCGGCGCTAAACAGGGTGAATGAGTCGCCAGCCGAAAGCGTCCCCGCGATATTCGTCACCACCAATGTGCCGCCGTAATTCACGCTAGGCAGGCCTTGCACTCGGTCGTTGGTGCCACCTTGCTTGTTGAGCTCCATGTAAGTGACACCGGCAAGCGACAGATTGCTGTGGATGGTCAATGTGCCGATGGATGCGCCTGGCGAGAGGGTGCTGCCCGCGGAGTTGGTGACCGCGCCGGAGATCGTGCCGGAGCCGGTCAGCATGCCATTGTTCGCAATGCGCAGCCCCTTGGGGAACGAATTGGTTCCGCCCAAGAGTTGATACACTACCGCGCCAGTGCCGTCGCCGACCACAAAAGGCAAGTTGTTGGCCACCGCACTTGATCGTGTCTGGAGCGTGCCGCGATTGAAAACAAACTGGCTGGTGGCGTTCACCTCCAAGTTCGAGGCGATCAACGTGCCGCCCGCCAGGGTGATGGTTCCGATACCGTCGCCCTGCCCGCCGACATACGCGTTGCGGGCCGCCGTGAGCCCATTGGAAATCGTCATTTGTCCGACCGCGGGACTGTAGAGGCCGCCTACATTGAGGTCCGTGTTGGTGAGAACAATCTGACCGCCAGCCTGCGACACGATTCCAGTGCCGCCGTTGACGCCGATGCTGAAGCCGTTAAATGATCCGGGCAAGGCAACCATTCCGCCGTCGCCGACCGTGAAAGAACCGACTTGGCCACTTCCGTTTCCGAGAAATACATCGCGCGCCAGAAACGTTCCATTGCTCACGGTGACCCGGCTAAGGAAGGAATTGTCATTCGTCACGATCAGCGCGCCGCCGCTCACGGTGATGGTGGCATTGTTACGTTGTTCCAACTCGCCATTGACTTGAACCAGGGCTGTGCCGGTTACAAACACGCCACCCGTAGCCGTGGAGCTTTCGCCGATGAGGATGCTCCCAAATGTGCTCGTTCCCCCGGCCGCAATAAAGTTTCCCACCGCGCCCGGCTGCGACGCAATGAGTCCCTGGCTCGCGCACTGAAACGTTCCGTTGGACACGATCATCCGGCCATTACCGAAGAGCCCAATGTATGCGCTGGGTGCGCTCAGCAGTCCCCCCGTCATCCGCACGGTGCCGGTGGCCGTCAGACTATCCGCGATGTCAAAGGTGGTGGTGACAATGTTCGTGCCACCGGCTATGTCCCACGTGCCGTTCGCGCCCGAACCAAGGCCGACGATGGGATAGTACGCGCGGAACATGCCATTGGAGACGGTCAGATTACCCGAGCCGTTGTTCCCGATGTAAAACTGGGCGTTGTTTGTGGCCGTGAGCAAACCATCGTTGAGCGTCAAACTGCCGTCGATACTAGCCGGGTTGGCGAACGATCCTTCAAGACTTAGCGCCGCATTGTTGATGACCAACGCACCGCCACTGTTGAGAGTCAAGGTTCTGAGGATGCGCAACGGCGTGCTCGTGCTGCCGTGCGTCAGGGCCAGCGTATTCGTCGCTCCGCCAGGCGCGCTGATGACAAGATTACTGATCGTCAGGGTGCTGGCGAACCCGCTGGCGGTCGTCGTGTCATTGCTGACTGTCTTCGTGCCGGCGTTTGTGATCGAGATCTGCGATTGGCTGCTAAACGGCGCCACGTTCAACGACCAGTTGGCGCCGGTTTCCCATTTGCCACCGGCGCTACTGATCCAACTGTTTGGGCCGCCCGGGGCCGCCACAATTCGAGCCTGCGAGAATTCCGTCGTGCCGTTGGCCGTAGCCGTGAGGTAGAGGCCGGGCGCAAGGGACGCAGGCCAGTTCAAGGCGAAGTTACCGCCGGCGTCAGTGGTGACATTCGTCGAAGCGAGCATCGTTTTTCCCTCACCGAAACCCGAGAGATCTGGAGTTTGATTCATGAACAGTTCAAGCAAGAAGCTGGCACTGGGGGTATGCGTACCACGGATCACCGTAACCGTGCCGGCATTGCTGACGAGCGTCAGAATCGGGTGACCGGCGGTGACCAGCTTGTCGGCATTCACATCAATACCTAGACCGAGGTTGTCAAAGATCGAATTGCCCAGAATCGCCGAGCCAGTCGCGCCCGCTTTCAGGTCCACGCCGTTGGTCGTGAAAAAACCACCGCCATCGACACCATTGAAGGCAATCACATTGGCAGCGCCGCTGTTCGTGCCGCCAATGATGTTGCCCGGCCCGCCGATTTCGACGCCCGTGCGCGCATTCCCCAACGGTTGCAGGCCCGTGACGTCCGTGCCGATAAAGTTTCCGCGCACAACATTGCTCGATCCATCAAGCGTGATGCCGCGATCAAGGTTTCCAGAAATCAAGTTGCCCGCGCCCGGCACGCTGCCGCCGATGCTGGTGAAGGAGGCGTTCATGTTGATCGCAATTGCCCGATCGGTATTGCCAATCGCCTTGGTGCCGGTTCGGTCGGTGCCGATGTAATTGCCTTGAATGACATTGTTCGTGGCGAAAACCTCGAAGACTTCGAGGCCCGTCGTGCCTTTGCCGGAAATGAGATTGCGCGCGCCGGGGTTGGTGCCGCCGACACGATTATTCGGCGTTTGCACGAATACCCCGAAGCCGGGCGACGCGAGCGAGTTTGTGCCCGTGGCATCCAGGCCGATGAAGCAACCCTCGATGACATTGCTGCCCTTGGGACTTGGTACCGACCCGATTTGAACCTGGTGGACCACCAATCCCCGAACCGTGCTGTTGGTGGTGTCGATGACCAGACTCTCGAGCACCTGGACCTTGAGCACTGCGTTGTCGCCCGCGGCCAATGTATTAGAACTCGCGCCGGACTGGGAGTAGCCGTCGATGACCACCGGATCCGTAAGCACGGGCAGCGGTGTAATCGGACTGATCGTATGCGGCCCGGCGCCGGCAATGTTGAAATTGATGACGTCAGGAACATTCACCGAAGCATTGGCCGACAACATGGCCTGTCGCAGCGAACCGGCGCCGCTGTCGCTCGTGTTGGTGACTACGAAGGTGGCGCCCAAAGCCGGGCTGAGCCCGGTGAGATAGAAAATTACCACAAATGTTCCCGCCGCTCGGATGAAGTTGGTTGATCGAATCGTGTTCATAACAATCCTTCCGGGGAGAAACGAATCTGTTAAGGGAACTTGCAGAAGAATTTCACGGACCCCGCCAATTCGCAAGCGGGAGTTTGCCCCTCGCAACCCAATTCCCAGGGCCCTAGACCACAGCCATCTCGCACCAGCAGCAAGCGACCAAGTCCACAATATCTTCGTGCGGGAACGCCGCGGAGGCGACCCATCGCTACGAGTTTCAAGGCCGCTGGTTGTGGAAACAAAGTTCAGAACCCTGCTAGGCTAGCTGGTTACTGCAGAGCGGACTGACCTATTTCCGGCTGCTGGCACGCTCTTGAAGCCAGCGAAGGTCTTCGTTTCCCACGGAACGTCGGTTGGCGAGCAGGAAAAGCGCTTCGCCGGGCAGAGTTTCCATCGTCCGCTTATCGACCCAACGTTTCCGCTCCGAATGACCATCAGCAAAGGTGACGATTGCGCCTCGGTTATGGGCGAAGCCTGGGAAATGGAAGAATGATTCATTCGGATCGGGATTCACCATGAAAGCCGGACAACACAAACTCTGCGGATTTCCTTCCATGAACACAAAACGTTCTGAGGTCGCCTCAACCTGGCTAATTTTATAATAGGCACGGTGAGAGCGCGGACGCTCTACGATGTCTCGAACGGCCCCAACTGGATTCATGAAGCCATTCATCGCGTAGCTGTACGTGACTGGCGTTTTACTGAGGCCGACAACGGTCTTGTCAGAGGGGCATCGGTAGACGGGGGCCTTCTGAAGATAGGGAGCGAAGGCGGAGTACTTAGTGTCGGTCATGTAAATGGGATTGATGCGAGTATCGACATTGCCATGGCTGGCGAAGAACCAAAGCCTGACATCCGGTGGAACTCCCAAGGGAGGATGACCATTCAGCGCGAGCGCAAGGCTGTTGTCCGTGGCATAAAGCTCCCAGGTCACCAGCAGCTGCTTTTGATTGTTGATGCACTGGATACGCCGGGCGTTTTCTTTGGCGCGGCCGAGCGCGGGCAAAAGCAGGCTGGCGAGAATCGCGATGATGGCTATTACAACCAGCAGTTCGATGAGCGTGAAGGCATCCTTCTTTCGCGTAGCATCGCAAGACGTGCGTCCGGGAAATCGCCTGACCACGAAGTTCACATTCTTAGTTATGCACCTGTTGGCGAAAGTCAGTCAATCGGGTTTTGCCGTCGGATCGGGACCCCGCGATGCCCGGCCCAGAGCTGGAAATAAGTCCCTATCTGGGAAACGGCGGACGAACGGATTCGGCCTCACCCACAGATTTCCGATTCGCGGTTGCGGCAATTACGGTTTCATTTAGTTTACAGATAACGTTGACCGCAATCCCTTTGGGTTGTGATTCGTTCGAGACAGGAGCTTTTATGAGCAACGCGAAAGCAAAGAACACCATCTGCCTTTGGTTTAACAAGGACGCGCAGGACGCGGCCCGCTTTTACGCGGCCACCTTTCCCAACAGTGAAGTCACCAATATTTACAAAGCCCCGAGCGACTACCCGGATGGCAAGGCGGGCGAAATCCTCATGGTGGAGTTCACCGTCTTCGGCACCCCGTGCATCGGTCTCAACGGCGGGCCTCAGTTTAAACATAGCGAAGCGTTTTCCTTCCAGATTGCGACGGACACGCAGGAGGAAACGGATCGCTACTGGAAGGCGATCGTCAGCAACGGCGGCCAGGAAAGCCATTGTGGCTGGTGCAAAGACCGCTGGGGAATCTCCTGGCAAATCACACCACGAGTGTTGATGGACGCGATGGCCGCCGGTGGCGCTGAAGCCAAACGCGCCTTCGCCGCGATGATGGAAATGGACAAGCTCGACGTCGCCAAAATCGAGGCCGCCCGCCGTGGCTGATGGGCACGGCAGCGTCTGTGGGCAATCGCCCGTTGGAGTTGGTCAGATGGACGGTCCGACTTGGACTCACCACTATCTGCGTTCAGCAAATAGTGATTTGTACCTGATGGCGTGATCGAGCACGCCGGACGCGCTTTGATGAAGATGCGTCCGCAGCCGGGTCTGTACGATTACTCTTTCTTTTCTGGAGGCACTGCGGGCGCGGGCGCAGGCGGGGCAGCGGGAGTCGCCGTCGGAGGTGCGGGCGTCGGAGTGGTTACCGGCGTTGCCGTCACGGGCGCAGGAAAAGTGACCGCACCCGGGGCATCGTGCCAATGGCCGTGCTCAGGCGACCACACTTTTCCCGGCGGTGCTTCACCTGGTGGTTGTGGCACCCCGGTGGACTGCTGTGGGGCGGGCAAGGTTGCCGCCGGCACCATGGACGGCACCGCCAACGATTGAGCTTGTGGATTGCCACCCGAGGCCGGAATGGCCGATGTCACCGGCGCAGCCGAAGGTTTGACCAACATGTATGTGCCCGCCGAACCGATGATCACCCCGCCGAGTACAGCCAGAGCGATCACCATCCCGGGAGGAGTTCCCTTCTTTGATGCGTCACGAGAGTCCGAGAGTTTCTTTTTGCTGCGGTCCATACCAAGGAGACTACGCCGCGGCGCAGTTGCGTCAAGCTGCCTTCCCGGGAGAGTTCGATTTGGAACTTTGCCTTCTTCGAACAAGCCTTCGACAAGATACTGCGTCTTTGCCGGAATGCGATTCGCCGGATAATATTTCCCAACCAGGTCCAATACGTCCTTTGGGGTTGTAAATTTCAGATGGCGAATCAGAAAACGATGTCAGTCACATCGGACGGTTTGGTCCGCTGTGCCGCCGGCGTGGTCGAGCACGTCATTGATTGTAGCAGCCGACGTGAGTCGGCTCACTCTTTCTTCGGTTGGTTTCAATGGCACGAGCATATCGTAAAGCTTGAGCGGACTCTTGTCCGCAGCTACAGGTTAAAATGGCGGCCTCGTAATCGTTCCCGCGTCTGGAACAAGAGCAGCCGAATAAAGCTTCCAAAACGTCGGCCAGAAATCCCCCTCCAGCGGATGCATTGCTGGATAACCGGGAATAACTGCGCCGCAGAACTTCCATTCTTCGGGATGCTTAGCTAAGCCTTCCTTCCGTGCGTTGTCGATAATGTAGAGGCAGACCTTGGCGAAGGCGTTGCGTTTACGCTGTTCGGCTCTCAATACGTGATCGTGTGCCTGATGTTGGAAGCGATGCGGGCGCAATTGAGCCGCGAGCTGTTCGCGCAGGAACTTCATGCCTTTCTTTTGGTCGGTTTCACGCCTTATTCCCATCCAAACCAGATGAATGTGATTGGGCATTCAGGCAATAGGTCGGGCAGAAAAGTCCTTCGCGCGCGGCGGCGTGGAGCATGACTTCGCGGAAGTGGGCGTGGAAGGCATCGTTCAACCAGCCCGCGCCGCGCATGGCGATGGGCATAGTCCAGTGGACGACTGCGTCGGCCTGGTAGTATTCGCGCGGCAGACGTTGGAGATAGAAATTCCGATTTGTGCCTGAGCCCTAGAAGTGGTTTGCGGCTTCAGGTTAATCGGATGGGTTCATTTGATTAGAGCGGACTCACGTCCGCTGCTACAGGTTGAGGATTTTTGCCACCTTCGCCCGCACTTTTTCATCCATCTTTATAAGCGGCGGCCAGGGGCGTTTGAAACCTTCGCCCGGCAATTTCTTCGTGGCGTCGATGCCGAGTTTGCTGCCGCTGGCGATTTCGCTGGTGGCGTGGTCGAGCACGTCGGCCGGGCCTTTGGTGAAAAAGCTGTCGCGTTGCGGGTCGGTGTTGGCGCACAGGCGGAAGAGGACTTCGCTGGTGTTGTGCACATTCACGTCGTCGTCCACCACGACGATGTATTTGGTGAACATCATCTGCCCCATGCCCCAGAGGCCGTGCATGATTTTGTAGGCCTGCATCGGGTAGGTCTTCTTGATGCTCACGAAAACGAGGTTGTGGAAGACGCCCTCCGCCGGCAGCGCGATGTCCACGATCTCGGGGAAGTTCATCTTGAAGATGGGCAGGAACAATTTCACGGACGCGCCGCCCATGTAGAAATCTTCCATCGGCGGAATGCCGACGATGGTGGCGGGATAAACGGCGTCCTTGCGGTGCGTGATGGCGGTGATGTGGAAGACGGGATACGGCTCGGGCAAGGTGTAATAGCCGGTGTGGTCGCCGAATGGGCCTTCGTCGCGCAACGGCTCGGTCGGGTCAACATAGCCTTCGATGACGAAGTCGGCATTGGCGGGGACTTCGAGGTCGTTGGTCTCGCACTTCACGAGTTCGACGGATTTCTTGCGGAGATAACCGGCGAGGAGGAATTCGTCCAGGCCATCCGGCAACGGCGCGGTAGCCGCGAAGGGAAACATCGGGTCGCCCCCTATGAAGATGCTGACGGGCATGCGCGTGCCGGTTTCGTAGTAGCGTCGGCCATGGCGCGCGCCGACTTTCTGGAGCTGCCAGTGCATGCCCGTGGTGCGGTCGTCGTAAATCTGAATGCGATACATGCCGACGTTGCGTTCGGCGGTGTCAGGGTCTTTGGTGACGACGCAAGGGAGTGTGATGAAGCGTCCGCCGTCGAGCGGCCAGCATTTCAGGATGGGGAGATCAAGGAGAGTCGAAGGTCGAAGGTCGAAGGTCGAAGGATCGCTTACGCTGGGAGCTTTGGGCCAGCTTTCGACTTTCGACCTTCGACTTTCGACTCGGTGGACGACTTCCTTGCACGCGCCACCCTTCACAATCTTCGGTTTAGCGTGGCGAAGTTCAAAAGCCTGGCCGAGCAACTTCAAAGCCTCGCGCATTGAGGTCGGGGGCTTCGCCTTCATGAGCGAGCCGAGTTCATTGGCGACTTCCTCGACCGAGTTCGCCCCCATGCTCATGGCCATGCGCTTGTGCGAGCCGAGCGTATTGATGGCGACCGGGAATGGTGAGACGACGCCGTTGACCGTGGGCTTTTCAAACAGCAACGCCTTGCCGCCGTTGGGTGCTTTCATTTCGCGGTCGGCCAGTTCGGTGATCTCCAGTTCGGTGGCGACGGGCGAGGAGATGCGTTTGAGTTCGCCCGCTCGGTCGAGCGCGTTGACGAAATCACGGAAGGAATCGAAAGCCATGCGCGGAAGTTAGCAAAGCACGAGCGAAGTCCAAGCGGAAGCTACGCGGCCACCAGGCTAGTTTATGGCCGGGGGGCACGGTAAGGCTGGCCCGACTGATACAACTGCTGTCGCGAGCGCATCTCGCCAACCTTGTCCGCCGGGAGGATCGGCGTGGCGAGATCAATCGCGGCTTGCACCGCCTCCTGCGCCTCGCGGAAGCGTGCCACTTCTGCGTACGCCATGGCCAACGCGTCCAACGCCACGATCTGTTGGGAGCCCGAAAGTGGCAGTGCTTTTTCTGCCAGCCGGACAGCTTCGACACCGTTTCGCAATTGCTGGTCGGGATCGGAAGCCAACACTTGCGCCAGGGCAATCAGACTGCCCACATCCTCGGAGTCACGTGTTAGTGCCGCGTGATAGCTGGCGATCGCCTCGGGAATCTTTCCCTGCCGCCGATGCGCGTGGCCGGCGAATTGATGCGGCCGCGGGTCGCGAGCGTCGAGCTGCGCGGCGGTGGCATATAGCGTCAGGGCCTCTTCGATGCGTCCCTGGCGCACGAGCAACAGGCCAAGATTGCAATGAATGAGCGGCAGGTTGGGATTCAACTGCAACGCCGCGCGATAATGCGCTTCCGCTTCCGCCAACTGCTCCAGCTGCGCGAGCAAATTGGCGAGGTCGTTGTGCGCATTCAGCGAAGCGGGCGCCAACCGGAGCGCTTCGCGGAAATGCTCCAGCGCCTCGTCGTGCTTTCCCTGGCGCGCGAGGGCATCGCCAAGTCCGGCGAGAGCCGGCGCGTTGTCGATCGTAACGGCGACCGCGCGACGGAAGAGTTGCTCGCTGTCCTGCCAATATTGCAATTGCCGGGACGTAATCCCGAGGCAAGCCAGCAAAACCAATATCCCCATCGAGGCCAAACCACGGCGCACTACCGTCCAGCGTGCAGCCAACTCGTCAGCGCCAAAAGCGATTAGCACAAAGATGCCGATGAGCGGAACGTAAGTGTAGCGATCAGCCATGGCCTGACTGCCCACTTGCACCAATCCGATCACGGGAACGAGCGTGCCGAGGAACCACAACCAGCCCATCAGCAAGTACGGCTGGCGGCGCACCGTCCGGATGGCTAGCGCCGATATCGCGCCCAGAACAACGACTGCGCAGCCTAGCGACACCCAGTTCAGGTGCAGCTTCGCCGGATAGAGCACCGCGAGATTCACGGGCCAGATGCACTTGGCAAGGTAACTGCCATATGCAATCACGGCATTTCCCACGCGATGACCCAGCGGGAATTCCTGCATCGAAACGATCGCCTCCGCACGTTGGGCCAGCAAGGTCATAACGCATGCCCCGGCAGCCACGAGAAAGAACGGCCATTTCTCGATGATCAAGCGGCCAAGCGCGGGACGTTTCCTCGCATCCACTGGCAAATGGGGAGATTGCTTGGAGCCATGCTCTGCACCAGTGCGATGCCCGAACCGACCCAATGGCCAGTAATCGAGCAACAGCAGAAGGAACGGAAGCGTCACAAGCATTGGCTTCGCCAGCAGACTAAGCGCAAAGCAAAGCAACGCGAGGGAATACCAGAGCGCAGCCTTCCGTCGCGGGTGGTTCACCCGATCCACGTACGCCAGTAGGGCCAGTAGCCCGAAGCACGTGCTCAACACGTCCTTACGTTCCGCCACCCACGCCACGGATTCGACATGCAACGGATGCCAGGCAAACAACGCCGCCACAAATGCTGCGGGCCAGAGTCTGCCGGTCAGGCGCAGCCACAACAGGTAGAGCAGCAGCGAGTTCACGGCGTGCAACAGTACGCTCGTCAGGTGATGCGCGCCGGCATGCGGTCCAAACAACTCGGAGTCGAGCATGTGCGACAGCCAGGTGAGTGGATGCCAGTTGCTTGCGTGAAAAGTGGTGAAGGCCCATGCGACGCCCGGCCCCGTCAATCCCGCTTTGACCATCCGATTGTGGACGACGTAGTCCTGATCATCGAAAGCGACGAAGCCGTGCTGCCACACTGGCAGATAGACCAGCAGTGTCAGCAGGACCAAAAGCAAGCCGACCAAACGCGACTGTCGCACGCGCGCATTCTCGGGTCGAGCTCCGGGCTCGGCAAGCGCGCACGAGTGGCGCAATGCGTGGGAATTTCACGCAAAGCGCGTGAACTTCACGCGAATTTCACGCCTTGCGCGTGTGGTTCCCGCATGAATTGTCGCGGCACCGGCATTGCTAATAACATTTTCAGGAAACAGTTTGACTAGCGTGGCGGGTTGAATAAAGTTCGCCCCTGTTTCACGACAAACCAAATCAAAAACAACACACACGTATGAAGCAAATTCGTAAAAACAACTGGGCGTTCACGCTCATCGAACTGCTCGTCGTCATCGCGATCATCGCGATTCTGGCGGCGATGCTCCTGCCTGCTCTGGCGAAGGCCAAGGCGCGCGCGCAACGCATCAACTGCGTCAACAATCTCAAGCAGGTCGGCTTGTCCTTCCGCCAGTGGGCGCTCGACAACACCGATCGTTACCCCATGGGCGTCGCCGGTTTCAAGGGCGCGACCGTGGCGCAAGACCAGGGTGGTGCGGCGGGTTCCGTCGGTAACCAGACCCAGACCCACTACATCTTCCAGGTCATGTCGAACGAATTGAACACGCCGAAGATCCTCATGTGCCCGGCGGAGTTTGACACGGCTCGTCAGCCGGCCGTTTCGTTCGCGATCAATGCGTTCACCAACAACCTGAACGTCAGCTATTTCGTGGGCGTTGACGCCGATGAAACCCAGCCGCAGATGCTGCTCACCGGCGATCATAACCTGGGCACCGGCAATCCGCCGGCGAACAGCGCGGTGTACACCGGCACGACTGCCTTGCAGTCGCTGAACACTAACAACACCACCGTGGGCTACACGGACAGCCAGCACCAGAAGCAGGGCAACGTCGGTCTCTCTGACGGCAGCGTGCAAGGTTACAGCACGACTCGTTTGCGCGACGCGCTCAAGAACACCGGGGATTCCGCCCGCAGCGCTGGCCCTGGCTCGATGCCGGCCGGTGCGAATCGCCTGCAGTTCCCGTAATCTGGAATTCACAGTTTAAAACACAAAGAGGCATCCGCGAGGATGCCTCTTTTGCTTTCTCCGTGCACTGCGCGTGTGGAAGGATCACCAATCCCAGTCAGGTTACGATCCGCCCGCCGTCCGTCGAACAATGTCACGTAACGAAGTCTCGGGCTGGAAGCTAATGGTCTTAAACAATTTTTGCACCACTGGCTTGCGACGGCGCATATCGTCAAAGCCCGGCGCGTAGGCTTGGGCGTACGGAACAAATTCGATGGCGGACGAAGAATTCAACGTTGCCCGGACAAGTTCGGCCAGCGCGAGGATGGTGGTTTCCTCCGTGCCACCAATGTTGAAAACCTGGCCGCGCGCAGCCGGCGCATACTGCAACCGCATCAGTGCTTCCACCGTGTCGAGCACGTAGCAGAAGCATCTGGTCTGCAAACCGTCACCATAGACCTGGAGCGGCCGACCGGCGCGCGCCGCGGCAATAAACCGGGGCAACACCATCCCATAGCGCCCGGTCTGACGCGGACCGACGGTGTTAAAGAAGCGGGCGATGGTGACGGGCAATCCCCGTTCCCGCGCATACGCCAATGCGAGAAACTCATCCATCAACTTCGAACACGCATAGCCCCAGCGGGATTGATGCGGCGGGCCGATCAGCAGGTCGTCTTCCTCGCTGAAAGCGTCCCGCGTGCTTTTGCCATAAACCTCGGACGTGGACGCCACCAGCACCGGCACGCCCGACTCGGCCGCCAGCTCCAACAAAACCTCGGTCTCATGCAAGTTGGTCTCCAGCGTGTGAATCGGCGAGTTGACGACCATCTCCACGCCGACCGCCGCCGCAAGATGGTAAATGAACTGGGCGCCGGCCACTAATTCGCGCAACGCCGGGCAGTTGGAAATTTTGACCGGGACCAGCTGAATCTTCGAAACCTCGACGGCAGACAGATTCTCGCGGGTGCCAGTGGAGAGATCGTCAACGACCACGACGCGGAATCCTTCCTGCACCAGCCGTTCGACAAGATGGGACCCGATGAAACCAGCGCCGCCGGTGACCAGCACGTGTTTCGGGTTCTGAGTTCCGGTTGCCGCGTTCATTTCACAAGTGCCCGGGCAACGGCTTCGGCAAGTTCCTGGCGGTAGTCCGGGTCGACAATCCGCCGGGCCTCGGCCGCGTTGGAGAGAAAACCGCCCTCAATCAATATCGCCGGACGATTCTGCCCCCGCAGCACGGTCTGGAAACGCGCCCGCCGGATGCCCCGGTCGCGCATGCCCGCGATGGCGAGCAACTCCCGGTGCACCCGCGCTGCCAGGCGAAGATTCTCAGTATCGAAAGCATTGTTCGGCAGGACTTCGGCGGGATCATCGGGATAACCGCGCGTGAGGGTGGACTCCATGCCGACCGGAGTGAGGCAATAGGTTTCCACCCCGGCGGGATCCGGGCCGCCGCCTGAATGATTGAAATGCAGGCTGACGAACAGATCCGCTTGCACCTCTTCCGCCAGTTCAACGCGCGCAGGAAGCGAGACTTCGACATCGTTGGTCCGCGTCAAATACACTGTCCAGCCATTGGTCTCCAACAGCCGCGCGGTGCGTAACGCCCAGTCCAGCGTGAAACTTTTTTCACAGCCTCCGCCGCCGGCACTGCACGTGCCGAAGTTCGCGCCGCCATGACCGGCATCCAGGACCAACACCTGCCCGGAATTGGTTTCCGATCGGCCGGTGAGCAGCGGCGCCAGATTCTTTTGGAGATCCAACGTATGCACCATCAAGTTGGTCCAGCCAGCCACCGCCTGGGGTTTGAAGCCAAGCCGCAGTTCCATCCCGTTCCACAACGCCGTGGTGCTGCCGGCCTGAAGCGCGAAAATGCCGCGCGGCGATACAATCGCAAAGGTGTTGGTGGGCGCCGCCGCGACGCGCCATGGGGTTGCCAGCCCTTGCCCGGCCGCCCAGCGGCTCAACGAAATCCATGTCGTCTCGGGCGGAATGCGCACCGGCGCAACCGCCGGGGCCGGACGAACGGGTGCGGCGACGACCGGGGTCGTCACGGGAGCGGGTGCAGGGGCGCGATTCGTGAGAGTTCCCGGCTCCGACCAATCCGTGCCCGGCTGTGTGCTTTTCTTGGGGAGCGGCGTGTAACAGCCCGTCAATGCGAGCGTCAGGCAGGCGGAGATCAAAACCGGCTTCAACACGCGGGGATTGTGCGAAGGAACATCCGCGACTCAAGACGAATTCCCCAATCCGGATGAGCGCCAGCAAAAAAGAGAGGCGGCCGAAGCCGCCTCCTGGCAAATCCAAATTTCTGGTCGAGCATCAGAACGACCAGTTCACGAACACGAAGCCCTTGGCGAGCTTGTTCGGAAATTCACTGAACCACGGATTGTCGTTGATGATGTTCACGAAGCCAAGCTGGAGGCCGGTCATGGATTCCGTGTAGTTCACCAGGCCACCTTGGAAGCCGTGGAATTCCTTGGCAATGTTGACCCAACCGCTCTGCCACCCGGTGAATTTGACTTTCGAATAGTTAACAATGCCCCACTGCACGCCGGTGTAGGTTTCACTGTAGTTGTAAAGCCCCCAGCTGAAGCCCTTGCTTTCGCCGGTGCTGCCGTTGACGAAGCCCAGCGTGAAAGCGGACTGCGGGTTTTCGCCCCAGATGTTGAGCGAGATGCCGTTGATGCGAGTCTCGCGGGATTGAATGGCGATGTCCGGTGTCAGCGAAGCTTGAAAGAAGCTTTCATCGGCCTGCGCCCCGGCAATGGCCATGGTGAGTGCAAGGATAGTGAGGATACGTTTCATTGTATTATTTGAGTTGTTGATTGCAGCGGGCGACCTCTGAACAACAGTCCGCTGCGGATAACCGAGCATAGGAAGTCGGTCCTGCGTGCGCAACCAGAATAAAGCAGCGGCCGAAACGCGATTTGAACTGTCAATCCCGGTGGACTTTGGCCGACGAGTCCACTAAAAAGAAAACCCATGTCGCAACGACTTCCGCCCGCTTCCCGACCGCGCCCGGCACGCCGCCGGCCACAATCCCAGTCATGAGTTCGCTGCTCGCTGTCCAGCATTTGAAGGTTCATTTCCCGGTGAAGCCGAAGTTGTTCAGCCGGGCGAAGGAGTTCGTCAAGGCGGTGGACGACGTGAGCTTCAGCATCGCGCCCGGCGAGACCCTGGGGTTGGTGGGCGAAAGCGGTTGCGGCAAGACCACGCTCGGGCGGGCCATCGTGCGGCTCGTCGAGCCGACGGCAGGAAATATTCTGTTTGAAGGACAGGATCTCGCACATCTGAACGGAGCCGAATTGCGGGCGAAGCGGCGGTCCTTGCAGATGATTTTTCAAGACCCGTTCAACTCGCTGAATCCGCGCAGGACGGTCGAAAACATCATTGCCGAGCCGCTGGATATTCATGGGCTCGCGGAGCGCCGGCCGGCCCGAGCGGCGCGGGTCGCGGAGTTGTTGCAGGCCGTGGGGCTGGACGCTGCTTACGCGCAACGCTATCCGCACGAGTTCAGCGGCGGGCAACGGCAACGCATCGGCATCGCGCGCGCGCTGGCGGTCGAGCCGAAGCTCATCGTGTGCGACGAACCGGTGAGCGCACTGGATGTATCGGTGCAGGCGCAAATTATCAATCTGCTCCAGGATTTGCAGCAGGCGCACGGCATCGCTTACCTGTTCATCGCGCACGATCTGGCGGTGGTGGAACACATCAGCCGGCGCGTGATGGTGATGTATCTGGGCAAGGTGGTGGAACTCGCTGAGGCGAAGGAAGTAATCCGTGCGCCGAAACATCCCTACACGCAGGCGCTGATTTCGGCCGTGCCGGAGGTTGAGCCGGACACCAAGCGGAAACGCATCGTGCTGCCGGGCGATGTGCCGTCGCCGATTCATCCGCCAAGCGGCTGCCGGTTTCATCCGCGCTGTCCAATTGCGGAGAAGCCGCGGTGTGAGACGGAAGCACCGGAGTTGCGCGAGCTTTCAGCGAATCACTGCGCGGCATGTCATCTGGCGAAGTGACACGGCGACGAGGCGTCGCCGCCACACGCGCGGCCTTACTCCAATTCGATACTAGTGAGCCGACTTCGTGTGGAGACCCGCCATCACCCATTTGCGCGCGAGCCAGTGAACGAGGTGATAAAGTTGCGCAAGCCGGAAGGACTTTGGTTGCTCATGAGATGGCCGTGGTTTGGCAGAATCGGGCTCATGAGGGAAGGATAAAACCACGAAGCAATTTGTTACTCTCTGCCACCGACAGGTCCTGGAGAGCGCCGGCCCTCCGGCGCTGTTTACGACCCCAGACTGCGAAAGCGCCGGAGGACCGGCGCACTCCGGGACGCTACCGCGCGGTCCTACACTTTCATGAATCCAGCAAGGTGCTGTTGGGGTTGGCTGGGAGATTTGCGGCACTCTTACGAGACGCCGCCACGGGAAAGCAAAAACGGGCGGACCGTTGCCGGTCCGCCCGTTCGTGAATTGTTTTCCGCGGATTACTCCGTTGGCTGGACGCGCGCTTCGTCAGCGGCATCGAAGGCGTGTTGCAACGCCACGAGGTCTTCGCCCGGCTTGAGCGCGTCGAGGATCTTCTGCTCTTCGCGGATTTGTTCCTCGCTGTAGTTCGCGGCCTTGATCGAGAGGCCGATGCGGCGATCCGCCTTGTCAATTTTGATGACGCGGGCGTTCACATCCTGACCGACCTTGAGCACGTTCTTGATCTTATCCACGCGTTCCTCGCTGATCTGCGAGATGTGCACGAGGCCGTCAATGTCGTTCTGCAGGCCGACAAACGCGCCGAAGCTGGCGAGCTTGGTGACCTTGCCGCTGACGAGATCGCCAACTTTGTAGAACTGGTCAATGATCTCCCACGGATCCTGCGAGAGCTGTTTGATGCCCAGCGCAATGCGCTGGTTGGGCTTGTCCACTTCGATGACGACGGCTTCGACCTCGTCACCCTTCTTGAAGACTTCGCTCGGGTGATTGATCTTGCGCGTCCAGGAAATGTCCGAGACGTGCACCATGCCATCGAGACCTTCCTCGAGTTCGACGAACGAGCCGTAGCTGGTGAGGTTGCGGACCTTGCCCTTGACCTTCGTGCCGACCGCGTATTTGAGCTCGGCGGAATCCCACGGATTAGTTTCCAGCTGGCGAATGCCGAGGCTGATCTTCTGCTCGTCGCGATTGATGCCCAGCACGATGGCTTCGACTTCCTGATCCTGCTTGAGGACATCGCTGGGCTTGGCCACGCGCTTGGTCCAGGAAAGCTCGGTGACATGCACGAGCCCTTCGACGCCGGGTTCGAGTTCCACGAACGCGCCGTAGGGCACGAGATTGACGACCTTGCCCTTGACCTTGGTGCCGACCGGGAACTTGCCTTCGATGTTGTCCCACGGATTGGCCATCTTCTGCTTGAGGCCGAGGCTGACGCGTTCCTTTTCCTTGTTCACGTCGAGCACAACGACGTCGAGATCCTGGCCGACCTTGAGGATCTCCGACGGATGACCAATGCGGCCCCAGCTCATGTCGGTGATGTGGAGCAAGCCGTCGATGCCATCGAGATCGATGAACGCGCCGAAATCGGTGATGTTCTTGACCTTGCCCTTGCGAATGTCGCCGGGAGTCATCTCGCCCAGCAGCTTGGCGCGGCGGGCGGTGCGTTCGGCTTCGATCAATTCGCGGCGCGAGAGCACGATGTTCTGGCGCTCCTGGTTGATCTTGACGACTTTGAAGTCGTACGTGTTGCCGACGTATTGCTGGAGATTCTTCGGCGTGGTGACGTCGATCTGCGATGCCGGCAAAAATGCCTCGACACCGATGTGCACCACGAGGCCGCCCTTGACGACGGTTTTGACGCGGCCTTGCACCGTGCCGCCCTCATTGCAAATGGTGAGGATGCGTTCCCAGTTCTGCTTGAATTCGGCCTTCTCCTTGGAGACAACGACCATGCCTTCCTTGTCTTCCAGCTTCTCGATCAGGACGTCCACTTCATCTCCGACCTTCACGGTGTTGATATCCAGAAATTCATTGGCGGAGACAAGGCCTTCGCTCTTGTAGCCGATGTCCACGAGGACTTCCTTGGGACGGATTTCGATGACGTGACCCTTGACGATTTCGCCGGCAGCAAAGCGGGTATTGCTATGCTTCAGGGCTTCTTCCATGGTTAACATAATGACGGACTTTCGAACTGCGGGAGGATCGGCGGGGGAAACGGACCCGGCGAAGCTCCATTGCCTAACGGACCGCGTTGCAATCGGCAACGGAGGTTAAGAGTTAGGTTGTTGGTTTACTTTCGTTTCTCAGCCTCAACGAGCACCGCACACACGGTGCCCAGGCGGGCGCGAACGATACGCTTTTACGGCGCGAAGACAAGGCCAATTTGTTCACAATTCTGGCGGGAAGCCCCTCCATCGCATCAAAAACAAAAAGCGGCTGGGATTACCCAACCGCCTGAAAACCAATGAATTAACCGTAAACTCGGTTACTTCTTTTCTTCCTTCTTTTCCTCTTTCTTTTCCGCGGGCTTGTTGCACTTCTCGCAGGTCTTGCCGGCTTTGGTGGCTTCTACGCAGCAGGGATGCGTGCAGGCCTTGCCCGCTTCCTTGGCTTTTTCGCAGCATGACTTGTCTGCCAGGGCCACGCCGGCCAGCAGAACCGACGCGCAGAGCGTGAGGATAAACGTTTTGAGTTTCATAACTTGATGACTGGAGTTTTCCCCCATGCCTGGGTCCGCAACGAGCGAGGCTCGCCGGACTTGAGCTATGGGTCGAGGCCAAGCCTAGCACGAAACACCGGATTGGCAATAGAACAGGTGAAACGTGAAATAACGACACGGAATGCCCGAACGGGCGGCGGATTTCAGAAATGGGCTTGTCCTGCGCGTGGAGGTCGCACCCTTTACAGTTCATCTTGCCGTTCCGCGTAAAAAAGCTGGAACGCCCGGTCATAGTCCGCTTCCGGCACCAGCACCCGCGCTTCGCGATTCAAATCCTCATCGTCCGTCGCCGTCGGATCGGTGAACTCCTGCGTGGCGGCGATGCCGTGGCGCTCGAGCATGAGCACCAGCAACTCTGTCTTGACCACCGGTCCGGTGAAGAAAATTTTCACGCGCCCGTTGTAACAGGTTTGTCGCGACGTGAATACCCGATTCGCCCACAGCGTCCGAACCAACGCTATGAGCAAACCAGTCTCGCAGCCAACGCACCCGCCCTCCGTAGCAGATGCATCGTCGCCAGCAATGCCAGGCATCGTGGATGATCCACGTCCAGCTCGGATGGCGGAATGCCGACTGCGGAGGGTGGACGCATTTACTTTGATCGAACTGCTCGTCGTCATCGCCATCATCGCGATCCTGGCGGCGATGCTCTTACCCGCCCTCAGCCGCGCCAAGGAACGCGCTCATACCACCCAATGTGTGAGCAACATCCGGCAAATCGGCGTGGCGATGCAGCTTTACGGTGATGATAGCGAGGAGCGATTACCGGCCGCCAACGGCTCCGTTCCGTGGACCAGCACGAATCCCGTCCCGTGGACCAGACCGCTGGTCGAATATTACCGCAACACCAACGTACTCCGCTGCGTCGCGATGCAGCGGCAGTTTTACCAATCCGGCTTTAACTACTTCATGGGCACGCGCGCGGTGTTCCTCCAGACCGGTCAACCAGGCAACCTGAATCTCCGCCGTATCCAGTTCCCCGCGCAATACCTGCTCTCCGGCGACACGAACTGGCCGTTCGAAACGAACGATGCTGACCCGGACAATTACACGCAGGACACGCTCTTTGCCGCGCCATCACCTGTACATGGCGGCAAACTGAACATCCTCTTCGCCGACTTCCACGTGCGCAGCTATCGCAAATTCGATCCGGCGGACATGACCTTCGCGCTGGATCGACAGGGTGTGGCGTTTTGAGGGGAGGCAGCTGCACAAAAGGCAACAAAGAGAACGAAGACACCAGTGACGTCAGCATATGACCCTCTGTTTCCTTCGCTTGCTTCTCCAAGTTTAAGGAACCGCCAGACGGTTGGTGACCAGCCCAGTAGCTCGGAGCATTTCGGTCAAAGCCTTGTCCGAGTAACTTTGCACCGACCCACTTGCCAATCCGACCAAACCCTGATGTTTGTGGCGCTTGTTCGACCACTGAACGATTCGGTTCGTGGATAACTCAGCCAGACCAGTTGGCAGACGCGTGCCGTTCACCTGCAAATCCGAATCGCCAGCCAGAGGCGCCGCCGGTTGATTGACATCCGCATCCAAGCCGACGAAGTAACTGATCTCCCAGTTGCTCAAGTTACCACTGAATGCAAGTGCGTTCGTCCGCTTTGCATCCAAAGGGCAGATGAGAACCTTCGGCGTATTCAACTCATTGGACAACACCTGAAACACAGGCCAGACGATTCCTCGTTGCGCCGGCTCCATCGCGCCTGCGTTGGTAATCGAGACGGAAGTTGGATACTTGTCGCCGTAATCGAGCGCCCATTGTCGGAAAGAGAGCGCAATTTGTTTGAGATTATTTCGACAATTTGCTTCGTGGCGGTGTGGGCGTCTTCTACCCATTGTTGGTAGTAACGTTGCTACGAGTACCGCCAGCACCGCCACCACGATCATTGCTTCAATGAGCGTCAAACCGCTGCTATGCCGTAGTTTGGCTTTCATGGCATGACGATCCGGTTTGCTGAGTCCCCCGTTTTGATCAGCGCCTGACGCAGCCGCGCCGTGTCGTAACCCTGCACCGATCCGTCCGATAGACCGACGTTGCCCTGATGTTCATGGCGCGGGGCTGACCAAGCCACGGGGCGATTGGTCCGCAGCGACACCAGTCCCGAGCGCACCCGGCGACCGCTAATTTCCAAATTGGAATCACCGGTCAAAAACATTTGCGCCTGCGTTTCGTCGGCGTCCAATCCGACGAAATAACTCAGACTTTGATTGTTGGTGAATGCCCCCGGCGATTGAGGCGAACCGAAGTTCGAAGCCACGTACCGATTGGTGTCCGAGTCTTGCGGGCAGACAAGAATCTTAGGGGCGTTCAACTCATTCGACATCACCTGAAACACCGGCCACGCGATTCCTTGCCGGGCCCACTCCATCGCGCCACCATTCGTGACTGAGACTTGCGTTGGGTATTTGTCGTTATTGTCCAACGCCCATTGACGGAATGACAACCCGATCATTTTGAGATTGTTTACGCAGTTTATTCGACAGCAGCCGCGCCTTCGGTACGTCAGTTGAGGCAACACCATCGCCACCAGCACCGAAAGCACTGCCACCACGATCAACGCCTCAACCAGCGTTAAGCCGCCACGATGTTGTTGCCTGGCTTTCACGGCATGATGATGCGGTTCTTCGGGTCGCCGGTATGCATGAGTGCGTCGCGAAGTCGTGTACTGCTGTATCCCTGCACTGAACCATCGACCAGACCGACGTTGCCTTGTTTGCCATGGCGATCTTCCGAAAAATTGACCAGCCGATTGGTTTCCAGGTTTACAATGCCCGACTGAAATTTTGCCCGCCCGATTTCGAGGTCCGAATCGCCAGTCAGGAACATCTGTGGTTCGACCTCCTTGGCATCTAAGCCGACAAAGTAACTCAGGTTCGATCTGTCCCCGGACGAGTTGAAACTCGCTGCGGCGATTCCGGCCTTGTCCGCCGGGCAGACAAGAATCTTGGGCGTGTTTAGCTCATTGGACATCACTTGGAACACCGGCCACGCGATGCCCTGTTGGGCCCACTCCATCGCTCCCGTCTTGGTGATCGAAACTGCCATGGGATAATCATCGTTGTTGTCCAACGCCCACTGGTGAAAGGAAAGCCCCACTTGCTTGAGATTGTTGACGCAGTTGATTCGTTTTGCCTGGGGTCTCGCGGGTCGCATTGCCGGAAGGAGCATTGCCACCAACACCGCGAGCACCGCCACCACAATCAGGGCCTCAACCAGCGTCAGGCCCTCATCCCTGCCGACGTGTTTTGTTTTCATCAGAAATCTCTCAATCTGCGAATTCGTTGCAGCGCCGCTCGTTCACGCCACCAGATCCAAGTCCGCCAAGCAATCAATACCAGAAGCAACAGCAGCCACCACCAATACAGTCCCCGTACCAGGTCCTGCACCATCGCCGCCAGCATTTGTACCGGAGACTCACCTGTCACCACCTCTCCAGTAACCGATGGCGCCGATGCAACTTGAACGACAACAGGCGTGGCGGCGTTGGTTGGCGGTCGCGGCGAAAAGCCGGCGGCCGGCGGTGTCATCGTCCCTGACACCGGGCGGCGAGCCGCTTCCACCATTGTTGCGGTCACAATCGGAGCTGCGGCGACACTGGCACTCGTGCCCACGACAGTCGGTACGGTGGCGAGTGACGATGCGGAGTCGCGCGAATCTGGAGTTGGCGCACTGGAGACCGCTCCCACTAGGCCGGTGGGATGCTGAATTGTGGGCAACGTCGGCATCGCCAGCGTCGCTGGCAGAATTTCTCCCTGCGTCGTCACCAAAAGCTTGAACTTGGAAGTCTGCTGCGCGTGGCCGTCGCCAAAGAGGAGATTGCCGCTGAAACGATGCATCTCCGCGGTCCAGTTCACGGTGCTGTTGTCATCCAGGCGGTAGAGTTTGCGCGGCCCCAGCCAGGCGTTCGTGAGATTGCGATCCCCGGCCAGCAGCGAATTGACTTTGCCATACGTCGCATCGAGCGCGGCGAAGTAACTCAAGTTGGTATCCATCAGCGCGGGAAAAGTGGCCGCCGCGCCGCGCGTATCGGTTGGACAGATCAGCAGCTTGGGCGTGACTAAGTCCTGACCAAGGGGCTCAAAGTAACGCGCCGTAAAATCCAACGCCGCTTCGGTGAGATTTGTGACCGTCCCGGTCGCTCCATCCTGCGTCATGGGAAACTTGTTGTCGTGATCGTGCGCGTAGCCGTGGAACGCCATCCCCACCTGCCGCAGATTCTCCACGCAGGCGATGCGCTTGGCTTTGGCCTTCGCCCGCGCCGTGGCCGGCAACAGCATCGCCGCCAAAATGCCGATGATGGCAATTACCATCAGCAGTTCGATCAGGGTGAATCCTTGCTCGCGACGGGCAGCTTTCGCGTTCATGGCTACCTTCTGCTTAGCAGCCGCGATACCACGGCAGCTTGAGCTTGATCCTGCCGCGGAATAGGCCGAAGCGCGTGAGACGCACGCCTTCTGCGTGGAAATTGCACGCAGACCTACTCTCTGTGTGTTCAAGCACTACGGTGGTTCGCCTCGCGCTGCGAGGTGAGTCGGCTCGCAGCGCGACCCAACCCACCAAGTCTAAACACTGACCAAATCTACCCAAACTGGCGACGCCAGCGGGTTCCTGCTATTACTTCGCAACTGATGGAACTGCGTGAATTTGCCGAGCGCGTGCTCTTCGCCACATCGCTGGAGGAAAAGCTCCAGTGTCCTGCGAACATCACCGATGAACAGCCCGGCCCGGCACTGGTCACGCCAGTGGCACCAGGACGGCCTGAAAACTTGCGCTTCAAGCCGCACGGCGCGGGCAAGGCGGAGTTTCCCGGATTGCAGCGGCTCGAATCGGAACGCGAGCGCGGCAAACTGCTGCACTTCTTTGCTAATCATGAGTTGCTCGCCACGGAATTGATGGCGCTCGTGCTGCTGAAATTTCCCGAGGCGCCCGCCGCTTTCCGCAAAGGTGTTCTGCAAACACTCAAGGATGAGCAGGAGCACACCCGGCTCTACCTCGAACGCATGAAGGCGTGCGGCATCGAGTTCGGCGAGCTGCCGGTGAGCGGCTATTTCTGGCGCTGCGTCGCGCCCATGGAGCACCCGATTGATTACGTCGCCGGGCTCTGCCTGACCTTCGAGCAGGCCAACCTGGATTTCGCCCGTCATTTCGCACAGGGCTTCGGCAAGGTTGGCGACGAACCTACCGCGAAGTTGTTGGAGAAAATCTATCGCGATGAGATTGGCCACGTGGCTTATGGGCTCAAATGGTTTCGTCGGTGGAAGAATCCGAGTGAGACCGATTGGGAAGCCTTCTGTCATACGCTCAAGTTCCCGCTATCGCCGCAACGCGCCAAAGGATTCGTGCTAAATGCCGAAGGCCGGCGCGCCGCGGGGATCGACCCACATTTCATTGCGGAGCTGAACGTCTATTCGCAATCGAAAGGCCGCACGCCAAGTGTGTTTGTGTTCAATCCGTTTGCCGAAGGTCGCATTGCGGAAGGCAAGGCGTTCAATCCCACTAAGCATCAAGCAGCGCTCGCGCGCGATCTGGAGAATCTGCCGCAGTATCTTTGCCGGCAGGACGACATCGTCTTGGTAGAGCGGAAGCCGACCGTGGAATTTCTCAGCAGCATTAAGCAGGCGGGTTTTCCGCTACCGGAGTTTGTCGAACTTCCGGAGCGCGGCTCTCCGAGCCGCAGCGGCTTGCTGATAGATGAGGCCCTGAACCGGAACAACGCTGCTTCTGTAAATGGACCTGCTGCGGGTCACAGACCCGCGCTCCATCGCAAGCTTGGCCGGCTGCGCCCGTGGGCGTGGTCACCGGATAGCGTGGACTTGCTCGCACCTTTGTTCTCACAAGTCACCGCCGAGCAACGAACGCCAGCGCAACGCTTCAACCCACGAATCGCCCAGCTCTACTCGAAAGCTTGGAGCGCGGAATTTCTACGAGCTTTTCTTTGTAGCAGCCGACGTGAGGAGGCTCATTCTGTTTTACCAAAGCAGGGTCAGAGCCTCCTCACGTCGGCTGCTCCGAGGAACTGGCTTTGCTCTGAATCCGAAGTCGGTGCCGCTGTCAATTCACCAAACGAAGCGCTCGCGGCCATTGCCGCCATCCGAGCGCGCGGACATCACAAAGTCATCATCAAAGAAGCAATCGGACTCGCCGGCAGCAACGCGATCCGGCTGTTCGAGCCGGAGCTGCTGGAGAACCAACGTCGCTGGCTGACGAATGCGTTACGCAACGGACGTCAGCTCGTCGTCGAGCCGTGGCTGGAACGACTCGCGGATTTTTCGGTGCAACTGGAGATGTCCGAAACCGGACTGAAGCTCTGCGGCTACACGGCCCTCCTCAATGACGCCAAGGGCCAGTATCAGGGCAACCTTGCCGAGCCGCATCATCACACCCGGATTCCGGCGGCGATTGTGAAACTGTTTCCTGCCATTCCAAATATCTCGCGCCTGGTGCTCGCGCTTTACGCGGAGCTTTTTGAGTCGCTCGAAGCTGAGCTGCGCGAAGTGGATTTCGTCGGCCCCATCGGTATTGACGCCTTCGTCTATCGCGACCCAGATGGCAAGCCGCGCCTCAAACCCATCGTCGAGATTAATCCGCGCTACACGATGGGCCGCGTGACGGTGGAATTGATGCGGCAAGTTTGCCAGAACAGTTCCGGCACGTTTCGTTTGGTGAACCTTGCCGCGGTACGCGCGGCAGGCTGCGAGGATTTTCCAAGTTACGCCCGCCAAATGGCTCGAAAGTCGCCGCTATTACTCGAAGGCGAGCCGGTTCCGCGCATCCGTTCCGGAGCACTATGTCTGAATGATCCTGGACGCGCGCAGTCCTGCCTCGCTGTCTTCCACGTGACCAATTGAACCCGGAAGCCGCGTAGATCTAGACTGCGGTGGCAAGCGAAGCGCGACACCGCTTTCAATGGTGCTTAAACCGCGACGCGCTTTTGTTGTTCCAAAGCGCCGTCGTCGCTTGCGCTTTGCCGGCGCACTCCAAAAGATTTGTCTCTCACTCCGCGGGCGACTCGGTTATCTTTGGTAAGTCGCGAAGACACTGCATGACCCCAAAACTATTCACGGAACTCGGCCTCTCGGACGAAATGCTCAAGGCCATTAATAAACTCGGCTTCGAGCAGGCTTCCCCCATTCAAGCAGAGTCAATCCCCTTGCTCATGGCCGGCAAGGACATCGTCGGACAGTCCCAGACCGGCTCGGGCAAGACGGCGGCATTCGGCATCCCGGCGGTGGAAAAAGTGGATCCGAATCAACGCTCCGTGCAGGTGCTGATCTTGTGTCCGACGCGGGAACTGGCGATCCAAGTCTCGGAAGAATTCCACAAGCTTGCGTTCTTCAAGCGCGGCATCAATGCGCTGCCGATCTACGGTGGGCAGTCTTATGAGCGTCAGTTCGACGGCCTGCGGCGGGGCGCGCAGATCGTCATCGGTACGCCGGGCCGAGTCATGGACCACATGCGCCGCGGCACGTTGCGGCTCGACACGGTGAAGCTCGCGATTCTCGACGAGGCCGACGTGATGTTGAACATGGGTTTCCGCGACGACATTGAGACGATTTTGAAGGATGCGCCAAAGGAACGGCAGACGGTTTTCTTTTCCGCCACGATGCCCCGACCGATTCGTGACCTCATCGAACGGTATGCACGCGATCCGCAGACGGTGAAGATCGAGCAGAAGGCGATGACCGTGCCGACGGTCGAGCAGGTTTATTATGAGGTGGACCGCCGGTTCAAGATCGAGCTGCTCATGCGGCTCATTGATATTCACGATCTCAAGCTCGGCATCATTTTCTGCAACACCAAGCGGATGGTGGACGACCTCGTCGATCATCTGGAAGCCGCCGGCTACATGGCCGACCGCTTGCACGGCGACATTACGCAGGCGATGCGCGATCGGGTGATGAACAAGTTCCGCAAGTCCGGCTTGGAATTTCTTGTCGCGACGGATATTGCCGCCCGCGGCATTGACGTGGATGACGTGCAAGTCGTCTTCAACTACGATCTGCCGTACGACGGTGAAGATTACGTTCACCGCATCGGCCGGACGGGCCGCGCGGGGCGCGAGGGCCGGGCGATCACGTTCGTGTCCGGCCGCGAGCTGTTTCAGATCCGCAACATCGAGCGTTATACCAACACGCGCATCCAGCGGGCGCGCGTGCCCACCGAGGCGGAAGTATCGGACGCGAAAGAGAACGCTTTCATCGGCAAACTCCGCATCGTGCTCCAGAGCGGCGAATTCAAAAACCAGGAACACTACGTTGAGCGGCTGCTGGAGGAAGGATTTAGTTCGACTGACATCGCGTCTGCTTGTGTGACCCTGCTGCAAAGCGGCGAGGCCGCAGTTAGCAAGCCGAACACGGAAGCATACGAACGCCCCGAGCGTCCGGAGCGCGGCGGCTTTCGAGAGGAGCGCCGCGGGCCACGCGATGATCGGTCCGAACGATTTGGCCGGGGCCGGGAGGAGATTTCGGGTGGACGCGAGCCAGGACTTTATCCCGCGTTTCGTACGGCGACGAAGAAACCCGCTACCGCACCGACGGCTGCAACTCCGAGAACGGAAACGAAATCAGCCAAGCCGGCAACGGTGGCGGCGCCGCCGGGCAGTGAAAAGGTGGTTGCCCAAGAAAAGGTACCCGCTCCTGCCCACGACGTACCGACGCCGGCCGAGCCGAAGGTTGTGGTCGCTAAACCAGAACCCAAGCCTGCTTCAGAGAAGACTTTTTCCGACGAGGAAATTCTGGCCTCAGTGAAAAGCCCCGAGTCATCGGGACAAAAGACCGTGGCCGCGAAGAACGCTCCGCCGTGGGCCGGGAAGAAGCGCGAGGAGAAAAAGCCGTTTGCCAAAGGCAAGCCCAGCCGGGCCACGCCGGCGAATCAAACTCGCCTCTGGATGAATCTCGGGGAGGCCATGGACATCAAACCGATTGACGTCGTCAATGCCGTGGCCGGCGAGACGGGATTGCCCGGCAAGGTCGTCGGCACGGTGGATGTGCGCGAACGACACCTGTTTCTGGATGTGGATGCGGACCAGGCCAACAGCATTATCGCCAAGCTAAACCGGTCGCAGATCAAGGGACACAAGGTCAAAGTGAAAATCGCGTGAGCGAAGGCGCGTCAACGAAATCAGTCGAGCGCCTGTTCCCGTTCGTGTTGCGCACCCGCTCGCTGCTGGTGGGCCGTGATACCTTGCGCCGAAGCCGGAGCAAACTGCATTTCATCCTCGTCACGCGAGATCTATCGGCGAACAGCCGTGAGCAGGTGCTGAAGGATTTTGCCCACTACCCGGTGGTTGAGCATTATTCCGAGGCGGACTTGGAAAAGTTTTTTGGCGTGAAGGGAACGAAGGTCGTCGGCTTTGCGAAGTCGGGTTTGGCGCAATCCATTTACGCCGAGCTGAAAGAACATCGGATCAACTCACCGGTGACGCCGCCGCCGCGCGCAACGCCTCCAACTCCTCCCAGCGCGCATAAAGCTGACTGAGCTTATCCTTGGTCGTCGCCAAGTCGGCCATGAGTTGGTTCGTCTGCGTCGCGTGGGTGCGGTGGAAATCGGGCGAGGCAAAGAGACTTTCGATGCGTGCGATCTCGGCGTCAGCGGTCTGAATCTGCACCTCCATTCCTTCGAGTTCGCGTTGTTCCTTGAAAGAGAGCTTGCGCGGTTTGACAGGTTTGGGTTTGGGCTCGGTTGATGAGAGCTTGAATTCTGCGCGCGTGGGGGCGTCGGTTTCCCGCTTCAGCTTTTTCTCCAGGTAATAATCGTAATCGCCGACGCTGTGGGAAATCCGGCCATCACCCTCGAAGGCCAGGATGTCTGTGCAGACCCGATTCAGGAAATAGCGATCGTGACTTACGACACTGACGACGCCGGGAAACGCGATCAAGGCCTCTTCCAGCACCCGGAGCGTGGGCAGATCAAGATCGTTCGTCGGTTCGTCGAGAATCAGAAAGTTTCCGCCCACCTTGAGAATCTTGGCGAGCAACAGCCGGCTGCGCTCGCCGCCGCTGAGCTTTTTGACGAGTGTGACGATGCGGTCATCAGCGAAGAGGAAACGCTTCAGATAGGAACGCACCGAGATTCGCGACTCGCCCCAGATGACGAACTCCGTGCCGTCGCTCGCTTCGTCCAACACCGTGCGCTCATCGTTGAGCTGGAGGCGCGACTGGTCCACGTAATTGAACTTCGTGAGCGGGCCGATCTTCACCGTCCCTTCCGTCGGCGGGAGCTGCCCGATGAGAATTCTCAGCAGCGTGGTCTTGCCCAAACCGTTGCGGCCACAGATGCCGATGCGGCGGCCATTCTCGAAAGTGAAACTAAAGCCGGAGAACAGTTTTCGCCCGCCAAGTTCCATACCGAGATTCGTCAATTCCACTGTCCGATTGCCGAGTTGCGGCGGCGGGGGAATGACGAGTTCCATATCTTCCTCGACCGTTGGACCCGCCTGCGCCGCGGTATCGTAGTAGCGCTCGAACCGGTTTTTTTGTTTGCTGCGCTGGGCGCGCGGCCCGGTGCGCACCCAGTCCAGTTCTTTCTTCAAAAACATCTGCCGCTTGTGCTCGACCACGGCATCGGCGGCCTGACGCTCGGCCTTGTCGAGCAGGTAATCGGTGTAATTGCCGTCGTGCCACCAAAACTTGCCATCGCACAATTCGACGATGCGCGTGACGACCCGGTCGAGAAAGTAGCGATCATGGGTAACGACGAGAAACGTGCCTTTGAATTCCTGCAGAAACTCCGCGACCCACTCAATGGACTCTGGATCGAGATGATTCGTTGGCTCGTCGAGCATCAGAAAATCCGGCCGCGAAACAATCGCCCGCGCCAGCGCCACGCGCCGCTTCTCGCCGCCGGAGAGCGTGGTGACCTTGCGATCACCGGCGGGACAATTCAGGTGCGAAAGCGCCGTCGCAATGCGCGAATCCAAAGTCCAGCCTTCAAGCGATTGGATGCGATGTTCCAATTCCTCATGCCGCTTCGAATCGGCGGGCAACGATTCAAATTCGGCGATGAGATCGAGCACGTGCTTCGCTCCGGCGCGCACATTGGCGCGCACATCCAGCGCCGGATCGAGCAGGAAATCCTGGGCGAGATAACTGACCAGAAGATCCCGCCGCCGCGTGACATCGCCACCGTCCGGCGCTTGCAGGCCCGCGAGCAGTTTCAGAAATGTCGTCTTGCCACAGCCATTGCGGCCGACCAAACCGATGCGTTGCCCTTCGTCAATGGCCAGGGTCGCGGCATCAAGAACGGCCCGGTCGTTGTAACGAACGGTGACATCTGTGGCGTTGAGGATGGTGGACATTCTTCAATATACCGAGGCGCCCGAGGGAACGCCGGTTCAGCTGCACATAAGCGCTGAAAGACTAGCGACGGTGGGTTAAGGAACAAGCCTGCGAATCTTCGGCCGTCGATGCCGGTATGTTACTGGCTGGCTTTCGCTTCGTAGCGCTTGAGCGTTTCCTGAAGCTCCTTGCGCAGGTCCTCGTCGGCGGCGCCGGCCACAGCTTTCTTCTGGTAGGTGATGGCCTCCGCGGTCTTGCCGGAATCGAAAAGCGCGCGGGCGTAGGTATCGAGCGCGGCGGCTTCTTTGCCCTCGCTGGCATCCACCGACGCCTTCGCGAGCTTGGTAGCCAGTTCGAGATCACGATATTTGACGGCTTCACTGGTAAGAATCGTCCACGCAAACTCATTCAACAAGGTTGCGTTCTTGGTGGTCGTTTCCCCGATGGTCTTGGCCAGTTCAGCCATTTTAGCCTTATCTCCCGAACCGGTCGCCAGTTTGAGATATTCGGCATAGGCCCGGGTCAGCGCGAGACTGTCCTTGAACTCAACGAGGTCAAATTCCGTCGGAGCGGTGTTGCGCAGATCCTGTTCGAGGCTGGCAAGCTTGGCGACATCCGCGCCGGCGGCATATAGCTCCTGGTATTGGCGCAGCGTATTCTGGAACTTGATCAGCTTGCGAATCTCAGCGGGATCGAATTTCCGGCCCGGATTCAGGCTACCGATTTCGGATTCGATCGCCATGATTTCGCGGGCAAGTTCGTCCTGGCGCTCCGGGTTCTTGTCCGTGCTGGCGAGTTTGAAAAACTCTTCCAGCTTCTGCCGGGCCTCGTCGCGCTTTTGACCCTGGGCTAGGTTGTAATTGCCGCCGACAACCTGCTCCAACACGGCTTCCATATCGCTCATGGGATGGCCATGCCAGACAAGCTTGCCCGCCTTATCCACGATAAAGGCGTGCGGAATGCCATTGACGCCAAATGCACCCATGTAGCCCGCGCTGGTCTTGCGTTGATCATCGAGGGCGACCACGTAGTCCATCTTATTGCCCATATTCTCGACGAACGGCTTCACCTTGGCTTCGGTCTCGTCGCTGAGGCCGATGAACACGACCTGATCCTTGAATTTTTTCTGTAACTCGGTGAGGTGCGGAATGCTGGTGCGACACGGGCCGCACCACGTGGCCCAGAATTCGACCACCACGACCTGCTTACCTTTCGCGGCCGCGAGGTCAATGGGCTTGCCTTTGATCCAAGTGGTGACTTTGAGCGGCGGGGCATCCTGCCCGAGCTTGCCGGCGGCAGCAGCGTTGAAGAGCGATGCGCCGACCAGACCAAGAGTGGCGATGAGTTTGAGCTTCATAAAAGAAAAATAACGATTGTTAACGGCACGGTAAGGGCCCAGAAGCGGAAGATCAATCCGACAACCATCACGGCACCCAGCGCGCGCGATACATCCGACGGTTCAAGGCGGCCGAACTGGTGTCCGTGTAATCAAACGAGCCGCCGGTCACCAAATTAGTGTTGAGCGCGGTCCAGTTGACCAGATTGGTTGAACCCTCGATGGCGAATCTGGCGCCGTTCTGTCCGGTCAGACGCAACAACGTCTGGCCGCCCGTGCGGCTCAAGAGGGTCAGCCGTGGACGTGGCGGCGCAGCGGTCTGGGTGTCGGCCGTAATGGTGTAGTTATCGAACAACATGAAATTGTCACCGGGGGAATTGATGGCATATAGCTCCCACACGGCGTCCACGTCGCCCAGCGTCAACTGCTTGCCGGTTGTGGTTATAGGCAGGTTGGTGGCCAACAGGGTTGAATTCAGCGAGGCGCTCCAACGGTTGGACGCAAAGTCCATGGTCACCGTCAGTGTGCTAACAGTCCCCAGAGCGAATTTCACGCCCGTGCTGACATAATCCGTCCCGCCATCCAGGAAATAATTTACGTTGGTCGCGAACACGTCGAAATCAATCACGAAGAGGAGTTGGCCCGCGATGTTATAGACATGCCATTGGAAATAGTCGAAGTCGCCATTGTTCGAATCCTCAATGCTCATGAGCGTGGTAAAGCGGACAACTGGCAGGCCGGCAGAAACCGGGGCAAAGTCGATCGGCTTCAGCACGAAGAGATTGCTGTATCCGGCCGCCGGCGCATCAAAGCCGATGTAGGCCTGCTGGCCTTGACCGGTGAAAAAATCCGAAACGAGGCCATTGCCGCCCGAGCCATAACTGGTCCAACCATTCTGCCCGACCAGATCGAAGTTGATGTTGTAGCCTTGGGCTGCTTCAAACCCCGTGACGAAGAGATTTGTTGCCCCTGCCGCGCGATGAAGCCCCGCGGCAAGCAGACACAGCAGAATTATCGAACGGCACGCGACGCGGCCGGCTGAAAAAATCACACACATGATACGACTTGGTTAATGCTTAGCGCGGACGCGAACTGCGGCTGGAATCCGACGGGTCCGGGCGCGATTCGGACCGGCTGGATTCAGAGCGGGCCGGAGCGGAACGCTGCTCTGGGGCCGGCCGGGACTCGGCGCGCACCGATCGTGACTCACTCGGAGCCGGGCGCGCCGGCGGATTGTTAGGCTGGGGTGATCGCTCCGTCTGGCGCGGGGACTCATAGGCGGGCGGCCGGGAAGGTTCGTAATTCGATCGGCCGCCGCCGTCGTCGTCCGAGCGCGCTGACGGCGTGTTTGCCGGGCGCGAAGGTGTCGGGTTGTTCACTGTCGGCGGTAGGCCGTAACTGGGTGCGCTTGGCGCCTGGCGCTGTGGCGATGAATACACACGATAATTCGGACCGCCCGAGCGATCTTCAATCCCTCGTCCAACCCGGATCACTTGCGACGGCTGCGGTGCGCCGCCACCCGGCCGCGTTGGTTGAGTCCACGACTCCACTGCTGGAGTAGCCGGGTGCGCCGGCGCAGACTCGACTTCTGGTGTCACAGCGGCCAGCGCTGCTTCACGGTGCTGCAATTGCTGGCGCTCATGTTCATAAGGATTCCACGTGCTGGGCGTCGCAGGGCGGCCATCCCCGTTACCAACGACCACTAAAGGTTGCCCCTCTCCGGGCCGGGCGGAATGATTCGCGATAGCGGGCGTAGTTTCGCCTGCGTTGTGACGTGATGTTGCCGGCGCGCGACCAACTGCTCCGCGACCCGCCGTTTCCGGGCCAGGCTTGACCACTGGCAAACCGCTCGGTCGTTCGCGTTGTCCGTCGCGCAGGTTGGCAACACTCGTGCCTGGGGAAGACTCATTGCCCGCCAGATTGCGTGCTCCCACCGTGCGGGAACCGTTCGCGGCCACGGCGCGAGTGGGCGCGGGGCGACGAATTTCCAGAGTACGACCGTCGCGGGTAATCTCCTCCCGCCGAACTCCCCTGCTCGGCAGGTCCGCGACCTCGCGCACGTTCACGCGCCGGACTTCGGTGCGCGAATAGGAAGCGACCCGTTCCGGCGGCAGCCCGCGATTCACCACCCGGCGGTTGCGGTCTGATCCATAGTCGTTGTGACAGGTGGCGCGGTCGTAGATTTCCTTGCAGTGCGGACGCGGCGCGCAGTAACGCCAAGGCTTGTAATCACAGAAATTGCGCCACGGCACGTAAGAGTAATAGGCGTAGCTCAGTCCGAATCCGAAACTGACACTGCACGAACTCCCGTAATAAGTGAAGCCCGCCCCCGTGTAAACTGCCGCGGGCGGCAACGGCGCCCAGCCGCAATATGTGTCCGTGTAGCTCCATGTCACCCACGCTGGTCCCCAAGTGTAATCCGGCGCCCAGCACCAGCCCCAGCGCGGGTGCGAGAACCAACGGCCATAGTGGAACGGCGCCCAACCCCAGGAATAATCCGAATACCAGTACCAACCTGAATCCGTGTAAACCCACCGGCCTCCGTCGCAGTAGGGTCGCCAGCTTGGATTCACCACGACCACTGTCGGCTGCCAGCAGCGGCCGTAACCTTCTACATCGATCCAAGTGCCATAGGGTGAGAGCGCGTCCACGAAATCCGTTTCACTGACTGCGGCTTCAGCCGGCTCAGCGGCCACGCTCTCGGGCTCTGTCTCATAGGTGGGCGCGACTGCCACCACTTGCGTTGCAGTCTCGCTGGCCGCCGGAACTGAACCGACCACTGAAGCTACCGCTTTGAGGGTCTTGTCCCGTTCCATCATGGAGTTGATGACGGTGGCAGGAACGCCAATATCGGTAAGATAAATAATCTCATCGGCGCCCAACAGGAAGCTGGTGGTTGAGTTATCCACGAAAGAAAGCAAGACCGCCTCATCGACGCCCGCTTGCGCCAGCTTAACGACTTCTTTCAAAGCCGAAGTGGCATTGAGATGCGTCGGGATTGGACGTTCGACCGCAAACGGCACTTCCGGCTGCACCGGCTCAGCGGCGGCCGCGTTGGTCGCGGGAGGGATTGCCGGTGTAGCGTTCGTGGCCGGTGGAGGGACCGGCGAGGACTCGGCGGGTTTGCAACCCCCGATCACCGGCAGCGAAAGCAGCACGGCGAATGCGATGTGCCTGAGGAACTGCTTGTTCATTTTTTCTGAACTGTCCGCGCCACTCTATAGTGACTTGGTGTTCTCTGCAATGGACTGCTATTTGGTCGTCAGTATTCAGGCCCGCCATTGGGGCCAACAACCACAGATACCTAGGTAAACAGCCGAAGGCCAAGATCGAGCAAAAGTATAAACCGGCCTTCCCCAAGAGTACTGGGCAAGGCCGGCATGAGATTCGTTTATGGTCGTCGGCCCGGGCAAATCAATACTTCACGGATTCCCACTTCTTGGACTTCGAACTAGCGAGGATGGCCTCGCAGATAGCGAGTTCGTCATGTCCGTCCTGGAACGTGCTGAAGTCCGCTTTTTCCTTCCCGGCGATGTGCGAATAGACGCGCAGCAGGAAATTCTTCAGCCCATCCGGATACGCCTCTGGATGGCCGCCGGGATAATGCGCGTAACGGCGGGCGCGGTCGCTGAGCAGCGACGGGTCTTTCATCAGAAGTTCGTTCGCCTTCTCGCGGTAACCGACCCAAAGTTCGTTCGGGCGTTCCTGATCCCAAACGAGGGATTTCTTCGAACCGGCCAGTTCGTAGAACAGCCGGTTCTTTCGGCCAGCAAAACATTGCGACACGCTGAATGAACCGTGCGCGCCATTTTCGAAATGGAACAACACGCTCGCGAAATCCTCGGTGTTGATCGGCATCGGCTCGTAGTCGGACGGCTTGAGCATCTTGCCTGAATAGGTCTCCACCTGCTTCTTCGGCTTCATGCGATGCTTGTGGATCGTCTGAAAATCCGCGCACACCTTCGTGATCTTCAGGCCGGTGATGAACTGGATGGCATCGCACCAGTGCGAGCCGACATCCGCCACCGCGCGCGATTCGCCGCTGAACTCGGGCACGAGCCGCCAATTCCAGTCGGTAGCGAGATACAGCCAGTCCTGCGTGTAACTGCCGGTGGCATGGAAAACGTCGCCGAGCTTGCCGGATGCGACCTGGTCCTTGGCTTCCTGCACGAGCGGGTAATAGCGGTAGTTGAAATCAATCGCGTTCACGACGCCGGACTTGGCGGCGAGTTTGACCAGTTCCTTCGATTGCTTGGTCGTCATCGCCAGCGGCTTCTCGGAAATGACATGCTTATCCGCCGCCATGATTTTCTTACTGATCTCAAAATGGACGTGATTGGGCGTGCAGTTGTGGACGACTTGGATTTCCGGGTCGGCCAGGAACGCGTCCACGCTCCCGTAGGCTTTCGGGATGCCGAGTTGCGCGGCCTTCGCTTTGGCGAGATCGTCGTTGGCCTCACAGAGCGCGATCATTTCCACGAAGCCCGAGCGCCGCGCCGCCTCGACGTGCGCCGGTCCGATAAATCCTGTGCCGATGATTCCTGCTTTAATGGTTTTCATTCGTTCCTTCAATCTGGTGATCTTAATCGTGATCTTCTTCTTAATCTTAATCCCGTAGCCCGACTGAGTTCTGGTTCGTGCAGCGTAGAAGAGTGAAGGCGCGCACGACAACTCTGAATTCTGCAAGTTGCGGCTCTAAGAGGCGTACCGGCAGGTTCTTTCTCACGCCGATCTACTCGAATCTGTGGTTGGCGGAGGATAATTCGAAACCTTCAGTGTGTGAAAATGCCGTTCAATTTCTGACTCATCGAAATCTCCTGCCGATGAATCCAGAACCGCGATTACATGCCCTCCGGGAACATCCAGTGCGTAATCCAATCGCTTGAACTTGGGAGATGCCATCTTGGAAATGCACTTGATGCCTGCGACCTCACCAAAGCAAACATCCGTGAGGGACATGCCATTGCCGTCAACCATCGGGTGGGTCTTGGCGTCATCGCGAAGCTGGCCTGCGCTTCGGTGCATGTCTTCGCGATGTGATGGATACAAACAGAGTAAGAGCCGCCGCCACTTCACGCACCAGCAACCGTTCTCTTTTGTCACCTTCGTCCCGTCAGGTAACTGCATGCTTACCTCGCCGCGTTCAGGTGGCGCATGCGGCGTCTCGATCAGGAGAATTTCTACAGCATCTGGGAGAATCGGGAGAATAAAGCATAACCGCTCATCCACTCCGGGTGTGGATAACCAACTCTCCAATTTGTCCGCATCCTCACGCAATGCAGACCGAGCATCTTCATCAGATAAACCTTTGACTCGCTTACGAACAACCCGCCGGAGCACAGAAAGGTCTGTTCCCTCGTGAATATCGTCCGGTTTGAGCGCAGCCAATTGCTTTCTCACTGGCTCAAGGTAACGAAGCCGAACTGGAAGCATCTGCGCCATAGGCTGCCGCTACCAAATATGATCAAGAACTGAATCTCGATAGCATCAACTTACTTGATCGTCGCCACCTTCGTCCATTTACCAGCCTTGACCGATTTGACGACCGCTTCCAGCACCGCCACGCATTTCGCGCCGTCCTCAAAGTTCGGATGCACTTCGCCGTTGGACACGACCGCGTTCACGAAGTCCGCCACCGTGTGCGTAAAGGTGTGTTCGTAGCCAATCACGTGGCCCGGCGGCCACCACGCACCGAAATACGGATGCGAGCTTTCCGTCACCATGATGGTCTTGAAGCCCGGCTTGTCGGCGGGATCGTTGCGATTGCAATACTCCAGCTCGTTCATTCGCTCGAAGCAGAAGGCGATGCTGCCTTCCGTGCCGTTGATCTCCCAGCGATTGTAATTCTTGTGCCCAGGCGCGAGGCGCGTCGCCTCAATCGTCGCGTAAGCGCCGGGCGCGACCGTTTTGCTGGGCGCAAACTTCGCGAGAAATGCTGCGGCGTCATCCACGGTGACTTTCTCCGTACCCTTGCCCGCCGTCGCTGTGAGGCCCACCGCTGTGCCTTCCTTCGGTCGCTCGGTGATAAACGTTTCCTGCAAGCCGGTCACTTCCGTGATGTCGCCGACGAGAAACCTCGCGGTATCAATCAAGTGCGCGTTCAAATCCCCGTGCGAACCGGAGCCCGCGACGTCCTTGCGCAGCCGCCAGTTCATCGGGAATTTCGGATCGGCAATCCAGTCCTGCAAATACGTCGCCCGGAAATGGCGGATCTGACCCAGCTGCCCTGATTCGATGAGATGCTTCGCGAAGGCAATCGCCGGCACGCGCCGGTAATTGAACACCACCAGATTCTTCACGCGTGTCTTGCGCACCGCGGCGACCATCTTCTCCGCATCCGCGACGGTGAGCGCCAGCGGCTTTTCGCAGATGACATGCTTCCCCGCCTTCGCCGCCGCGGTGGCAATCTCCGTATGCGTAACGTTCGAGGTGCATACATCAATGATATCAATCAGCGGCGATTCAATCACTTCGCGCCAGTCAGTCGAGGCCTGTTGCCAGCCGTACTGGATCCGCGCGGCGTTCACGGCATGGGAGTCGCGCCCGCAAATGGTGTGCAGTTCCACGTGGGCCTTCATCGGCATGAAGTGCGGCGCCTGCCGCCATGCGTTGGAGTGGGCCTTGCCCATGAAGCCGTAGCCGATCATCCCGACCCGAAGTGTCCTTGCCATAAGCGGATAAAGTTGGGGTTGAATTGAATTGCCGCGCCTTTATAGTGGCCGCGATTTTTCAAGTCAACGGGCGACTGCCGAAAACCCAGTTTTTCCGCTGACAACCGACATTCGACCATGCCTTTCACCGCTGCCGAACTGGCCCAACACCTCCAAGGGAATGTGGTGGGTGACTCCACCACCCAACTAATTGGGTTTGCACCCACTGATCAAGCCAAGCCCGGGGATGTGACATTCGCGGAAAACGAGGCCTATTTTACCGCGGCGGCCCAAAGTGCGGCGTCAGCCATCATCGTGGCTGGCGAATTCCAAGCCGCCGGCAAAGTGGTCATCAAAGTGAAGAACGCGCGCGTGGCATTCGCGAGGGCGCTGGCCCTTTTCTTTCCTGAGCCAACGTTTCCGGCGGGCGTTCATCCCACCGCGGTCCTTGCTCCGGATGCGCAAGTGGATGCCACTGCCCATATCGGACCGCATTGCGTGGTAGGCGCGAAATCCAGGATTGGTCCCCGAACAGTGCTCATCGCCGGCGCAGTCGTGGCCAGCGATTGCAAATTGGGAGAAGATTGCTTGGTGTTTCCCAACGTGACGATCTACCCACGCAGTGAGATCGGCAATCGCGTGCGCATTCATGCCGGGGCGGTCATTGGTTCGGACGGATTTGGCTATGTGCTCGATGCCGGCGCGCATCGCAAAGTCCCGCAGGTCGGCAACGTGGTCATCGGCGACGACGTGGAACTCGGCGCCAACGTGACGATTGATCGCGGCGCGCTCGGCCCAACGATTATTGGTAAAGGGACGAAGATTGATAACCTCGTGCAGATCGCTCACAACGTGAAGATCGGGGAGCACTGCATCATCGTGGCGCAAACGGGCATCGCGGGCAGCAGCCAGTTGGGACAATACAACGTGATCGGCGGGCAGGTGGGTATTGCCGGGCATCTCAAGTTCGGCAATCAAGTGACGGTCGCAGCGCAATCCGGCGTGATGCATGATATCCCCGATGGCGAAACGTGGTTTGGTTCCCCAGCCCAACCCGATAAACTGACCAAGCGCCAGATTGTCGCCCTGCAGCGCTTGCCCGAACTCCTTAAACGCATGGCTGACCTTGAGCGCCAGTTAGCCAGTGCCCAAGCGGCTTCAAAGCCTGAGTGACTTTATTGATGACGCTTTGAAAGCCCCTTGTTCGTAGCCGCCGACGTGAGGAGGCGGAACCACTCTGAGAATCGGATCATCCGCCTCGTAACCTCGGCGGCTACTAATGCTGAACCGCCGCTAAAAGCCAAGCTTGGCGAGTTCGTTCTGCAACGCCATCTGGAATTCCTGCACGTCCGCCGCACTGGGTTTGTAGCCCGGCACCTTCGGCACCACGCCCAACCGGCCCGTCTGATCGAGATACCAATCCGCCTGGCCACCGTCACTGAACGTCACCTTGCCGCTTACCAGCGCACCCGGCCGTGTGACCTGATCCACGGAAACTGAAACCGCGCCTGGCAACACCTCATCATCAGGCAATGGCTCACCTTTTTTCAGCGGCGCGTCTGGCGCCGCGGGCGCCGCGGTTGGCTGAGCTGGTGCATTGGATTTCTCAGGCGGCGGCAGCACCGGCGCCTTCACCGGCTCAGGGTCTTTGGGCACAAGCTTCAAGTCATCCACCAAAAACCGGACTTCCATGTAAGTCAGCTTGAGTCCGAGTTCGGAGACCAAACGGGTTTGGATTTCGGAAAGCTTGCAACCTGCCGCGATCCATTCGCTCACCTTCACTTTTTGTGCGTCGTCCAGTTTCATATCAGTCCACCCATTGTGCGGACGCCCCGGGCGTTGGAAAATGAAAAACGTGCTGTTAGCTGTCCGGTTTGGTTAAACCTCGCTTCCTGCATCCAAATCCCGGTTTCCTGCGTATCCATTGGTGTATGAAGAAACTGGACGTGAGCTTTGAGACTGGCGCTGCGTCGGACGTTGAATCAAGCTGGTCGCCGAGTATCCGCCACGTGCCGCGAACCGGACCGGACCAACGGAAACCATGCCCGAAACTCCAGACGAAACGCATCTGCGGCTGCTCCGCGCCATCGCGGCGCAGGACCGCGCGGCCCTGGCGGATTTCTATGATCTTGCCGGGGGCGTGCTCTTCGCCACGGCCCTTAAGATGCTAGGCGACACGCACGAAGCGGAAGAAGTCGTGCAGGATGTTTTTGTGCAAATCTGGACCAAAGCCGCTACGTTCGACGCCTCACTCGGTGCTCCCTTCCACTGGGCGCTTGGCATCACGCGCAATCGCTGCATTGATCGCATCCGCGCCCGCCAGCGCCGCACGCGTTTGTTTGACGACGTGGAGGAAGAAACCAAAGCTGCCGTGGCCACAGACCACGGAGCAGCGGCTGGTTTGAGCGGGGAGGAGCTGGGCAACGTCCGCAATGCCGTGCGCAGTTTGCCGGCGGATCAACGTCAGGCCATCGAACTGGCGTTCTTTGGCGGATTGACGCACCAGGAAATTGCCGAACAATTGCGCGAGCCACTCGGCACGGTGAAAGCGCGCATCCGGCGTGGCATGTTGAAGCTGCGCGACACTTTGCAGCCGTATCTATGATCAGCGAGCAACAACAGGAACTGGCCAGCTTCTACGCCGTGGGCGCACTCACGGTCGAGGAGCAGGCACAGTTCGAGCGTGACCTGACGGCCGACGCCGAGTTGCGCGCGTATGTTCGCGGCCTGCAACGGACGACCGATTTGCTCGCAGTCTCCTCAGCCAGCGTGCAACCGCCACCGCAACTCAAGAGCAAGGTCCTCGCGAAGATCGACGAGGTAGGGTCATCGCGCTGCGATGACCGGACGGAGCAGCGCGCCGTCCCTACCAGCTCCCTCGCCGCGCTCGCGGGACTTCACTTTGAGGACAGCGTTTCAGAGCAAGGATGGAAAGCTCTGCCGATTCCCGGCGCTTACATCAAATTGCTCTCGCTGGAGAAGGAGCGCGGCTACGCCGTGCTGATGGGCAAGCTCGATCCCGGCACGCGCTATCCCGCGCACGTCAACGCCGGGCCGGAGGATTTCTTCATCCTCACCGGCGACCTTGTCATCGGCGACCGCAAAATGGTCGCGGGCGATTTCCACCACGCCGACCGCGGCTCGCAACACGCAGAGAATTATTCCGTCGAAGGTTGCACCCTGCTCGCTGTGCTGACGACGGATGATCCGCTGGTGGCGTTTGCAATGGCCTAGTGTGGGATCTTTGTCGCCACGTCGAACATATTGATCGGTAATGAATCCCAACGGGATTCCATCCGGCATGAACCCAAGAGATCGCTGACACTTTGAACTCAGGACATCATAGACACTTTTCTGCGATGCCGGTATTGAACTGGGCGCAGCGGGCTGTGGTCTGGCTCATGAAGTTGGCCGATCAGGTGTTG
>Ga0315912_10000388_pt1 | contig 86413 bp, 85 predicted proteins | sample VfabasoilMG_FD_204469 | JGI IMG/M metagenome (GOLD analysis project Ga0315912, IMG submission 204469) | Garden soil microbial communities collected in Santa Monica, California, United States - V. faba soil | ecosystem: Environmental > Terrestrial > Soil > Garden | place: USA: California... | reverse complement strand
TGAACCATGCGTTCTTCCCTGTGGTCGCTGATCGTCAAGGAGCTTCTCGCCAATTGGCGCGACCGTCGCAATCGGATCATCCTCCTGATCTCGCCGATGATCCAAGTGCTGATCTTCTCCTTCGCCGCGACGCAAGAGGTGAAGAACGTGCCTCTTGCCGTGTTCGACGAGAGCCGTAGCGTCCTGTCGCGCGAACTGATCTCACGTTTTGAGGGCTCGCCCCAGTTCTCGCAGGTCATACACCTCCAGGGCGTACCCGATATTGCTCCGACGATCGATTCCCGCACCGCGCTGGCAGTCCTACACATCGGGCAAGATTTCTCGCGCAAGCTTGCGGCTCGCCAACCGGCCCAAGTCCAGCTCCTTCTTGACGGCCGGAGTTCGAACGCTGCGCAAATCATTCAGGGCTACGCGGTCGAGATCGTGGATCGTTTGAATGCGGAGATCGCGCAGCTCGGCGGTTTTCGCGGCCCACCAAGCGTCGTCGTGGCGCGCACCTGGTTCAATCCGAACTCGGATACGCTCTGGTCGACCGTGCCAGGCCTGTTTGCGGTCCTGACAACGACCGTCGGCATGATGGTATCCGCCCTGTCAGTTGCGCGGGAGCGGGAGCTCGGGTCTTTCGAGCAACTTCTCGTCTCACCGCTGACGTCGTTTGAGATCCTCGCCGGCAAGGCCGCATCGGCGCTGGTGATCGCTGTCTCCGAAACCACGATCATCATGCTGATCGCGATGTACGTGCTCGGAGTCCCGATGGAAGGATCGATGGTGCTGCTCTATGGCGCGATGATCGTCTATCTCCTGTCCATCATAGGGATCGGACTATTCATATCATCGCTCTCTTCGACCCAACAGCAGGCCATCATCGGCGTCTTCATGTTTCTTGCCCCAGCGATACTTCTATCCGGATATGCGACCCCCATCTCGAACATGCCAGACTGGCTGCAGACATTCACGCTTGTGAACCCGGTTCGCCACTTCGTCGTTATCGCGAAGGGCGCATTCCTGAAGGACCTGCCTATTGACGTTATCGCGGCTCATCTCTGGCCGCTGGCCCTGATTGCAGCGGCGACGCTCTCCGTCGCAACCTGGCTCTTTCGGCACAAGACAGCGTAGGTGCCTCGGGATTTGTCAGAGCCGCGGGTCGACATTGGTACCGCTCAGGCAACACGCGATCGGTCCATTGAAGCATCCCCGGGGCAAAGTCTGGACAAGCGCGCGCGCGTGAGGCTCTATGTCGAAAAATCCAAAGCTCACCAGAGTTCGCCTGGTAACTATCGGTGCTTAAGGCAATTGGCTCCGCGACATTCGAAATGGTAGTGGGCAGCAACCTCCAATGTGCTTTTCGGCAGAAGCCAGCTACACGGCAGCCGCAGTTCTTCTGCCGGCCGGCGCCTTCGCCATCCAGAGGGCGTACCAAACAAATCACAACTACCTGCCGATCGCGGCCCTGCCTCTCTTGTTCGGATTACAGCAGCTCTTCGAGGGGCTCGTCTGGACTGGCAGCGCCCTGTCAAGCGACCGCATGGTTGAGCGGTACTCATTGGCTTACATGTTCTTTTCCTGGCTCGCCTGGCCCGTCTGGGTTCCGATCTCGACATACTTCCTGGAGCCCTGTCGTCGCCGATACATCTATCTGATCTTCGCCATTATGGGCGGCATGCTCGGCGCTATGCAGTACTTCCCTTATTTTGCGCATGAGGGATGGCTGGTCACAAAATTCTTTCCTAATGCGATCAGCTATCAGGGGACGGTGCTCTTTGATTTCATCATGCGGCGCGAACTTACGTATGCGATCTATCTCTTCGTAATCATCGCTCCGCTCCTGACATCTTCGGATCGGCACGCCCAAATGTTCGGCATACTAATTTCGATAGTAGTTATCACAACGTATTTATTCTTCTGGTTCGCGTACATATCAGTATTCTGCTTCGGCGGGGCTCTGATGTCGCTCTTTGTCGTTCATATGGTTTTGCGCGGGACACCGACGCCTCAACGAGAAAGAGCCATTCTCCAATAAGCGGCGCCTACCGTGGAACCAATCATCGACGATCGGGATCTGTTGGACGCAGAGTTGTCGGCGGACGATAAGCGATATGCATGAGCCTGGGCCACCACGGCCACTTGCTCGTATGAACCCCACCGTGATGGCGGACGGCACGGTTGACAGCGAGATGACGCCATCCAAGGCGGCCACAAAGCGCTATCCTTCGACGCTGGTTATCGTCACGACTTGCGCCCTCACAGGTCGCGAGCGCCACCCGCGCCCAGCTCATCTAGGATTGGGCACTCTGGGCGGTCGTCGCCTTTGCATGCCTCAATCAGACGGCTCAACACTTTAATGATCGCCCGATGTGCTTCCATGCGGGCCGTGACTGCCTGCTTGTGGCGTTCGGCCAGGACACGAACCTTACGGCTCGGTCGCTTCGTATCGCGCCAAAGCCCCAGTAGCTCCTCGATCTGCTTGATTGCGAAGCCAAGAGATCGAGCGCGCTTGATGAAGCGCAGCTCGTGCACATTGCGCTCGTCGAAGACCCGGTAACCGTTCGCGTCCCGGCTGGCGGGCCTCAACAATCCTACGCTCTCGTAATACCGGATCAGCTTGGCCGAGACGCCGGAAAGGCGAGCGGCGTCAGCAATGCGCATCATCAGAGCCTCCAGAATACACAGTTGACCTTCCAACTGTTGGAACGTCTAGCGTCGTGCAATACGGTCGTCGCGCTTGGGGATAGAGAGACGAACAAACGAACCCGGGAGAAACTCGGCAATACTTCAATGGCGAAAAATAGGTTCGATTTGGCGATTACTCATGGGGAAGGACTTCGCACATATGATACTAAGCAACTGGGCCGTATGGCGTCCCTGTAAACACGGCCCTTATTGTTACAGTTTGTTGCAGTCTGACTTAGATCAAATGCGGGTGGTTAGTCCCAGCGTACGAATTGGCTCGAAGAAAGCCCAAAAACGCGTGAGCGCGCGGACGAAATCCCGCCCTTCACAACACGAGAGCGCCGCCAAGCAAGCAATCCTGCTTTCGTCCAACTGAGTGAGGTAGCATCCGTGACGACATCCACTCGAACTCCCCCATCGGTGACGCACACGTTGCCCATTCCCCTACTAGGGTTTGGCCTAAGTCTCAGCCTGTTCTTCGCAATCACGTACACCCTCTGCGTTCTTTTCGGGCTGCTCGTCTCGGAGCGAGGCATACACGAACTGTTTCCGACGATCTTTCCGGGGTTCGTTTGGCTGACCGGACCTTGGTTCCTGATCGGACTTGTTGAGAGCTTCTTTTATGGCTGGTACGTCGCGTTACTTTTTGGATGGCTGTTCAACTTCTTCGCTGCGGAACGCGGGTAATCGGAGCCTGTCATGCCCATTACCAACAAATCCGCTCTGAAGAACCCGCTTGTCGAAGCGCGCCGACCGGGCTTGCCGGCTATCATGCCGTCGCATCAGCCAGTCACGCCCTCGTCGCAAACACGGCTCGAAAAAGAGACTGAGCGCAAGGAACCATCCTCTGCAGCCGCTTCTTTGCGAAACACGGCTCTGCCGTCACCTTTCGACGTGCTCTCCTACCAGCGGGATGTCCTGGAGCGAACGATCCTGTTCTTCGACACCTTGCGCCGCCGCGCAAACAATATGCTCGACCACGAGCGAGCGGGCCTCCCGCCTGTCCTGAACTTCAAGTACGAGATGCTGCTCGACGCCCGCCAGTTTGAGCGTCCCGCGAATTATGCGCTTCTGCGTATCACCGAGGTCGGCGAGGACTGCTGGGACGACTGCGTCGACCCGGCAAAGCCGCCGGTGATCGTGCTCGATCCTCGTGCTGGGCATGGCCCTGGCCTCGGCGGCTTCAAGCGTGAGTCCGAGGTCGGAGTAGCGCTGCACACCGGCCATCCGGTCTATTTCGTTGTGTTCTTCCCCGAGCCCTCCCCCCACCAGACGCTCGCCGATGTGCTCGCAGCGCTGCGCCGCTTTGTCGAAGACGTGGCCGCACGCCACGATGGCAAGGCCCCGGTGCTTTACGGCAACTGCCAGGCGGGTTGGGCGGCGACGCTTCTGTCGGCGGACTGCAAGGGTCTGGTTGGACCAGCGGTTCTGAATGGATCGCCACTGTCCTACTGGGCGGGCGAGGCTGGCATCAACCCCATGCGCGTCATGGGCGGTTTCGTTGGCGGCGTCTGGCTTACCCATTTTCTCGCCGATCTCAATCAAGACCGTTTTGATGGGGCCTGGCTCGTTCAGAACTTCGAAACTCTCAAACCGGGCAATGCCCTCTGGGACAAGTACGCCAACCTGTTCACCAAGATCGATACCGAAACTGATCGCTTTCTCGACTTCGAGCGCTGGTGGAATGGCTTCTACCGCCTGAGCGGCGAGGAGATCGTATCGATCGTCGAGGACTTGTTCGTCGGCAACAAGCTGGAGCAAGGCCAGGTGCGGATCGATGAACACTGCACCATAGATCTCACCGCCATAAAAAATCCGCTCGTGATCTTCGCGTCCTACGGCGACAACATCACGCCGCCCCACCAAGCGCTCGGGTGGGTCCCTGCTGTCTACAAGAGCACCGATGCCCTCAAGAGGGCGGGGCAGCGCATCGTTTATCTGACAAACCCGCACGTCGGGCATCTCGGAATTTTCGTCTCGGCCAGTGTCGCCCGCTTCGAGCATCGCGCGATTCTGGAAAATCTCACCGAGATCGAGTCGCTCCATCCTGGACTCTACGAGATGAAAATTGACAACCCCACCGGCGATCCGGATTGCGAACAGGATCAGTACTCCGTGCGTTTCGAGCCGCGCAACGTTGAGGATCTGCGCTTCGACTATCCGCGCCACGCTTTCGAACGCGTGCAGCAAATCTCGGAGCTCAATGAGGCCGTCTATCGGACGTTCATCAGCCCCTGGGTTAAGGCCGTCGCCAACCCGTGGCTGGCGCTGTCTATGCAGTGGCTGCACCCGATGCGGATGAAGAGCTACCTGTGGTCGGAGCACTTCATGCCCTGGATGGGTGCCTTTGGTGTGCTCGCCGATGCCGTCGCTAAGGATCGCCATGCAGTTCCGGACGATCATCCGCTAATGGCGCAGGAGCGCAAGCTGATCGCGGAGATCTCGGCCTTCTGGGAAACCGCGCGCAAGCTTCGCGACGCGGCGCAGGAACGCACGTTCACGAACATGTACGGAGATTGATGTGGCCCCGGTTTTGCGCGCTTTTTTGAGGCGGGTCGTGCAAAGAGGCACGCTGGAGGTCGAGACGGCGGCCGCTACCCGGTTCGCCGTCGGCGACGCAACGGGTAAGCCTGTAGCGATCCGCTTCGCGGATCGGGCCGCCGAGCGGCAGCTCGTCCTCAATCCGGCTCTCGCGTTCGGCGAACTCTTCATGGACGGCCGCCTCGCAGTCACCCAGGGCTCGATCTATGACGTGCTCGAGCTCGCGTCATCCAATCTCGCTTTGCGAGACCCGCCTGGGATCGCCAAAGCGCTCACCAGGGTTCGCACCACACTCCGCTCGATCAAGCAATGGAATAACGCGCGCCGCGCCAAGCGCAACGTCGCGCACCACTATGACCTCGATGGTCGGCTCTACGATCTCTTCCTCGATTCCGACCGGCAGTACTCTTGCGCTTATTTCGAGCGGCCGGGCCAGACTTTGGACGATGCGCAGCTCGCCAAGAAACGTCACATCGCCGCCAAGCTCCTCGTTGAGCCCGGTCACCGTGTTCTCGACATCGGCTGCGGCTGGGGCGGTCTCGCGCTCTATCTCGCCGACCACTGCGAAGCCGCGGTGACGGGCGTCACGCTCTCCGAAGAACAGCTCGGTATCGCAAAGGGGCGTGCCCAAGAACGCGGGCTCGACACACGCGTCGAGTTCCGCCTGCAAGATTACCGAGCGGTGGCAGAGCAGTTCGACCGCATCGTGTCCATCGGCATGTTCGAGCATGTGGGCGTCGGCTACTACGACGGTTTCTTCGGCAAGGCGTCCGAGCTCCTGGCCGACGATGGCGTGATGCTGTTGCACTCGATCGGACGCGTGGACGGGCCGGGTGCCACCAATCCTTGGATGGAGAAATACATCTTCCCCGGAGGCTATGCCCCGGCGCTCTCCGAGGTGCTCCCCGCCATCGAGCGCGCGGGTCTTGTCGTCACCGATATCGAGATTCTGCGCCTTCACTATGCGGAGACTCTGAGAGCTTGGCGGGAGCGCTTTCTCGCCCGGCGCGAGGAGGCGAAGGCCGTCTATGACGAGCGCTTTTGCCGTCTTTGGGAGTTCTACCTCGCGGCCTGTGAATGCGCCTTTCGCCACTCGGGCCTGATGGTCATTCAGATACAGCTCGCCAAACGTCAGGAGGCAGTTCCACTGACCCGCGACTACATCAGCCAGCGCGAAGCCGCGCTCAGGGGCAAAGATTGTTGTCAGCCCGATCTAAGGATCGCGGCCGAGTGAAACTCACTTTGGAAAGAAGGACCAAGAACATGGAATGGCTCGCAAACAACTGGATCATAATCGCCCTCGGCATCGCGATACTTCTTTTCTACCAGTTCGGTCGCAGGTTCGGTGGCGGAACGCATTGGCACGGAGGCGGGCTCAGTGGCCGCGTTCAGCGACCGGAGCGGCCCGAGACTGAACCGTCCCTCAAAGGAGCAGAGCCGCCGACGGCAACGCATGCGACGGCCCATGCTGGCCACGGCGACGCCCCCGCCTCCGAACAACGGAAGCGTCACCGCCACGGGTGCTGATCCCAATCCTATTGAAGCGCAGAACTGAAACATGAGGAGAATGAACATGTCGAAAGCCACCATCACCCACGAGCACGCGTCACATGAGGCGAAGAGCCATGGTTGCGGCTGTGGCGGGGCTCACGCCACCCACCAAAAGACGCAGCCGGCTCAGAAGGAAAATGCCATTCCACAAGGCGACCGCAAGGACGAACACGCCCATCAATCGGGCGGCGACGCAGGCTGCTGCGGTGGCGGCAAGGCGAAAAAGTAGCTGACGGCTCGTTGCCTAGGAGAATGGTCATGACGAAGGTTAGAAAACGCTTGTCGATCGCAACGGCAGCGGCAGTTCTGTTAGTGGCGTCGGGGATGGGAGCTTTCGCGCAAGGCGATCATGATCAGCACCATCCTCAGGACGCGCCTGCGGCTGGCGCTCCAGCGCCCCAGGTTCAGCCCGGACTGCCCGAGGAGGGCGCCGCTCCCAAGAAGGACGGGGCCATGGGAGGCATGATGGGCGGCGATCAGATGCCCATGATGAAGATGATGCAGGAGATGCACGGAAAGATGATGGGCGGCGGTATGACGATGCAGCCCAAGGGCGATACGGGCCCCTCGAGCCAGGCCTTCAATGGCATCGCGGCGAAGATGCATCAGGGCATGGCAATCACCTTCACGGGTAATGCCGACGTCGACTTCATCAACAGTATGATCGCCCATCACCAAGCCGCTATCGACATGGCCAAGGTCGTGCTTGCCTTCGGCAAGGACCCGGAAGTCAAGAATGTCGCCGAGGACCTCATCAAGGTTCAGCATGCCCAGATCGCCTGGATGCAAGGTTGGCTAAATCAGCAGGCCAAATAAGTAGGCGCCTCCGAGCGCTGGCCCTCGGGAAATCGACCATCGGCGGCCCTATTCCCCGCCGTCGACATTGTGCATCTCTTTGATCGCAAGGCCTCTTGCATGTCCGCCAACGAAGCCGTCCTGGTGATCAATTGCGGCTCGTCCAGTGTCAAGTTCGCGCTGTTCGCTGCAGACCAAACGATGCCGCAGCTCTTCTCCGGCGCGCTCGAGCGCATTGGACTTACGGGCGGCCGGTTTCACGTTAAGGATTCGACAGGCAAGGTTCTATTTGAGCAACAAGCTTCGCTCGCGAACCACAAGGTGGCGCTCGGGCTTTTGATAAAATCAGCGAAGAGCCAACTAGCTGGTCGCCCTCTCCTCGCCGTCGGCCACCGCGTCGTGCACGGCGGTGCGGACTGCGATTGTTCGCTCCCCGTGACGAGAGATCTCGAAACGCGGCTGGAGCGGCTCATTCCGCTCGCGCCCCTACATCTACCCCACAATCTCGCTGGCATAACCGCCGTGCGGGAGCTGCAGATGGACTTGCCACAGGTCGCCTGCTTCGACACGGCCTTCCACCACGGCCTGCCCCGGCTCGCCAGGCTGACGACCCTGCCTCGCGAGTTTCAGGACGCGGGAATCCAGCGTTATGGTTTTCATGGCCTCTCGTACGAGTATGTCGTCGACAAGCTGCGCCAGGACGGTGTGGATGTGGAACACGAGCGCATCGTCGTCGCCCATCTCGGAAACGGGGCCTCCATGTGTGCTCTCCGACACGGCCGGAGTGTCGAAACCACGATGGGCTTCAGCACGCTCGCGGGCCTGATGATGGGGACGCGGTGCGGCGATCTCGACCCGGGTGCGGTTCTCTACCTTCTTATGGCAAAGGGGATGAGTGCTGCCTCGGTACAAGCACTCCTCTACGAGCGCTCAGGGCTCCTTGGGGTCTCCGGACTCTCGCGCGATATGCGGGAGCTTCTGAGCCATCGCGAGGATGCGGCGGCCAGGGAGGCGGTAGATCTCTTTTGTTATCGCGCCCGGCAGCATCTTGCGGCACTAACCACAACGCTCGGCGGCCTCGACCGTCTCGTGTTCACCGGTGGCATCGGCGCCAACGCTCCGGAGATCCGTGAACGCATCTGCGAGGGGCTCGACTATCTCGGCATAATCCTCGATCCCAAGTCTAACATCGCGGATGCCAAAACCATCTCGCCTCTGGGGACAGCCGTGACCACGCAGGCCGTTCTCTCAAACGAGGAGCAGGTGATCGCGCGGCATGTTCTGCATCTGACCGCCAGTCGACTGGCGCGAGTTGAGGTATGACGCGCATGAACCGGCAGGCGCACAAGCTTCAAGAGCTCATCGATCGTAGCAAGGCATTTCAGCCTATTCGAGTTGCTGTCGTGAACGCGGCGCAAGAGGTCGTGCTGGACACACTGCGCGACGCAGCGGACCTCGGATTCGTCGAGCCCATCCTAATCGGTGACTCCAAAACCATCCGCGGCCTTGCAGCTTCGGCCGGCATCCGCGACGTGGCGGATCGCGTCATCGATGCGAAGAGCGACACTGCAGCGGCCGCCGCCGGTGTCGCGCTCGTCCGCGAGGGTAAGGTCGACGTCGTCATGAAGGGGCTTATTCACACCGACACCTTCATGCGCGCACTCCTCGACGCGGAGCACGGCCTCCGACTGCCCGGACGGCGGGTAAGCCATGCTTTCCTGTGCGACATCCCCTCGTACCCAAAGCTCCTTGTCATTACCGACGCCGCTATCAACATCGCACCCGACCTCAACGCCAAGGCGCAGATCTTACAGAACGCAATCGACCTCTGTCATATGCTCGATATCGAGACGCCGAAAGTCGCAGTGCTGTCGGCTGTTGAGACGGTCAATCCGGCGATTCCCTCGACGCTTGATGCAGCCTCGCTCACGCTGATGGCGCAACGGGGTCAGATCACAGGTGCCGTCGTTGACGGCCCGCTCGCGTTCGACAATGCGATCTCGCTGGGGGCGGCTAAGGAAAAAGGGATTACGTCCAAGGTCGCCGGCCACTGTGACATCCTCCTCGTGCCTGATCTCGTTTCCGGCAACATCCTCGCGAAAAACCTGGAATACCTCGCCGATGCCGTCGCAGCCGGCATCGTCCTCGGGCTGTCAGCGCCGGTGGTCCTGAGCTCGCGCTCCGATCCCGCGCCAGCCCGCCTTGCCGCCCTCGCGCTGGCTGCGTTCATCCATCACCGAAGTGTCAGGATTGTCGTTCCGAAGGCGACCCCTGCCGAACCGACACTTCAATGCGCGCCGCAACTCGAGTCGGCATGTTGCCCGTTGCCAGAGTGAAGCCATGCAAAAACTGACGTCAGCAACAGATAGGCACCGCTCGGGCGCAGGGGAGCGCCAGGGGCTCTCATTCGATCGCCCGCTGCACGCGGCCATGGCACGTCTGACCGCGGGATTATCGCCTGCTGCCCTGTTCCAGGCTTATGCGGATTGGGCGCAACACCTGCTGTTCTCCCCGGATAAACAGATCGAGCTCGCGGAGGAGGCCACCCACAATTGGATGCATTTTCTCGAGTACTGCCCCAAGGCATTGCTCGATCCAAACTGCGAGACGTGCGTCGAGCCGGCGCCGAATGACAGGCGCTTCGCGGGTGACGCCTGGCATCGGTGGCCGTTTAACGCCATGTCACAGGGTTTTCTTTTCATGCAGCAGTGGTGGCATCACGCGACGACCAACGTGAAGGGCGTCTCCGCCCATCACGAGGACGTTGCGTCCTTCGTTGCGCGTCAGATCCTCGACGTAGCCTCGCCCGCGAACTTTCTGCTCACAAATCCCGAAGTGCTCGAGACCACGTTGCAACAAAGCGGGATGAATCTCGTGCGTGGCGGCATGAATTTCTGGGAAGACCAGCGGCGCGTTGTCGAAGGGATGAAGCCTGTCGGTGCAGAGGCGTTTCAGGTTGGGCGCGATGTTGCGCTCACGCCTGGCAAGGTCGTGGCGCGCAACCGCCTGATGGAACTCATTCAATACGCGCCAGCGATGGACAGGGTGTATCGCGAGCCGGTCTTGATCGTGCCGGCCTGGATCATGAAGTATTACATCCTCGACCTATCGCCAGCGAACTCGTTGGTTAAGTACCTGATCGACCAGGGCCATACGGTCTTCATTCTCTCTTGGAAAAACCCGACCGGAGAGGATCGCGACCTCAGTATGGACGACTACCGCCGGCTCGGGGTGATGGCCGCGCTCGAGGCCGTCTCGGCGATCGTCCCCGGCCAACCGGTTCACGCCGCCGGGTATTGCCTCGGTGGCACGCTGCTCGCCATCGCTGCGGCCGCCATGGCCCGCGATGGAGACAAGCGACTTGGCTCGCTTTCTCTGCTCGCGGCTCAGACCGACTTCACCGAGGCTGGCGAGCTCATGCTGTTCATCGACGCGGCTCAGGTGAGCTTCCTCGAGGACATGATGGCTGAAGAGGGCTACCTCGACACCAGACAGATGGCGGGCGCCTTCCAACTCCTGCGCTCCAACGACCTGATCTGGTCCGCAATGGTGGAGAGCTATCTCAAGGGCGAACGCCCGCCGATGTTCGACCTCATGGCGTGGAACGCTGATGCGACCCGCATGCCCTACCGCATGCACTCGGAGTATCTTCGCCGCCTGTTCCTCAACAACGCTTTGGCGACAGGACATTTCGAGGTTGATGGCCGGCCAGTCTCGCTGCACGACATTCGTGTGCCGATCTTTGCTGTGAGCACGATCTCCGACCACGTGGCGCCTTGGAGATCGGTCTACAAAATCCAGGCTTTGACCGACGCCGATGTGACCTTCGTTTTGTCCAACGGCGGGCACAATGCCGGGATCGTCAACCCACCGGGCCATCCCGGCCGCAGGCACCAGATTGCCACGCACGTCGAGAGCGAAAACTATGTCGATCCGGATACCTGGCAGCAGAGCGCAGTCCATCACGAAGGTTCGTGGTGGCCATGCTGGGCCGGTTGGCTGGTGAAGCATTCTTCAGCCGATCGCGTACCGCCGGCGGCGATGGGTGCGCCTTCAAATGGATACGCGCCCTTCGCCGATGCGCCTGGCACCTATGTGCTGGGTTCCTGAGCGCCGCAGCAACCCGAAGAAAGAGGAACGCACGCAGTGGAAAGTATCGATCTCAAGGGACGGAAAGCGCTGGTCGTCGGCGTTGCAAATGCCGATAGCCTCGCCTGGTGGGCCGCAAAACACTTCCACGGCGCCGGCGCTGACCTCGCCATGACCTACCTGAACGACAAGGCCAAACTCCACGTGGCGCCACTGGCCGCCGAGCTCGGCGCAGAGATGCTTTTGCCCTGCAATGTCGCTCTGCCGGGACAGCTCGACGCCGTGTTCGATGCCGTCAAGGCGAAGTGGGGCCGCATCGACGTTGTTTTTCATGCCATCGCATGGGCGCGGAAAGAGGACCTCCACGGGCGGCTGACTGACTGCTCGGCCGACGGTTTCGCTGAGTCGATGCTGATCTCCTGCCACTCTTTCCTCCGCATGGCACGACTAGCCGAGCCACTGATGGACCAGGGTGGCAGCCTGATCACCCTGAGTTACTACGGCGCCGAGAAAGTGGTCGACCATTACAATGTCATGGGGCCTGTAAAGGCTGCACTCGAGGCCTCGGTGCGCTACCTCGCTCACGAGCTCGGGCCGAAAGGCATCCGCGTCAACGCCATCTCGGCCGGACCCATTAAGACTCGCGCAGCGTCGGGCATCGAGCATTTCGACGAGCTCCTCGCGGAGGCCGCAGCCAAGGCCCCGCTGCGACGCATTGTCGAAGCGTGCGAGATAGGACGCGTAGCGGTGCTTCTCGCCAGCGACTATGGAGCCTCCATTACGGGAGAGGTTTTACATGCTGATGCGGGCTTCCACGTTGCCGGCATGGTGTTTCACTGAAGGAGCAGCAGGATGATCGGGGCAAAAGACACCGCTTACAAACAGGAGCGATGTACGCGACGCGCAAAGCTTCCTGGCATCACGGCCGGTGGACTTTTCTCTTCTGTTCTCTTCTGTCCCAACCGATGTCGCCGCACGCTGCGCGGCCTCACAAATAGTTGGCGATGAGCTGGCCCTCCGGCAAATGGCTAAGGGACTTCGAATGAACAATCGCCTCATCGTCGAATAAGGAGAGAGACATGACACACCACGATCATTCGACACAACACAACGGTGCGCGAGGCAGTTTCTGGACCTCTCGCGGCGGCCTCGTCCTCCTCGCATTCCTGATCATTGGGGGAACACTTCTCTTGACCGAGCATCGCGCTCACGTCCTCGGCTATCTGCCGTTCCTGTTCCTTCTTGCCTGTCCCCTCCTCCACATGTTCGGGCACGGAGGCCATGGTGGACATGCCGGCCATGGCGGGAGCGATCAGACCGCTTCGGATCCGCAAGGATCCACGGGGACAAGGAATCCATCCAAGGGAGAGCAGTCATGACCGAGCAAGCACCTGCCTATGGATTGTGGAGCCTGGTCATCATCAACTCCATAATCTTCATCTTCTTTGCCTTCACCTTCTTTAAGCCGCAGACGCCGCGTGACTGGCGCTCTTTCGGCGCCTTCAGTGCATTTCTTGTCGCCCTCTTTACGGAGATGTACGGCTTTCCCCTGACGCTCTACTTCCTCTCGGGTTGGTTGCAGAGTCGATATCCCGGCATCGACTGGTTCTCGCACGATGCGGGGCATCTCCTGGAAATGATGTTCGGCTGGAAGGCCAACCCGCATTTCGGACCGTTCCACCTCCTGAGCTTCGCCTTCATCGGCGGCGGCTTCGTTCTGATCTCGAACGCTTGGGCTGTGCTTTACGAGGCGCAGAAGAGGCGCGCCCTCGCGACAACCGGTCCCTACGCCTATGTGCGCCATCCCCAGTACGTCGGCTTCATCATGGTTATGTTCGGCTTCCTGCTCCAGTGGCCGACAATCCTCACGCTTCTCATGTTCCCGGTCCTGGTATGGATGTATGTCCGCCTGGCGCGCGAAGAGGAGCGCGAGGCCGTCGCGGAGTTTGGCGACGCTTACCGACTCTATGCCGCCAGGGTCCCAGGTTTCATGCCTCGACTTTCGGGTCCGGCAAGTGCGCAGTCGTGAGGCGTGGCGCGGCAGTTAGTCGGCTCCGACCCTGTAATTGAGCAATGAGGTGACGCTAATGACCGGATCCCAGATTAAGTCAGGGGACGCGCCCCTGCGGCGAGCGCCGCACGACCCATTCAGCTTTCTCATCAATCACGGCGCGCCAATCGTCTTTGCAGGATTGCTTTGGTACGTGCTTTGGTGGGGACATTCGCCAGAACTGCAGACGGTCGACGCAGCAATGCGACATGTCTCATGGATCGGCGTCATCGCGCTCCTTTATGTTGCCCTGCAAGCGCGTGCCGTTTTGGCCCAGCCGCGCAGCGGTGTCATGCACTCCATGATCGAGATCCTCGTCTCGCTCTTGCCCCTCTTCGTTGTGGTGTATGCGTTCATCGACTGGATGCGGGGCGCGAGTACTCTTTCGGTTTTTCAGATCATCGTCATGGTGCAGGCGACGATGGCAACGCTAATCGATGTTGTCATCTTTACTTGGTTTTCAATGAGCTTGAGCCGGCTCTCGGTGCACACTATGGACATGCATTAGCTCTAGCATTGAGATTCACAGCATGCACGATATGACGACCGACGGTTCTATGATGTGGGGTATGGGTCTCGGCAGCTGGATCGGCCTTCTCGTTCTGGTCCTCGTCGTCGCAGCGCTCATCAAGTACGTCTTCTTCAGATAGGTGACTGCAGCGTGGATGATCGTCTGCAGACCCGCACAGTCTCGCCTGCAGGCAGATCGGCGCGGCGATTCTCAAAACCCCTTGCGCTGGATCAGGACGCGAGTGCCACGCCAGCCAGGTGATGAGTCTTGCAGAGGTTGCGGCGACGCTCGCCGGAATGGCGATCATGGTCTTTGGCGGCTGGCAGACGTAGGTTGAGCCGGGCCGAGAGGCATGTACCCGCCGGCATTCGCGATGCCGACCGAACGGAACTCCGCTCGTGACCGCCCGATGATCTGCAACGAGGCGTACAGGAACAGCCCCGCCATGATCGCCGCAACGAGGAGGTCGGGCCAGGCGGTCGCCGATCCCCAGACGCCGAGAGCGGCCAACATCACCGCAACGTTGCCAATGGCGTCGTTGCGCGAGCAGAGCCAGACCGAGCGCACATTGGCGTCGCCGTCCTTGTAGCGCATCAGGAGAAGAACGCTTGCGACGTTGGCGGCGAGCGCCATGAAGCCGATGCCGCCTATGATCTCGGCTCTGGGCACATCCAGGATCACCACCTGATAGGCTGTCGATCCGAATACCCAGAGCCCCATGAGGGTGAGACTGATACCCTTGAAGAGCGCAGCCGTTGAGCGCGTTTTGAGAGAGGCGCCGATCACCGCAAGACTAATTCCATAAGTCAGGGTATCGCCGAGGAAGTCGAGCGCGTCGGCCTGCAAGGCTTGTGATCCCGCCACGCGGCCCGCGGTCATCTCGACAACGAACATCGCGGTGTTGAGGGCGATCACGCTCCACAATACTGCCTTGTAGCGCGGGTCCATGCCGTCGAAGCGCGGATTGCCGTGGCAGCCGCATTCGCTTGGCGAGCAGGAGTCAGACATAGGCCACCTTCCTTGACGCCGAGCATGCCAATGCTACATTCTCTAGTGACTAGAGGATCAAGAGGTATTTTGACGTGGCGATGCAAACGGCAATCTCAATCGGCAAACTGGCCCGCGAGACCGGCGTCAAGGTGCCGACCATCCGCTATTACGAGAGCGTCGAATTGTTGCCCGCGCCGGTTCGGACAGAGTCGAACCGCCGAACCTACGACGCGCAGGATGTGCGGAGGCTTAGCTTTATCCGGCATGCACGCGAGCTGGGATTCGAGGTCGAGGCGATACGTGAGCTATTGGTGCTTGGGGAAGAGCTGCAGCGGCCCTGCGCGGAGGTTGACGCGATAGCATGGGCCCATCTTGCCGACATCGACAACAAGATTGCCCGTCTCAAACTCTTGCGCACGGAAGTGAAGCGCATGCTCGGTGAGTGTGCTCGCGGCCGGATTCGGGAATGCCGCGTGATCGAGGTTCTGGCGTCGCACACAGAATGCCTCGGCGAGCATGCCCCTGCCGGCAGGCCTCGGCAGAGAGTTCAACCCCGGAAACAAAAACGCCTGCCTGCCCGCCGCTCGTCCGGTGCGGCTTGAACCGGAGAGCCGTTCTCCTCGCGCTCTTGTCGGCGGCCCTCTTCGGTGTGTCCACGCCAGCGGCAAAGGCTCTTCTGAGTTCCGCCGATCCCATTATTCTCGCCGGTCTCCTCTATTGCGGCGCGGGGATTGGCGTCGCATTCCTACGCCGTTTCGTCTGGCCATACATAGGCACCCAAGCGCCGGAAGTCGCATTGAGCAGAGCGGAGTGGCCGTGGCTCGCCGCCGCAATTGTCTCAGGAGGTATAGTTGGCCCCTCTCTGCTCATGGTGGGACTTGCCCAAACCGAAGCGGCGACCGCCTCGCTACTGCTCACGCTCGAAGGCGTCGCAACCGCGCTCATCGCATGGTTCATCTTTCATGAGAACTTCGACCGCCGCATAGCGTTTGGCATGGCGTGTCTTGTCGCGGGAGCGGCCGTCCTGTCGTGGTCGGGCGAGCCGACTTTGGCGGGTCTGCTTGGCCCTCTTGCAATCGTCGGCGCCTGCATCGCCTGGGGTCTTGACAACAACCTCACCCGCAAGGTCTCGCTCGCGGACCCTTTGCAGATCGTCGAGCTCAAGGGGCTCATTGCCGGCCCATTCACTTTGGTGCTCGGTCTTGCCGCCGGGGGAAGCTTGCCGCCGATATCCTCCTCACTCATTGCGGGGTTTGTCGGCTTCCTCGGTTACGGAGTCAGTCTCGTCCTGTTTGTCCTGGCCCTTCGTCATCTCGGCACCGCACGCACCGGCGCTTATTTCTCGACGGCGCCATTCCTCGGCGCGCTTGCTGCAATCATCATTCTCCACGAGCCCGTCACCGCGCAGTTAATAAGTGCCGGAATGCTCATGGCGCTTGGCGTCTGGCTCCATCTCACCGAGCATCACGAGCATGAGCATACCCACGAGCCGACCGGGCACGCGCATCCGCATGTGCACGACGAGCACCATCAGCACAACCATCGGCCTGACGACCCGCCCGGGGAGGCGCACACGCATTGGCATCGGCATAAGCGGTTACGCCACAGGCATCCGCATGTTCCGGACATGCACCACACGCATCGCCACTGAGCTTATGGTCGAGCTGGCCCAGCGCTAACGTCCGGCAGCAACCCGCGCAACTCTCTTTCGAGAGCCACCCGTACCTTCCGAAGCGGAACAACAGCGTAGTTCGTCAGTGCACTGTTAGTTCTCCAGATGATGATACCGACGTCGATGTGATTCTTGACTTCCTGCTCGCCCTTCCGAGCCGCCAGCAATCCCGAAACATCGTAAAAATAAGACCTTGCGCTTTTGAAACCTATGACTCAGGTTATGGGGATCCCTGATCTCATCGCAGAGCATCTCTCCACCGTTTCACTGCACAAACAAGGTGCGAACACCGCAACGAAGAGGCGGTGTGGCGACGTCTCCAACATGATCTCGAACCGCGTTGACCATCTCGAGCTCCGGCCAGTCGGCAGAGAACGGGTCGTCTTTGGACGCCATATCGTGCAACCTCTGCGGACGAATGCTGGCGTGATGAGCCTGGCAGCGCTGCGCTGATACCCCAATTACGAGTAGCGAAGGAGATCCCAATATGGCTAGAGAACGGAAGGGGACATCAGGGCCTGACACTTCTACAAGGTGCAGCCTTGGCCAATCGCTTGTCTGGTTCGATACCGGAGCGCTCCCTTCTGAGTCTGCACTCAAAGCAGCCTATAGCAAACGCAGCCTGCCAAGCAGCAACCGCATCCGCGAGGCTCTGATCGGCGCAATTGCCGACAGTGAGATCTCGCCCGTTGGCACGCTAGTTACGATGATTTATGATTATGATGTCGATGCCCAGGGCCGCAACGTACGACATGAAGTTGAAATCGGTGTCGTCGCCCATAGTTATGTCGCCGCCCCTGACCTTTGGCACATTGACAGAGTCGACTTTTACCTTAGCACGCTCGACCTCTTCGAAACCCCGCAAGACATTGACCGATCTAACCTACCAAGTTTCGACGAACCGATTTGGTTACGTGTCCGAGACATAACTCTTCCTCTCAACCGCCTAAAGAAGGTATCGCCGAAGGGCGCGCGATCACGCGCGGGCGTTGGTGGGGCACCGGTCAAGAAAGATTGGGATGCCTTCTGGCGCGAGGTCGTATGCCACATCTACGAGCACGGCACGCCACTCGATGACGACGATGAATGGCGAGAGCTGAATAAGGTGCTGCGCAAGAATTTCCTGAATATCCACGAGTCCTACGTTAGGGGCAAACTGCGAAAGCTCCGCGCCGTTCTCCGAGAGCGCGGACATTTATCCGTATAGCCTTGATCAACAAGGCCAAGCGTCAACCCATTCCCCAAATGTCATAGCTTCGAATGAGTTATTCTCAGTTATTCCCGAAGGCCACACGTTAGAGTTTCTCCCAGTTATTCCTCGCTTTCTAGAAAATCGACACGATTAACAAGTTGGGGCCGGCATTGTGCCGGCGCCTCTGGGCGACGCATGCCCGGGTCATTCCTCTAGAAGGTACATCTACCATGACACTCGAAATCCAAGGCCCATCCGACACTCAGTCCCGGGAGGCAAGCACCCCTGAAGCCAGCCCGGACCAGGCAGCCAGCCTCAATCTCGACCTTGCTCTAGCTGATACGATCCAGAGTCGCGCCTGGACGACCCGGCGCACGAACTGGGGAGCGGTTATGACTACGCTTCTTGACCACCCCGAAGGCGCTCACAAGGATGGTCCTTCATACGTACCGGGGCTGCTTGCTGGAGCCGAACGCAAGAAGGGCGCCGTGAGCGGGCTCTACATGCTCGTTCTCGATCTCGACAGCGGCGATGATCTCGATGAGATTGCGAGTCGGTGTGCCGCTCTCGGACTCGAGGCGGTCGTGCATTCGACTTACTCCCATCTCTCGCGCCAGACGAAGATCCGCTTCGACGATTTTAAGCGCCACAGCGGAACGGGCGAAGCGACCGAGACCGCCGTGCGCGACTACCTCGTCGCAAAGAAGCACATGCGCCCCGAGGTGCTCGGTACTGTTCGCGTCGCAGAAAAGATGCAGCAGACCTCTGACGGCATATTTGTGCGCGTCGAGCACGCGCCCATCCAGAAGGGGCGAGTCGTCATGCCCCTTGCGTCGCCATTCGTTATCGTCGATGTCATGACGGAACATGACATCTCCCAGCGCGATGCGCAGGCGCTTTGGGGCCGCTACCTCCAGGCCGTCGCCAACATGCTTGGGGTAAAGCTCGACGAGAGCTGCAAGGATGTCTCACGCGCCTTCTACTGGGCGCGTCACCCAGCGGGACAGGATCACTACGCGAAGCATGTAGAGGGACAGGCGCTCGACCTGTCCACCATCAAAGTTGATAGTGATCCTGCCACATCACGCACAGGCAAGGCGGGGCCGGTGATTGGCGCGGGGGCCACGGCGATTGGGAATACCTCCTTCTCGTTCCCTGTCAGCCAGGAACTCCAGACCTTCGCAAAGAAGTACGGGCGGTACTTTCGGCTCGCCGACGCACTCGGAGAAGAGGCGTCCGACAGAGTCCGCGGCACGACGAGTTCCGTCACCGGACTCGTCGTCGAATGTCCCTTCGATGAATTCCACTCCAACGCTGGCGACTCATCTGACAAGGCCTGCTTCGTCATGAGCGCAAGCGACACCGAGCACGGTAACTTCGTCTGGGCTTGCCAGCATGCGAGCTGCAAGGAGCGCGACCGGCTCGAATTCCTGGCCAAGGCGCTTGCTGATGAGTGGCTGAGCGCCGCAATCCTCTACGAGCCCGACTATATCGATGCGCCGCCCGATCCCTGCGTCGTGGGCCGGACCTCGGCAGCAGACCTCACAAGTGAGAGCCCGCTCGAGAACGTAGAGAGGGTTCTTCGGCTCGCCGCGGAGTGCGACGATCTCCTTGTCCGTGCCGCAATGTTAAAGCTCGTCAAGGCGAATGCCAAGATGGGGATCGGCGAATGCCGGGAGATCGTCAAGGACTACGAGCGCGAGGCCAAAGCCAGCCAGCGACGCGCGGGCGGCAAGCCTCACTTCACGTGGCTCACCGACCGGTTCGACGACATCGTCGAGCAGGCCGCCGCGCTCCTCGTCGCAGACAACGCGCGAGACCCCCACCTCTTCAGGATGTCCTCCGCCGTGGTACGGCTTGGAGAAGACGAGGCGACGAACGCGATCCTCACCGAACCGGTCGGCAAGCAGATCCTGCGCCAGGAGCTTAACAGGCTTGCCACCTGGGGACGCATGGACGCAGAGAATGAGAAGTCGATCTCGTGCCCAGGAGACATCGCCGAGCATCTTATCAACGATCCCGAGCTCGGCTTGCCGCCACTCACGTCCATCGTCGACGCCCCGTTCTTCGATCGCGAGGGACGCCTGATCCTCGAGGCGGGCTATCACGCGCCGAGCTTCACCTATCATCATCCGCGCTCGGGTCTTGCCTTCGACCCGGTATCGCCTGCCCCTTCTGCCGCGGAGATCGAGAGGGCAAGAGAGCTCTTGTTGGTCGATGTCGATGGTGATTTTCCGTTTTCAGACGGCACGCCCGGAAGCCGGTCGTCCCGGGCCCATGCGGTGGCATTGAAGCTCGAGATGTTCGTGCGCCAGATGATTCAGGGCCAGACGCCGATCTACCTGATTCAGAAGCCGAGTCCTGGTACGGGCGCGACACTGTTCGTCAACGCGGCCGCCGAGATCGGCTTCGGCAGCCCTGCCGTGCCCCAGGCGGAGGTGCACTCGCCCGAGGAATTCCGCAAGAACCTGACGGCAACCTTGATGACGGGGACGAGCCTCTACTGGCTCGACAATGTCCACAAACGGATTGACAGCTCGAGCCTAGCGCTCGCGACGACGACCGAGGTCTGGCGGGACCGCATTCTCGGCGTCTCGAAGACGGTCGTGCTGCCGGTGCGATGCTCCTGGATCATCAGCGGCAACAACGTGGAGCTTTCGGAGGAGCTCGCACGCAGAGCCGTACTGATCCGCTTCGATGCCAATCTCGAGCGTCCCACCGAGCGCCAGGACTTTCGACACCCCGATCTAATCGGCCACATCCGCCGCAACCGCGGCGCGCTCGTGTGGGCCTCTCTGACCCTGGTGCAGGCCTGGATCGCGGCCGGGAAGCCCGCGGGCGAGGCGCGCCTCGCGTCCTACGAGGCGTGGTCGCGAGTCATGGGCGGCATACTGGCCATTGCCGGCATCGACGGTGTGCTCGAGAACCGCGACGAGCTCAAGGAAGCCACAGCCGACGACGACGCACCCATGAAGGCGTTCGTGCGCCTGTGGCATGGCGAGTTCGGCCACGCACGCGTCCCCACGTCGGCGCCGGAGAGCGACGGGGGCTCGGGACTCACATCCCTGCGCTCGCTTCTCGACCTCTATCAGCTGCATGCCCACGAGATCGATCTCGGCTTCAACTCGATTCGCCGCGAGGCATGGCCGAGCCTGCTGGGTCGGACCATCAACAAGTACCGCAACCGCGTGTTTGAGATCGCCGAGACGTCCGGCGCGATCATCCGCGTCAAGCTCCGGGCCGAGCGGACGAGTGGTGGAGCCGTGAAGTGGCTCGAGCGCATCTCGCCCTGAGGAACGCGCATCGTGAGTCCTGTTGGCCGCGCGTTGCGAGTCCTAACGGACGATGTCGCGACAAGCGCCGGGCGATGCCCTCGCCTGGCGCTTCTCCCCTCCATCCTATGCTGGCGACCTGCCGCCCCCGCGCGCGAGCGTGACCGCGAACCCGTAAGTCCGTACGGGGCGCCGATGATGTAGGCATCTGACGCCATTTTCGAAGCTGAGGACTCAACAAGAAAATCTTTCTTCTACCGAGAGAAATTTCCTCTGTGCAGTATAGATGGCAGAAATGTCCTTCATTTGCCGTCATGCCGCGAAGATATACGAATGAATTTCGCAGCATTACTTGTAATATTACTTGCAGACACCATATATATATGTGTGGATTCGCGAGGAAGAACAATGGATCAATATCTTCGAAACTACCTGCCGTACTGCCTCCAACGGCTGTCAGGCAACCGGTACGTACTGCTCAACCGCAACTATCGTCAGATTGCGCTGTCCTCAGAAGATTGGTGGGCCGACGACGATCAGTTGCTCGCCTTCGAGATCGTCGATCTCACGCCCGAGATCGCGGTTGCGCTCTCGGTGCGTGGGAAGTCGGACACCGACCGCATCTATTTCTTCGACGACGGCAGCGCGCCCTGGAACGGCAAGAGAAACGCGGACGCCTTCGAGAAGCGCCTCGAGCGGCTTCGCATGCTCGACATCCGGTTTCGCAAGGGTCGGAGGGATGAGGGGGACACTGCCGACAAGGGCACCATGCGCGCAACGCGCGAGAGCGCCCCAGTGGCCTGAAGTCTCGCTTGAGGGGGTTCTCGCCCTGCCGCGCGGACGGACGGACAGCGCCAAGGCGTCAGCACCAACTGTCAGACCGGAGCGCGTCAGGTCCGCGTCATGCGCTGCGCGCGAGTCGCGATGTTGCGCAACTCCGACAGCCTGGACGGGGAAAGGCCCAGCTCCTTGGCCGCCACGTGAAGCGCCTGCCACGTGCCCTGGCGCGCGAGGCGGGCAAATTTTTTGCGCACGGCCTCTGGCGAGATGCGGTCGGGGTCGAGGTCGGTCCACGCCCGTCCCCGGCCGGCAACGGCGATGACCGCGTCGAGGAGATCGCGGTTGCCCATGGCGTCGGCCTGGCTAGGCTCGGGCGGGAGCAGACTGGCGAGCTTGGCCCATTCTTCGTCGTCGAGAGGTGCGCTCGCGAGCAATGAATCGTCGTCGCGCGCGAGAGGCGCGGTCCCGTCGTCGGTACGTGCGTCCGCACTCGGCCAGGCAATGGTTGCCGGATCGAGTCCCAACGCGCGGGCGGCCTCGTGCATCCGGGCGATGCGATCTGTCATTTCATCTGTCACGTGATCTTGCTCCCTCGTAGGAAAATAGATGGGGAGTTCACGCGCGGTTTGCCAGGCAGCCAGTCACTTATAATATCGGGTCTCCAAAGGCCTACGGACCCTACCGGGCTGGGGCACAGCGTCCCCTTAGGTGGCTCTTTGCCCACCCGCGCCTCGTCCACAGGCCGCACTTCACTTCCTATCCGTTCCCAAAGCCTGAGCCTTTGGCAGGGGTTCTGAGACAACGTCCCTGAGGATCATGCGAGCTCAAAACAACCTCCCCGCGTTGGCGGCGAAGGCATCGGCGGAGCGAATGTACGAGCGCAGTGTCGCGACCGACTTGTGGCGGCTCGTGCGCTGGATGAGGTGCTCGGGCGCGTTGGCATCGGCGGCGGCGGTGACGAAGCCGGCGCGGAGCGAGTGGGGCGAGAGGCGGTTGAGGCGACTCGCGAGGGCATCTTGCGGCAGGTCGTGAAAGGCCATAGCGAGGCGCGTGTGCAGGATGTAGCGCACGCTGGTAGCATCGAGGCGTCGGTCGAGGATGCGGCCGGCTTTGCTGACGGCACGGAAGAGCGATCCGTGCTTGATGCCGGCTACAGCGAGGTAGCGCTCGAGCGCGGCGACCGGGCAGAGCGCGTCGGTCCTGCGGGGGACGGCCACCGTTTCGGTTGCGGCCGAGGCCTTGGTAGCGGTGAGGTGGAGCATGAGGCCCTCAGGACGAAGCTCGAACGGCGAGCGGCCCGTGACATCGAGGCTGACGATCTCGGAGCGGCGCAAAGCGGCAAAGAAGCCGACGAGGATGAGGGCGCGGTCGCGAAGCGCGCGCAGGTCATCACCGGCGATGGAGGCGACGAGCGCGCGCAGGTCGTCGAGGGCAAGCGGCCTGGCGCGGCGGACGGGGCGGGCGCTTCGGCGTGTGATGCCAGCCATGACATTCCCTATCGCAGGATGCTTGCGATCGAGGGCGTGACCGGCGGCACGAGCATGGAAGAGGATCGCCGACAGCGCGACGTTAACGCTCGAGATCGAGCGGCCTTGGCGAGCGAGCTCAGCGAGGAAGGCGGCGACGGCTTGAGGTGCGGCGGGAACTGGCATCGTATGGTGATCGCGACACCAGCCCAGCCACGTGTTCCAGCAGCGTGCGTAGACGCTCAGCGTCCCGGAGGAGCGCGCGGCCTCGGCGAACGGTTGAGCGCGTTGCAGCGCCATCGCGAGCGCACCGTTGCTCGTCAATTCTGTCTCACTCTGGAACGTTTCGGGCAGATCCATCGCATCACTCACCAAAAGGAATCTTTTCATGAGCAATAGATGGTGTGGAGACGACGTTCGTGAAGGCCGCAATTCCTCCAATTGGTGAGCATGGTGTACGAGGCGTTGACGCGCTCACCATCTGCATCGCGGTTGTCGCATGGCGCCCGCGTTGGCTTGCATCTCCGTCGTGCTGCCTGCCGTTTTGCCACATCCGGAGCACGGAATAGTCCTTTGATGGACGTACCCGCGGTAAGCGTGCCCCCGTCGGGACGATGATTGTGAAGCGTGGAGTAGCTCTAGCGCGCAGCCGTGCACGCTGACAGAGGTGACTAAACTTGCGTTGAGGATGAACGAACGTCGACGTGGAGACCCCTCATGGCGGATCGCGCGCTGCAAACCAATCCATCGCCATGGGACCCAACCGAGGGAGCATGGGGTGGCACCAAATCCCGGCCAACCATGTCCGGCAGTCACAGGACGGACGGATTGACGCGCGAGGGTCATGACGACCGAGCACCAGATTTTCCTGGCGGGATAGAGCGAGTGCGGCCGTTGCTTCCGAAGCACAAAGGGAGAGAGCGCTGCGCGAGTTAGTCGGTGCGCTCAAAGTTGAACAGCTGACGCGCAAGCCTTCTTCCGCCGGCAACCTTTTCGTCCCGACTTTCACCGAGATTAAGAGCGACAAACGTTACGATCGCCCACAGCTTGCAGCTGCATTGAGGGAGTGCGGGTTGCACTGCACGACTCTCCCTGTGGCGAAATCGAACCCATGTCGGATCGGCGGAAGTTCACTCCCAGGTATTTGCTCGTGTGGCTGGCGCGAAGTGACATCCAACCCCGGCAGGTTTCACGGGCGAGCAGATTCCGATAGGCCGCACGCCAGCCTACGTCCACGGTTTGTCGAGTACCTCAAACCAGCTTCGACCTGTCGCGAGTGACAAGGTGCGCAAGATCGAGACCCTTGAACTGTAGCTTCATCATGTGCTCCGCAAGAATTTCCAGCTCGGTCTTGCCATCGCCATATCTTGCCAAGGTCCCTGGTCGCGTATCACCTTTGAGCGCCCGAATGATCTCATCCGGAATGCGGGAATTGGTGGCGGCATCGACAAAGTTGTGGCGGAAACTCTTAAGTGAAGTCTTATCAGTCTTGACACCGAGCCGCGGCAAGAATGTATCGCTGAATCGCTGGCTGATCGTGTTGTAGAGCTTCCCGTGTCGATTCGGTTTTAACTCGGAGAACAGACGTTCGTGTCCGCTCTCTTGCGCCTTGGCAACGAAGTCGAGAAAGCCGAAGCTAATCAAGTTTTCGTGGATCGGCACCTTGCGCTCACTTGCAATATTCTTCACCCGACCGGCAATGCCAGCGTCCTCATCATCTTCTTCCCACTCGATGTTGAAGAATGGAATGCCATCCTGCTCACGTATATCGATAACCCGCAGTTTGCAGGCCTCGTTCACCCTGGCACCGGTGTAAAGAAGTATGAGTGGCAGCCAAAATCGTGCGCTCTCTCGCGGCACAATCGGGCCGCTCTCCAACCAATGCCTTGCAGACCTGCAACCGCGATACAGCGGGGCGTTGAAAATGATTCGGAGCGCGTCGAGCGAGAATGAGTCCCATTCCTCGCGAGGATTGCTGCGCGTCGGCAGCGTCGCGTTGGCAAATGGATTGCGATTGACCTTGTCGTAGCTTCCGATGGCGTACTCGAAGAGATTGTAGAGAGTGGCTATATACTTGTTGTTTGCCGTCTTGACGCTCATCGGTGCGAGGCCTAGTCGCTGCGCCTCCTTCGCGGCGGCGCGAGCATTGAGGTCGCGTGTTTCACGTATCTTGGTCCTGTTGGCCGGCAAGCTTCGAAGTGTCTTCTTGAACTCGCGCACATCGCCTTTGGTATAATCCGCCATTGGCTTGTCGCCGATCACCTCGACAAAGAGCGCTACCGCTGCCTCGCAATCCTCGATGCGACGCCCGGTCAAATCGAGGCTCTTCTTCTCATCGATCCAAGGCGCGGCGGCTGCGGACAGCAGTGGGTTCTCCGCGCCTCCATCCGGTTCACTAATGAGGGACGGAAAGTGTGGCGCTTCCGCCTCGATAATCGAGCCCAATGCGGAGATTTCTGCCTCCATCAGGCGTCGAATCAGTTTGAGCCGGGCTTCCTCATTGTGGTCGTAGGGCGCTAATAGAGCATTCGCCTCGTCCGAGAGGACCGCGACCTTTCCGAGCCTCAGAGCATCTTTCACCGAAGCCAAGCGAGACTTTCGCTGCTCGTGGAGAACGTAAGCGACCCCGACCTCGATCGGTGTCTCGACGTTCTCGCATAGATAATCCCAATAGCTGTACGGCTGCCCCCTAAAGGTTCGCCAGTCTACTGGACGCGGGAGTATCTTGCCGCCCCAGAAAGCCTCCGGGTCTGCGGAAGCTTTATCGAGCGTCGCACCTCTCAGGACGAAATCGCCCTCGATGATCTTCACATGATGCGAAGCAGCCAATCGTTCTATCGTGTCTGGAAGAAGCGTTCGCTTGGCGGAGAGATGCTCCGAGGGTACCCGCAAGGAGGCTTGTCTCTTGGCCGTGAATTCCTGCTCGAAGTCGGCCAACCTCAGGCGTGCGAGCCGGTTGGCCTCGGTCAGGTTTTTTGTGCGCAGGGAACGTGCGGGTAGCGCATCCTTCCCTCCGTAGAGGCACTGAAGGTCTCTTGGAATGTAAATGCGATGCTGCCAGACATCGCTGCCCTTACGCTTGAAGACGCCCTTGTCTGGTCTCATCTCACCCATACCGCCACGATGACACCTCACCGTAACAGTCGAGTTAAAAAAGCGCTGTGTTTACTGAAGCTTAAGGCATTCCAGCCCCTTGGCATTGGACTGGTGCGGTCGAGAAGACTCGAACTTCCACGGGTTGCCCCGCTACCACCTCAAGGTAGTGCGTCTACCAATTCCGCCACGACCGCGTAGCCCGTTTCGACCGGGCCTCTGGGCGCTCATATACCCAACTCGCAGGACGCGAACAAGGCTCGCCTGCAAGGCCGCCCCGACTATCAGCTGTGGCCCCGAATGGCAAGCCGTAAGCGGCAAATCTCATCTCCGACCGGGGGCGACAGGCTGCGGAGGCCTCTCCTTCTATCGCTCACTCTATATATAGTGCTCGAGCGGTGACCGGATGTCGCGTGAGCTGGCCTATGGACCACGAAACCTTCCCGAGCACGCACCTGGCGCCCGGGCCGCTGAGCGGCGACGACGCAATCGATTGGGCGGTGAGCCCCGGGCTGGTCGGCTACGAGACCGCGCTCCAAACGATGCAAGAACGCGTTCAGCTCATTGCCGAGGGCCGGGCCCGCGAGCTCATCTGGCTGCTCGAGCACCCGCCTCTCTATAGCGCCGGCACCAGCGCCAAGGCGGCTGATCTCCTCGATCCCCATCGTTTCCCCGTCCATTGGACGGGACGCGGCGGCGAGCTCACCTACCATGGACCCGGACAGAGGGTCGTCTACGTGATGCTCGACTTGAAGCGCCGCTTTGGCGGCGACATTCGCGCCTTCGTCGGCCTGCTCGAGCAGTGGGTGATCCGCACGCTCGCTGACTTCGGGATCAAGGGCGAGACGCGGCCAGGACGGGTCGGCGTGTGGGTGCAAAAGAGGGGCGAGCGCGGCGCGGAGGCCAAGATCGCCGCAATCGGCGTGCGCGTACGCCGCGGCATCAGCTTCCACGGACTCTCGCTCAATGTCGCGCCCGAGCTCGCTCACTATGACGGCATCGTGGCCTGCGGTCTCTCCGGATTCGGCGTGACAAGCCTTGCCGAGCTTGGCACCGCGGCGCACATGAAAGATGTGGATATCTCTTTGAGAAGGGCTTTCGAGGCGCTTGTTCGCCCTGTCGCTCCCGGATCGGCTCCCGCTTCCAGCGACAACGAGCGCGCGGCGCCGCGCGCGCGATGAGCAGGGCCCGGACACGAAAGCGCCCGGCTGCGCGTAATGCGGAGCCGGGCGCTATAATCACTACCTCGGAGCCCTCTTACGGATGTGAGCCGGGTTGAGAAGGCGGGCCCGCATAACCAACACCGGGCACATCGGGCGCCTCCAGCTCATCATCGTAGAGCTGTCCTTCCTCGATCGAGGTCACCTCAGAGCCTTTCAGCTCGTATGGGTCTTCCTCACTATCATCGAGGCGGATCAGACATCCCTTCTGGCAAATGCCCTCAAGTACCGCGTTTGGCTTTACGACGTGGTAGTTCTGAGCATCGCCCTCGATGATCGTGACCTTGTGGTCTCGTCCATCACGGTTCGCGACCGTGGCCGCGTGCGCGGCCGAGGATATGAGAAGGGCCGTCACCAGGGACACCGTGAAGTTCCGAACGGAGATCACGGCAGTCTCCCGGGGTCCGGGGCAGAAACTCGTCACTTCTTCTTCTTCGCAGCTTTCTTCGCCGGCTTCTTCGCTGCCTTCTTTGCTTTAGCCTTCATCGTCGTTCGTCCTTCCGTTGTGGACCCGATGAGAGTGTCGGGCCAATCCATCCCGACTCACGTCGGGACATGTCAATGTGGTCAGATTCAAGTCCCTCTTCAAACGGATTTTTCCGGTGACCTCCATCGGATTCTTCGATAGATAGAATTCAGTCGTCTCGCGTCACCGATTGCGCCGATGGACATCAACCTCGCACGCACGTTCCTGATGGTCGCCGAGTCGAAGAGCTTCGTCGACGCCGCGCGCAAGATGAACATCACACAATCCACCGTCTCGGCGCGTATCAAAGGCCTCGAAGACATGCTCGGACGGCCTCTCTTCGAGCGTTCGAAGTCGGGCGCAGAGCTCACGGGCGCGGGCGAGCAGTTCCAGAAGCATGCGCTGGCTCTGGTGCGCGTCTGGCAGCATGCGCAGCTCGAGGTCGGCCTCTCGGACCAGCATCGCGACCATCTCGCGGTCGGCGCGCCGATCAGCCTATGGGATGGATTCCTGTTGAAATGGGTGTCGTGGCTGAGGTCCAACATCCCCGATATCGCCGTCTCGGCCAGCGAAGGGCTGTCAGCGGTGCTCACCCAGCGCCTGATCGAGGGTACGCTCGATCTCGCGGTCATGTACCGGCCGGCGCAACCCCCGGGACACGTCATCGAGCATCTCTTCGACGAGGAGTTCGTGCTCGTTACCAGCTCGCGGGCACGCAGCGCGAATGACTACGTGTTCGTCGACTGGGGCCCGGATTTCCAGCAGGATCACGCCGCTGCCTACCCCGAGCTCATGAACCCGGGCCTCAACCTCGATCTCGGCTCGATCAGCATCGACTATCTGCTCGCCAACGAGGCCTCGGCCTACTTCCCGATGCGCATCGTGAAGCACCACATCACGCGCGGACGCCTCAGGCAGCCCAAGCGGGCGCGCCGATTCGTCTATCCCGTGTATATGGTCTATCCGGAGGCGCGTGACGAAGAGGCCTATGAGCCGATCATCGACGGGCTGAGGCGTGCATCGGTCAAGTTCGCCTGAATCTCACGCCGAGGGGCGCACGTCGAAGCCCACGAAGACGCCGACGCCTTCGCCCTGGACCTCCACATTGGTGACGAGGGCGCCCTGAGGCCCTTCCCTGCAGCGGTCGAGCATGATGGCGACCATTTCGCTCGACCCCTGGAAGACGGCTTCGACGGAGCCGTCGTGGCGATTGCGGACCCAGCCCACGAGGCCGAGACCCGCCGCCACTCGGTGCGTCCAGGCGCGGAAGCCTACACCCTGGACGCGGCCTTCGATCCTGACGTGAACCGTTCTCGCTCCCGCCATGGTCATGGCGCATGTCCCATTTTGGGATCAGCGCGAGCGGCCCGGGAGCCGCGCCATCTCACGCGAACTCGAGAATCACAGCGTCGACGGCAAGGCTGTCGCCTGCTTTCGCGTTGACCTTCTTCACCGTTCCATCGCGCTCGGCGCGCAGGATGTTCTCCATCTTCATGGCCTCGACCACGGCCAGGGCGTCGCCCGCCTTCACCTCCTGGCCCTCGCCGGCGTGGATCACCTTGACGAGCCCCGGCATCGGGCAGAGCAGGAACTTCGACATGTCGGGGGCGAGCTTCTCGGGCATCAGGGCGGCAAGCTCGGCCTCGCGCTCGGTATAGACGTAGACGGCGGCGTGGATGCCCCGATAGGCGAGGTCATAGCCGTTGAGGCGTGGGCGGACCTGCACCGCGACCTCCTTACCGGCGACGATGCCGCGCCACACGGGCTCTCCCGGCCACCAGGGTGAGGACACGGACATGCTCCGGGCGCGATTGCCGGCGGCATCCAGGAAGGCGACCTCGTAGGACGTGCCGCTGCCGCTCACCTCGACATGCTGCTCGCTTGAGCCAAGCCTGACGACGCGGCGCTTGGCGAAGGCCACAGCCTCTCCCGACATCTGCTGGCTTATCGAGCGGCGGCGCGCGTTGCTCTGATGGTCGGCGGCGGCGGCGACTGCAATCAGCACGTTGCGCTCCTCGCCCTCGGGCGCACGCGGCTTGAAGCCCTCGGGATACTCCTCGGGGATGAAGCCGGTAGAGAGCTTTCCTTCCCGCCAGCGCGGATGCTGCATCAAGGCGGCGAGAAACGGGATGTTGTGCTGGATGCCGTCGATGTAGAAGGCATCGAGCGCCACGGCCTGGGCATCGATGGCGGCGATGCGCGTCGGTCCGTGGGAGACGAGCTTGGCGATCATGGGGTCGTAGAACATCGAGATCTCGCCCCCCTCCTCGACGCCGGTGTCGTTGCGGATGGTGATGCCGTCGGTCGTGCCCTCTTCCGGCGGGCGATATTTCACCAGGCGACCGATCGAGGGCAGGAAGTTGCGGAACGGGTCCTCGGCGTATACGCGGCTCTCGACGGCCCAGCCGGTGAGCTTGATGTCGGACTGCTTGAAGGGCAGCTTCTCGCCGGCGGCGCTCCTGATCATGAGCTCGACGAGATCGACGCCAGTCACGAGCTCGGTCACGGGATGCTCGACCTGGAGGCGGGTGTTCATCTCGAGGAAGAAGAAGCTCCGGTCCTGGCCGGCGACGAACTCCACCGTGCCAGCCGAGTCGTAGCCCACAGCCTTGGCGAGGGCGACCGCCTGCTCGCCCATGGCGCGGCGCGTCTTCTCGTCGAGCAGCGGCGAGGGGGCCTCCTCGACGACCTTCTGGTTGCGGCGCTGGATCGAGCATTCGCGCTCGCCGAGATAGATGACGTTTCCGTGCTTGTCGCCGATGAGCTGGATCTCGATGTGGCGCGGATTGACGATGAACTTCTCGACGAACATGCGGTCGTCGCCGAAGCTGGCCTTGGCCTCGTTGCGCGAGGAGCTGAAGCCGTCTGCGACCTCGTTTTTGTTCCAGGCGATGCGCATGCCCTTGCCGCCGCCGCCGGCCGAGGCCTTGATCATCACCGGATAGCCGATCTCGTCGGCGATCTTGACCGCGTGGGCGGCGTCGGCGATCTCGCCCATGTAGCCGGGGACCGTGTTGACCTTGGCCTTGGCCGCAGCCTTCTTGCTCTCGATTTTGTCGCCCATGGCAGCAATCGCCTTGGGGTTCGGGCCGATGAAGACGATCCCGGCTTTCTCGAGCGCGATCGGGAAGGCCTCACGCTCGGAGAGGAAGCCGTAGCCAGGGTGGACCGCCTCGGCGCCCGTCTCCTTGCAGGCTTCGAGGATCCTCTCGATGACGAGGTAGGACTGGGCGGCCGGGGGGGGGCCGATGTGGACGGCCTCGTCGGCCATGTCGACGTGGACAGCATCCCGATCGGCGTCGGAATAGACGGCAACCGTCTTGATCCCCATCTTGCGGGCGGTCTTGATGACGCGGCAGGCGATCTCGCCGCGATTGGCGATCAGGATCTTCTTGAACATGGTCCCGTGGGTCCCGTCGATTTGATGTCTGGAAAAAAGCCGCTCGGGGCTTTCTAGACTCGCACGGCGGCGGCGTAAACGGCGATGAGGCGCGCCAATTCGTTAAAGAGGCCCAATGCGGGGCGGCAGCGCGTCACAGCCGACGGCGGCAGCGAGAGTGAGTGCGCGGCGCGAGCTTCCGGGAGAAAGGGCGCGAGTGGTAACGCAGGCCGAAGATCAGGCGGCCTTTCCGTCGCGCTCGGCCGGTGCCGGAGCCTGCGGATCGGCGATCAGCTTCTCGCGCCGGGCATAGGCGAGGAGCGCTTCCTCGGCCGGCGAGAGGCGGACGTCCCCGGACAGGCGATGAGCCAACCAGCGCCCGTCGATCTCGGTCATCTCCTCATTGGTCACGATCTCGATGCGCTGGCGCTCGAGACGGGAGAGAGCGCGCTCCTCGAGCGTCTGGCGATGATAGGCCTCCCTGACCGAGTTGAGGCTCAAGGCGACCATCGTAGGCAGGGCCGCGTTCGGCCAGGGCTCGCGCCTCGGCCCCGCATTCCGATCGGCACCGAGTGCAATCTTGCGCGGGGGCACGGAGTAGCCCTCAGCCGACATCAGGACGTTGGCAACGGCCTTGACGAAGAGGTCGGTCCAGGCGGGCCGCGCGACCGAGCCCAGCAAGGCGGCGTTGATCTCGAGCAGCATCTCCGCTTCGGCCCGCGTGAGCGCGAGGTTGCTGTCGCTGCCGAGCGCACAGAGCATGGCGCGGATCAGCTCGACCTCGCGCTCGGCGATCACGCCCGGTATCGGAAGCTGTCCGAGGCGCAACGGCCCGTCGCCATTCACCACAGCGGCGCGCACTTGAGATAGAGCAAACGTCACCAGGCTCGCCGGCACCCAGCGCGCCGTGTCGAGGACGCTGACCAGGAGATCGAGCTCGGTCTTGGTCGTCACCCTGCCATCCTGGGAGATCTGGGAGACGAGCCAATGCGCCTTCTCGGCGGTCACATATCCGGTGGGCTCGAGCTGACGGACGAGATAGTCGGTCAAGGCATCGACGAAGAAATCTCGCCAGGCGGGGCCCTGCACCGGGCAGGCCTTGTTGATGGCGAGGAGCTGCTCGGCCTCGTGCTGCTCGATCGATCCGTCCTCGCTGAGAGACCGGCTCAACCGGCTGACGTCGCCATCCCTGATGCTGCCGCGGCAGATGATCTCCTCGACAGCGTCCGACGTCAGAACCCGCATGCCACTTCCCCCGCCCACGGCACAAATCCCTTAGGGGCAAACTAGGTCAGCAAAGCTTACCAAGCGGCTAACTCGGGCGACCCACGGCGTGTCGCTGGTCAGCTTGCAATCGGAAGCTCGGCGAGTGTGGCAATCGGGTCCCAGAGGGTCGAGAGTGCAAACCCCGCTACGCCCAAAGCGATGGCGAGCGCCGCGCCGGCCGCGAGCCGGAGCGCAGGCCCCCGACCGCCGGCGAACCATGCCAGGCCCGCCTTGGCGACCGTATTGACGGCGGCTGCGAGGAGAATTGCGGCTCCAGCCGTCCGCGCGTCAAGCTCGCTACCGCCGAGCCGCGACATCGTGAGCGTTATAGCGTCGACATCGGCGATCCCCGATATGGCAGCCAAGCCAAACGCACCCCAGCCGCCGGCCCAAACGGTCAGTCCCTTGGCGGCGACCATGATGAAGGCGAGAAACGCGCCGAACTTGAGAACCGTGGTGAGCTCGAAGGGGGCTTTGAGCATGAGCGGAGTATCGGCCCCCTCGCCGGTGCTGCGCCAAAGATGCCAGCCGGCAAGCAAAGCTGTCCCCAGAGCCGCCAGTGCGAGAGGCAAGAGCAGCCACCGGAGCATCGCAAGGTTTATCGCGCCCGCGACGAGGAGGATGCGGAGCATCATGGTCGAGCTCGCGAGCAGCGTCGCCGCGACGAGCGCACGCGCGCGCGCAGGGTTTTCGCGGGCCAGCCGGGAGAAAGAGAGCGTCACTGCGGTCGAGGAGACGAGCCCGCCGGCGATGCCCGAGAGCGCCACGCCCTGGCGGCCGCCGAACCACTTCATGGCGATGTAGCCCGCCGAGGAAACGGCGGCGATCAGGATCGTCATCAGCCAAAGCTCATGAGGATTGATGGCATCGAACGGCCCCATGGCACGATCGGGCAGCAGGGGCAGCAGAATGAGCGTCATGGCGAGGAGCACGAGGCCCGCTCTCAACTCCTGCCAGGTCAGCGTGCGAATCCAGCCATGGAGCGCCTGCTTCAGCGCCAGGAGGGCGGTTGCGGCGACGCCAGCCGCGGCCGCGGCGCGCGGGTCGCCGAGCACGGCAAAGGCTCCCAGCGCGAAAGCGACCAAGGCGGCGACGACGGTGGTCGCGCCGTAGGTCTTGTCGTGTGCCATCTCGCGATAGCGGAGGAAGGCGATGACCGGGGCAAAGCCGAGGAAGCTCAGGCCGACGACCGCGCTCGCATTGCCGGATGCCGCGCCGATGGCCGCCAGGATGCCGCCCAGCAACCCTGACAGCGTGAAGGTTCGCAAGCCGAGCGACCGCTCGCCCTCCGCCTCGTCACGCGTCTTCCAGCCGCGCTCGATCCCCATCAGGAGGCCGATGGCGAGAGAAACTGAAAGGCGATAGACGAGCTCGAGCGTGTCCATGGCAGGTGTCCCGGCCTCCTAAGGGCCGGCCCGCTGGGAGGGGAGCCGGCGCCTGGCGAATACTGAATCGATGTCACCGGCGCCCGCAAGCCCTCCCGCGCCAAGATCGGTAACGACCCGGCACAGATTTAGCCCGCCTTCCCGCCTTGCAGCGGCCGTCCACATCCAGCACAATACGGGCAACCCCAAGCGCATCGGGACCTCCCCATCAATGACGGTCGGCAGCTGGCAGGACGAGTTTGCGCGCGCGAATGCCCGCAAGGCGGTCAATGTCGTGTGCATGAAGTGGGGGACGCAGTACGAGCCGTGGTGGGTGAACCGGCTCTACGGGATGGTGGCCCGCAACACGACGTGGACGGTGCGCTTCGTGTGCTTCACCGACGATGCCACCGGCATCAGGAGCGAGGTCGAGTGCCAGCCCCTGCCCGAGGTGCGCTTCGACCCGAAGCTCGGCAAGTTCTGGCCCAAGCTCGGGCTGATGCAGAAGGATCTCGGCGGGCTCGAGGGCATGACGCTGTTCCTCGATCTCGATCTCGTGGTCCTCGACAGCCTCGACCCGTTCTTCACCTATGAGGGGCGGTTCTGCATCATCCGCGAATGGAAGGACCCGCATCTCGGCTATGGGAACAGCTCGGTGGTGCGCTATTTCATCGGCCGGGAGAGCGCCGTGCTCGACCGCTTCTATGCGACCCCACCCGAGGAAATCGTCGCGCGCTATGCCTCAAAGGAGCAAAACTTCCTGACGAAAGCGGTCGACGAGGTCACCTTCTGGCCCGAGGCCTGGTGCGCGCCGTTTCCCCGCGCCTCTCTGCCGAGAAACCGGATCGTTCGCTTCTTCACCACGCCGATCAAGCCCGAAGGAGCCAGGATCCTCGTATTTTACGGGGCCGTGACGCCGGCCAGCGCCATGCGCGGGGAGCACGAAGCCAAGAAACGGGCCGGCAAGTCCGTGCTATTCAAGCCGACGCAGAGGCGCTTCCGACCCGCGCGCTGGATCGGCGACTACTGGAAGGAATGACAATGCAAGAAGACGTCAAATCCGCGCCAACATCTGAGGACGGCGCCGCAAAGGGAACGCCGGAAGCTCCGGCACATCTGCCGGATGAGTACACTTGGCTCGGCGGCGGGCAGCGCTATGTTGCCTGCGCATTCTATACCAGCAGCTACCTGCCCCAGGTCCTGTCGCTCAAGGCCTCGCTCGAAGCGCACGGCGTCAATCACTATTTCAAGCTCTATGAGCGCGCTGCCACGTGGGAGGCCACCACGCGCCTCAAGGCGGTCTTCGTCGACCACTGCCTCAAGAAATTTCCCGACAAGGATGTTCTCTACGTCGACGCGGATGCCGTCATGCGGCAGCTCCCGGCGTTTCTCGACACCGTCAACACCGATCTGGCCCTGCTCTTTCACCCGAAGAAATCCCAGCGCTCTCCGTCCATGCGGATCTCGCTCGGCACATTCTTCATTCGCAATACGCCCGGCGGACGCCGCTTTGCCGAGCTCTGGGCGGCCCAGGAAGCCAACGCAGAGTACCTCACCTGTGACGATGACATGATCATCAACGTCTTCGATGAGCTGGTCGGCGTGTCGATGACGGTCCTGCCCCAGACTTATTACAAGATCTTCGACAAGCCCGGCGAGGAACCGGTCTTCGAGCATTTCCAGGCGAGCCGCGGGCAGTTCAAATGGCGGCGCGTGATCAAGAAGGCCAAGCGCCGGCTCGCTCTGTTCGCGGTCGTCGCCGCGATCGCGTTCGGCATCTACTACTTCACGCAGTGAAATTTCAGAGGTCTCAGGCCGGCTTCTCGATGATCACGCCGTACCAGCCGAGACCGCGATAGGTCTCATAGCCAGGGGTGCGGTGAAATGCCGCCGTCTCGCCGGACGGCCGGTCGCCGAAGCCCGAACCCTTCTGCCTGGCGGCGCCGAGATCGATCACCTCGGTCAGGATGCCCTTGCCGTCGGAGGCGGCAAGCACGAGGCCGCGCGAATCCACCAGGAGAGCGCGCGAGCGGGCCTTGTCGGCGGCAGAGAAGCGCACGCCGTTGACGACCGACTGAGCCTGCGGACCCCAATCGAAGTGGATGGCGAGCACGCCGATCGGCTTGCCGTTCGACTTGCCGCCCTCGCGGACGCTCGCGGCGTAGGTGGCGACGAGGGCGTTGTCGAGCAGCGCGCACTGGGTGATGTCGGCGCAGGCGTACTCGTCGCCGCTCGAAAGGCGGGCGGCGCGCTCAAACCAGGGCTCGCGCGATACGTCGGCGCCGATCGTGGCATAGCGCCCCGAGCGGCCGCTCGCGATCACGCGGCCCTGCATCGAGCAGAGCCAGATGTCGAGATAGACGGTGTAGGCGCCGAGAATGACGCCGAGCCTCTCGCCGGCATAGCTCGCGGCAGCGTCGGTGGGCGCGGCCGCACAATCGACGACGGCGGCGTCGGTCGCCCACCAGCGCACGTCGCAAGTGCGCTCGTAGAGATTGCGATCGATGATCTCGATGGCATTGAGCGCGAGATCGACGAGCCTCTCGCCGCGGGCGCGGACACTCATCGACAGGGTCATGGCCTCGAGCTCCCCGATGCGCCCCGACAATTCCTGCTCGAGCGAGCCCGCGACCTTCTCGACCTCGCCCGAGACGCCCTTGACCTCCTGGGCGACGATCGCGAACCCGCGGCCCTGGTCGCCCGCGCGTGCCGATTCGATCATGGCATTGAGGGCCAGCATACGCAGATTGCCGGTGATGACGCGGATCGCGTCGATCTTGCTGTCGGCAAGCTTCTTCACCTCGCCCGTCAGATGGGCGATGTCGAGGATCGAAGCAGCCGCCCCGTCGGCGGACCCTGCCATGGCCATGGAATGCTCCGGGAGCGGACGACTCAGCAGAAAAGCTAAGTACAATTGACCGCATTGCACCTAATGAACGGTTAAAAGGTTGCGCCGCAAGATATCGCCTTGGCGTGCGGTGCTCTTGAGATTGCCCCTTTCTGCGGCCTTGAGTCCTGGCGGGTGCCCTCTATAGGGTGGCCCGCGCGCTCGAGCCCCGCGCCGAACCTCAGTTGAGACAATGACAGCCAGCGTCCGCTTCGCACCGAGCCCCACAGGCCGGCTCCACATCGGCAACATCCGGACGGCGATCCTCAACTACCTCTTTGCGCGCAAGGAGGGGGGCACGTTCCTGCTGCGCCTCGACGACACGGACCGCGAGCGCTCGACGGAAGCCTTTGCCGACGGCATCCGGGCCGATCTCCGCTGGCTCGGGCTCAACTGGGACCGCGAGGAGCGCCAGTCGGACCGGCTCGCCCGCTATGGCGAGGCGGCCGAGCTGCTCAAGGCGGCGGGGCGGCTCTACCCCTGCTACGAGTCCGAGGACGAGCTCGACCGCAAGAGAAAGCGCCAGCTCGCGCGCGGCGCGCCACCGATCTATGACCGCGCGGGCCTCAAGCTCAGCGCGGACGAGCGCGCGAAGATCGAGGCGGAGGGGCGGCGCCCGCACTGGCGTTTCAGGCTCGCCAATACCGGCACGGAGAGCGGGCTCGAGCCGCTCCCCACCATAGTCTCATGGAACGATCTCATCCGCGGCGACCAGACGGTCGACGTGGGATCGCTCTCGGACCCGGTGCTGATCCGCGCCGACGGGGCGCCGCTCTATACGTTCACGAGCGTCGTCGACGATATCGACTTTAAGATCACGCATGTGATCCGGGGCGAGGACCACGTCACCAATACGGGCGTGCAGATCCAGCTCTTCGAGGCGCTCGGCTCAGAGGGGCCGGCGTTCGGGCATCACAGCCTGCTCATCGGGGCCGATGGACATGCCCTCTCGAAGCGCCTGGGCACGCTCTCGATCGCCACGTTCCGGGAGGCCGGGCTCGAGCCGATGGCGGTGCTCAGTCACGCAGCGCTTGTCGGCACGTCGGACGCGATCGAGCCGCATGCGAAACTCGACGAGCTGGTCGCGCTGTTCGACCTCGCCAAGATCTCGACTGCACCTGGGCGCTTCGACGTCGAAGACCTGCGCATGCTCAACGGCAAGCTCCTGCACAAGCTGCCGTTCGAGGCGGTCGCTTCGCATCTCGAGGCGCTCGGCATCACGGGTGGGGCGCCGTTCTGGGAGGCGGTGCGCGGCAACATCACGCTGCTTGCCGATGCCGCGTCCTGGTGGGAGGTCGTCGCGGGTGCAATCGAGCCCGTGATCGAGAACAAGGACCTCACGACGCGCGCGGCCGAGCTGCTGCCGCCCGAGCCTTGGGACGGGAGCACGTGGGGCCAGCTCACCGCGGCCGTGAGCCAGGCGACGGGGCTCAAGGGCCGCGCGCTGTTTCATCCGCTCCGGCTTGCGCTGACGGGGCGCGAAGCCGGCCCCGAGCTCAAGGCGCTCTTGCCGCTCATGGCGCGCGCGCGGGCCGAGGCGCGGTTGATGGGTCGGAAGGGCTAATGCACGCCACCCGCTGATTCTGAGGCCGTCATCCTCGCCGTGCGAGGGCTCTCTTGGCCCGAGCGAGCCGGGGATCCAGCGCAATAGTCGCCGGAAGCGCTCAGATTCACGTGTCTGCGCCGAATCTCACGCTGGATCCCCGAACGCGCTCGCGGCTGCTTACGCGTTTGAGGATGACGTATCGTAGGGTCGAGCGAGCGGGCGTCAGCGCGGCTGCCAGGAAGGGCCGGCGGGCGGGGCGTCGGCGCGCTTCAGTTCGGGCAGCGCACCCGTCGTCGCAGGGGGCGGGCTCGCCTCGCCCTGGCGCCCGGGAGGAGCCGCCGTTTCGTCCGGCGCACCCGGCTCGGGGATGTACTCGGCCGTCTTGCACGAGCAGCCGGAGACGTACTCCTTGCGATAGCGGAACGCCGACTTGAGCTGCGTGTAGAGCTCGTTCGTGCGCGCGGCCACCGCCTGATCGACGCCGGCGCCGGGGTTCTGGTGGTAGTAGAGCTCGGAGGGAGCCGCGCACTTCGACTGGCACACCTCGGCATCGCGCTGGAAGTGGTTCGGCAGCGTCGAGAAGCTGATCGGGAAGTAGTAGCCGTCGCAGAGACGGACGCAGATGGTGCGATAGGTGGCGTAGGGCAGGTTGCCGAAGTTGCCGTAGGCGCCGCCGCCGCTGCTGCTCTCCTCGTCCTCCCAAAGAGAGGAGAACGGGTTCATGCCGCCGCCCGAGCGGCGCGCCTGCTGCTCGTAGCTCGAGCCGCAATTGTTGCGAGCAAGCTCGCGGACAATCTCGTCCTGGTAGGAGCGGCCCGAGGTCGACTCGAGCTCATGGCGCTGGCCCTCGAGGTCCGCCTGGCGGCGGCGGTTGTTGTCGAGGCCGTCGGCGAGATCGAGGCAGCGGCGCGTGCGCCGCAGCGTCTTCGAGAAGAGAAAATAATCGTAGCAGTTGTTGCGATCGAGCTCGCGCTGCGCGCCGCGCACCGCCTCGTCGATCTGGCGCAGCTCGTTCTCGAGCATGGGGAGCATGTTGCGGGATTCCTTGCCCCTCGTGCCCTCCTGAACGAGACGCTGCTCGAGCTGAAGACAGATGTTGGTGCGCGGCCCCCAGGTGCCCGCGCCCTGCTGCGGGGGCGGCTGGTCGGGCGGCTGCGGCTCGCCGCGTTGGGGCATCTGATCCGGCTGAGGCGGTCCGTAGTCCTCGGGCGGCCTTTCCCCGGGCGGCCGATACTGATCCGGCTCCTGGTAGACGGGCTCGCGCGGAATGGGCGGCCCGCGCTCCTGCTCACCGCTCCACGGCCACCAGCCCTGGGCGAACGCCGGCATCGCGGCAGCCATGATCGAGGCCGCGAGGACGCCGGCCAGCCAGCGGCGTCCGCCGGGCTCGACCGTGCGCGTTCCTTGCCTCGTCACACGTCTGGTCATCCTGCCCCTTCTAGACTGCGCTTGCGGCCGCAATATGCATGGCGATGCACGGCGGCGATCTTGGCCGCGTCCCGGGGCTCAAGTCCTTGATACTATGCGAGGCTTGGCGTTGGCGGTCAATGCGGAGCACATACGGTGCACGGGTCCCTGCCCGCTAACCTGGGGGTAACGCATTCGAGCAGGATTGGCGCCCGAGCGCTTGACGGGCCGCTGGCCGGCCAGCATAAGAGCGACCATGGAATCGAAGCCGCGCACACACGCCGTCAACATTCGTTGCGGCATTATTATTACGATTATTACGAGCTAGTCGTACACGGCTGGCGCGCGGCCCCGTTCTTTGCCTCATCTTCAAGACAGAGAATCGCCCCGCGAGCCGGCGGAGCTTCGTGCACGCTCGATGCGGCGCACGGGGTGGCCGGGAATGCGAGGAGAGGACCTTGGCGCTCACGCTCTACAATACGCTCACACGGCGGAAAGAGCCGTTCGAGCCGCTCGATCCCAAGAACGTCCGCATGTATGTGTGCGGACCGACGGTCTACGACTACGCCCATATCGGGAATGCGCGCCCGGTCATCGTGTTCGACGTGCTGTTCCGGCTGCTGCGGCACATCTACGGGCCAGAGCACGTCACCTACGTGCGCAACATCACGGACGTCGACGACAAGATCAACGCGCGCGCCGCGCAGGATTACCCCGATTTGGCGCTGAACGAAGCAATCCGGCGCGTCACGACGGCCACCGAGAAGCAATTCCACGACGATATCGCGGCCTTGGGCGTGCTGCCGCCTACGGTCGAGCCGCGGGCGACCGAGCACATCGAGGAGATGAAACGGCTGATCGAAGCCCTGGTCAAGCGCGGGCATGCCTACGTCGCCGAGGAGCATGTCCTCTTCAACGTGCCCTCCATGAAGGACTATGGGCGGCTCTCCAACCGCTCGCTCGAGGAGATGGAGGCGGGCGCGCGGGTCGAGGTCGCCCCCTACAAGCGCGACCCGATGGATTTCGTGCTGTGGAAACCGTCGAAGCAGGCTGGCGAAGCCGGCGCGGATAAATCCGAGCCCGCGTGGCCGTCACCCTGCGGGATTGCGACGCCGGGGCGGCCCGGCTGGCACATCGAGTGCTCGGCGATGTCGGAAAAGCATCTCGGGCCCGTGTTCGACATCCACGGCGGCGGTATCGACCTCGTGTTTCCGCACCACGAGAACGAGGTCGCGCAATCGCGCTGCGCCCACGGCACGCCGGTGATGGCCAACGTCTGGATGCACAACGGCTTCCTGCAGGTCGAGGGCGAGAAGATGAGCAAATCCCTCGGCAACTTCATCACCATTCATGAGCTGCTCGAGACGAAGAAATTCGGCGGCAGCCGGTGGCACGGCCTCGTGGCCCGGCTCGCCATGCTCGGCACGCACTACCGCCAGCCGATCGACTGGACGGCGGACCGGCTGGTGCAGGCGCGCGCGACGCTCATGGACTTCGCGGAGCTTCTGGTCGATGTGGCGCCGGCCCCCGCCCCGCACCCCGATGTTATCAACGCGCTTTCCGACGATCTCAACACGCCGAGCGCGCTCTCCATCATCCATGGGCTCGCCAAGTCGGCGCGGCGCAATGCCGAGATGGCCAGCCAGCTCAAGGCGACGCTGGCATTCATGGGGCTTTACCAAAACCAAGCCCGCGACGAGTTCAACGTCGGCGCCGAGGGCCTCTCCGTCGACGGCTCCAAGGTGGAGAGCCTCGTGGCTGCTCGTCTCGAGGCGCGCCGGGCAAAGGACTTCAAGGAAAGCGACCGCATCCGCGACGAACTCGCGGCCATGGGAATCGCACTCAAGGACGCCAAGGACCCCAAGACGGGGGAGATCGTAACAACGTGGGAAATTGCGAGATGAGCAAGGACTGGAAGCAGGACACGCCGTTTCCGCGCCATTGGCTGTTCTACACGCTGGTCAAGATCGGCATCGTCGTCTTGGCCGTCTACCTCGCAGCGCGCAGCCTCGGCTATGTCTGAGGACACCGTGAGACCGGAAGACTCTAGCGCATGAAGAAATCCTATCCGCTACGGCCCTTCCTGCCGCGCGACACCATGGCGCTCGTCGACCTCTTTGCCCAGAGCATCGAGGAGCTGACAGCGGACGATTACACGGAAGACCAGCGGCTCGCCTGGGCCAGCACGGCAGCCGATGCCGAGGCTTTCGGCGAGCGGCTCGGTGGTATGGTTACCCTTGTGGTCGAGGCGGATGGTCAATACGCCGGGTTTGGTTCACTCAAGGACAACTCGACGCTCGACATGCTCTACGTTCACCCGTATTTCGCCGGACAGGGCGTCGGCACCGCACTTGCCGATGCCCTCGAGGCTCTGGCCGCGTCGCGCGGAGCGGCAGCGATCACCGTCGATGCGAGCGACACGGCACAGCCGTTCTTCGAGGCGCGGGGCTATGTGGCCATGCACCGGAATTCCGTGCCGCGCGAAGACCTGTGGTTGACGAACACGACGATGAAGAAGGAGCTTGGGCGAGAAAAGGGCGAGACCTCGGCCCAGATGCCAAGCGCTAAGCCGGCCGAACCGAGACCAAAACGATGACCTGCGACCGCCTCTACCTGCTCTTTGCGACGCTGCGCGCCCGTTGCTCGCGCGCAGGCACCCTGGAACGACGCGGGCGAGCAAATTGCACGGAAGGCCGTCACGCCGACGCGAAACGGGACGCCAATGACTAAAGAGAGACTGTATCTGTTCGACACGACGCTGCGCGACGGCGCGCAGACGACGGGCGTCGATTTCTCGCTCGAGGACAAGCGGCGCATTGCGGCCGTGCTCGATGACCTCGGCGTCGACTACATCGAAGGCGGGTACCCGGGAGCAAACGCGACCGATACCGAGTTCTTCGCCACGAAGCCGCAGTTCAAGGGCGCGCGCTTCACGGCCTTCGGCATGACGAAACGTGCAGGGCGCTCGGTATCAAACGATCCGGGGCTCAACGCGCTGCTGCAATCGTCGGCAGACAGCATCTGCCTCGTCGCCAAGGCGTGGGACTATCACGTCCGCGTCGCGCTCGGGATCACGAACGAGGAGAACCTCGAGGGCATCCGGGACAGCATCGCCGCCGTCGTCGCCTCAGGGCGTGAAGCCATGCTCGACTGCGAGCACTTCTTTGACGGCTTCAAGGGCAACCGGGACTATGCGCTTGCCGTGGCGCGGACGGCCTATGAGGCCGGGGCCCGCTGGGTCGTGCTGTGCGACACCAACGGCGGCACGCTGCCGCACGAGGTCGAGCGAATCGTGGCCGACGTGGCCAAGGTGGTGCCCAGCCAGAACCTCGGCATCCACACCCACAATGACACTGAGAATGCGGTCGCCAACACGCTGATGGCGATCCGCCAGGGCTGCCGCCAGATCCAGGGCACGCTCAACGGGCTCGGCGAGCGGTGCGGGAACGCCAACCTGACGTCGATCATCCCGACGCTGCTCCTCAAGAACGAGTTCGCCAATCATTTCGAGACCGGCGTCACGCCGGCGCGGCTCGCGACGCTCACGCATGCGAGCCGCGTCCTCGACGAGATCCTGAACCAGGCGCCGAACCGGCATGCGCCCTACGTCGGCGAGAGCGCGTTCGCGACAAAAGCCGGCATCCATGCCTCGGCGATCCTCAAGGAGCCCGAGACCTACGAGCACGTGCGGCCCGAGGCGGTCGGCAACCAGCGCCGGCTTCTTGTCTCGAAGCAGGCCGGGCGCTCCAACGTGCTGGCTTCCCTGGAACGTCTTGGGCTCGTCGCCAACAAGGACGACCCGCGCATCGCGGCGCTTCTCGAGGACGTGAAGGCGCGCGAGGAGGCTGGCTACGCCTACGAGGCGGCGGAAGCTTCTTTCGAGCTGCTCGCACGCCGGCATCTCTCGAACGTGCCGCGCTATTTCTCGGTCGACAGCTTCCGGGTGATGGTCGAGCGGCGCCACAATGCGGTGGGCGAGCTGGTCACGGTGTCGGAGGCGACGGTCAAGGTGTTCGTCAACGGCGGGCGCGAGCCCCTGTGGTCGGTCGGCGAAGGCAACGGTCCGGTCAACGCTCTCGACCGCGCGCTGCGCAAGGACCTCGGCCGCTACCAGAAGCACATCGAGACCATCGAGCTCGTGGACTACAAGGTGCGTATCCTGACGGGTGGCACGGAGGCCGTGACGCGGGTTCTCGTCGAGACGCACGACACGGCGACCGGCGAGCGGTGGCTGACGGTCGGCGTCTCGCCCAATATCATCGATGCCTCCTTCGAGGCGTTGCTGGATTCAATCAACTACAAGCTCTTGAAGGACGGCGCCGAGGCGGCTTGACACCAAGTTGTCCCTCGCTGCTACGTTCCCAGTGTGTCATCCTCGGCTTTATGCCGAGGATCCACGGATCAGCGCATGCCGCGTTTGAGCTGAGTACGCGACTGCGCCACGAAGCAGCAGCAGAGCGCTGGATCCTCGGGACCCTCGGCCTGCGCCGAGGGCAGGCAAGCCCGAGGATGACAATCTTGTGGAGAAGGGCGCAATGACTGTGTGGCGTTGGAGACGAGGCATGTGTTTCGCCGTGTGCTGTTTAGTGGCTGCCGCTAGCACAACGGAAGCCGCTGACCTCACGGCTCGGCAGGTGACCGAGCTGCTCTACAAGGCGCCGTTCGGCTCCAAGCCCGAGCTCTCGGGCCAGGATTTGAATGGTCTCGATCTCGCGGGGCTCGACTTCAAGGGCGCACGGCTCTCGGGCTCTAACCTCTACGGGACCGATCTCTCTGGAGCCAATCTCGCCGGCGCCGACCTCAAGGGCGCACGCCTCGACCGGGCGACGTTGATCAAGGCTGAGCTCTCAAGCGCCAACCTGGAAGGGGCGACGCTCTTGAGACCCAACACGAACACGAGCTTCACGTCCGATCCGCGCGAGGTGCCGCGCTTCGCAGGGGCGCGCATGGCGGGCGCCAAGATCGTCGCCCGGCTCGACGGGGCCGACTTCCGCTGGGCCGATCTCACGGGCGCCGTGTTCGGCACGGCCGATGAGAGGCTCGAGGTGCTGCTGACGTCACAGGTGCTCTTGAACGGCTGCGACTTCTCGGAGGCGACTCTCAGGGGTGCGATTCTGCTGGGGGCGTCGCTGCGCTTTGCCCGCTTCATCGATGCCGACCTCACCGGGGCCGACCTCAGAGGCACCGATCTCACCCGCGCCGACTTCACGGGCGCCGATCTCACAGGCGCCGACATCACGGGGGCGAACCTCGACGAAGCCGACCTCAGCGGTGCGCGCGGCTTTGCCAAGGTCAAGGGGCTCGCCCAGGCGCTCAATGCCGACCGCGCCGTTCTCGCGCGCGCACCCTGATCGAGCAAAGGCATAGACGGGGCCGGGGGCGGGCGTTATGTCCCTCCACGCGCAACTCAAAGAGCATCAAGACGGCTTGCCGATGTCCTTCGATTATGGCCCCGGGGCGCTCGCCGACGGAACGATCCTGTCGCCCTTCTCGCGCCTGCGCCACCTTCTCGATGGCGTAGCCCCGGGACATACCAAGCCGATCGACCTCACGCTCGGCGAGCCGCGCGAGACGATGCCCCCGTTCATCGGTGAGAAGATCCGCGAGGCCGAGGCCGAGTATGCGCGCTATCCGGCGATGCGCGGCACCGACGAGCTGCGGGGGGCGATCGCGGACTGGATCGGGCGGCGCTACGGACTCCCTCAAGTTGTCGATGCAGGACGCGAGATCCTGCCCTGCAACGGCTCGCGGGAGGGCCTCTTCTTTGCCGCGTTCGCCGCGGCCGGCCGAAAGACGGTCGAAGGGCGCCCTGCCGTGCTCATGTGCAATCCTTTCTATCAGGCCTATCTCGGGGCGGCGCTCGCCACGGGTGCCGAGCCGGTCTTCCTCAACGCCACCGAGGCGACGGGCCATCTTCCCAACCTCGATGTGATCGCGGGAGATGCGGCGCTGCTCGCACGCACGACCTGCTTCTATCTCTGCTCGCCGGCCAACCCCCAGGGCGCGATCGCGAGCCCGGCCTATATCGCGCGCGCGCTCGAGCTGGCGCGGGCGCACGACTTCATGCTGTTCCTCGACGAGTGCTATTCGGAGATCTACTCGGATGCGCCTCCCGCGGGCGGGCTCGAGGTCGCAGCGAGGACGCCCGCCGGCTTCAAGAACGTCGTCGTCTTCAACTCGCTCTCGAAGCGGTCGAATCTGCCGGGGCTGCGCTCAGGGTTCGCGGCCGGCGACGGCGACTTTCTCTCGATCCTGTTCGAGGTGCGCAACCTGGTCGGCCCGCAGGTGCCGGTGCCGACGCAACACGCCTCGGCCGCCGCATGGGCGGATGAAGAACACGTGATGTCCAACCGCGAAGCCTACCGGCGCAAATTCGATGTCGCGGACGACGTGCTCCAGGGACGCTTCGGCTATCGCAGGGCGGGCGGCGGATTCTTCCTTTGGCTCGATATGAGCCATATCGGCGGCGGCGCTCACGCAGCGGTAACCTTATGGAAACGTTTCGGTGTCAGGGTGCTACCTGGTGCCTACCTGGCTCAGGAAGGCCGTGACGGAACCAATCCGGGCGCGAATTACGTGCGCTTGGCCCTGGTCCACGACACGGCAACCATCAGGGAGGCGCTCGAACGCTTTGTTCATGTATCTGCGTAAGAGACGTTCGCCCAATGTTGTCCGCGTCTGGACTGCATCGCCCGCGCCTGCTTCCGGCGTCGATTGAGAATCTTCTCATCGGCTGCTGCGGACGTGCGAGCGGCTGTCTTATTCTCGCCGTCGTCGCCGCGCTCTGGGCGAGCCTCGTCTCCTGGTCACACGCCGACCCCAGCCTCACCTATGCGACGGGCGGGGCGGCGCGAAACCTGCTCGGTGCGGGCGGCGCCATCGCCTCGGATCTCCTGATCGAAACGCTCGGTCTCGCGACCGCGGCCGTCCTCATGGCGCCGATGTTCTGGGCCATCGAGCTGATCGCGTCCGAGCGCATCTCCCAATTCCGCGCCAAGGCGGCATTCTATCCGCTTTCCATCATCCTGCTCGCGGGCGCGCTTTCGGCGCTCCCGATCACCGCCGGGTGGCCGCTCCAGAACGGCTACGGCGGCATTCTCGGCGATGTCATCCTCGGATTTGGCGTCAAGGCGTTCGGTCTGATCAACCCGGATCGCGCGGTCGTGGCCGCGGGGCTCCTGCTCTTCGTCTCGGGGATCTCGGCGCTGGCTCGTGGCGCGGGGGTCGAACTCAAGGACGTGACGGGGCTCTTGGCCGCGCTCCGCATCCGCATTCCCGCGAATTTCGCCGCGCGCCGCCCCTCAGCGGGGAGAGGTCTCCTGTCGTCGCTGCGCGCTCCGGGCGCGGGGCTCAGGCGCCGGCTTGCGGATCTCGCCGACGACGTATCCACGCTGCCGCGGGTGCGCGGACGTTCACTGTTCCGAGCCGCGGAGCGTGATGAACACGATCCGATGGACATCCAGCTACCGGGGCTCGATGGCGCGGTCGCCCAGCACCACGCGCAGCGGATTCTTGCGGCAGAGCCCGCTACCGAGAACGCCTATGCGGACCGTCGTCCCGCGGCGGCGGCCCAGCCGGCAAGCCTGCCGGACGACGAAGCCGACGACTTCGAGGATGAGTCCCTGATCGACGACACCGATATCTCGAGCCGCGCCATCGCTGAGCGCTTCGCACCCCAGAACTCGCGTATCGCGGAAGCTTCTCCGATGCCGGCTCCGCAGCCCGCGCCCAAAGCGCGCTTCCTCGGCGCCATCGCACAGAAGAAGCCGGAGCCCGCTTACAGACGTCCGTCGCTCAGCATGCTCAAGCGCTCCTCGGGCCAGAAGCCCGGGGCCGAATTCTCGCAGACGGTTCTGCGCGGCACGGCGCGCCTGCTCGAGGATGTGCTCGCCGATTTCGGCGTCAAGGGCGAGGTGCGCGACATCAAGCCGGGACCGGTCGTGACCCTGTTCGAGCTCGAGCCCGCGCGCGGAACCAAGACGTCGCGCATCATCTCGCTCGCCGACGATATCGCCCGCTCGATGAGCGCCAAGAGCGCACGCGTCGCGGTGGTCCCGGGCCGCAACGCGATCGGCATCGAGCTGCCGAATGCGCGCCGCGAGCAGGTGACGCTGCGCGACATCCTCGAATCTCAGGCCTTCACGGCCTCGGACGGCGTCCTGCCGCTGGCTCTCGGCAAATCGATCGGGGGCGAGCCGGTGGTCGCCGATCTCGCACGCATGCCCCACCTGCTCATTGCCGGCACGACGGGGTCGGGCAAGTCGGTCGGCGTCAATGCCATGATCTTGTCGCTCCTCTGCCGGCACTCGCCGGACGACTGCCGCCTCTTGATGATCGACCCCAAGATGCTCGAGCTCTCGGTCTACAATGGGATCCCCCATCTCCTGACCCCCGTCGTCACCGAGCCGCAGAAGGCAGTGGCCGCGCTCAACTGGACCGTGAACGAAATGGAGGAGCGCTATAAGCGCATGTCGCGGCTCGCGGTGCGCAACATCGATGCCTTCAATGCGCGTGTCAAAGGCGCCAAGCAGCGCGGCGAGCCACTCACGCGCCGCGTGCAGACGGGGATCGACCCGCGCACGGGCCAGGCGCTCTTCGAGCGCGAGGAGATGAACCTCGAGCCGATGCCCTACATCGTGGTCGTGGTCGACGAGTTCGCCGATCTCATGATCACATCCGGCAAGGAGATCGAGACCGCGGTGCAGCGGCTCGCCCAAAAGGCGCGCGCGGCCGGCATCCATCTCATCATGGCGACGCAGCGTCCCTCGGTCGACATCATCACTGGAACCATCAAGGCCAACTTCCCGACCCGCATCAGCTTCAAGGTTGCGTCCAAGATCGACAGCCGAACGATCCTCAACGAGCAGGGCGCCGAGCACCTCCTCGGCCATGGCGACATGCTCTATGCCTCGGGCTCGGGCCAGATGTCGCGCGTGCACGGGCCGTTCGTCTCGGACGAGGAGGTCGAGAGCATCGCCGCGTTCCTGATCAGCCAGGGTGAGCCGCGCTATGTCGAAGGCATCGATGCCTCGCGAGCAGGCCCAGAGCAGCCGGAGATGGCCGCGCCGGCGGAGGGCGGTGACGACCTCTACGATCGGGCCGTGGCCGTCGTGCTCCGCGACCGCAAGGCGTCGACGAGCTACATCCAACGGCGCCTCTCGATCGGCTACAACCGTGCCGCCGATCTTATCGAGCGCATGGAGCAGGAGGGGCTCCTCAGCGCGCCAAACCAGATGGGGCGGCGCGAAATCCTTATGGGCGAGCCGACCGCCGCGGCGTGAGGCGCCTTGAATTTCCCCGCAATCTCAGCTGGCGGGGCGCAATCTGCTTAACGACACCCTCGATTGGACGCTGGCGCAAAGGGCCGGGCCCGGGCTAGAGCATGGGCGGGGAGGACTGTCATCGCCCCAGCAAAGGGACGCGGTTCGGGCCTGTGACCGCCTGCCGGCGCCATGATCGGGCGTGGCAGCTTGCCTAGATCTCGTCGCAATGTTGGGGTCAGTCAGCCGCATCGCGATTCCCGTTCGCCGCGGGTCACTGGGGGCCATATGGGCATTGGAATGAAACATTACGTTGTGCCGTTGAGCCTCGCCCTGCTCGCGCTCCTGGCGCCTGTGGCAGGGCGCGCGCAGGAGACCCCCGCAGAGGAACCCGTTCTCAAGGTCCCGGCACCAGTGCCCGCAACGCCGCCAAGCGCGGGAGCGGCCTCCGGCGTCACGCCGCCGGCGGGTGCGGCAGCGCCGTCGCCGGGCGCCGCGGCCGTCGGCGACACCACGGGTTGGAACGCCGAGGTGGCGCCCAGCAAGGGAGTCGGCATCACGCTCGACGACAAGCAGCTCGAGACGGTCAAGAAGGTCAGTGCATATTTCGGGACGCTCGAGAGCCTCAAAGGGGCATTCGTGCAGACCGCCTCCGATGCCAAGCCCATGAAGGGCAAATTCTATATCAAGCGCCCCGGCCGCTTCCGGTTCGATTACGCGCTGCCCTCGAAGCAGATCGTCATCTCGGACGGGGAGTATCTCGCGATCCAGGATCTCGACCTCAACAACGAGGATCGCGTGGCGCTCGATCAGACTCCGTTCCGCCTTCTCCTGCGCAAGGACGTCGACATCGCGCGCGACGCCAAGATCGTCGAGCTGCAGGAAGCCGAGGATCTCATCGTGCTGGCGCTGCAGGACAAGAGCCCCGACGCGCCGGGCAAGATCAAGCTCTTCATCTCCACGCAGCCCGAACTCCAAATCAAGGAGTGGGTGACGACGGACGCCCAAGGCCTGGATACGCGGGTCGAGGTGTCGCAGCTCGTCAAGGGCGAAGAGATCGACGGCAAACTGTTCAAGATCGAGCCCGTGAGCCTGAACAAGTTCCATCCCTAGCCCTAGGGTCTTTCCGGTTATGATTGATCCGCGGAAAGACCCTAGCTCTTTGCTTTTTCGTGCTTCTTTTCGGAAAACCGGTTCCCACTTTTCCGGAAGCACTCGAGCCACAGAATCAGGGCCGCCAGGGATTAGGCTCGCTGCCGCATCAGTCTTTTTCGATGCTGACAATAGCTAAGTTGGGGATAACGGGGCCGACCTTGGTAAATTTTTCGTGAAGAGCCGGATAGGCCCCTATTGAAAGCTGGCGTGTTGCGCTTATGTCAACGCTAGTCAGGTGATGTCATTTCATCGGTAGCTCCCCCCGTCTAACCGAGGACATTGCCTGGAGCGTCGGCTTCCCTCCCGACGCTACGCGCGAAAGCGCTATAACGCCCAACCCCGCCCCCCGGGGTTGGGCGTTTTTCATTTCACGTGGCGCGACGTCGCCCCCGCATGGCTCGATTGCGCGCCGCTCACCACTCCCGATCAGGCTCTCGATCAGACGGCCTTCGCGCCGGTGCGCATCCGGCCCCGCATGATGAATGCGCGATGAAACACGCGTTCAGTCCCGGTTCAAAGCCTCCCCACTAGGTTCTCCGTCATCGGCGCCCGGCATGAGGCCGGCCCTCGCCGGACGGAACAAGTGGAGATAGAAGAAATGTACAAGATCAGCACTCTCGCAATCGCCCTTCTGGCGACGTCGTCTGCCGCGGCCTTCGCGGGCCGCGTCGATGACCGGCGTGAGCATCAGTTCTACAAGATCGAACAGGGCCGCCAGGACGGCTCAATCACCTGGACCGAGGGTCTCAAGCTGCGCAATGAGCAGAAGAAGATCTCGAAGGTCGAGAGCATCCTCAAGAGCGACGGCTACCTTTCGAGGAAGGATCGGCGCATACTTAATAAGATGCAGAACAAGGCTGCCTACGACATCGGCAGCCAGTCGAATGACCGGTGGCACCGCGTGTGGTGGATGCCTCGCTTCGGCCGCTGAGCCGCACCGAGCTTGACGATCAGCACGCGGACCGCGTTGCCTCGCGCGCCAACCACGCTGGCGAGGGCGAGGCAGCGCCGAGGGCGGGGCAGCAGACGCTGCTCCGCCTGTCGATCGCAGACCAGATTTCAACAGACATCTCAGGAGATCCGACGTGAAGAGGCCGGCAATCGCCGCACTCGCGGCAACACTCGCTCTCGCTCCGCTCGCCCTTGTCCAGTCGGCTTCCGCCGGCGATGTTCAGGGCGATGCCTACGACTGCCAGGAGCTGTGGGTGATGCGCAACCAGATCTACAAGGACGCCGGATACTGCTTCACGACGCCCCGCGCCATCACCTACTTCGGCATCGGCGGCTGCAGCTACGAGAGCGAGGTGAGCGTGCCGCTGTCGAAGATGGAGCGGAGCACGATCGATGCGATCCGGGCCTCGGAGGCGCGCCAGAGCTGCTCGTGACGGGCAGCTCGTGACATTGTCTCGTGACATTGCCACGCACTTGAAGGGCCGCAGACCGCGGCCCTTTTTCTTCTGGATGATCCCTTGCAATGGGCCGTGCCTCGGCTCACAGTCCGCCCGTTCCCAGGGGCGCCGGTGATCCGGCTGAGATTGCGTATCGAAACGCGAGCACCCTTCGAACCTGATCCGGGTCATGCCGGCGAAGGGACGGGCGCATATTCCTCCATCGCCAATCCGCATTCGCCGGCAGGCCGCGCCGCTCGCAAGAGATGCCGTGTGGCCAAGCGTCAAGAGGATTGCGCCGATGAACAAGATCACGCGTGCGGCCGAGATCGGAGTGCCGAAGGTGACTACGGGGCCGCTGCCGGCGTCGTCCAAGGTCTATTCCTCGCCCGTGGGGGAGCCGGACGTGCGCGTGCCGTTCCGCGAGATCGCTTTGTCGGAAGCGAGCGGGGAGGCTTCTTTCTGCGTCTACGACTCGTCGGGACCTTATACCGATATCCAAGCCACGATCGACGTCGCGCGCGGGCTTTCGCGCCATCGGGAGGCATGGATCAGGGAACGCGGCGGCGTCGAAGCGTACGAAGGGCGCGCGGTGCGCCCCGAGGACAACGGCAACGTCTCGGGGGTGAGGTTGGCGCGTGATTTTCCCAGCAAGCCGCAGCCGCTGCGTGCGGCCGCGTTCGCCGCCGCTTTGCCCTCCCCGCGAGGGGGAGGGGAACCGCGTACGGCAAACGGCAACTGCCACCCCATTACCCAGCTCGAATACGCGCGCGCCGGCGTGATCACCAAGGAGATGATCTACGTCGCGCACCGGGAGAACATGGGCCGGAGGTCCGTGTTGGAGCGGGCGCACGCGGCGCTCGAGGACGGAGAGGCCTTCGGCGCCGCGATCCCGCCTTTCATCACGCCCGAGTTCGTGAGAGCTGAGATCGCGCGCGGGCGGGCCATCATCCCGGCCAACATCAACCACGGCGAGCTCGAGCCGATGATCATCGGCCGCAACTTCCTGGTGAAGATCAATGCCAACATCGGCAACTCGGCCGTGACCTCGTCGGTCGAGGAGGAGGTCGAGAAGATGGTGTGGGCGATCCGCTGGGGCGCCGACACGGTCATGGACCTCTCGACGGGGCGCAACATCCACACGACGCGGGAGTGGATATTGCGCAACTCTCCGGTGCCGATCGGCACGGTGCCGATCTATCAGGCGCTCGAGAAATGCGGCGGCGATCCCGTCCGCCTCACGTGGGAAATCTACCGCGATACGCTGATCGAGCAGGCCGAGCAGGGGGTCGACTATTTCACCATCCACGCCGGCGTACGGCTCGCCTATGTGCCGCTGACGGCAAGCCGCGTGACGGGGCTCGTCTCGCGCGGGGGATCGATCATGGCCAAGTGGTGCCTGGCGCATCACCGCGAGAGCTTCCTCTACGAGCGCTTCGCGGACATCTGCGACATCTGCCGTGCCTATGACGTCTCGTTCTCGCTCGGCGACGGATTGCGTCCGGGCTCGATCGCGGACGCCAACGATAGGGCCCAATTCGCCGAGTTGGAAACGCTCGGCGAGCTCACCAAGGTTGCATGGGCCAAGGGCTGCCAGGTGATGATCGAAGGCCCCGGCCACGTGCCGATGCACAAGATCAAGGTCAATATGGAGAAGCAGCTAAGCTGCTGCGGGGAAGCACCGTTCTACACTCTGGGGCCGCTCACGACCGACATCGCGCCGGGCTACGACCACATCACGAGCGGCATCGGTGCCGCCATGATCGGCTGGTACGGCTGCGCGATGCTCTGCTACGTGACGCCCAAGGAGCACCTGGGGCTTCCCAACCGCGACGACGTCAAGACCGGCGTCATCACTTACAGAATTGCGGCGCATGCGGCCGACCTCGCCAAGGGGCATCCGGCGGCGCAGCTGCGCGACGATGCTTTGAGCCGCGCGCGGTTCGAATTCCGCTGGGAGGACCAGTTCAATCTGTCGCTCGATCCCGATACGGCCAGGAGCTTCCACGACGAGACGCTGCCGAAAGACGCCCACAAGCTCGCGCACTTCTGCTCCATGTGCGGGCCCAAGTTCTGCTCGATGGAGATCACGCGCGAGGTGCGCGACTACGCGGCGCGGCTCAACGAGCGCACCGAGGGCATTGCCGCGTCAGGGCTTGCCCTGGAGCGGCAAGCAGGCATGGACGAGATGAGCCAAAAGTTCCGAGAGATGGGCGGGGAGGTTTATGTGGAGGCGGCGGCGTCTAAGCAGGGGTAGAGCCCATGTCGTACCGGCCGCACTCGTTGGCGGCCTCTACTACGGGCTTGCCGGGATCGGGCACACGATGCGCGGGGCGCGCAACGCCAAGGAGCAGGTGGCGCTCGTGTCGGACATTCTGATCTTCGTGGTGCTGGCGGTGTTCGTCGCGAGTCGGGCGCTCGCGTGACCGCCTAGTCCCCCACGACCTCGATCGCCACTTCCTGCGTCTTTCCGGGCGCGGTGTCGCCGCTTCGCACATAATTGAAGACGAGCTTCACGCTGCCGGCCTCGAGGCCGGTGACGCGGAACTGGTATTTCGAGGGCGCGCCGAGAAGGGGGCGCTCGCCGGGCGCCAGCTCGCGCTTGGCGTAGCCCAAATCCTCGACCTTCACGAGCTCGCCGCCTTCGCTCGCGCCGTCATCGAGCTCCCAGCGGTAGCCCGTTGACGGATTGCCATCGAGCTCGACGGTCGTGCTTTCGCTGACAGGCACGCTCAGTACGTCCTGCGCCCGGACGGCAAGCGGCACCACCGACATCATTAGCGCGGCTGCGATCGTTGCAGCGCACGCGAGCTTATGCGCGGTAGCCGGTGCCAGGTGCATTGCGTTCCTCCAATGGCTTTTTCTGTCGTCCGGCTCGAAGACTATCAGGCGGAGTGGAGGGCCGCAGCGCATGTCCGGCGCATATGCACACTCTTGCGCCAAGCGCCGCTGCGTTGCGCGATCGGTCACGCACCGAACCGCGTCACCGAGCGGGCCTTGGCCTTCGCGGCCTCGGTTGCGCGGTCGCGCGGCGGGGCCATGGTCACCAAGGATCTCAGCAGCGTCTCGGCCGTCTTGGTCACCTCGTCCACGGCGCGGTTGAATGCGGCCTCGTTCGCCTTCGACGGATGAGTGAAGCCCGAGAGCTTGCGCACGAATTGCAGCGCGGAGGCCCGGATCTCGTCCTCGGTCGCGGGCGGGGCGAAGTTGTAGAGCGTCTTGATATTGCGGCACATGCGTCGGTCCTCGTCTTGGCGCGGCCAAAGAAAAATATAACCATGGCCTGCGTTGGGAAGGCCGAATCGTCCGTTCTGTAATATTGTCCTGATGCTTCCTCAGTTAGAGCGCACGAGGGCCGACCGATGAAGACCAATCGCATCTCAATTGAACGAAATATCTGCATTGCGCTGGCGCTGGCCGTCGCGGCTCCGCTCTGCGCTATCCCCTCCCCTGCCCGAGCCGCTGAGCTCAAGGAGATGTCGAAAGAGATCATCGCGGTGCAGATCCGCAAGCAGGGCTATGCGTGCACCAATCCGGTAAGCGCCACGCGCGAAGGCGACGCGACCAAGTACGATGACGCCGTGTGGCTGCTCAAATGCGATGAGGCGACCTACAAAGTGCAGCTCATTCCGGACATGGCGGCCAAGGTCGAGCGCGTGCCCTGACGCGGCCGCGCGCCGAAGCAAATCACGTGCCCTCTGGCACTTCTTGCGCTGGATCCCCGCGCCGGCTCGCGCTTAAGGTTTCATAGTGCTTCTTATCGGAAAACCGGTTCCCACCCCGGATCGTGGTCCGGGGCAGGCTTTTTCCGGAAGCACTAGAGCGCTCGCCGCGCGAGGATGACGTCGGGGAGAAGCGGTCTCGCGCATTGGTCCGGGATGACGAACGCGGCACCCGCAGCCATCAACCCAGTGCCGCCGTGAGCGTGAGGCCCGCGAGCGCCAGGAGCGAAAGCGCGGTCGATACGTTGATGTCGCCAAACTCCTTGACGCGCACGGTGTGAACGGTCTCTCGCACCTCGACAACACGCTCGCCAGCCGCAGGCTCTTTCGCGCGCACCCAATTCCAGAAGAAGCGGCCCGCCTGGCTGGTGCGCTTCCAGATCTCGGCGGGCGCGCGGCGCCAGCCGTATTTCAGGTAGTAGACGGCAGCGACAAGAAGCGCGATCTGGAGCAGCGTCGAGACCCAGCCGCTCACGAGAAACCAGAATAGCGACCAGACGAGCGAGAGGATCGAGACGATCAGCCACCAGAGCCAGGCCAGGATGTCCATACAGTCCCTCTTCACTCGTCCGTTGCAGCTACCAGCGCACGGGCGGCGCAAGAATGCCCCGGAAGCCGATACAAGCGTATTCCTGCCTATAAACGAGGCTTTTCAAGCCCCGCGAACTATGAGAGCATTCCTCATCGTTCAACAACTGAAAGGAGGTGATCCGATGTCGAGTGGGATCTTGAGGACGGCGATGTCGTGGTCGCTGCGTCTTGGATCGGATCAGCCTCTTAAGCTGGCCTGACGGGACAAGCGGATCGCGGCGCGGCCGACAGATGCCGATCGCCGCCCATGTCTCACGGAGGCCGCCCTCAGGGCGGCCTCTTTGCTTTCTGGAGGCCGTCCTGAGGGGCGGCCTCCTTGTTTTTGCGCCGCTCGCGCCTCTAGGGTTGGTCCGGTACGCCATGCCTGCTATTGCCTGCACCATGGCCGACACAGCGACCGATCTCGTCCCGGGGCGCTCCTGCCAGGGCTGCACGCTCTGCTGCAAGCTGATGGAGATCGACGTCCTTTCCAAGCCGCGCGGGACGTGGTGCCCCCATTGCGACCGCACGCGCGGCTGCACCATCTACGCGAGCCGGCCGGAGCCCTGCCGCGTCTTCCATTGCGGCTATCTCAGAATTGCGCAGCTCGACGAGCGCTGGAAGCCGGCCAAGGCCAAGCTCCTGGTCAACTATGAGAGCGGCCACAACCGCATCGTCGTCCACTGCGACCCGCAGAGGCCGGGCGCGTGGCGCGAGGAGCCCTATTATTCAACGATCAAGCAATGGGCGAGAAACGCCATCAATGAGAACGGCATGGTGATCGTCTGGACGGGCTCGCACGCAGTGGCGGTGCTGCCGCACAAGGACCGCGATCTTGGAAACGTCCGAGACGACCAGGTGCTGCTCGCCTCGACGACGCCCTCCGCTAAGGGCCCCATCTACGATGTTATCGTGGTCGAGCCCGACGACCCGCGCATCTCCGCGCGCTGATGCGCGGCGCTTCGTCTTGGCCGACTTGCACGTCACTTGAGCGACACCTAGATCGCCCAGAGTGCCTGCCAGCGAAAGCTTTCATCAGGAGCCCTTATGTCCTCCCGCGCCCTCCCATCAGCACTCGCGAATACCGACCTCTTCAGTCCGGTCCATCTCGGACCCACCACACTCGCCAACCGGATCGTCATGGCGCCGCTGACGCGATCGCGCGCCGACGACGCGGGCGTCCCGGGCGAGCTCCAGGCGACCTACTACGCGCAGCGCGCTTCCGCCGGCCTCATCGTCTCGGAGGCGACCAACATCAGCGCGCAGGGCAAGGGTTACATCCTTACCCCCGGCATATGGACGAAAGAGCAAGTCGCGGGCTGGAAGCTCACGACCAAGGCCGTGCACGACAAGGGCGGGCGCATTTTCCTGCAGCTCTGGCACGTGGGGCGTGTGTCGCACCCCGACATCCAGATCGGCGGCGCGCTCCCCGTCGCGCCGAGCGCGGTGCGTGCCGAAAATCAGCAGGCCTACACCTATGAGGGCTTCAAGCCGCTCGTCACACCGCGCGCACTCGAGACGGAGGAAATTCCCGGGATCGTCGCCGACTATGCGCACGCGGCGGCTTGCGCGAAGGACGCAGGTTTCGACGGCGTCGAGATCCACTCGGCGAACGGCTATCTTCTGCAGCAATTCCTCTCGGACAAGACCAACAAGCGCACCGACCGCTACGGCGGGTCGATCGAGAACCGCACGCGGATCGTGGTCGAGGTCACGGAGGCCGTGACGCGCGTGTGGGGCGGAGATCGCGTCGGCATTCGCCTCTCGCCGCTCACAAAGTTTGCCGACATCGGCGATTCGAACCCCGAGCCCGTCTATCTCTCGCTCATCGAGCAGCTCAATCCGCTCGGACTCGCCTATATCCATGTCATCGAGGGCGATACGGGCGGCGATCGCAACCCGCCGGGCGGCTTCGACCTGCAGAAGCTCAAACGCGCCTTCCGCGGCCTCTATATCGCCAACAACGGCTACACGCTCGAGCTGGCGCTCGAGGCACGCGCAAAGGACCTCGCCGATCTCATCTGCTTCGGGAAACCCTTCATCTCCAATCCGGATCTCGTCGCCCGCCTGCGCACGGGCGCGCCGCTCGCAGACCCTGATCAGGCGACGTTCTATGCCGGCGGCGCCAAGGGCTATATCGACTATCCGGCGCTGGCCGAGAGTGTGAGCTGATAACGCGCGCTCGAAAGCGGTAATGGCGATTGGACGCAGGCGGCGAAGTGCGCTACCGCTCGGCGCCGTCTGCATATCCAACCGCGATTCCAGCACATGCCGCTCATCCGTATCGACGTCATCGAAGGGCGCACGGACGCCGAGATCCGGATCCTGGCCGATGCCGTGCATCGCGCCATGCTCGCCGCCTTCAACGTCCCGGACCGTGACCGCTACCAGGTCATCACCGAGCACAAGGCCTCGCACATGATCATCGAGGACACGGGGCTCGGCATTGCGCGCACGAACAAGGTCGTGCTCGTCCAGGTCATAAGCCGGCCGCGCGGATGCGAGGCGAAAGAGAACTTCTACAAGCTGCTTGCCGAGGAGCTGGAGGAGAGCTGCGGCATCGCGCCGTCCGACATCGTGGTGTCGATGGTCGAGAACACGGACGAGGACTGGTCGTTCGGCCTCGGGCGCGCGCAATTCCTCACGGGCGAGCTCAAGCCCAGCCCGGATGCGGAGCCCGGCGATCCTGCCGACTAGCTTGGATCTGCCCTAGCTCTTGTTGTTCTCGGACCAGTCGGCCAGGGCGGCGAGATCGGGAACGCTCACGACGCGCGCGCCCCTGATCGAGATCACGCCATGGGCCTTGAGGTTGCTGATCTGGCGGCTCACGGTCTCGATCGTTAGGCCCAGATATTCCGCCATCTCGGTTCGCGACAGGGGCAGCTCGAACTCGATCGCCTTGCCGGCGGACGGGACATCGGCGGGCTCGGGGGCGAGATGGTGCGCCATGAGAAGGAGCAAGCTCGCGACCTTCTCCTGCGCCGTCTTGCGGCCGAGAACGAACATCCATTCGCGTGCAACGTCGAGCTCCTCGAGCGTCTGGTGCATGACGACGTGCTCGAGATCGCGGTTCTCGCGCATGGCCGTCTCGAAGGAGCTGCCCGCAAAGCAGCAGAGATCGACGTCGGAGGCGGCCTCTGCGAGGAACGGGCTCGGCTTTCCGCCCGGCCGACCTACGAACTGGCCGGGAAACTGCAGTCCGACGATCTGGCGGCGGCCGTCGGCGGCGGTCTTGAGAAGCTTGACCACGCCAGAGAGGATCACCGCAATCCAGCCCGGATCTTGCTCGCCGTCGAGGATCAGGTTGCCGGCGGGAGCACGCCGGCGATGCACGAGGCGCGTCAGTGCTGCGTCCGACATGGCCCCGCACACCGCCCGCTGCCGGACGGCACATTTCTGGCACGCGTGCCCCAGGCCTGACGCAATATGTCTCACTCGTGCGCTCTCGCAATGGCGGCGGGTGCCCAAGCCGGCGGCCGACGCTCCACGTGACGTGAGAGCGATATGCTCACGAAAGCCACACGTCGATCCGGCTCATGGCCGCATCGTTAGCGGCCTCCTGCAACGTAGCGGAGGCGCAGGGTGGGCGGAAGCAGGCCGCAGGTCTCTTTCCCGTGAATTACCGCTGGTCCGCCTGCCATTATGGTTACCGTCTGCTGTGAGCGGTCCTCGGGCGGCCCGGCGCCGTCAAACGGCCGTGTTCGGGGCTCAATACGTTGCCGATCACGCGTTCTCGACAAATTTCCTCCACGCAACCATGATCACACTCATGATCTGTGTGGCGAGAGCCCAGCGCATCAGGGGAGGTTCAAGTGTTTGGCCGTACAAATTCCGATCCAAATCTTCCACGTCCGGCGTCCGGGCCTGCTCCTGGGGGGAGCTCGCCCGTCTCATCGTCGGGGCGCTCGTCCCCGTTCGGGGCAGCCTCCGTCATGGGGACCTCCGTGATCGGCACGGATCTCACGATCCTGGGCGAGAAGATCACCATCATCTCGCAGAACAAGCTGCAGATCGACGGCGACGTCCGCGGCGATGTCAACGGCAAGCAGGTCGTCATCGGCGAGGATGGTTCCGTCGTCGGTACGGTCTCGGCCGAGAGCATCGAGGTGCGCGGTGGCGTGCGTGGCGCGATCCGCGCCCAGAGCGTGATGCTGCACCCGACGGCCGAGGTCGAGGGCGATATCTTCCACCAGACGCTATCGATCTCGGAAGGCGCCCAGTTCGACGGGCGCGTGCGCCGGGCCAAGGACGCCAACGAGCTGATACCGCAGCTCGACCCGTCCGCGTTCCCGAACTCGCAGACCAACGGCACCGGCTGACATAGTTAACGCCGGGGCAGCACCTGCCCCGGCGCGTGCTTCATTCACTGAACCTCAGAAGCCGCGACGGCCCTGGCTGTTGGCATCGACGCAGGCCGTCGTGAGGCGGATGTCGCGACCAACGAACTGGCAGACCTCGCGTTTGGTGTTGGGGTTGTTCATGATCGCCGCATCGGACACCTTCATGCCGTGCTGGCGGGCGACCTGCGCAACGAGCGCGTCCTGACAATACGGCGTCGCGATCGGCGAGCCATTGACGATCTGATAGCCGTTCTTGCAGACGATCCCGGCTTCAGCGGGCGCCGCTGCGGTGAGCATGAGTGCCGGCAGCGCGAGCAGGCCGGCAGCCGCGATTATTCGAGACATGACCAAATCTCCTTGGGTGTTGGCGTATGGTGCCGATACGTACGTCCCGGCCCCGTGGTTCTGCTGTGCCGCGGGTAACACCTGAACAGAGCGCGTGCGCGCCCCGAGCAACCAAGCCGGCGCAAACCCTGATGCAGGTCCTCTTCTCTTTGTGTAAGGATCTGCCCGTGGCGGGGGGAGTTCAAGGGCTAAAAAGGCCCAAATCGTCCAGGGAAAGCTAATGCTGACGATCTATGACACCACGGGCCACAGCCTGCTCAAGCATAACGAGACGGCGCCCATGACCAAGGACACGGTCTGGTACGACCTTCTCGATCCGACGCCGGAGGAGGACGCCTTCGTCGAGAGGTGCCTCAATATCTCGGTGCCGACGCGCGCCGAGATGCGCGAGATCGAGGCCTCGAGCCGCTTCTATCAGGAGAATGGCGCGAGCTACATGACGGCGTTCATCGTGCACAACATCGAGGCCAATGTGCCGACCGGCTCGACGGTCACGTTCATACTCGCGGGCAATGCACTTGTGACCGTGCGCTACGCCAATCCCAAGGCGTTTCAAATGTACCTGCAGCGCGTCTCCAAAGGTGACGCGAATTGCAACTCGGGCGCGGCCGTCATGATCGGCCTCATCGAGTCACTCGTCGAACGCAAGGCCGACCTGATCCAGCTTATCCAGGACCGCGCCGACAAGATCGCCAACGCCATCTTCGAGCACCAAGGCGAGCGGCGGCGGGGCGAAAGAAAGCTCGACGTTCTTCTCAAGGGGACGGGGGCGCAGGGCGATACGGTCGCCCGCGCTCAAGAGAGCGCGACATCGCTCGAGCGCGTGGTGCACTTCTTCGAGGTGGCTGCCTGCGAGCGCAACTGCGACGCCAAGATCTTGCAGCGCATCCAGGGCGCAGAAAAAGACATTAACTCGCTGCAAGAGAACATGCAGTTCCTTTCGACCCGCATGAACTTCCTACTCGACGCGACGCTCGGCATGATCTCGAACGAGCAGAACCAGATCATCAAGCTGTTCTCGGTCATGGCGGTGATGCTGATGCCGCCGACACTCGTTGCCTCGGTCTACGGCATGAACTTCGAGGCCATACAGGAATTCAAATGGGCGCAGGGCTACCACTGGGCACTCGGCCTGATGTTCGTCTCTGCGCTCATCCCGTATCTCTATTTCCGCCACAAGCGCTGGCTCTAGCCCGCCCCCATCACATGCCAGGCGACGGCCAGCGCGCCGCACACGGCGAGCGTCGTCAGGATGCCGCGGTGGAGCGCAAGAAGCAGCGTGAACGCGACCGCGGACAGTGCCACCGCTACGGGGTTGATCGAGGCTAGCTCGGGTACGGCGGGCCGAAACGGACCGGCATCGAGCGTGGCGACATTCGCAAACAGCACGTGCAGCGCAAACCAGACCGTCAGATTGAGAATGACCCCGACGACCGCGGCCGTGACGGTGGCGAGCGCCGACTTCAGGCGTGGCTCGGCGTTCAAGCGCTCGATGTAGGGCGCACCGGCGAAGATCCAGAGAAAGCAGGGCGCGAACGTGGCCCAAAGGGTGACCAGGGCGCCGAGGGTGCCCATCAGCACCGGCGGACCTCCGCCATGGCGCCACGCAGCCAGCGTGCCCACAAATTGGGTAACGAGAATGAGCGGCCCGGGCGTGGTCTCGGCGAGGCCCAGCGCGTCGAGCATCTCGCCAGGCGTCAGCCAGCCGTAGGACTCGACGACCGCCTGCGCCATGTAGGCCAGCGCGGCATAGGCTCCGCCAAAGGTGACGACCGCAAGCTTCGAGTAGAACCAGGCAAGCTCGGTCAGCACGTGGCCACGACCGAAAGCGAGCGCCACGGCCAGCAAGGGCAGGATCCAGATGCCGAGCCACAGCGCGACGGTTTTCAGCGTGTCTGCATGCGCGACCCGGGCCGGCGGCGGCGCGTCGCTTTCGGGGCCGCTCTGCGGGGCGCTGAAGAAGCCGATCAGGGCCGCGGCCAGAACGATCACCGGAAACGGGACGGCGAAAGCGTAGATCGCCACAAACGCGAGCGCGGCGATGATCCAATCCGCAGGCTGCTTCATCGCACGGCGCGCGACGCGTAGGAGCGCCTCGACGACGATGGCGAGCACCGCCGCCTTGATGCCGACGAAGAGCGCTTCCGCGAGCGGCAGCTTGCCGAACACGGCATAGGCCATCGACAAGGCGAGCATGACGAGAGCGCCCGGGAGCAGAAACAGAAGGCCCGCCGCCAAGCCTCCCCACACGCCGTGGAGCCGCCAGCCGACATAGGTTGCGAGCTGCATTGCCTCGGGACCGGGGAGAAGCATGCAGAAATTCAATGCCGACAGGTAGCGCGGCTCGTCGATCCAGCGCTTCTCATCGACGACGATGCGATGCATGAGCGCGATCTGGCCGGCGGGGCCGCCGAATGAGATGAGCCCGATCTTGGCCCAGACTCTGACGGCTTCGGTGAATGTCGGGTGGTCGGCAGGCTGTTTGGCAGCGTCAGTCATGTTGGCCCCTTTGCAGCGGTTCCAGCGGGCCAACTCACTCGGGATTCATGCTGCCCAGAGCGCCAGCCACGCGGAAACTCCGCGGCGCTTGGGCGAGCCCTTCACGGGCCTGAGCCTAACGGGGCGGCCGATCGGCCCCGTGCGCAACCACTACGACTAGGCCACGCGAGTGACAAGCGCGCGATGGCGCAGGCAATCTGGCCGCCGGATTTTTGTCCGTGATCACACGATTGCAGCATCAAGCGGGGGAATATTGCGGCGCATTGCATCGTTCTTTCAGGGTCTGTTCCAAGTGGTTGGTAACTCGTGCTGCGTTGGAATGTGCGACCTGCCGTCGCACCTTTGTGCACCGCAGCAAGAAAAGTGTTGCTGAATCAACGGTATACGAATCCTTAACAAAACGTCGTTCAGACAAGTGCGTTGACCCCCTCCCCCTTCGGCTGGTTCGTTGCCGCCACCAGGACGGGGGTGGGATTACCGATCCCCGCAAATGTTCGGCGACAGAACAAGTTCTGGTGTTGCGCCGAGGCTCGCTCTTCGTAGCGGGACTGAGCTCAGGCTGGTCCCCGGCAATCCGCAATCGCGGACGGCCGATTGCGAAAGGGGAACTCGTGGGGAGGCTGGAGGTTTGCTCCAGCAGAGCCAAAGGCACTGTCGCCTTCTGACCGGAGAAAAAATCATGCGGAAATACGCACTTATGGGCCTTGCGGCTCTGACGCTCGGCCTCGCGGAGGCTCGCCCGGCGAGCGCCGGCTGGCAGTGCATGGGGCCTGAGTTCGCGTGCGGCTCGGCCGCGTCGGCGAAGAAGATCTCGAAGCAGGCCTATGCCGGCAAGTCGCAGAAGTACGCAAGCCAAAAGTCGCGCAAATACGCGAACCGTCAGAAGGCGCGCGCCAGCTACGCTGACGGCAGCAAGGCGACGCGCCGTGCGCGTGCCTCGTCCGTTGCCAGCTCGTCTTATGGCGGGTCCTACAGCGGCGGCTCGACTGGGATGGCCTCCTACTATGCCTCCGGCACGCGCACGGCCTCGGGTGCCCGCTTCAATCCGGGCGGCATGACGGCCGCACACAGGACGCTGCCGTTCGGCACACGCGTTCTCGTCACGCACACCGCTACGGGGCGCTCGGTGACGGTCACGATCAACGACCGCGGGCCGTTCATCAAGGGCCGCATCATCGACCTGTCGCGCGGCGCGGCGAGTGCTCTCGGCATCACGAGCGCAGGCGTCGCCCGGGTCTCGGTCTCGGTCCTCGGCCGCGGCTAAATACATAGATCATCAGCAATTTGAAGGGCGGCGGAGCCAGGCTTCGCCGCCCTTCTGCTTTTCAGGCTAGCAGCGCGGCGATCGGCTTGGCCGCGGCTTCGATTGCCGAGGGGGGATAAAAACCGGTATATACCGGAAAGCCGTTATCCCTGCTCGCGAGCGCGCCCAGATGAAACCTGCCGCCAACCGGAAAGAGCGCGCGAAAGCGCTCGAGACCATTCGGACGGCGATGATCGAGAAGAAGCTCACGCAGGCCGAGCTTGCGGACGCCGCCGACTGCCACGAGAAGACGATCCAGAACCTGCTCCACGGCAAGCCCGTGCGCGAGCAAACGCTGTTCGACGTCTCGATGGTGCTCGGTCTCGACTATCACCGACTGAAAGAGACGTGGTTCGGCTCCATGTCGACCGCGCAGCCGATGGAGCTCAAGGGCGAAGGCGGCGTCATGGCGCCGGTCTACATGGGCGCCTACACGCGCGAGGGAGTGGACCATTACATCGGCAGCTACCTCACGATCCGCCCGGCGTTCGCCAAGCCGGAAACGATTGTCGCCTACAGGACGGATATCGTCTGGGATCCCGAGTGGCCGAGCCTGCTCTTCGAAGAGCGCGACCGGCCCGACGCGCCCTACTCGCACCGCGGCCGGCTCTACATTCCCGCCTCGTCGATGTTCATCCACCTGGTCTCGCTCACCAAGGGCGCGATGCGCATGGTGCTCGTCTCGCAGATCAACCAGGAAGGCGAGATGCGCGGGCTCATCACCACGCTCAACAAGCAGCGGGCGACGTTCGTCCCAGTCGCCTCGCCGATCGTCTATATCAAGCGCACCGAGTTCAAAGGCGGCGCGATGGGCGAGCACACGCCGAAGAGCGGGGACTACGCCGCATATAAGGCGCTACTCGATGCGACGCAGGAAGAAGGCTACGCGCGCCTAGTCGAACTTTGATCGCAACGCAATCGGCGGCGCGTTGACCGAAACCTTCAGCCGCTCTTGAGCTCCGGCTCGTCGCTCTTCTCCTCGGAGGCGGATGGCGAAGAAGCCGGATCGTCGAGCTTCTGGAAGGCCTCGGGCGCGAGGAAGCGGGCCTTGAGATCGACGCTCGCGCGGCGCCCGACGGCGCCGCGATGGGTGTGCAGCCATTTGTGCGCCTGGGTGCGTCCGGCCCCGTGCAGGTAGGTCAGGAGGCCGAGATCGGGCTTCATCTTGCTCTCGTCGCTCAAGGAGGCCGTGTAGCGCCCGGCCTCGATCAGGTGGAACCGGTGCGTCGCCAGCGGGCGCAAGCGGCCCTGGCGCACACCGAAGCGGCCGCGCATCGTCTCGCGAACGGTCTCGATAATCTCGACATCGCGTAGAAGCGGCGCATTGAAGGTGAGACGGTTGGCGTAGCCCGCGATCTCGCGCACGCCCGTCGGTACGCCCTGCTTCACGAGCGGGTTGATCTGGACGATCAGCGTATCTGCGACAGGGCTTTCGAGCGCGAGCGTCACGAGGTCGGGATTGGCGGAGAAGCCGCCGTCCCAGTAGGCAACGCCGTCGATCTCGACCGTGCGATGGAGCGTCGGCAAGCAGGCGGAGGCGAGGACGGATTCGATCGTGAGCTCGCGGCGGCGGAAGATGCGCGCACGCCCCGTTGCAACCTCGGTCGCGGCAATCAGCAGCTCGAGGGGTGCCGATGTCCTGATCCTCTCGAAGTCGATGGTGTCGGCGAGAAGGGTGCGCAGCGGATCAAAGCCAAGGGGATTGAAGTCATAGGGCGACCAGAGGCTCGCGACGTGCGCCATGGAGCTCGAGCGCGTGAGGCCATAGAGAAACGGGTTGAGCCGCAAGAGATCGGGAACGCCGGCCTTGTGCACCGCCTCCCAGACCTGACGCAGCTTGGCGCGCGCGCCTTCGCGGCCGTTCTCCGCGAGCCCCGCAGCGAGGGCAACCGCGTTGACGGCGCCGGCGCTCGTGGCCGAGATCCAGGCGATGTCGAGATTGCCCTCCTCCAAGAGGCGATCGAGCACGCCCCAGGTGAAGGCGCCATGCGCCCCGCCACCCTGGAGGGCCAGGTTCAGCTTGATCTGGCGACGATTAAGCGGCACGCGATCCCTCTCGTTGGAAACATGTCGCTGCGCGCTCAATGATGGCGCGCGCTCGCTCTTGATCCCTTATCATGCCGGTGGCCGATCGGGGAGAACAACGGCGCCCATGCGACGATCAGAGCGCAGTGGAAATATCAGGCGGCTGCACGATTTTTCTCCCGCCACAACGACGATTTTGCTTGCCAGGCCTTGCTTCATCCTTCGACAAGCTCAGGATGAAGGAGCACGCGAACAAGTCATGAGCAGCCTCATGGTGAGCCTGTCGAACCATGAGGCGCTAGAATGCAGGCGCATGGAAATCGCGTTGTCATGAATCTTGAAATCATCGATACGGTGAGCAGCGGCGCTGGCCGCGTAAACGAGGACCGCGCCGGCGCGCACGGAGCGCTGTGCTGGGTCATCGACGGGGCAACAGACGTCATTGCATCGCCGATTGCGGGAGAGACGTCCGACGCCTCGTGGCTTGCGGAGGAGATCGAGCGCGGCCTGCGGCTCGAGGCAGCCAGTGCCGTTGCGTCGCTCAGCGAGATCCCTGCGCATCTTGCTGGCGGATTGGCACAATCGTTCGCACGCGTGCAACGGCGTGCGCCTGTAGGTCGCGAGGAGCACCCGTCAGCCTCCGGTGTTATCGTGAGACTCAAAGATGGCGTGCTCGAGTACATGAGCCTCGGCGATTGCGCGATCATCGCCGAGGGGCCGAACGGGCTGCTCACGCTTGGCGTCGACGACAACACGGCGGGCGATATCTGGGTCCGCAGCATGCTGGAGAGCGACCGGCGCGCGAATCCGGAGCTGACACAGGCGAAGCTCAGGGAAAATCTCTGGCCGAAGCTGCGCGCTCTGCGCGCGGCGATGAACAAGCCCGACGGCTACGGCGTGTTCTCGATCACCCCGCCGCCGCCCCAATTCGTTCGCTCGGGAAGCATCGCGCTCGAGCCCGGCAGCGCCATCCTTCTCGCAAGTGACGGCCTGACGCGCCTCGTCGATGTGTTCTGCCGCTACGACGCACAAGGACTCATCAAGGCGGCGCGCACGCGCGGGATCGGCTCGCTGATCACCGAGCTGCGCCAGATCGAAATGGCGGATTGCGAGTGCATCTCCTTCCCGCGCGCGAAAATTTCCGACGACGCCACGGGCTTGCTCGCCCGTGTTGCAGAGCGGTGACTATCGGCGGCTATCGGAGAATTCCGCCGCGTATACGGGGATGTAAGCTTCACAAGCGAGACATCCGCCCCGACGATCCGGTAAGGTCCCGGCCCCGGGGATATATCTCAATCATAGGGAGCAATCGATGCGAGTGAACACGTTCACGCGGGCGGCCTTCGTGACGGCCTCCGTCGCGGGTCTCAGCATGCTGGCGGCTGCGGCACCGGCAAGCGCCGAGTGCAAGGCGCCGCAAACCGCGACGGCGACCGGCACCTTCAAAGGCGTCACCGGTGTCGAGGCGCGTGCCGCGTGGCGCATTGCCGTCACCGGCAAGGACGGCATTGCCTACGCGCTCTGGTCCAAGTCCAGGAACCGCACGACGACGTGCTGGGAGCAGAAAACGGGCGCGAAGTGGAAGTGCGTCGCGAAGGCGCGGCCCTGCTCGTAAGCGGCAGGCCGGCGAGCAGCACTCGATGATCGAGGGGCAAGGCGGACAGGCCGCTTTGCCCCTCATGCTTTGCCGCTCATGCATTGCCCGCTCATGCCATGCGTGAATGCGATCTCGCGTGAGGCTCGATCCGCGTGCGCGAGAGTTCGATGATCGGGCCGCCGGGCGCCTTGAGCCCGCGGGTATGCATGTCGATCACGGCCTCGCCGCCGTCGCGCGACAGGCGGAAGATGTTGTAGCGGGCGAGCGGCTCGTCCTTGTGCGAGTGCCCGACGGAACCGGACGCCACCCCGACGACGGGCGTGTGACCGCGGCTCCATTTGCGCCAGGAAAGCATGTCGCAGTGGTTGTGGCCGTGGAGCACAAGCTCGGCGCCATGCGTGTCGATGATGCGCTCGAACGCGTCTGCATCCTCGAGGCCGCGCAGTCGGGCAGCCTGTCCGGGGAGCGGCGGATGGTGGATCAGAACGACGCGGATAACGTCTTCGCCGCCGAGGCGCTCGAGCGTGCGCGAGAGCGCCTCGAGCTGGCGCTCGCCGAGCCGGCCGGAGGCGACGAAGGGCGGCGTCGGGAGCGCCGAGTTGAGACCGACGAGCGCGGCATTGCCGACGCGGCGGACGAAGGGAAACCGGTCGTCGCTGGGGCCGGCTCGCCCGGCGCCCCACGCATCCGAAGTCATGTAGGGCGCCCAGCGCTCGAGGCACGAAGCACCGTGGAGGCGCGCGGTGTAGATGTCGTGATTGCCCGGCACAACCGAGACTTGCGTGGGGTCTCCGAGCGCCTTGAGCCATGACAGCGCGGCCTCGTACTCGGAGGGAAGCCCGATGTTGGCGAGATCACCGGTGACGACGATATGGTCGGGCCTCTGGGCGAGCGCATCGGCGGCGATGGCGTCAGCCACGTCCCGCAAATGCACGTGCACGCGGCCGCGGTGCCAGTTGAGATAGCCAAGCCCGCGCTTCAAGTTCCAATAGCGCGGGTGAAAGCCGGAAATGGGTCCCAAGTGCACGTCGGAGATGTGGGCAAGCGTCGTGGTCTCCGTCATGGCGCCCCTTCGAAGATGTGACTGAAATGCTGTCCTAGCATGGCATGCGCCAACAACCCGAAAAATGCGCTAATGCTTCCGTGCATGCCGCACTTCTCGGCGGACCTGGGAGCACCTTGAATGCGGCGGACCAAGTTCATCAACAAAGTGCTGCAGCGCTACTGGCGCCACTCGCGCGGGCTCACGCTGGGCGCCCAGGGCGTCGTGCTCGACGGGCAGGACCGCATCCTTCTCATCCGCCACACGTACCGGCCGGGGTGGCACCTGCCGGGCGGCGGCGTCGAGAAAAGGGAAACGGCCCTGGACGCGCTGCGGCGCGAGCTTGCAGAGGAGACCGGCGTCATTCTCAAGGGTGAGCCCGAGCTGTTCGGCGTCTACACCAACTTCGACTACTTCCCGGGCGACCACATCCTCGTTTTCGTCGTGCGCCAATGGCGACAGCCTCGGGTGCCGGCACCCAACCGCGAAATCGCCGACCAAGGCTTCTTCCATAAGGCCGGTCTGCCCAAGGACATCCAGCCGCAGACCCGCAATCGCCTGCTCGAGGTCCTGGACGGCCGGCCACGCTCCGAGGTCTGGTAAGGCCATGTTGCGGCATTGCTGGACCCCGGCGCAGGCCCCGTGTTAAACGCCCGTCTCATGAACATGAGAAGTCCGAGCCGACGCCAGGCCAGACGCAAGCGGTGCTCCCGTCCCCGCTGCTGCTAAGCCCGCTCCTCTGCCTCCGCCACCTGCGACGAGGCAAATCGCAACTTCTCAGGACTTCTCTTTCATGTCGCCCAAGATAACCAATCGGCCCGTCACGCCGGCAGATCTCCCGGCGATCACCGCGCTCCATGCTGACGTATTCGGACCGGGTCGCTTCGCGCGCACCGCCTACCGCGTGCGGGAGGGTCGGCCGGCGGGCGAGCACCCCCTCTCGCCCTACTGTCGCCTTGCGATGGTTGGCGAGCGCATCGTCGCGGCCGTTCATCTCACCGAAATCACGATCGGCGGCAAAGGCGGGGCGCTGCTCTTAGGCCCGCTCGTGGTGGCCTCCGATGTCACCGGCCAGGGCTTCGGGCGCGCGCTCGTTGGGGAAGCGCTCGAGGCCGCAAAGGCTGGAGGCGCAAGCCTCGTCATTCTCGTCGGCGACGAGCCCTACTACGGCCGCTTCGGATTCAAGCCCGTGCCGCCGGGGCAGATCACGCTGCCAGGCCCTGTTAACTCTGCCCGCATCCTCGCCGCCGAGCTCGAGGCCGGCGCGCTCGCGGACTATCAGGGCTTGGTTGAGTCTGCGCGTTAGTTCACGCGGGGCTGACGCAAACGTGACCATATTCTTGACCCGGATCAAAACGCGTGCGGGGCTGGTGGGAGAACTTCCCGCGGCAAGGTTTTTCGCTCACGAGCGAAGAGATCAAGGTGCCCGCCCCAAGCATACGGGTCGGCCTCAAGGAGGGACGTCCATGAACGAGTTCGTGAAAAGATTCGAAGCTGCCGACAAGCCGTGGACGCCCGAGGAGCTCGAGGCGAAGATCCGCGCTGTCGGCGTCGAGCGCTACCACGACAAGCACGAGTTCCATAAGCTCTTGCACGGGGGCAAGCTCAACAAGGGGCAGGTCGCGGCCTGGGCGCTCAACCGCTATTGCTACCAGGAGGCGGTGCCGCGCAAGGACGCAGCCCTCATGAGCCGCGTCTACGATCGCGAGTTCCGGCGCGAGTGGGTGCACCGGGTGCACGATCACGACGGCCAGCTCCCGGAGGAGCATGGCGGTATCGAGCGCTGGCTCAAGCTCACCGACTGCCTCGGGCTCGATCGCGAATATGTGACGAGCATGCGGGGCGCGCTGCCTGCGACGCGCTTCGCCGTCGAGGCCTACGTGCGCTATGTCGTCGAGCAGCCGCTCCCGATCGCGGTGGCATCTTCGCTGACCGAGCTTTTCGCGCCCTCGATCCATCGCGAGCGCATCGCAGGCATGCTCGCCAACTACGACTTCGTCAACGACGAGGTCATGGCCTATTTCAAGCGCCGCCTGACGCAAGCCCCGCGCGACGCGACGTTTGCGCTCGAGTTCGTGAAGGCAAATGCTCGGACGCGCGAGATGCAGGAAGCCTGCGTGGCGGCAGTCGAGTTCAAGTGCAACGTGCTGTGGGCGCAGCTCGACGCGCTCTATCTGGCCTATGTCACCGGCATGGTGCCGCCCGGGGCCTACCGGCCGGCGTGAGGCTGCGAGCCTTCGTCAGGCGGCTTGGCTGCGCGAGGGCGCAACTTCGGCGTCGCGCCCTAGAAACTCGGCCAATTGCGCGATCGGCAGCGGGCGCGAGACGAAATAGCCCTGGACGTAATCGACGCGCTTCGTCCTGCGCAAGAGCTCCAATCGCTCGCAGGTCTCGACGCCTTCGACGACGATGGCGCGGCCGGCATCGTCGACCATCTCGATTGCGTGCAGGAGCATCCTGGCCATCATGCTCTTGTCGGGCGCCATGCCGAACGAGCGATCGAGCTTGACGCCGTGCACGGCGAGCATCGCAAGGTTCTGGATGTTCGAATATCCGGTTCCGAAATCGTCGATATAGGTCTTGATGCCGGCTCTGCCGAGGGCCTCGATCTCCTTTTGCGCGATGTCGATCGGCAGGGCGTCGCTTTCGACGATCTCGAGCACGAGATCGAAGCGCGCGCTCTCGGCGATGAAGGCCTGGAAGGCATTGCGCAGGGATACACTCTCGAGGTCGCAGGGAAAGATGTTGAAGTTCACCTGGAACCGCTGATCCTTGGGCAGATGCGTGGAGAGCTCCCGGAACGCGCAATCGGCGACGAGCTGCGTGAACTCCATGGTGCGCCCCGAACGCGCAACGACATCGATGAACTTGTCCGGAGACGCAATGGTGCCATCGACGTCGCGCCAGCGCGCGAGGACCTCGAAGCCGCTGATCTCTCCGCTGCGCACATTCAGGATGGGCTGGTAGAGACAGAGGATCGACGCGGCATTGAGGTTGCGGTGGAAGCGCGCCTCGAACGACCAGTATCGCGCAAGCAGCGTCTTGGCATGCAGGCCGAGCCAGGCGGCAAAGACTGCGGCGAAGACGATGGCGACCGCCACCCAGGACGTTGCGTATTTCAGAACCCTCAAAGGCGCCGTTCCCGCCGTGACGCAAAAGGTTCCCCCTGAATCACAGAGGCTCTCGCGCATCGAAACGTCGGCCACGAGCGGCGAGCCGTTCTGCGCGACATCTCTTCCCCGGCCGTCGTGGACTCCCTTGTGCCCGCCGCGATGCCAGGCGCGGCCGCCGTCGCCGACCAGGACCAGCTCCTTGCTCATCCATGAGGCGGTGGATTCGATCTTGAGCGCGGGGAGGACGATCGCGTAGGGGGGGCTGAACACGATCGAGCCCTCGAGGCCCTCGAGGTCGACAAAATCTAGCGGCCGGTCGATCCATAGCGCGGCGCCGAACGTGGTGGCCTCTGCAATGTCAGGGTCGGCCAATTGGCCGGGCGCAGAAAAGTGCTCGGCGCTCGTCGAACAGGCCGGAATTCCGTCCGGCGCATAGATGAACTCGTTCAAGCCGTCAGGGCGGAAGGCGACCTTCTTGAGCTGGTTGCGGAAGGCGGTGGAACAGGGCTCGGCCGTCACCTCGAGCTTCAAGGCGTCGAAGGCGGCTTGTACATTTTCCGCCAGCTTCTCGACATTTCTCAAGTCGTCACGCGCGTCAGAACGCATGGCACTGCGCACCTGCATCACGGCGAATACCGAGATCGCAGCAAGGGTGGCGATGAAGAACAACGCCCAGAGCGCGAAGCCCGTCAGGCCTTCGTGTTTCTCAGAAATGAGAAGCCTGGTGAAATTCGTCATCTAAGTGCCGGCGCCGATCAATCGGGCAAAGAGAAATACGGGTGGAGATATATCCCACCGCGAACGGTACTCGAATGTTATAAACATCTTGATAAGGACGTTCCGAGTTCGGCCGTTGCGGCGCCTGACCTCAGGGCGCTCAGGGATCACGGCTTGGCCGCCTCGCCAACCGTGATGGTGATGGCCGTGCGCCCTTCGAGCGCAGGACCGTCGGCGCCGATTGGCTGCGACTCGGCCTTGGGCTTCTTTCGCGAGCGGCTCTCGCCCGAGCGTTGCTCCTCATCCTCGCGCCGCGTCGCATTGCGCAGGAAAGCGCGCCAATCTCCGAGAACGGCAAAGCGCTGCTTCTCATAGTTGAAGGTTATACCTTCGGGCCGGGCCGCAGCGCGCTGGCAGATGCCAACTATAGTCTCTGGTCCCGGGCGATCGAAGCGAAGCTGGTAGCCGGCCCCGGTGCCGGGAACGCGCACGATGACACCCGGCGCGATCGCGTTCTCGGTCTCGAAGTCGTTCGGGAACAGGACGATCGCCTTGCCGTCGCGGTCGACGCTGATCAGCGTGAGATGGCAACCTTGGCTGGCCTTGACGAGGAATATGACCAGGTCTCCGGCGCTGTAGGTCGAATTGTCGGTCCAGAGGGCGAGGTCGATGGTGGAAGGGGCTTCATTCGGTGCGCCTGCCACAGACAGGGACGGGGGAGGGGCTGAGCCCGAGATCAATCTCACACGCAGGCGCTCCCACTCGTCGCGCTTGACGAGGCCCAGCTGGAGCCGGCGAGCGATGTCCTCGTCCTCCCCGCGATAGGACCGCAGACGCTCGGCGAACGGCTCCGGCTCGAGGCCGGACTCGACCGCGGCACGATAAAACCCAACATCGATCTGCCACTCACGCGCAAGCGCGGCGAGCTCGGGGATTGAGATCTCGATGCTGCGGTCAGGGCCGGCCTCGGCAAGCGCGCGCGTCGCCAGCCAGTCGGCACGCACCGCGCCTCGGACTTCGTCCGTCGCGCCGCCCACAAGCCTGTCCCACTCCGCTGGCTGCCATCCCATATCGGCGAGCTTCACAGCGAAGAAAGTGTTGCTGTCGCCCAGCGTGTGCACGGCAACGAACTCGGCGCGGCGCGACAGGCGGTTCACGAGCTTGCCGATCGCGTCGCGGTAGGCGCCGATCTGGGCCTCGCTCGCGCATGCGTTGTGGAGATGGATAAGCGAGATGAAGCGCGTGTCGGCGGCGTCTGCCGGCGCGAGCCGGCCAAGCCAGGCTTGGGTGGCCTCAAGGATCGACGAGGGTGTAACGAAGGTCCGCGCGCGGCACGCCTCATCGCGCGGCGGAATCCCGTCGATCCAATCGCGGACCGCCTCGATCTCCTCCGGAGACGGCCCCTTGGTGCCGGAAGCGCGAAGAGACGTATCGAGGGGCGGGTGGGCGCCGACCATGCGCTGGTAGATGCGCGAGGCGTCAGGGCGCCTGGGAAGGACGAGATTTTCCTCGGATGCGACTTCGTCCAGGCGCAGGATGTTGGCAAAGCTGTCGGACGTGCGGCCGCTCGTGCGGCCCGACTGGTGGCAGCTCGCGCAGTGGCGATCGAAGACGGCGGCGGCCTTCTCGGCAGCGGACTGCGGCGTCTGGGCGTGCGCCACGGCGCTCAGCGCGCTGGCGACAACGATCGCGAGCGAAAGACGCGCCGGCGAACCGAACTTGCTCACGTTTGCAGTTTTCGATGCAGCCATTCGAGCTCCCGCGGCCGGAGACGACCAATCGCCTCGAACCCTTTGCGAAGCATAGGGGGACCGGCCTGCTCGAGACTATTGCGGCCCCGCAACAATCTTACCGTCACAAGGCCCGACCGATGCCCGCGCTTGATTCTTCAGCCCTGTTCGCCGCTGAGGGTTGCTTTTCACTACCGTAAACGCCAAGGCCTGCCTAAATCTGCTGGGAGATGCGGGCTCATGGGTGCGCGATGCGGCACGGCGGCAAGATCCTGATCGACGAGCTCGCAGCGCAGGGCGTGGAGCGGGTGTTCCTCGTCCCCGGCGAGAGCTTCCTCGCGGCCCTCGATGCGCTCTACGAGTTCGCGGCGATCCGGACCATCCTCTGCCGCCACGAGTGCGGCGCGACGATGATGGCGGAAGCGACGGGAAAGCTCACCGGCAGGCCCGGAATTGCATTTGTGACGCGCGGGCCCGGTGCGGCGAACGCCGTCGGCGGCGTGTACGTGGCGCGCGAGGACGCGACGCCGATGATCCTCTTCATCGGTCTGCCGCCCACCGCGATGGAGGGCCGTGCGCCGTTCCAGGAGATCGACATCGAGCAGCTCTACGCGGGCATCGCCAAGTGGGTGGACGTGATCCGCGATCCGCGAAGCATCCCGGATATTGTGGCGCGCGCGTTTCATACGGCCTTGTCGGGCCGTCCTGGCCCCGTGGTGATTGGCCTCCCCGAGGATGTGCTTTCTGCATCTGCCGATGTGGAGGCCGGAAAGCCGGTCGGCGCCCCGGTGGTGCGCCCGTCCGAAAAGGAGATGGCGGAGATCGCTGCCATGATCGCGCGCGCCAGGCGCCCGCTCGTCATCGTGGGCGGCGGGGGCTGGACGCAGTCGGCGCAACGCGACGTCGAGGCGTTCGCCACCAAGTTCGATATTGCCGTCGCTACCGCGTTCCGATGCCAGGACTATGTCGACAACCGGCACCCCTGCTACGTGGGGCACGCAAGCTTCATTCCCGACGCCAAGCTCGCGGCCGGCATTCGCGCGGCCGACCTCGTCATCGCGGCGGGCGCCGAGCTCGGCGACGTGACGACGGGTGGCTATACGCACATCGGCCATCCGGACCAGACTATCATTCTGGCGCACCCGAGCCCGAAGGACGCTCCCTCCGTCTGCCGCGCGGCGCTGACGGTGAGCGCGACCGCCGAAGGCTTCGCGGCGGCGCTCACCGCGCTCGATGCGCCAGCGCTGCGCCCATGGGGCCCCTACCGTCTCAGCCTGCGGCATGGCTACGAGGCCTCGCTCGCGCCGATCACGATGCCGGGTGACGTCAAGCTCGAGGAAGTCGCGCGTCTCATGTCGGAGATCCTGCCGGACAATGCGGTGATCACGAACGGGGCGGGCAACTTCATGACGTTCCTGCACCGCTATTTCGTCTACAAGGGATTTCCGAGCCAAGTCGGCCCGGCCTCGGGCTACATGGGCTACGCGCTGCCGGCGGCGATTGCGGCGAAGCTCGCCGCGCCTGAGCGTTCCGTCGTTGCCTTCGCCGGCGACGGATGCTTCCAGATGACGGGGCAGGAAATCGCGACCGCGATCCAGCACGAGGTTGCCCTCGTGCTCGTCATTGCCAACAACGGCATGCACGGCACGATCCGGATGCACCAGGAGCGCCGCTATCCGGGGCGCGTCTCGGGGACGACGTTGGTCAATCCGGACTTTGCGGCGCTCGCGAAGAGCTACGGCGCCTATGCGGAGACGATCACGAAGACGGCCGATTTCGAGCCGGCCTTTCGGCGCGCGCTTGCCGCCGACCGGCTGACGCTGCTCGATCTCAAGATCGATCCCGAGGCGATCACGCCGGTGCGCACGCTCTCGAGCTTCCGCGCAGCCACCTTAGAATAGGGATCGCGACTGACGCTCAACCCTACTTCACTGCAACAATTCGGCCGTCCGCTTGGATAAAGTCTGCCCGACGCGCCACGACGTTCTCCAGTGCTGCGCTCGCTTGAGAAATGATGCCACCCAAACGAGGGTATATGACGTGGCTTGGCGTCTCAAACCATGCAATCAGTGGCCCGCCGCTGATGCCACCAAGCGCGCGGTTTGGTGGCAGGTCAGGGATATGCGGGTGCGGGACGCCATGCTCGCGTTCCAACAACCAGGTGATCTGGTGATTGGTGACGCGTCTAGCGATACTCATCGCTGTGAATAGCCCCCAACTCACCTGCTTCGTCGGCAGCGTCAAGCGATCGAGCCCCGGATAGCCCGCCAGCATGATGCCTCGACCTTCTTCCGGGGCGAGTGGCGGCCAGCCTTCGAGTGGAACAACGGCCTTGCCTAGCTTTTTCAGGAAGCCAAGATTTAGCGAGATGGTGGCGACGTCCAAGTTTGGGTCGATATCAATGACATCGAAACCGCCTTCAAGTTCGGCATTCATAACCTGCAAGGTGATTTCGCGAGACGCTTTCGCAGTGTTGAACCCCTCTACGACATGAGCCGCGGTAACGCCGAGCAACCTCTTACCTGTATTAACGAACGTCAGCGTTCCATTATCGCAAATCTCAGTCGTGTCAGCCGCGGCCCTTCGGTGCCAAAATACCGGTGCGCAGCAGCCGCGAAGTATGGCGCGGTAGACATTGCCAAGCTCGCCCTGCAGAAGCTTTCGCGCTTGCTCCTCACTGATGGGATGGCCGTCGGGCCGGGTCCAGTTTTCCGCCATATCGCACTATGTCAGATCCAATATCCTCTTCAGGGAGGCCCTTGGCCGACTTCCACGCCAATCCATCACTTCCAAAACCGGTCGTAGAGGCCGAGCACAATCTCGAGCGCAATGAGGGCGATGATGTAGATCTCGAGCCGGTGGCTCGTTCGCGTCGCCATGAGATCGGTGATCGTCTCGGCGGTCTCGCGTATGACCTCGAGCTTCCTCGCCACCGCGCGGCTTCGCACCGTGAGATCATATTCGTCGACGAGCTTGGTCCAGAAGCGCTCGAGCTCGGGATGATCCCAGAGCACATCAGGCTTGTCCTCGAGGTCGACGCGCCCGGCGAGACGCTGCTGGATCGCGAGCGCGTCGCCGATGTGGCCGAGCAGCTCCGCGCGCGGGCCCGGCGGCAGGCGGCGCTGCTGCAGGCTCGCGGCTACCGGACCGATGCGATCGAAGGCCTGGGCGATGCGGCGCTCGTCATAGGCGAGCGAAACGCTCATGGCGAGCGCCTGGGCAACGAGCAGCAGTCGATCCTGATCGGCGCTCTTGAGTTGCAGCGCCCCCGTGGCGCCGATGAGCTCGTCCTCGCCGGGCCTCACGACGAGGCGCGCGGCCTCGCTCTCGCGCTCGGTAAGTGGGGCGGAGATGCGCGCGCCCAGGCTTTGGACGAGATCGTCCTCCTCGACCGGCGTCATGTTGATGAAGACAGCCGCCCCCGATTTGAAGAGCACGGCGGTGCCGCCGGCCCGCGTGCGGAACGCAAGGGGGTTGGTCGAGAACGTGTCCTCGCGCTCGAGGCTCTTCAGGTCGATGCGCTCGCCGAGCTGCAGCGCGCGCACCGGGATGCCAAGGTCGCTCATGATGATGTGTACCCCTCTCACCGGACGAACGAACGGCCGGGCCGGCTTGTCAAGAGCCGAGAAGCGCGATAGAAGCCCCCCATCTCACACGCTTGCTTCACGCGCCCGGCGGATTCAAAGCCCCGTCCGGTCGCTCCGGTGGATCAGCTAAGCCCTTATGGGGACTAGCTTTTCTTCTCAGGCAGGCGGAGGACCAACCGGAAAAGGAAGATTTCGCACATGACCGTGCCGCCATTCAACATGCGCCAACTCCTGGAAGCTGGCGTTCACTTCGGCCACCAGTCGCATCGCTGGAACCCCAAGATGGCGCCCTTCATCTACGGCGCCAGGAACAACATCCACATCCTCGACCTCACGCAGACGGTGCCGATGCTGCATCAGGCGCTGATGAAGGTCTCGGACACGGTGGCGGGCGGCGGGCGCGTGCTCTTCGTCGCCACCAAGCGGCAGGCTTCCGACGGCATTGCGGAGGCTGCCAAGCGCTCGGCGCAATATTTCATCAATCACCGCTGGCTCGGCGGCACGCTGACCAACTGGAAGACGATCTCGACCTCGATCCGGCGCCTGCGCCAGCTCGACGACATCCTCGCTGATCCGCAGGGGCGCACCAAGAAAGAAGTGCTGAACGTACAGCGCGAGCGCGACAAGCTCAACCAGGCGCTCGGCGGCATCAAGGACATGGGCGGCGTTCCCGACCTCCTGTTCGTCATCGACACGAACAAGGAAGGCATCGCCATCAAGGAGGCGCGCAAGCTCGGCATCCCGATCGTGGCGATCGTCGATACGAACTGCGACCCCGACGGCATCGATTTCCCGGTGCCGGGCAACGACGACGCGGGCCGGGCCATCACGCTCTATTGCGATCTCGTCGCGCGCGCCGCGATTGACGGCCTCGAGCGCAGCCAGACCTCGGCCGGGGTCGATGTCGGAGCATCGGCGGAGCCACCGGCGGAAGCAGTCCCGGCAAAGGCCTTCCGCGGCATCGATGCCCCGCGCGGCGAAGCCGACGACCTCAAGCGCATCAACGGCATCACGGTCAAGCTCGAGCAGAAGCTCAACGACGCAGGCGTGTTCCATTTCTGGCAGATCGCCGATCTCGATGCCGAGACCCTCGGCCTTCTCGACCGCCACTTGAAGCTCAAGGGGCAGATCGAAAAAGAAGAGTGGGTGCCGCAGGCGAAGAAGCTCGTTGAAGCGTCGGCGGTCTGAGGCGGGCGAAGCGCGCTTGGTAGGTGACGAAGCGCCTTCTTCCGATCCTCATGTCGCTTACTTCCCCGCTCGCACTCGAGCCATTCGCACTTCGCCAACCGGCGAGAAGGAGCAGTCATGAGTACGATTTCCGCGTCCATGGTGAAGGAGCTGCGCGACAAGACCGGCGCCGGCATGATGGACTGCAAACAGGCTTTGACCGAGACCAACGGCGACATGGAGGCCGCGGTCGATCTCCTGCGCAAGAAGGGCCTCTCAAAGGCGGCCAAGAAGTCCGACCGCGTGGCCGCGAACGGGCTTATCGGCGTCGCATCGAGCGTGAAGTCGGGCGCCGTCGTCGAGGTCAACTCAGAGACCGATTTCGTCGCCCGCAACCCGCAGTTCCAGGAGATGGTGCAGAAGATCACCGCGCAGGCGCTCGCCGCAAACGGTGACCTCGGCAAGCTCCTCGAGGCGAAGTTTCCGGGCACCGGCAACACCGTCGACGTCGAGGTCAAAGAGGCCGTCGCCACCATCGGCGAGAACATGGGCGTGCGGCGCACCGCCGCGCTCAAGGTCGGCGAAGGCGTCGTTGCAGACTATGTGCACAACAAAGCTGCCGACGGCCTCGGCAAGATCGGCGTGCTGGTCGCGCTCGAGAGCCGCGGGGACACCGACGCGCTCATGACGCTCGGCCGGCAGCTCGCCATGCACATCGCAGCCGCCAGTCCGCAGGTCGTCAACGTCGAGGATCTGTCGAAGGAAGCGATCGAGCGCGAACGCGCCATCTATGTGGAGCAGGCCAAAGCCGAGCCCAGGAACGCCGGGAAATCGGACGAGATCCTCGCCAAGGCCTCCGAGGGGCGCCTGCAGAAGGAGTTCGTGAGCCAGGCCGTGCTTCTGAAGCAGGTGTTCGTCATCGACGGCAAGGCGACTGTCGGCGAAATCTTGAAGTCGGCCGAGAAGGACGTCGGCGCGCCGGTCAAGGTCGCGCAGTTCGTGCGCTACCAGCTCGGCGAGGGCATCGAGAAGAAAAAGGAAGACTTCGCGGCCGAGGTCGCGAAGGCCGCGGGTCTTCCCACCCAGCCGGCGCCAGCTCCGGAGGCGGCAGCCCCCAAGGCCGTGGAGCAGACGAAGGCTGAGGCGGCCCAGAAGCCTGCGGCCGCGCCAAAGGCTTCGGGCAAGAAGAAGAAATAGGGGAAACGGGACAGAGCAGGCCGGCGCGACCAGCGACCGGCCGCTTTTCTGCTGGAGCGTCTTGCGATCCGATGGGATCGGACCGGACGCTCCAGATTCCTTGTCTATCGCATTTTCCACGACGAACCGGTCTCCACTTCGTCGGAAAATGCTCTAGGCTCGATATCACTCGGGGGCTCGGCGATGGCGAGGCCGGAATGACGACCAGCGGAACGGGGCTCAAGTACAAGCGTCTCCTGCTCAAGCTTTCGGGAGAGGCGCTGATGGGCAAAGGCGCCTACGGCATCGATACGGCCGTTGTCGACCGGCTCGCCCGCGAGGTGTCGGAGGCGGCGCTCGCCGGCTGTGAGATGGCTCTCGTCATCGGCGGCGGCAATATCTTCCGCGGTCTGCAGGGGGCCGCGAAGGGCATGGATCGCGGCACGGCCGACTACATGGGCATGCTGGCGACGGTGATGAACGCGCTTGCCTTCCAGAGCGCTCTCGAGGCGCTCAAGGCGCCCGCGCGTGTGCTTTCCGCCATCCCGATGCCCACCGTGTGCGAGCCCTACACGCGCCCGAAGGCCCTCTATCACCTGGAAAAAGGGCGTATCGTGATCTTCGCCGCGGGGACGGGTAATCCGTTCTTCACCACCGACACCGCGGCAACGCTGCGCGCCATCGAGATGAACTGCGATTGCGTCGCGAAGGCGACACAGGTCGATGGCGTCTATTCCGCCGACCCAAAAAAGGACGCGTCGGCAACCCGGTATGAACGTCTCTCATACGCCGATGTGCTCGCGCGCGACCTAAAGGTCATGGATGGCGCGGCGATCGCCCTTGCCCGGGACAATCGACTTCCGGTAATTGTTTTTTCCATTGAGGAGCAGGGCAACCTCCTCAGGCTGTTGCGGGGGACTGCCCGTGCTACGGTCATCGGGGCACAGGCCTAAGATTTGCTCGTTTCGGTCTGAAGGGTGGTTTGGCGCACTCGGTAAACAAAGCGCTGCGTGCTCGCGGCAAACCCATGGCCTGACCTCGGCAGGTGAAGGAGAGAAACTCCCGTGTCGCTGACGATGTTCGATCTCAAGGAAATCGAGAAGCGAATGCGAGGCTCTCTCGATGGTCTCAAGCGAGAGCTGTCGGGATTGCGGACGGGACGTGCCAGCGCACACCTCCTCGATCCGGTGAGCGTCACCGTCTACGGCGCGAAGATGCCAATCAACCAGGTGGCGACGATCACCGTGCCGGAGCCGCGCATGATCGCGGTTCAGGTCTGGGACAAGAGCAACGTGCAGGCGGTCGACAAGGCGCTCAGAGAGGCCAATCTCGGTGTCAATCCCGTGGTCGACGGCGCCCTCATCAGGCTGCCCATTCCGGCTCCCACGGCGGACCGGCGCCAGGAGCTCATCAAGCAAGCGCACAAGTATGCCGAGAACCATCGCGTTGCCGTGCGCAATGTGCGCCGCGACGGCATGGAGCTTCTGAAGAAGCTCGAGAAGGACGGCAAGATGAGCGAGGACGATCATCGCGCCAATTCCACCAAAGTGCAGGAGCTCACAGACAAGATCGTAAAAGAGATCGACCAAACGCTGCAGGCCAAGGAGACTGAGATACAAAAGGTCTAACGGAAAAGGCCGCCTGCGCCGCGGGACGGGCGCAGGCGAGCGGCGAAACACGGTCCTTGCGTCAGCCTCCATCAGAAGCTCAGAGCCCGTGACCGACAGAATGCATACCATCGACGGAAAGGGCCGGGCAGCTCCGGCCCCGCGCCATGTCGCAATCATCATGGATGGCAACGGCCGGTGGGCCGCTGAGCGCGGACTGCCGCGTTCATTCGGACACCGTTCGGGGGTCGAGGCCGTGCGGCGGACGGTGAGAGCCGCCATCGACCTTTCGATCCCGTTTCTCACCATCTACAGCTTCTCGTCGGAAAACTGGTCGCGTCCGGCGGACGAAATCGACGACCTCATGGGCCTCATGAAACGGTTCATCCGGCGCGATCTTGCCGAGCTGCATCAGAGCAACGTGCGCATCATCGTGATCGGCGAGCGCGGGAACGTCGAGTCCGAGATGATGTCGCTCATCGACGAGGCGCGCGAGCTCACGCGCGACAATACGGGGCTAACTCTCGTCATTGCCTTCAACTACGGCTCGCGCGCGGAGATCGCACGGGCGGCACGGCGCTTGAGCGAGGATGTGGCGGCGGGGAGGCTCGCGCCCGCAGACATCACTCCCGAGAGACTGCAGGGGGCGCTCGATACGGCAGGAATCCCGGATCCAGACGTCCTCATCAGGACGAGCGGGGAGATGCGCCTCTCGAACTTCCTGCTCTGGCAGTCGGCCTATGCCGAGCTCGTATTCCTCGATGCCTATTGGCCGGACTTCGGGCGCGAACTGCTCGAGGAGGCGATTGCCCAATACCATGCGCGCGACCGCCGGTTCGGCGGCCTCTCCAAGCGGTCAACGGCCTGAGGCAACTCGTAATGGACGACGACACGGCCGCGGAGGAGCCGCCCTCGAGCGAGTATCCTGCCCGGGCTTGGGACATGGGAAAGCGCCTCGGCTCCGGCGTCGTCTTCGCCGCAATCACCATCGTCTTTGCCTGGATGGGCCTGCTGGCGTTCGCGCTCATGGTGCTCGTCGTTGGCTTGCTCATGTGCTGGGAATGGGGCCGCGTCGTCCGGAATACGGAGTTCGATCTCACTCTCGTCGTCCAGGCCGCCGCGGTCGCGTCCGCGACAGCATTGACGGCGTTCGGGTACGCAGCTCTCGGCCTTTCGGTGCTGTTCATCGGCGCGATCATCATCGTTCCCCTCCAGTTCGGCGAGCGGCCGATCTTCTCCGCGCTCGGCGTGCTCTATTGCGGCCTGCCTGCGGTAGCGCTGTTGTGGTTGCGGGGCGACGAGCCGATGGGCTTTCTGTCCGTGCTATTCATCTTCCTCGTCGTCTGGGCGACCGATACGGCGGCCTTCGTCGCCGGCCGGCTCATCGGCGGTCCCAGGCTCGCGCCCAGGATCTCACCGCACAAGACCTGGGCAGGACTTGCCGGGGGCGTCGCAGCTGCCGGGATCACGGCCGCGGTCTTCGCGCTCGCGATCGGTGCGCCGTCCGGGTCGTTCTTTCTCATCGGGCTCGCCATGGGGCTCATCGCACAGGCCGGAGATCTCATCGAGTCTGCGCTCAAGCGAACGTTCGGCGTTAAGGATGCGAGCAACCTCATCCCGGGCCACGGCGGCTTCCTGGACCGGCTCGACGGCATTGTGACAGTTGCGGTCGCGACCGCTCTTGCCGCATTATTCGTTAATCCGCATGCGCCGGCGTCGGCGCTTTTTTCCACGCTCTAAAACCAGGAGTGCCGGTGGGCATGGCGCGCTTAGCTAGTGCTGCTGCCGAACGCGAGCCGGAGGCCCATGTGCATGTGAGCCCCGGGGCGGATGCCGGGCGCAAGCGGATCACCGTCCTCGGGGCCACGGGCTCGATCGGTGAAAGCACGCTCGATCTTGTCGGGCGGAGCCCGGAGGGCTTCGAGGTCGTCGCCGTCACGGCCCAGAACAACGCCGGGCGCCTCGCCGAGCTCGCAATCCGACACCGGGCACGGCTTGCGGTCGTCGGCGAGACTGCACGCTACGGCGAGCTCAAAGACCGCCTCGCCGGCACCGGCATCGAGGCCGCGGCGGGCGAAGAGGCTCTGTCCGCGGCCGCGGCCGAGCCCGCAGATTGCGTGATGGCGGCCATCGTGGGCGCCGCCGGCCTCAGGCCGACATTCGCCGCCGCGCGACAGGGACGGCGCGTCGCGCTCGCCAACAAGGAATGCCTTGTCTCGGCGGGTGATGTCTTCCTCGAGGAAGTACGCGAGGCCGGGTGCGAGCTCATTCCCGTCGACAGCGAGCACTCGGCGGCGTTCCAGGCGATCGGCGCCGCAGATCCCTCAACGATCGAGCGCATCATCCTCACCGCCTCGGGCGGCCCGTTCCGGACCTGGAGCCGCGAGCGCCTCGCGGCCGCGACGCCGGAAGAAGCCTTGAAGCACCCGAACTGGTCGATGGGCGCCAAAATCACGATCGATTCAGCGACGCTCATGAACAAGGGGCTCGAGCTGATCGAGGCTTATCACCTGTTCCCGGTCGAGCCGCACCAGATCGAGGTGCTCGTCCATCCCCAATCCATCGTTCATTGCCTGGTCGCACTCAGCGACGGCTCGGTGATGGCTCACCTTTCGCCGCCCGACATGCGCACACCGATCGCGGTGGCGTTGGCGTGGCCGGCGCGCATGACAACTCCCGTCGAGCGGCTCGACCTCGTAAAGGTCGGCTGCCTCACCTTCGAAGCCCCGGACGAGGAGCGGTTTCCGGCACTCGGTATTGCGCGCGCCGCGCTCGGCCGCGGAGGCACAGCGCCGGCGGTCATGAACGCCGCGAACGAGATCGCCGTGCAGGCGTTCCTCGAGCGCAAGATCGCCTTCCTTGACATCGCCGCAACGGTGGCGTCGTGTCTCGATGCGGCTGAAGGCCGAGGTCTGTGCGGCCGCGCCAGCTCGCTCGAAGACGTGCTCGCGGCCGACCACGAAGCCCGCGCACTGGCGCGCGCCGCGATTAACCTCTAATTCGCCTGGCACGGGCTGCAAGACTGCCTATATGCAGGGTCATTAGCCGCAACAGGATGAGAGTACGATGATCGATGGCTTGATAGCGCAGGTTTTCGGCAGCGCGGGGTTCGTGCTCGCATTCCTGTTCGTTCTGAGCGCAGTCGTCTTCGTGCACGAAATGGGGCATTTCCTCGTCGCGCGCTGGTGTGGCGTCACCGTCACCACCTTTTCGATCGGCTTCGGGCGCGAGCTGTGGGGCTTCGACGATCGGCACGGCACGCACTGGCGCGTGGCCGCCATTCCGCTCGGTGGATACGTGAAATTCCTCGACGACGAGAATGCCGCGAGCCAACCCGGCCCCGAATCGGCCCGGCTCTCGACCGAACAACAGGCCGGCTCGTTTCACAACAAGGCCGTGTGGCAGCGGGCGGCCGTCGTCGCAGCCGGTCCATTCGCCAACTTCCTGATGGCAGCAGTCATCTACTCGCTGATCAACCTGACGGTGGGCGTGCGCACAATCCCGGCGACGATCGATCAGGTCGTGGCGGGCATGCCGGCTGGCGAAGCCGGCATCAAGGCCGGCGACCGCATCACCGCGATCGACGGTTGGAACGTCGAGGGCTTCGAGGACGTCGCGCGCATCGTCGGCACAAGCGCCGGGCGCACGCTCCATATCGAGGTCGAGCGCATCGGGGAGCCGCTCTCGTTTGAGGTCCCCGTTCAAGGCAAGGAGCTGAGGGACGATCTCGGGGTCACGCTCAAGCTCGGAGACATCGGCGTCCGCCGCATCATCTCGCCCCGAGTCGGCGATGTCATTCCTGACATGCCGGCGGCCAAGGCGGGCTTCAAGACCGGCGACCTGATCACGGAGATCGCCGGCAA